>TARA_R110002049_G_scaffold28018_4_pt1 | contig 81319 bp, 52 predicted proteins | sample TARA_R110002049 | Tara Oceans TARA_R110002049 (sample SAMEA4396941) | marine metagenome | biome: Polar Biome; feature: [SRF] surface water layer (ENVO:00010504); material: water (ENVO:00002006), including particulate matter (ENVO:01000060) such as... | depth 5 m | reverse complement strand
AGAAACTTTTCCAACCCTAAAATATATTCTGCCAACGGCGATCTCACCAAGCGCTGGTATGTCTATTTTTCCTTTCGTGATCCTAAAAGCGGAAAGCTAAAAAGACTGACTCCCTTTTATGGGAATGCCAATAAGTATAAGACCAAGGAAGATCGGATGTCCGTTTTGGTCACCTATCGAAAGGTCCTGCTCCGGTTATTGAAACAAGGCTATAATCCATACACCGATAATTCCGAACTGCACCATAGATTGAATGCCAAGAATGATGATGCCAGCGGTCAGGTCCCGACCAAGAAGGAAAACAAAAAAACGGACAGTGATGACTACGGACCAAAAATGTCGGTTCGGGAAGCTTTGGATTTCGGACTTTATAGTTTTAGGCATACATACATTACCAAAGTTTATAGAGCTTTATCAGAAGAAGAAGTTTTGATTCTTTACCTCCACCGACATTTTGATTTGGATTACGAAGAAAAAAACACGGGACTAAATAAACTGAGGGGAAAAATGAGAATATCAAAAGTAAGAAAAAAGAAAACCCTCCCGTTCCGAAAAGGCACGTTCGGGCGGGCAAAATGATTTCGCTATTACGTAGCACAAAGTCAGGTACGCACGGCCTCGCACTGCACACAGCCCAGACGTTGTGTGTCATTGTGACCAACAAATAACCTATGATAAAATTCTTTAAAAAATGATACAACTAAAGCGAAGTAAGTTATTTAAAATAACACTAATAACCTTTCTCGGATTATGCTTTTTTTCATGTAAACCGCAACAAAGTTTGCAAAATATGATTGATTTCTCCATAAAAAACAAGGATTCGGTTTTAGTGATTCCCGATGGAAAATATGTAGTACAGAAACCATTACTTCTTTCTGGTGCAACTAATCTTGTTATCAAAGGTGAAACGCCGAATGGAGTAATAATTACCTCTAGCATGGAAGTGCCAATCAAAAACTTGACATGCCTAGATGAAGCAATCGGAATGTACGAGTATTCTAACTTAAAGTTAATTATGCCCCCATGGCCAGATTCATTTAAGGGTTATGCCGGGTGGCCAGAAATCTATATTGCCGGAGTTCCATTATCCATATCCCGTTACCCTAATGAAGGATTTATAAAAGCAGATTCAATAATTAGGACTGGCAGGAAGCCAAAAAATAAGGAAACAAAGCAATTGCCTTCTAAATTTTTATCAGCCGATCTTATAAAAAATTACAACAAAGAATTCCCCTTGTTTCTAAACGGGTACTGGAGTTTTAAGTGGGCCGACGAAATTATTCGGGTTGACTCCATAAACCCCGTATCCGGTGAAATCAAACTCGCAGCCCCACATAATTATGGAATGGGCTCTCCATCCGAGGGACTCTTTTACGCTTTAAATCAACCGGAATATGTTGATACAGAAAATGAATATTATTACAACCCCAAAACAGGAACAATCCGTTTTATTCATTCATTCTCAAATGAGAATGTCGAATCAATTCAAATTGCATATCAAGATTTTACCCTTTTGGACATACAAGATTGTAATCAAATAAAAATTGAAAATATAAATTTTACATATCATAACAATTTAGCTGTAAATATTTCCAATTCTACATCTGTAGTGATTGAACGGTGTGAGATGTATGGATTAGGCAGGTCTGCTATAAAGATAACCGACGGATATAATTGTGGAGTTAGAAACAGTACTCTTAAATATTTGGGAAATACCGGAATTTCACTCTTAGGCGGGGATAAGAATACTTTAACAAAGGCAACCCATTTCGTGGAAAACTGTTCCATTAGCTATTTTTCAAGGCATGTTAAAACTTATGCGCCTGCGGTTAAATTGACTGGTGTCGGGCATATTGTAAAAAGTAACAAAATTAGTTTTGCGCCTCATAACGCGATTCTTTTTTCTGGAAATGATCATTTGATTGCTCAAAATGAAATCAGAAAAGTATGTTTAAATACTTCGGACGCAGGAGCCATTTATTGTGGTAGAGACTGGACTATGGGTGGAACCGTGATTCGAGAAAACATTATCAGTGAGCTAGGCCAAGCAAGTCATCATCATAACTGGGGCATTTACCTAGATGATCTGGCCTCAGGTATAAGTGTTATTGATAATCGGATCGAAGACAGTCCTTCCGGGATATTAATTGGTGGCGGACGTTATAATCAAATTAATAACAATACTATACGCAATTGTCCGAAAGCATCGATTGTGTATGATGCCAGAGGATATGATGATTGGTTTAAACACCATTTAATCGATCGTAAATTGTCCTTATGGCCTCGTTTAAACGCAGTTCCCATAAATCAACCGCCTTGGAGCGAACGATTTCCTTGGTTGCAAGAAATACACAATGATGATCCAGCAATTCCTAGAGGAGCTGAAATAAAAAATAATCAAATAGTGAAATCTGCATCACCTAACGTTCATTCTAAAGTATATGAATATGGGCAGGTAGATTTTAAACCTAAAAATCCATAGCAAAACCATCATCAAACGAACCCTGTTCTTAATGCCTTTTTGTTTAAAAGGAAACGGTATAGCAATAGGAAACTTGAGTTAATAAGTATGTTGACCCAACTGCTACTACTGATTCTTAGACGATATATTTTTGTAAATTAAGTGATACAAATGCCATATTATCATGACAATACCGGAAGCGATATAAGGTCACGAAAATATGGTTTAACTGAACTCGGTCCATTCGTTTACACAAACATTCATTAAAACAATAATAGAAATGATTAAAAAAACAATTCTTTTATTTATCTGGTTGGTTTCGGGAATAAACCTAGTTAAAGCACAAGCCGATATTTACGGCGAAGCCAAGTTGATCAATTCGAAAGCTGAAGGATACAGAGGAATTTGGTATTACATCGACAACGCCGGACAAGCAGGAAAGGTCAAAAACCAATACCGGTACAAATACAGTGGCGGATTGGGCACCTATGGTGCTACTCAATACCCTTTTTCAGTTTACGTGAAAGAAGTTGACAAAACCTTTTTCTGTTACGGAGGGACCGACGAAAGTGGAAAAACACTGCTACATATGGTGTCTTATTTTGATCACAAGACAGGACAGGTGCCTCGCCCAACCATTGTCCTCGATAAGGCTACTGAAGATGCGCATGACAACCCAGTACTACAGGTGGACAAAGACGGTTTTATTTGGGTTTTTTCGACTGCTCACGGAGTTGAACGCCCCGCCTTTATTCATAAGAGTGTAAAACCTTACGACATTTCTGAATTTGAACGGGTTCCCGCTACAAAAAACGTGAATGGCGAAAAAGTACCGTTAAATAACTTTTCTTACATGCAAATTTACTACTCTGATAAAGAGGGTTTCACAGCACTGTTTACCCATTATGAAAAAATTAAGGGTCGTGTAATTTCATGGATGAGAAGTAAGGACGGAATAGACTGGTCTACCTGGAAAGACTTGTCTTTATTAGGTATAGGACACTACCAGACAAGTGGAAACCAAGGAAAACGAATTGGGACTTCATTTATGTATCATCCCGATAGGGACGTTAGAGGCGGTTTAGACTTCCGAACGAACCTGTATTATCTTCAGTCGAACGATTTTGGAAAAACATGGACTACTGCTGATGGCTCTGCTATTCAATTACCGCTTACAGAAATTTCCAATAAAGCTATGATTCACGATTATGACTCCGAAGAACGCAATGTATATATTGATGATCTGAATTTTGATAAGGAAGGAAGACCCGTCATTATGTACAAAACGAGTAATGGGCCACTGCCCGGACCAGATGACGGTCCCCGGATGTGGCATACGGCCTGGTGGAATGGTAGTCAATGGGAAATACAATACTTAACACCAACCGGGAATAACTACGATGGCGGTTCCATTTATATCGAGGAGGATGGAAGTTGGAGAGTAATTGCTCCAACAGCAATGGGTCCACAAGACTATAATACCGGTGGGGAAATGGAAATGTGGGAAAGTAAAGACCATGGCAAAACCTGGACAAAACTGAAAATGTTAACTTGGAATAGCAAATATAATCACAGTTATGCCAGGCGTCCGATCAATGTGAATCCCGGATTTTACGCTTTCTGGGCAGACGGACACGGGCGCGAACCTTCAGAATCGAGGCTATATTTCTGCGATCAAGAAGGAAATGTTTACCGACTTCCTCAAAAAATGGATAGCGACCTAGCCAAACCAGAATTACACAAGCTTAAAATGAAATAATTTACACGCCCTTTTCGGAGAGACGTGAAGCCTTACCCTTTTTAGTAAATTGCTACATTTAGTTTTTTTATGGCAGACACTTTACATATGGGAGCAGGTCAGGAGGAGGTCAACTTCCGATAGCCCACAAAATTCTAAAACTAGAATAAAAAAAAGGAACAACAGTTACCCGTTGTTCCCAAAACTAAACTAACTCAACAACATTTTTTACCTATACACTTATCTAGTATTGTGATAATTTATTTTTTTTATACTATGAATATTAAGTGAAGTAGGTACTTAGCTTTGTCCAATCATCTATATCTAATCATTTTGTTTTTCCTAGATATAACCAATTAGGCATCTTAAATGCCCAATAGACAAAAACGGTTCCTCCTTTTCTTGGTCATTGGCAATATTTAGATTAAAGTATTATTATTCGCCTTCTTTATTAGCAAATGGTTAATTAGTAAATTTGATAGAATACAAATCGGCATCCTTCATATAAATATGTAACCGAACAGTTTTTGAAGCCAATTTATTTAATTCACCATTCCATATTACAGTTCTTGAGATTTCATTTCCGATTACAGGTCGCGCCTCTTCCATAGTGAAGCCTGGAATAGGAATTCCATTTTCATCTTGCATTTCAAATTTTAGTTCCCCTGCTGCTGAAGTGGAATAATTAATTTCCAGTTCAGAGCCAGTAAATATAAATGGTTTTGTCGTGAAATATCCTCCACTATATGGAGCAGATATCGACGTAAAACCATCTATCCGCAGAGAGTAACGATTAAGATTTGCAGTAGGCTGGGCATAATTCTGATTTACATATAAAGACATCTCTTCAGAACTGGTCTGCACCACATTAAGCGCTGGATAATTTGATCGGGAAACCCAGTTATCAAGTCCGATTCCTGGATGAATAAATGCTTCCATGAAGGTTCGTGTATATTCACTTCCACCTCTTGAACTCATAAAAAATGCATCTGAACAATCTTTGAAATATTTTGGATTGACATTGAATTCTTTCGCCTGTTCTTCGGTCAAAACCTGGCGATTTGGCATAAACCTACCACCAATGGCAATATAAATATGCGGAGCCCTGTAATAAGGACTGGTTTGATTGGTATACAAATGTTCCAGCCGGGTATTTCCAAAGGTCATTTGCTCAGGGGCCGTCCAATTAATGAAGTCCAATGAAGTAGTGCGACTAACGCTCCTTATTCCTTTATAACCTACACCGGTCCAACTTCTGAAATAACATACGTATTTCTTTTCCGACTCGGACCAAAAGGCAACATTCTGAGAATCTAAAATACCATCCGTAAAAACAGGTTTCTTTCTTACCTTTTTCCAATTGATTCCATCTGGCGAAGTATAAGCGATTAAACCACTTGTACGAACGCCACCAAGCGCCTTATACTTTTCATTCGGTTTTGCATTCGGGTTGGTATCTAAAAATGGACTGAAATTATGCGTAACTGGTGCAGCATTTGCTAAAATTACATTATTATCTAAAGTTCCATCTACTTCAAAAAGTCTTAAATCGGGTTTCACCCAGTTAATTCCATCTTTTGATTCTGCATAACAGGTGACTTCTGCACTATTACCATCTTCACCCGCCTCTCTTACACCACGGTAAAAAGCTTTATACACATCCCCATCCTTTATAATAGTAGAATAAGTACTAAAATTTCCTTCCCAAGGCTTATCAAAAAGCAATACCGGACCTTCGTCTATTGGCGTGTGTTTTGTTATTTCTAGACCATCAAGTTTATCAATTAAAAAAGTATCAACAAAAATTTCTCTTTTATTTCCTAACGCTATTGGGCTTTGTCCGAAAATAAGTATCGGAAAAAGCGAACAAATCAAAATATTAATTATTCTATTTTTCATAAGTTTCAATTTTAGCATACGTGTTTTCCCAAGTTAGTTGTGAGCAGTATTGCTTTCTAGTTTAATTATAGCCAGGATTTTGATTTACGTTTGGCTCTAGGCTTAAGATATCTAATCCAATGGGCCACAACAATTTATACTCATTTCCTGGATTATCCCTGAAGTATGGGATTAACTCAGATGTTTTGTCAAATCGAATGATATCCCACCAATATTTACCTTCATAAAAGAACTCAATTAGTCTTTCATTTAAAATAACATCGTCATTTTGATCTTGGGTTCCATTTATAAAAACATGATCATCGTAGTTGTCACCAAAGGCACGTAGTCGTATTTTGTTCATGGTTATTGATGGGTCTTGGCCTAGTGCATTTTCTGCCTCTGCTTTCATTAATAAAACATCAGCATAGCGATATATAACAACATCATCCAAAAAATATCTTGTTCCATTTTCAACCAAACCATTAAATTTAACTTGTAGGCAAGCATAGAAATCCGTGTATTGCCCGGTATCCTCATTTAGCGTATAGAACTCAACAAATGTGGCATCTTTACGCTGATCATCTTCAGAGAATTTTGAAAGACTTTCATCCGAAAGGGTCCAATAACTCGCACCTGCAGGCACACCCAAGATCTCAGCTGCTTCAGGTTCTGCGTCCGGAGGTATTGCATCGATATACATGTTGGCCATGAAAGTTGATTCAGACTCAAATTGTTGACCATTACTAGAAAATAGTATCTCTTTATTTCCTTTATTATCATAATCAAAAATTCTACTAAAATCAGGTAATAAAGCAACATCGCTAGACTCTATTTCATTCAAGGCATTAAGAGCTTCGGTAACATCTGCTTCACCCCCGTTCATGAGTTTTCCTGTCCATAAATATACATCGCCTTTCAAAGCATAGGCCGCTGGTTTTGACCATCTGTTTCTGCCAGTAATGAAATCATTATTTACATAAAGACTTAATGCTTCTTCTATATCTCCTTTCACCAATGTAAAAACATCTGATACGGGTACACGTTCTTTGTACAATTCATCTGGGAAATAACCTTCGGTCGGCTCAGTAAATATAACTGCGTCGCCCCATGTTTTTGCAATTACAAAGTAGCAAAATGCCCTCATTGTATAAGCTTCGGCAAGAATTCGGTTTTTATCTTCTTGATTTGAAAATTCAATATCAGGAACATATTTCAGAATTAAATTTGCATCATTCACTACTTTGTATAAGGTTTCCCAACTTGGACCAGCATCTATTTGATCCAAGGTATTTTGGAAAATTCTTACTCTTGAAAAATCATTACCGATAGACTGTTGCATGCTCTGACTTCTGGCTTCCCCCCATAGAAAAAGATTAGTGTTTGTCACATCTCTAAATCGATCATACATTCCGTATAAACCACCATTAGCGTCATCTTCGGTATGCCAAAAAGCTGTGGCAGATATACTGCTAACGGGCTCTAAATCCAAGCTGCTGGTACAAGATGTTAATTGAATTATAACTATAACAGGCAGCCAAATAAATATTCTATTTAATTTTTTCATTGTAAATATTTTTAAGGTGTTTTAGAAATTAATTGATACGCCAAAAATCAGTTCTCTTGGAATAGGATATCCAACGTCAGAATCTGTCACCTCGGGGTTAAGGCCTTCGTATTTAGTAAAATAATGTAAATTACTACCGGTTAGATGAAATCTAACATTCTGTAATCCAATATTTTCTGAAATAGTAGTTGGCAAATTGTAGGCTAAGGTTACCTCCCTTATGCTTAAATAGTCTGTTTTTTGAAAGAACCTTGAACTTCCTCTAGAATTCCACACATTCCAGTTTGCATTTTGGTCCGCCCAGTAATATTTGGGTTGATCTGTAATATCACCTTGATTTTCCCATGAGTTAATCACATTAGCACTTATTGCATTAGCACCTGAAAAATTACCTTCAAGTCTAGCTCCTGTTTCATAATACACAGTACCACCTAAAGAATAATCCAAACGAAAATTCATACTAAAGTTCTTATACTGGAATCGATTAGAAAAACCACCTGTAAAATCAGGATATTGGTTCCCCATATATACCATATCTCTAGTGTCTATTATATTATTACCGTCTGCATCTAACCAATTTACATCACCACCAGATTTGGTTTTGTCTTCTCTAGGAATTAACATATCCACAGGGCCTGCGGCAGCTTCTTCATCTGTAGCATAAATACTAACTTGCTGATATCCATACAAATCTCCAATTCTACCACCTTCCTGTAAGCCGCCCTTCCATGCGTAGTCACCTAATTCGGAATCCCAAACAAGATTGCCTCCCACACGATTGTTTTCGATTCCATTAGGCGGAAGTTTAAGAATTCTAGTATTTACTTTTGCCGTATTAAAGGACATATCCCATTGCAAATCAGATGAATGAGGGAGCAAATGTGCATTTACTCCAATTTCAAATCCTTTATTCTCTAATGAACCATAGTTTGTAATAACACTGTTAAATCCAGACGATGGAGGCATGTCAAGCGTTGTTAATAAATTATCGCTCACTCGTCTATAGTAATCAAGCATAATATCTACTCGCCTATTAAATATGCCTAAGTCTAAACCAAAATCTAATGTTTTTGATTGTTCCCATTTAAGATCCTGATTAGGTAAAATAGAAATCTGTAGAGCGGAATTAGTATAATACTTAGCATTAGAACTATATTCCCCCTGAGCCTGATAATATCCAAGTCCACTAATATTTCCAGTTACACCGTAACTTCCCCTTAACTTTAACTGAATTATATTTTCCGGTATCATGTCTGTCCAAAAGTCCTCTTTATCCACGTTCCATCCTGCTGAAATACCGGGAAAAACCCCCCATTTGTTTTTTTCGCCCAAATTTGAAGCTCCATCATATCTTAAACTTGCACTCAGGAGATATTTTTGTTTATAATTATAAGTGGCTCTTGAAAAGTAACCTAATAACACATGATGAGTTTCCTGACCAAATACAGAGGTAGGAATTGCAGAACCATTTAAAGTAGGAATTAAATCGGTTGCAGCACCGTTCCCGGTTGCTACCAATTCATCGATATCATTCCCAAGATATGAAAATCCTGCCATAAGGCTTAAATCATGATTGGCTAAACTTTTTGTGTAATTAAAAACACCATTAAACTGAGGACTATAACTTTGGGTTACGGAGGTACTAGCATTTCGAGAAGAATCGTAGGAGGAAACGCCATTCCAATATGCACTAGTAAAATTTCTCGAATAATCTGTTCCTTGTTTCCACGAGAATTGTGGTTCGAAGGATAAATCTTTTGTAATATCAAAATGCCCTCCTACAATTAAAGTCAAATCATTGGTCAGATTGCGTGCATCATTAACTGACAAAGAGTATAATGGGTTAGCATAAGAAAAATTTCGTCCTGGAGCCAATGTACCATCTTCAAAATAAAGTTTGTTTGTTGGAGGCTGGATAAGACCATCTCTAAAAACACTGCGTAAATTATGAACTTGGTTATTCTTTACATTAGAATACATAACTTTAGCATAAGCCTTAATTTTGTCAGTTATTTCTATTTCACCCCCTAAATTTAAGGTGTATCTCTTATAATCCGTCTGAATAGCTATTCCTTCGTTGTCCGAAAATCCAAGTCCTAAACTAAATGCCGTTTTTTCACCACCTCCCGAAATAGATAACGAGTGATCAATAGAAGCAGCTGTTCTAAAAAGCAGATCTTGATAATCTGTATCTGAAAAAATAAGTGTCTTAGACGGGTCTAGGGGGTCTGGCATACTTTGCCAACCTTCATTTAGTTTATATTCATTTTCCGGGGTGAGAAACTGCAAACTTGAATATGTGTTATTAGTCAAATCATTTCCTGTTCCTCCAGCGTAAGTAGATCCATCTAATTGTGCAGCTATAGTTGGGAGAATTTGCGCAGTTGCATCCAATCCCAATCTTGAATAATACACAAAATCCTCAGCACCTAGAAGGTCATATCTTCTACTAGTTTCAGCAAATGTTACATTCGTTTTGTAATTAACTTGAATCTTTCCACTTTTACCAGATTTTGTTTCAACAATTATGACTCCATTAGAACCTAAAGCCCCGTATATTGCCGTTGAGGCCGCATCTTTTAAAACTTGAATAGACTCAATATCTGCGGAATTAATGTCATCCATATCATAACGTGTTACCCCGTCGATTACAAATATTGGAGAGGCACTATTAGGGCTATTAATCGAAGTACCACCCCTAATTACTATATTTGGGGTGGCACCTGGTTGTCCAGATGTGCTTTGAACCTTTAATCCAGCCAATGTTCCTTTGAGCGCGGTAGCGGCATTAGTAAAAGGTATATTTTCCAAAACTTTATTGTCTAGTTTAGAAATTGATGTCGTTAAAGTACGCTTAGATTGACTGCCATATCCAACCGCTACGAATTCATCCAATCCAAATGCCTCTGCCTCCATTACAATATTGTAAGAAATTCGTCCATCAATAGGCACTTCTTGTGTTTTCATTCCTAGATATGTAAATTCTAAAAATTTGGCATCAGATGGGATGGAAAGTGTAAATTCTCCGTCAAAATTAGTCATCGTACCTTGTATTTTTCCCTTAACTAATACATTGACTCCCGGTAGAGGTTGGCCATCATTATCTACAACTTTCCCGCTGATTGACTCCTGATCAACCTGAGTCACAATTAGAATTGTACCGTTGTCAGAAAGATTTGCATAAGCACTACTTTGGCTTGTGAAAATCAAAATAATGATTAGCAATAGACGATAATCTATTTTCAAAAAGCGTAGATGAGGACTTGTAAACTTTTTTTTCATTGGTTCTGGATTAATTAATTATTAATTATTATAGAATGACATCCATAAATGTTAACTAGATGTAATTGGTAGCCGTTCAAACTTGCCATGTTTCGTTTATGATGATTTTCATAACGTCACGACTAAATGTTTGAATCAATCAAAAATAAACATTTTCAGTCAACATTGGTCTAATATATAAATAAAAAATTAATACAAATATTATCATGTCTATAAAATAAGGCTATATTCATAACCATATCCTTAGTCCCAAAAACGTATTAATTTGGAGAAATTCACATGTATTACTAATTACTCAAGTAATTTCCAAGGTGAAGTATATATTGCTACTAAGTCATTCTTAATATGATTAAAACAATCATACAAACTCATTATTAATCATTATGGATTTATTGTCAATAATTCTAATCCAAAAAAGAAGAGGACGGCCAAAAGCTTTTCAGTATTCTATTTTGTAGATTAATTATCTCTCTTTTTGATGCTGGCAGAAAAAACAATCATCGTCATTTACAACTAAAAATAGACGTATTATTGATAAAAACGTATCTCAACCTAATTAGAACAAATAAGATATGCCTATAAAAACATCATGCCAAACGCGCAAACCCTGAACGGTTTTGGTTATTTCCTACTTCCTCATTGATGCGACCACTTTCAATAATTTTATCAATTTCTTCAAGGACTATATCAAGCGCATCAATCAATTTTTCATGATGCTCCCTTTTATGTGCATACATTATATAAAAGGTTGATGATACCAGAAAACCGTGATCTAGCATTTTTCTTATATATAGAGCCTTGGCGGCAAGAGAATCTGTTACAAGTTGAAAGTTTAATGTGGGTGAAGAAGGCATACCTCCAATTGCGATTTTACAAGTAGGATGACGTTCAGCTACAGCTTTTAAAGAGTCCCGAAGTTCTTCTCCTCTTCTCCAAACAACCTGCTGGACGTTCAAGCGTTGGACTTTTTCAAGAACAGCCAGAGCTGCAGCGGTCCCAACGCCGTCAGTCCAATAGCTTGATGAAATAAAGCTATCATCGGCTTTACCCATAACTTCTTCACGTCCTATAATTGTTGCAAACGGATAACCATTACTCATCGCCTTTGCATAAACCACTATATCTGGATCAACCCCAATTTTGGAAAGCGCTCCTGGAAAACCATAACGCAAGCCACTAGTAATTTCATCGATAATCAGTACCCCACCAGCTATGTGACATTTTTCAGCTACTTTTTCAATGAAATTATCATTAGGCCATTGTGAGCGCATCGGTTCCATAACTACTGCAGCAAAATTGCCTTTGAGTGCTTGAAGTGCAAAATCCAATGAATTTAGATCGTTATATTGAAAAGGCACAGATGTACCGGCTAGTTCCCGGGGAACACCTTTTGGCTCCAAACCGGGAATTAAATGTCCGTCTAGTGCTTTACTGTCTCCCAAATTTGCCGCAAGGTACCAGTCACTCCAGCCATGATAACCGCAAATAGCTATACCGCTTTTACCGGTGGCGGCCCTAGCAGTGCGCACCGCGATAGCCATTGCCTCACCTCCAGTACGGGCGTATCGCACCTTGCCTGCCCAAGGGTGTAATTTCAGAAGTAGCTCAGCCAACTGTACCTCCTGAGGATTTACTAAGGAGCAATATGAACCGAGCGAGATTCGACGCCTAACTGCCGCGTTTACGTCTGGGTCTGCGTACCCAAGAAGTACTGCACCAATTCCTCCGACATAATCGATATAATGGCTTTCTGACGAATCCCATACCTCACCACCAGAGCAACGTGAATAATATGAGGGCCAAGATTGAGTATCAAAACCCTCTGCCCGTTTGGAGAGTAACCCCGTCCCCCCAGAAATCACAGATCTGGCGTGTTTCCATAATTCCGGGCCATTTGTTTCTGTAGGCAGCGCTTCCGTATGAAGGTGTGGCTTAAGCAAACGTAAGGCATTATTTAAGAAAATATCCTGTATGTCGCCACTGGTCAAACCCTCATCTTCACACATTTCTTGTAAACACAATAACGACTCTATGCCAACCAAAGTCATACCTGTTTCGGTGGCAGACGTAAAATCTGATCTAAGATTCTCAGGAAAATGCCAATAAAAATGTGATCCCGTTGTGACACATCGGCCACGCATCTCACTTATCGCAAAATCTGAACCCCAAAGAATACGACGAGGTCCTAATGCTTTCCATGCTGCTCGAAAAGATTCCGTTTCACAAATTGCAGACGTATCCACTACTACATTATCAAGATCTGTCAAAGTATGTAAACCGCTTCGCGCATTTCGATAATTAAAGCTTCTGGCAATGTGGGCAAGAATAAGCCTGACATTTGGATAAGTCTGACAAAGTCGCCTTATTTCCTTCTGATTATCTTCATCGGCTATTGCCTCGTCAAGAACCATATGAAGCATCATGAGTCCATTTGTTTCGTTCAATACTTGCCACATCCATTCGGGTGCGTACTCTGGTATTGATGCGTTCATTGTATCTGGTCGTTCAGCATAAATATGATAAACTTTCAAGCCGCAAAAAAGTCCATTTCTAAGTTCATCTACAGTTTGTACGGGATCGTCTGTTGGAGATACAACTTTCAAAGCCCTGCTCAACGATGTGCCGTTCAACTTGGTCTCTTCCCTTACCCAGCTATTCATTTCATCTCGATTTGCTGTTCGGTGCGGCAAACCAAAATAGAGCCCATGAATAGTCTTGGTCGGCATATATTTCAACAATGCATTTCGATGCTCTATACAGCCTAATGTATCCTCATCTTTTAAAAAAGGCCATGCATCGGAAGCAAAATGCGCAGGGTTATAGGGATGAGCATGAATATCAAATATTTCATCAGGAATAAATCCTGTAAGCTTAGAAGTAATAATATTACGTTCCTGATTGCTTAATATTTTTGTATACTTCATCCCATAGTTTATTTGAATTGAATATATTCGTTTAGGCATTCAACCCTCCATCCATCAATATATTTTCACCATTAATATAGGCTCCCGCATCGGATGCAAGGAGAACCATTAGGCCTTTGATATCATCATTGTTTGCCAGACGGCCTGCCGGAACCTTTTTGTAGTAATTTTCAAGGAAGCGTTCCGGCTGGTTATTGAATAACCCACCAGGGCTTACGCAATTGACTCTGATATTTTTATTAGCCAGTATCTTTGTTAGATAACGGGTGAGATTAATGAGTCCGCCATTGTGAAAAAAGTAATCTGGTGGAGGGTTTCCCATATCGGTTCCCTCATAATTGGAAAGATCGGGACCGTACATACCCATCATGGAACTGATATTGATAACACTCCCTCCTCCATTCTCACCTATTATTTCACACATTTCCCGCAATATATCCATCATCCCGGTTGCATTGATTCTCATGGATTCTGCAAAATTTCCCATTGAATCATCATACCCTTTCATGGGACGCGCAACGGCATTGTTTACGAACACATCAAGCTTTCCAAACGATTTCAAAATTTCCTTTTTGAGTGACAACACAGATTCGTGGATCGATTGATCGACCTGCATGGCATGAACATCTAATCCTTCACCACAAAAAGTTTCCGCTACTACCTCTCCATTTTTTAAATTACGGGAAGCAATTATAACGGTTCCACCCGCTTCGCCAAGCCCTTCTACTATACTTTTGCCATATGAACCTGCACCGCCGGAAACCAAAATAACTTTTCCTTCTAGATTCAATAAATCTTTTACATTCATCTTATAAATTCTTTAATGGTTGCTGCTACAAATACACCGTTTCACCCTCTTTTTCAAGACTTTCCATGGCCCCTATCAGGGTTTTAACAATCATTTCCGTTTTTTCAAATGGGAGCCTTGGCTTACGCTCTTCCACCGATCGAACAAATTCTATGATATTGTCCCTAAACATGGAATACGAATTTTTGATGTCTATTAACCTCCAATCTTTTTGTCCAAATATGGAAACCTGAAAGGTAGGTGAGATGTTCATGAAAAGATGCAAGGTGGCCAGTAGTCCATTTTTAAACTCGATATAGACAATGTCCTTACCGGTTTCCCCAACATGTTTTACAGATATCGGTTTCGGGTCATCTAACAAAGAAAACAAAGCTTCCAGAAGGTGGACGCCATATTTAATCCAATCTTTTTTTCCGACAGCCGTTACCAACTCAAGGTTTCCCAAAGAAGCCATCTCTTGCTTAACGATTCTACATTCATTGGCATAACGCATCGAAGAACACGACATAATGAATTTTCCATTCGCATTTTGGTTTGAAAAATATTGCAAATCTTCAATGGTAATTGCGAGTGGTTTATCTATAAAAATGGGAATGTCCGCATCGATAAAAGGCTTTGCCATAGCGACGTGATTTTCAGCATCATCCCGTGCCAGTATCACAGCGTCTACCATGCCGGTCATTTCTTCCAAACTATTTGCAATAGTTTCAATTTTTGCAGTTTTGGCAATACTTTCTGAAATGTTTTTATCTTGGGTCCAGACACAGGTAACTTTTGCCCCATTGACTCCCAAAGTATCTTCATTCGCCTTTAAGTAATTGGTTACCGCTGGGTAACCCATTTTATTAATCTCGTGCGCGTTATAGCAGCCATTTATTATCGCCGACCATGAGTGAGGGTGCGCATTACCTTCACTCATTCCAATAATTCCCAATCTTATCATATACTTTATTTAAAATTTATCTCCCCTCCCTATCAATATTCAATATTGCATTTGCTGCAGCCATTGTTAATTCTGTATTTTCCTCATCAATGCCCTTCTCCATAAACGATTTAAGAAAAGGTAAGTCTTCTTCGGAAGCAATATCTTCGTATACGGCCAGTGCGGCAGAAACATCATTATCATTTGATGCGTATAGTTGTTTTTGCAACTTTTCTTTGCATTTCAGCACCCGAGAAGACAGCAAAGAATCTTTAGGAATATTTGCCAATGTACAGGTTAATAAACTTGTATATAATTGTGAATTCTCAGGTTCCTTCAATGTTTTAGAAGTTAATAAATCCCAATTCTGTACACTCATATTTTTCATTTTATAAAATGCATACAGTGCAATTCTCTTAATTAAAGTTGATTCTTCAGATTTTAAAATAATGTCAATGAAATTATTCTTTACCTGAGACATATCCTTTTCGGAAGTATACGCTGTGCCCCAATATGTATACCCCCACATAGCGTCGTGAGTGGTCTTAAGGATTGAATCTGTAACCGCTACGGCAATAGAATTTGGTGATATCCTTAATTTTGCTAAAGTTTCAACGGCATGAATACGGTCAATGGAAGTATATTCTTCATACACCTTTGAAATTGAATCTAGCCATTGATTTTTTTCGTCTGAAGTTATAGCCGCCCGGTTTAATACTCGCCAAACTCCAATACGGTAATAAGGTTCATCTCTTTTACGCCTCTCTTCTTCGATAAAAATATCATGAACATTGTTTGAATATCCAAGATTAAGAAGGTATTCTGCAGCATGTACCTTTTCCCATTCGGTCGAATTTTCTAAGGCATACTGTAACTCATCCTTAGCAATTTTAACCAATGATTCGGGTATATTGGTTTTTTTATGCCCTTGACAATTAAAGAATTGGGCACATATCAAAACCAAAATCATCCCTCTAAGCATTTTCAAAAAAACCATGTGTTACTTGTTTTCAATTTCCAAAATAGTACCAGCTATATAACGTGTACTATTTTCCTGGTTAAAGTAATAGATAACTAGTACCCTATTGTCATCAATTTGAGTTGCCCAGGTATAACCAATATCTGTGGAACCACCATCTTCGCGAAGCATAATCTCAGGAGCGGTTGCAAAATCAGTACATTCTGAATTTAGTATACGGGCACGTATACCATATGGTTCATGGCGGTACCCATAGGTAAGTAAGACTCTATCATCCTTTAATCGCAAAGCATTTAAAGGATGCCCCTGGAAGCCCATTGATTCCCATTTAAAAGTTTTACCCCCATCGATTGAACGAGAAATAACAGCTTGATCTTCAAATTTGGCTGTTCTTAAAAAACCTACAAGATCCCCCTTCGGAGTTTCAATAATTGAGGCTTCATTAAACGATATTTCGTTGTCAACAGCTACAGGGGAAATATAATCCCAGGTCAACCCCTTATCTTTTGATGTAATGAGGTGATTAGAGGTTTTTTTTGGTGTATCATGAGCCGCTACTATCCATAAAATTCGACCATCATTAGCTTCATATAATGCCCCCCTATTATATGCGGCCACCGGATTTCCGAACGCATCATTCAATACTTCTGGTTCTATATGCGGAGGATAGATAACATCGCCCCACGTTTTTCCACCATCATTAGAACGAACCAAATACCCTCCTAAAAAAACGGCAGTCCCTGAGTTAACAAAACTAGGCTGCTTTAAATTGGATATACCATCAGGTCTAAGAAAAGCCCAGCCATAACTTGCGCAAAGAAGCGTTCCATCTCTCAATTGTAATAAACAAGGGTCTTGAGAACCTCCAAAGGGATGGGAATAAATTAACTCGGGGTTTTTAGTCCATGTTTCTCCATTATCGCTTGATTGTACGGATACCAAATAGCTATTCGGATCAACGTGGTTTGTCCCGCTCTCTCCAAATATTTTACGATCCGGTGCCCTACGGAATGCTACCAATATCTTACCATCGGGTCGTTTTATAACCGACGGAAATGTCGAGAAAAACATTGAATCCTTATAAATTACAAGATCCTTAATTTTACGAACACCCAGAGTACTATCTCCCAAATATTGTGCCTTTTCATTTATTGATATTTGGGAATCTTCTTGTTTTATTTCTGTACTTAAATTAGCTGAATTCGTCTTTTTACAACTCACAGTAGAAGTAAGAATCAAACACAAAAAATAGAAATTCATTAACTTATACTTCATGATAATTCTGTTTTATTCGTTTTGTTTTTTTTAAATAAGTCCGTCTGAGTAGATGCCAAAAGTTACCTCAAGTGCTTTAAAATTCTATTTCTATCGTATTGGCAATATTTCTGATGGTGTTTCGATTTTAAGAATTAGTTCGAGGGTGCGATTGTAGTCTATTACCTTATGGGCATCATTGGTACAACGTTGAAATCGGGCCGCAGTTTCATTTAAAATATTACTATTAAAACATATCACAACTCTTCAAAACCCTAACAAAAAAGATTCTTAATAATCAAGTGTACAAAAATGCCAAAGTACAAGAACACAAACAATTGTTAATCACTACGTTAACCACCCCATTCTTTCCCATTTCACCAAATCTAAAAAATCAACATCAGGGTACTCAAGTTCTCTAGCTTTCTTTAATAATTCTTCACCTAAGTAATTACCGTCTGCAACATCTATTGAGCTCTTTAAATATGCTATCCGATCGATACCAACAAGCACTGAAGAAACTTGATCAGACGACAACGCAAATTTTAATGCCAATCCGGCAAGATCACAATCGAGCTTACTGCACAGTTCCTTATATAATTGAAGATGTTGTTCAACATCTTTTAATTGTGGATGCAGACACCTTCCTTTATTACTCAATATTCCTTTAAACAAGACGGAACGAACCATAATCCCTATTTTGTTATTCTCCGCCAAAGGAAAATGTATCTCTTGTGATTGATTCATTAAATTGTAAGGTAATTGCACCACATCCCAATTCCCAACTTCAATGGTCTTCTTTGTTTCTTCCAATGAATAAGTGGAAGCTCCTGTTGCCCTAATCATCCCTTTATTTTTAAATTCAAGAAAGGTCTGGGAAACCTCATCATTATCTAAAATCTCAAGGTCTGCCTGATGTAACATGTAAACATCCAAGTAATCTGTCTGTAAGGCATTTAGACTTTCATTTAAGGACCTTTCTATTGTTTCTTTTATTTTTTTAGCTGAGGGTAAGGCTCCAGATTTATCGCGAATTTTAACGCATTTAGAACTAATGACTACTTTATGTCTTCTGTCCTTAAAAGCTTGCCCCATAATATCTTCACTAACACCATACATACGTGCCGTATCAAAAAAATTAATTCCCCTATCTACAGCTTCATGCAATAGGTTAATTGATTCGTCACGAGTGAGCATATCGGCTTTACCTTTTATCCCAATTCCGTATGGCATTCCTATTTCGACACCGCCAAAGGCAATTTCCGATACTTGAATTCCAGTGTTTCCCAAAAAGCGTTTTTTCATAATTACAAAATTATTTATATGGGCTTTCCGTTCCTTTTTTGTTTTTCGCTGCTTCGTTATCTTTTCTGGAATCGAACCCTTTGACAATATCGCGGCAATAAGCTGACAGCCCCACTACATCTGCCCCGACGCTAACAAAATCATAGCCCATATCCAATAATTCATTCAAATTATCAGAGCTACCAACTGTGGCCGCATATTTACCGTATTTATTGGCCATTTCCGCTACCAACTTTCGGGTTTCAATCAATTTTGGGTGATTCCATTGTCCAGGGGCGCCAATTCCTTGACTAAAATCCCCGGGGCCAAAAAATAGCATATCGTAGCCCTCCAATGCCGCAATTGCCTCAATATCCCCTAATGGTTCGGGGTCTTCTATCTGCAAGGCAACGAAACGTTCTTTATTCGCTAGTTGAATATATTCATTGAAATCAAGTGCCGTATAGGCCCCGTCTGCATTTCCTCCGTCAATCGGACGACGACCGACCGGATGAAAACGAACCATTTCAACGACCTTTTTAGCATCTTCCAAACTCATAATATGGGGAACCATTATCCCTGTGGCATCCATCTCCAACGGTCTTATATAATCGCTGTAACCACCACGGGAAACCCTGACCATGACATCGGTATCGTGTGCTTTTGCTGCCCAAATTCCTGCAGCGAGGGTAGACCAATCCTGACCAATATGCTCTTGATCTACCCAAACACAATCGAATCCCGAAATAGCGACAATCTCGGAAACTTTTGGATCGTTCAGATTGACTTTAAAACAACTGGCCGTCTTTCCGCCCCTTAACTTTTCTAACACTCTACTTCTTCTCATATTTTTATAGTTAAAAATTCATCAAAATTATCTTAGCTCAAGGCTTTAAAAGGCTCTGAGATATCTATTAATCAGCGCGACCAGCATTCGCACCTGCATAAAAACCATACAATTCGGTATTCACCATCTCAAATTTTATGCTCAAAATATTTTTATTTTTAGGTAGTTCGTTATGCTTTTCCCATCGAACAGTTTGAACAGTTCCATTTTTAACAATTGGGTGGCAGTCTTCTAAAGAATATCCGGGAATTGTATTGCCTTCCGCATCGATTAAGGTTGCACGTAGCGACCCTTTACTTGCATCGGCATTAATAAACAATGGCCCATCTACATTTTTTATGGCCTTGGTAGTAACTGTGGCCGATTCCTGGTCGGCATTTATCGAAACAAAGCCATTCAAACGCAGGGTTGCCAGTCCAATACCACTACTTCTGACCTTACTATCGTGTGTATTGTCCCAGCCACCGTAATAAATCAATGTTTTATCACCATGGTTGAAAAGGGGTGCGGAAAAAAGCATTCCATCGTCCCAACTGTCGGGCTTTCCCAATGGGAGAAACGTTTTCTGATTTGCAACCCGCTCCCATTTCTTATTGTCATGACTCACTGCAAGTTGAACATCAATGGTCTCATCTCCAGGTTTTTTATAAGAATACAGCAACCCAATATATGAGTTTCCATATTGAGAAACAGTCATTCCGTAAGATTGAGGGTCTTCGGTATTAAATTTATGACTGATAACCACTTCGGGCTCTGACCAATTTATCAAATCGCTGCTTTCGATGCGTACAATTTGTCTAAACGCAGGCCAAGGTTCTGCCCAACCTTTGGTGTAGGCAACAAATTTACCTGTTTTTGCATCTTGCATAAGAGACATAACATCACTAATGGATTGGGCTGTTTTATTTACAGATACAACAGGGTTTCCAGCATACTTCGTCCAATGGATGCCATCGGGCGAAAAGGCAACGCACATTCCGTCGTCTTGGTACCCTTCTTCCCCCAAAGGAAAGTCCCACCAAATCATTTTATACCTTTTGGCCGGATCCGGCTCTTTATTATCCTTTATTACGCTTGGGGAATACAGGTCGTGAAACCCATAATTATGAAGGACAATATTATTATCGGTCAATCCTTTATACTCTTTGATGCCAATATTTGGCCGGACCCAGTTGATACCATCCTTACTAGTAGAATAAAGAATTGGTGTTTTTTCCTTTATTTCAGCTTTATGATTATAGCTCTGATACCAGAATTTAAAAATAGAATCCTGCTCGTCAAAAATAACCGTTCCAAAACAATATGGATTTTCTTCCCAAGGAACATCTGCACGAATCAAGGGATTATCATTATGCCTTTCTGGCTGATGTAGTTCGTAAATTATATTTGTGCTATCGGCAATCCAGAAGTCATCAATAAAAAGTTGCCAATTAGCCTTCGTTTTTGTCAGAGAACTTTTAAATTGATTAGAAACCTGACCTTCAGACTTACTTTTACATGCAGAAATTTGGGCAACAAAATAAATAAAAAACAGAAAATAAATTGAATTAACCGTCACACCCCTTATTTTATATATAATCCCCATTTTCATAATTGCATATCTTCTAAAAACAGTTAATCATTAACGATCCATTGAAAGTGCTTCCACCTGTTTTGGGAATGGAAACTGTTCATCATAGACATCTTCTGGTAACTTAAAGCGCATTGCACGGATTGAACTCCCTTCCCCCTCTTCGTAATATATAGCCAATATTGAACCGTCGGATAATTCTACCGTCGATGGGTATGCACCCGGAGTATTGTCAATAAGGTATGGACCTTCCCATGTCTTGGCTTCGTCTCGGCTAATTCGTAAGCCGGTATAATATCCACTTTTATCACAATAAGCCCGATATGACAGTAAAATTCCCCCACTTTTAAGACGTGTTAAAGAAGGGGCGTGGCCTACGAAACCGATATCCTTTACTGGTGTCCAATTCTTTCCAAAATCGTTGCTTGATGCGTAATGCATATTTACTAGTGAGCGATCGCCTCGCAATACGGCAAAAAGGGTTTCATCTTTTAACAAAATAACATCGGTTTCTGCTGCAAGTACAAGGTTCGCACCTTCTCCTATTGACACAACTTCCCCCCAAGTGTTACCTTTGTCGTAGGAAGGTATAACGCCACCCCAAGCGGCCTTCTTCGAAGGCTCAGACCGATAAACAGGCAATAACCATGAGCCATCGGGCATTTCCCGAACTTTAGCAGAGCAATTCCATTCGGGCTTTGAGGTAGTTAATAGTTTAGCTTCTTTTTGCCAAGTGTTGCCATGATTGAAAGATTTTAGTATATATGGCCCTTTACTTTTCCATTTAATCTGGCCGGTTGGTCTGACTTTCAATTCGGAGTTTTCTGGTTTTTGTTCGTGTAAAAGATCTGGATTATTACCAAATTTGGAAACTTGATCTTGATTGTAGGAAGGTTCTTCGCCTTTTAAACTTTGTGATTCAGAAACATCAAATTCCAATGAAAAAAAACTTAGGATTAATGAGCCATCACTCATCTGATTTATATGGGGATCACGATTATCATTCACATCGTCATATATCACACTAGGGTTACTCCAAGTGACACCTTCGTCCTTTGATCTAATCAAACAAATTCTTCCTGCATTCGGATACTCTGGATTGGGATAAGTAACATGGTTGTCACCGTCATAAAAAACTACAACGATCTCCCCATTATTTAAACGACAGGCATCAGGAACAGCCTGATATTCTCTAGTATTCCCTTTTTTAGAAATTATTTTATAAAGTACGGAGTCTTTATTAAAAACCTGTTCTTCAATAGAATCATGAATCATCTTTTTTGGGCTATGATTTTTACCAGTGCAGCCGAATAAAACAATTAACATCAGCGAAAAATTTAGCACCATATTTAAACCCATAATATCAAATTTTAGTTTTCGCATATTGATTTATTGCAATACAAATAAATATCAATTTTGTTGTCTACATCAGCACGTAAAACACTAAAAGCAGATTCTGAAAAACAACATTAAAATTTTACAACCTCCAGAACATAATTTTTCCGATCATCCAATAACTTTACTATTATGCAGGTGGGATGGAATTAACTGCATTGGTATATTTTTCTTTCAATTCCTGATTGGTTCGGGTGTGTTCCCCTCGGTATACAAAGAGTAATCCAAGACGTGAATTACTTGAGTGATTAGGCTCGGAATGGTGCACTGTTTCACAATGATGGATTGTGACGTCACCCGAGTTTAGCAAACCGCAAAACTGATTTTTTTTCGGGAAATTTGGCTGTTCAGCCAGGCCAATTGAATTACCCTTCACACCTGAAATTTTGGTAGGTCTCATGCCAGCTTTATGTGACTCTTTAATAAAATAAACCGGACCGTTTTGGGAAGTTACCGAGTCAATCGCCACCCAAAGAGTGAGCATATCAGGCGGTGTCTGGCAAAAATATGCATTGTCTTGATGATAAGGTACATTAGAGCCAATCAATGCCGGCTTGTTAAATGTCTCTACCCCTGCAAGTATAGCCTTGCCATTCACAAGCTTGGAAATTAATGAAATGATTTCATCCCTTTCACCCAATTCTTTAAAATACTTATTATAAAGCTCCAACCTCCAAAGATTGCGAATGGTTCTGCCATCCTTTTCCGTGGTTTTGGCATCTGGGGGCAAAGAAGATAAATCATCGCGCATATATCGCTTTAATTCATTTCGAATTTCCGCTACCATTTTTTGTGAAAAAAATTCCCTGATACGTACTACCCCATCCCGCTGATAATCTTCCAACAGTACCTCGTAATCAATTTTTGGTATGAATTTATCCATAAAATTACTTATAACGTTTTTTCATCACTTCTCCTTTTTTGCATTTTCAAAGTATCATTTGTAAAAAGACTTAAAAACAAACTAATTAAAACCCCAACAATGAACGACCCTGGAATAATCCAAAGAAAGGAAATGGTTTCTGCAAAAAACTCTTGGGAAAAACTAATCAATATTGCTGTAACCCCACTTAACAGCGTACCAATAAAAGTGGCGGTGGGTTTTGCCTTTTTCACAAACATAGCCATGAAAAAAGGCACAAATAATGGGGCCACCAGTAAATTAATAGTCTTGTACGTTATCTCTAACAAATTCCCCTTAATGTTACCTACCACAAAACTTAGCAAAACAATAATTAAACCAATACTGAAGGATATATATTTTGCCAATTTCACCTGATCCTCATCCGTAATGGTTTTGTTACTAAATCGAAGAATAAAGTCATTAATTATAGACATTGCAGAAGAATTAATGCCAGAAGATAGACTTGACATCGAAGCGGCAAGCAAACCTGCTAAAACCAGTCCGGAAAATCCGGCAGGTAAGCCGATTACAATAAATCTTGGAAATAGCGTATCTGCTTCATCTACTATAGGGTTTCCATTCAAAACTAAGTCTGGAAACATAGTGAAATATGCAAATAGAGCAAGGCCAAGAATTGCTAAAAGCAACGTAACGACAGCGTTGGATAGTACGGAATTTAGATACATCCGTCTAGCTGCCCTAATATCTTTTGTTGCCAAATAACGTTGAATGGCCATTTGATCAGATCCCGCTGTACAGACATACCATCCAAAAGTAGTTATAACAATAGGTAAAAAACTGAGACGGGCCTGAGCATCAAAAAATTTAAATTCAGCCCACTGGCCCGGCCATTCCCTAGGGATAATATTCGAAACACCACCTAACTCATTAACAATTAATATGATGGCCACTATCGAACCTCCAAATAAAATAAATGTTTGAACAACATCACCCAATACAACACTTTTCAGACCACCATAAGAGGTATAAATTACAGTAACCACTCCCATGGTGATACTCACAAACAATGCCGTTTCTTCAGGCCAACCCATAATAGGAACGATAACCTTTTCAGAAACCATATAGATAATTACAGCCATCCAAACGATACGCATTGTCAAAAAATAAACCGCGGCAACTATTCTAGTTCTAACATCTAATTTTGTCTCCAATAATTCATAAGCACTCGTTATCCGGAGCTTCATTATATAGGGAATAAAGTAATATGCGACAACAAAGTATATGAAAGGCAGTGCAAACAAGGATGACCAAATCATCGGTCCGTACTTTATCATTTCTCCGGGCATAGATAAGTAAGATACGGCACTGAACATAGTGGCAAAAAGAGAAAGACCAACCTTCCATGGTGACATGTTTCGGCCCCCAAGCATATAATCATCAGAATTCTTGTTCTTGCCTGAAAAATAAAATCCCACAAACAACATACCTAAGGCATATCCAATTATTACTATCCAATCTAAAGTGGTTATTGTCATACTGTCTAAATAAATACTCCCAATCAATGGTTTTAACTCAACATTTCGTAAACCTTTTCCATAATCAATTTCCCTCCTTCAGCAGAGAAAATACTATTGGAAGCTTCATACCCACCTTCTTTTTCTGCCTTCTCGGTAACGATATATCCTGCCAAAACACCATTACACATTGTGTTTACGAATATTTTATCAGGGAATTTTTCTTTAATTCCCAAAGAGTACTCCACGAATAATTCTCCCGGAAGAAAAACAAAATGAAATTCACCTATAGAGACACTATTTATCTCTGCCGGCAAAATAGAATCGTACACCCTTTCCAAATCGCCATTAACCCACATTTTCGTAAGCTTCAAGTTTTCTTCCGCCCCAAACCAATCACATTCTACCGTTCTAATTTCTGTTGCCGGTTCACCCTTAATGCGCATTGTATCTAACTTGTTTTTCACAAAAGCCACCTTCTTTTCCGCATCTTCGAGAGACATAAACTTTTTTCTGGGAAGGTCTAGATTGGATTGTCGAATCTGTAACGTAGACCAATCATGAAAATCGACCTCTTTTAGTTGTAGGACACTATCCGTGATCCGTTTTCCTAAAATAAATCCTAATCGTTCCGCTTCATCAAACGTATTGGAATCAATAAAATGTCTTGGAGATTGATTACCGGAAGGTCCGGTTTGATAAAGCAATACAATATCTTTCCCTAACTTTTCATTGAGGAATTTTCTAGTATAACCTGGGAAATCGGCAGAAAACATTTTAGAGTCTTCATGCAGTACTGTTGGGTGCATACAATGAATAATCGATAAGCCAAAAATATCCCCTGAATTAAAATCCTTTAAAACAACAATAGGTACTTCAGGATCAATAGCGCCCGAGATGCTATGGCGATTACCTCCAACACCTGTACTGTCTGCCGACGTTATGGCTATTTTACATCGTCTTTTGTTTTTGAATGCTTCTATAAAAACTTCGGCGATCTTATGAACCAAATACTTTATATATTCCGGATCCGCCTCAGGTACAACAGGGTCATAAAAAATATCAGTGACAATTACTGGCCCTGAATGTGTATGTGAAGCGGAAATCATCAGGTTTTCACCTTTTATACCTGTAGCCTTTTCGACTTGTTCCCTAACCTGCATTGTAATTTCCTTGGAAATAAAAATAACATCCACCGCACAAAAACCTATTTGATTCTTCCCATTATCCAAAATTAATGCGGATGCATATAACGGGTCATGGGTACCTTCGCTAGTTCGTTCTACATGCGGATAGCCATGCAAAAACATTGGTTTTTGTGGTGTTACATCAACTATGGCTACTCCTGCAAATAACTTTTTCATATATCCTCTCCAAATAAAAAGCTTAAATTATTTTTGTATGTAATATTGGTTTTTAGAGCTTTGGGCACTTTATGCAATATGTTGGTTTCCTCCCTATATTCGCAATCCAATCGATCTTCAACTAATTTACCATCGCCTGTGTAATACTTTTGTATCCAATAATTAAAAGGAGTATCACTTCCCCAAAGCATGGTGTCCGGATAGGTTTCTGCCAATTTCACCATTACCGACAGGGGGTCGTTGTAGTTCGCTTTAAAGCGGAGGTCTTCGATTGCTATACTGGGTGAGTTTTGTACAGCAAGTTTACAATGAATGATAAATGCTGAGAAATCCACAAAACAGTTATCCAATTTATCGGCTTTTTTTAATACCGGTTCTAAAAAGCGGGCAGAATGGGCTATACAAAAGCGAATATCAGGATTCCTTTCCGCTAAATCCACGATATCTGAAGCAGAAGCCCATGGGTCCTCTGGATGGACTGAAGAATGGAATATAATGGGCAAGTTTTTCCTACGTGCAAACTCTAAAATTGGCCTACCTTTACCTTCAAGGTCATTTACAAAAGCTTGAATATAGGTAGACGCTGTTTTAAGGCCAAAGACAGCATACTTTTCTGAAATCTCTTCCATAAAATTCGCTTGCTTCTCTGCTTCCCTTGAAGGGTCGAACATTAAAAATGGAAGTATCTTATCCGTATATTCAGGAAATATCTCGTTAATTTCGTTTAACATATTTCTGTTTTCCAATTCAAATGGAAAGTTGCAATATTCAGTCGTGGTTTGAATCTTTGATGAACTACTATCATTGACATAAAAAGCAGAATCGACAAAAGGAAATGTAACAGAATAATCAATACCAAGTAAATTCATACGAATTACCAGGTCCTCCACTGAAAGCGCATAGGGGTACCCGTATTGATAAAAGAATTTAGGGGATATTCCAACATGGGTATGTACGTCAATAACAGCCTCTTTTTTATATAATTTACTCTTTAACATCTCGTTGTACATCAATATCCTTTTTCAAAATCCGGTTCAATATTCATCGCTATGGTTTCCGTAACATAGGAATCTGTTCGCAAAAGCTGATGCACAGATTCAGGAACCAATGGGGTTGGTTCACCATGCAAAACAAGTCGGGTAATCAATCGTTGCCATGAACTGACAGTACCTTGCACGCTGATTCCGCAAAATTGCATTCTGTTTTTTGCCCTTACCACTTGGGCAGGCCCAATCGTCGCTGCCTTTGGGGGTACCATTGCCAAATCACCACTCATGCCAAAACTGCCATGTAACGAATTTTGTGCAAGCGTAAATGGACTGAGCGTAACAATTCGGGCATCCATTTCCATCCATTCTGCCATTGAATCTGCTTTAAATTCGGGTGCATCAGGCTCGATAAATGCCAAATGGCCTGTCCAACCCGGACCACTATAAACCATGTCGGCCTCTCCGAGGTCGGTAATCATTTTACCATAATCATTAATATTCTTATTCGTAAATGAATGTATTTGATTTTCAGGGGGACGAATATTTTTGTCCAAGTTGTAATAAAAATAATTTTTAAATGCGTGGCCAAAGCCATATTTCCATGTTTCAGGTGCAATGTTTCCAGCTTGGTCCGCATACTCATCCATATTAAAAGTATACAGTTTGCTACAATCTACTTTGAACTTATTGAGCATATGTGCCAACATTCTAAAATGTGGCCAAGGATTGGGCATGATCAATACAATAGGTTCATTAGCATCCGAGGCAGTCTTGATACGATGGAAAATATCAAAAAGCATTATAACACCCATATCGGCATCGGGAACAACCTGAATATTGAAATCTGGGTTTTTGTGTTTCTCAATGTCTTCCCGCTTAATACTTCTTACTCTTTCTAAAACTTTCATATCCCTAAAAGGAACATGCATCGACGGTTCGTAGGTAAAATCTAAGTTTTTCATTTTTTTGATAGATAAATATTCAAAGCACCAACTAATCCCGCATTTGCTTGATTGTTGACGATTATCGTTTGTTTAACTTCTTTTTTAATTATTTGGAGCAACACAGTTGATCTTGTAATTGCTCCGGATAAAAAAATAGTATTTATACTCACTTTTTTACCTATGCCAATGATGTGTTTTTTTAATTGATTGACATAATATTTGATAATACTAGCACAAAATTGATTGGCTTCTTTAATAGTTTTGAACTCAAGTTCATTATCTGAAAAATCAGGTATTCTCTCTTCCATTTCTGGATAATCTACATAAGTCTGAAAAAGTTGATCATAAGTACCATCTTCGAATAATCTTTCTTTTAAATGTCTTATTACAATACCAAAATCCGGCTCATAGCTCAATAAAAAATAATCACTTGATATTGGATATTTACCCGCAATTTGATCCAACCCTAAATTTGTGGAAATGTTTTTGGTTATCGAGAATAATACCAAGGCAGAACCAAAGTTTATGGTAATATCCCCCGGCCCCTTTAACCCTGCACCAGATGCCGAAGCACACTGATCGTTACCACATAAATAGACAGGGAACCTGTACGGTATTTTCCATTCTTTTGATATTTCTTCGGAAATTAACGTACTCGTTTTTACAGCATTTTCTATTTGCGGAAAATTATCTTTAGTAAGTTCTAAAATTTGCAAAAGCTTACTATTAATATCTTCTTGAACAAAATCATACATACCGCTCATTCCAAAACTTGTAGTATCGGAATAAAATTTATCGGTGAGTTGATACACCAAGTACTCATTGATCAAGGGAAAAAATTTGGCACTTCGAAAAACATCAGGTTCATTTTTCTTCAACCACAATAGTTTTGAGGCGAATAACCCTGAAAGCGGCCGCCCAAAACCTGAGTATTTCTGGTATCCAGGTAATTGAGCCTTTAAATAATCAGCTTCATTCTTTGCTCGCTCATCTAACCAAACAATCCCGTTGCGCAATGGTTTAAAATTACTAGTAACAGGGACGAATGTATTGGCCTGACTGGTAATCAGCAAGGCCTTCACCTTTCTATTTTGAACAGCTTTTTCTGAAAGACATTGAAAAATCAATTTTTTAACAATGCCGAAGAATACTATACCATCAATCTCATAGGAATTTCTACTTTGAATCATGGGAAACTTTTCTTGTTTCTCGGTCAAAATGTTGTCAGCAGAAGTAAGGCAGCCACATTTAATATTGCTAGTGCCTATATCTAATACTATGAAAATTTCCTTTTTCAATTCTTTAAGCTATTAATTTAGAAATTCCATTGCTTGATCTACTGTTAAATCCTGATGAACAATGCCCATTAGAGCCTTTGTAATTGCCGCTGGGCTCTTATGTTGAATAATATTTCTGCCATAGACTATTCCTGACACCCCCTGATCTATCATCGCCTTTGTTCTAGTAAGTATTTCATTATCGGATACTTTTCCCCCACCTCTTACCATTACGGGAATTTTTCCGGCAATTTCGACTACCTGATGGTATTCGTTTACATTAGTTGTAGGGTCTGCTTTGATAATGTCAGCTCCTAACTCCACCGCTTGGCGCACCAAGGGAAGAATCTTATTAAGCTCTCCGTCGACCATATAACCACCCGCCTTTTCATTTGGCTGAAATACTAAAGGTTCAATCATAAGGGGCATTGAAAAGCGATCACAAAGTGGCTTGATTTTCAATAAATTTTGAATGCATTGGTCTGTTACAATTGGTTGGCCCGGTATTTGAAACAGGTTTACAACCACACATGCTGCATCTTGATTGATTGCCTGTGCTACAGGATTATCGATCATTCTGCTAAATAAGTGATTCGGCAATTCTTTACCATATACATTGGCTACATCTGTTCTCATAACCAAGGTGGGTTTATTTTTTCCAGGCAAGGACTGTAAATAATGTGATTGACCTACCGTAAGTTGAATAGCATCCGGTCCTGCCGTCACCACCGATTCAACAGCCAATTGCAAGTTCTCAATACTTTTTAAAAATCCTATTTCATTAAAAAACCCATGATCGATCGCCACATTAAGGCAACGGTTTGATTTTTCATTGAACAATCTGTTTAAACGATATTTTTTCATCTGTACCCAAATTCTTTTTCAACTTCTGTGATTGACTCTTCTATAATATCTAATCCCATATCCGCATACTCTTTATCCATAATTAGAGGTGGGGACATCCGTAGTATGTGACCTGCCGGAATCCATGCCAACCCCTTGGAAAATGCTTTTTGATAAACTAATTTTCCTGCTTCATCAAATGGTTCTTTTGTGGTTTTATCTTTTACTAACTCCATTCCTAGTAAAAATCCTTTCCCTTTTACATCCCCAATAATAGAATGATTGTCTTTCATTTTTTTCATCCTTTGCATAAAATGAGCACCAACCTCACGCACATTTTCCAGAATTTGTTCTTCTTCAATAACTTCAATCGAAGCTAATGCTGCAGCACATGCCATTGGATTACCCCCATAACTTGAGGAAGCGGAAATTTTATCTAAAGCATCGGCATACTCTTCTTTTACAACCATTGCAGTAACTGGAAACCCGTTGCCAAATGACTTACCCAAAGTAACGATATCCGGAACTACTTCCCAATGATTCATACATAACCATTCACCAGTTCTCCCCATACCTGTTAAGACTTCGTCAGCAAAAAACAAAATCCCCTTTTCACGACATAGTTGTTCAAGCTTCGGGAAAAAATCCTCCGGCGGAAAAATTGACCCTCCCCAACCTTGAGCAGGCTCTAAGACAAATGCGGCAACATTTCCAACTGTACCCTCTTGAATAAACTGTCTATAAAAATCTATATATGAATCAGTATCAATAGTACCATCATTCTTTTTAAAAACAGGGCGATAAGGATCAGGGCGAGGTACCATATAATAACCCGCGGATCGAGTAGGGCCATAACTGAATACATCTCCTCTAATCATTTGGGCCATATTAACAGCACCCATGGTTTTGCCATGAAAATCTCTATAGCAAGAAATAAACTCATGTCGACTACTAATCGCTCTAGCCGCTCTAATTCCGGCTTCTACCGCAGTAGTACCATCACTATACAACTGAATAGAATTAAGGTTTGCCGGTAACACATCAACCATTTTTTCCAGTAATTTCTCCTTTACTGGCGTAGCAAAATCATGGCAATTCATTAATTTCTTGGCCCATTTTGAAATAGCTTCCGATACTTTTGGGTGACAGTGACCAAGAGAGGCCACATAAATACCTGACGAAAAATCTAAATATTTATTATCATCAACATCGGTTAAGGTAATACCGGACCCATGCGAAAAGGCTACAGGAAATTGCTTTACTTGCGAAGAAAGTCCTCGAATATATTTACTGGTATTTGCATGCATTTTTATAGACTTGGAGCCAGGCAACTCCGTTATTATATTGGGTACTCCAATAGCTTCTTTTTTCCACCAATCTTTACTCATTCTTAAATTATTTAATTTATTAACTATAATACTTTAACCTATACCGATTATTACAATGCTTCGTTTACGTCTATTCCCTTTTTAATTTACCAGCATTCAGATGAACTTCGCTTTTTACATCATTCTTAATTCATGTAACAATTATTTTAGATTATGCTAGAACTGACCAAAAGCAAAAACTATAACCATTGCTTTATCTAAACCTATCAAACCGTTACTCACATTTAATTTTACATATAGCGTCTATCTTGATTGTCATGGAATTAGTTTTCAACATCTCAGAATTTTTATTTAATATCACTTATACGATTAACTAAAACGCTATAAAAAACCAAATGATTTCATGTAACATTTAAAAGGTTGAAATGAATCTAATAATTGCATTTTGCTTGATTTAATCATATTCAATCAAATGTAATCATTTTAATCAATTATCCAAACATTTGCAATTACATTCTTGATATTTCTATATAAAACTCGGGTTTGACCTAGTGGCGATTTACACCAAGGATATCAGGAAGAAAGAAACTATTGGAAAGAAGCTACAATACGGCACTCCAAGTAACTAAAGTAGTTGTTCTAGGTATCTACGACCGCTGTTCTCTAATAATCCGAAGGCAAACTACCACTCACGGAAACCTATTATATAGGTATTTAAAGTCAGATAACAAGACCGCCTTTATTTGCACAGAATATCAACTACATGGTTAATTGTCAGATAATTATTTTATAAAAATAAGTACGGTTTCGTCCCTAGAATAGTTTCATAATAACTATTTTCAATAAACCCACTCAACTTAAAATTAATGATTCAATATGTTTCATATCAGATTAACTTGAGTAATTTTGTAACTTATTGAATGAGTTAATCATTCACCTATAAATACTAAAGCAGAATTGAACATAATGAATAGTAAAAAAACAAAAATCAAAACTCCGGAATCACGGAAAAAGATTATTTTAAATCTTTTGAAAGATGAAGATTCAGTGTCGGTACAAGAAATTGTGGATGAATGTGAGGTTTCGGAGGCTACTATTCGGCGTGATTTATCGGAATTGGAAGGAAAAGGTTTGCTGATTCGAACCCATGGCGGCGCAACTACAAACACAGCTACAGAAAATCTTTTTACATTTAGTAGCAAAATGAACCAGAACATGGATAACAAGGAGTATATCTGCAAAATTGCTTCTAAATTCATAAATGATAATGACATTATTTTTATTGATTGCGGCTCAACCATTTCGTTTCTCTCTAAATATATTTCCAAAAAAGAGTTGACGGTTATAACCAATTCACTTCCCGTTGTATCCGAACTTATTAACTTCGATAATATCAAGCTGATAGTAATTGGAGGTGAAGTTCTCAATGAGCGAAAAGCAATATATGGTCCTTCGGCCGAACGGTCTATTTCTCATTATCATGCAAATAAGGCTTTTATTGGCTCAGATGGAATATCACTATCCAGAGGATTATCATCATATGACGAAAATGAATCTTTAATTACCTTGAAAATGGCTGAAAATGCCGAAGAAGTCTTTTTGCTTTGTGATTCAACAAAAATTGAAAAAGACTCTTTTGTAAATTTTGCTCCAGTTTCAATTATAGATTATGTCATTACAGACAAGAATTTGGACACTAAGTTAATTTCAAAATACGAAAGGAATAATGTGAATCTTATTAATGAATAAATTAAAAATCCCCCACTTCGAAATTCATATTTCCCGCAATTGATCTTCTAGAAATACTCATAAGTTTAGAAAATCATAAATCATCTTAAAGAATTATTTATAATACTAGTTTCGACCCGTACAAATACCTATCGGGTTTGGAGGCCAAATTTTGCGGAAGATCATTACAGTTAAAAGAGAACATTAGTAAATATGAGATGCTATAAAATTTTACCATTCATAATAGTAGCCCTGTTCACACAAATGAATATTTGGTCCCAAGAAAAAAGGCCTAATGTCATCTTGATACTTGTAGATGATTTGGGGTGGCAAGATTTGGGGTGTTATGGCAGCAATTTTTATGAAACACCGAATATAGATAAACTACGTTCCGAGGGGATGAAGTTTACCCAGGCATATTCCGCCAGCCCGGTATGCTCCCCGACCAGGGCTAGTATATTGACCGGCAAGAATCCGGCAACGCTTCATTTTACAGGCCATATAACTTCCATAGGAAAGCACAGATTTCCAAAAGATGGTCAAATAATCCCACCGGATGATAAGATGTATGTCCCTTTGGAAGAAGTCATGATTCCCGAAGCTCTGTTGAATTTAGGGTATGCCACTGCCAGTATTGGTAAATGGCATGTAGGAATTGAAGAAAAGTATTTCCCCACCCATCAGGGATTTGATTTCAATATTGCAGGATATGAGCATGGAAGCCCACCAACCTATTGGGGGCCGTATGAAAAGGACAGTGACTGGAATCCAATCATTAAAAATTTGTACGAAAGAAAGGAAGATGAGTATTTAACGGATCGATTGACGGATGAGGCTATCGGTTTTATTTCGGATCATAAAGAAAGGCCCTTTTTTCTATATTTATCCCATTATGGTGTCCATACTCCTTTGGAGGCCCCTAAAAATTTGGTGGAAAAGTATAAAACCAAGCTCAAGAACAATCCGATACAGAAAAACGCAACATATGCGGCCATGATTGAAAATATGGATTTCAATGTCGGTAGGTTGCTTACTGCCGTGGATAAAATGGGTTTGACCGACAACACCATTGTGATTTTTTATAGTGATAATGGCGGTGAGGGAAAAGTGACCGACAACAGCCCTTTACGTGAAGGGAAAGGCTATTTGTACGAAGGGGGTATTCGAGTTCCCCTCATGGTCAAATGGCCAGGAAAAATTCCGAAAAACTCAACCTCCGAAATTCCAGTCATAAGTGACGATCTGTACCCAACGATAATTGATCTGATCGGGAAAGGAACAAGACCCGGGGAAAATTTGGATGGCGTTAGTTTGGCACCGATATTGACTGAAGGCAATTCGCTTTCGAGAGATGAATTGTACTGGTACTATCCACAGTATAGTCCACAAGCCAAAATGCCGGGATATGCGATACGGAAGGGAAATTACAAGTTGATAGAATGTTATGACCCAAAAAGGGTTGAACTGTTCGATTTAGTTAATGACATCGAAGAGAAAAATAATTTGGCTAAAGATTACCCCGACAAGGTTTTAGAGCTTCAGGAAAGTTTCCAAACCTGGCTGAAACAAACACAACCAATTCTACATACGCTGAACCCAAATAGAACAAAATCATAACTTCATATATCCATTATGTAAAGAACAACAGTATCAACATACTTGACGCTCTAAAAATAAGAATCCATTGATAAAACCTGTCGGCAAACACCAAACCATAAACTTTGTGGGATACCGGACTTCGAACCTTACCTTGACCAAAGAATTTTTACACAAAAAAGATTCTTACAAATTAAAAGTAGCTTTAAGAATCATTTAGGGCAATTCCGAAAGTATAAATCGCTTATAATTAGTTTATTCCTAAATGTATCTAACTATAATCCTGCGCTGCGTCCGAAATTTCATTGATTCTTTCCATACATGCTCAATTGAAATGAAATCAAGCCATTTAAAGGCTAAATGCCGTACCGTCATTTTCAACCTTTTCGTTAGGAGTATGCCATTTGATTTTTGCCAACCAAATATCTCCATTTGTTTTTCTCCCATCCCGGGGCCATTCTGCAGTCACAACATAGCTTTCCTCAGGACTAACCGTCCACACCCAAAAATTCCCAACTGCCAATCCTTTGTTTGGGACAATAATGCGTTCCGTACTTCTTTTCAGCGTTAATGTCTCCGTATCAAAATCAGCAACATGCAAGGGTGCACGGTGTCGAAAAGTTTGAGAGTTATCATCACGTTTCCTTGTATAGACCAATACAAGACCATTAGAATGGGCAATAAGTTTTGTCATAGTTTGATCCATAGGAACTTCCTCTCCATTGTCCCATCGCCAGCGAACAGGTTCATCCCATGTTTTTCCTCGATCATGGCTGACCATTACGTATCCGAAACCATCTTCTGCACGGGCCGTCATAAAATACTTGTTTCCATACTCGGCAATTTGAGGTTCATATAATCCACGACCGGTTGCATTTGTCCATGAATTCGAAATATGTAACAATCTATATTTACCATTTTCAACCTTGGCAGTTAATGATTGGACAATATTCTGCTTACTGTTTTCTTTTTTTGTGGTAAACGCCTGCAGTATGGTATCACCTGCCAAGTTTAGATATTCGGAATATTGCGTATGCCCCATGTTTTCCGGAACTTGAACTCCTAATTCTTCGTTGGGAATTAAATCTTCTCTTGATATTCCGATCCGTTTCCAAGCCACTGCGGTCGGTTTCTCTACAGCATGCAGTGTTTCAAAAAAATCATCGGTCCTAAAATAATGCGACTTGGTATGCTGATCTTTTCCCTTACGGTCTGTTGTACGGGCCAATAACTCACATACAATCGGATTACCGGGAATTGTCACCAGTTTTGGAGATACCCATAAGTCTTCATGATAAGCTTCCGGAATTATCACGGCCGATTCAATTTTCTCAATAATTGAGCCTTCGCCCCCAGCAATTATAGTTGGATCATTAAAGGTCAATTGAACCTTTTCCTTTTCACTCAAACAGCTAGAGCATATCATAATGACGAACACATATAACCAATTCCTTTTCATTTTAAACTTTTTTTTAAATACTAATTTAATGCGACTGTAGCCTTAACCGTTTTGAAGCTTTAACCGATTAGGGATATGGCTAAATTTAGAATTTTTTTGTTATTACGGGCATCTAAATATGGGAGGAAGTCAATCCCTAATTTGAACTTTGTTATTTATGAAACTTGGCTAGAGGAATTCAACTGAAAAGTTAGCACAACTAGAACTGATCTGCCTACCCAGCCCGTAAAACCTTTTCCATTTTTCGGCCTTTGGCCAACTCATCGACTAATTTGTCTAAATAGCGTACTTGTCGGGTTAAAAAGTTTTCGATTTCTTCTATACGATACCCACAGATGACCCCGGTAATAAGATTTGCATTGGCATTTAGACTTGCTTGTTGAAAGAATGTTTCAAAGGTGACCTGGTCATCATTTAATTGTTGCAGTTTATTTTCATCAAAACCGGTCAACCATTCGATCACCTGATGCAATTCTGCTTTTGTTCTGCCCTTCTTTTCGACTTTTGTAATGTAGTGGGGATACACCGAGGCGAATGTCAATTTTGCCATACGCTCATGGTGTTCGGGTGTTGTTTTCATGACTTTTTGTTTATTTCGACTTGAGGAAGATACTAAAATCTAGCCATATTTTAACGCTTTACAATAGCTGATAAAGCGAATGAAAAAGTGTCTTTATCTGGCCCGATCAAAGGTTAAATCATTATTTTAGTTAGCATATAACAAGTTACTTCATATAAGAATGAAAAACATTGATGATAAAAATTAAATTATTTACAGTCATTACAATGACACTTATTTTATGCTCTTGTAAAGGACAAGAAAAGAAAAACAAATTACTACCTACAACTTCAGTAAAAAAATTAGAAGAGCGTAAATCAAATGCTAAAAACAATGAATACTCTTTATTTTCGGATTTCAACAATCAGATAAGTCAAGTCGTAAGAACTATTTTCCAAGATAGCAAAGGGAATTTATGGTTTGGAACCCAAAACGGAGCATTTAAGCAAGACGGCACTTCATTAATCCATATTGATAGTATAAAAAGTGAATCTGGAAAAGGGGTGACAATAAAAGACATCGCAGAAGATAAGGATGGGAAAATTTGGTTTGGACACGAAGGTGGTATTAGTAGTATTGACGGGGAGTTAGTAACGAATTATTATGAATCTAATGGATTAATTAGCAATGATGTTTGGGCGATTAGTGCTGATAAAAATGGTAAAATTTGGATTGGAACTACAGACGGCGTTTGTGTTTTTAACGGTCAAGAGTTCACGAAATTTACTCTTCCCGAAGGAAAAATAGACTCTACTTTGGGTATTTCAAGCACAAAAATGGTTCACAGTATATTCGAAGACAGTAAAGGCACACTCTGGTTTAGTTCAAATGCCGGTTTGTTTTCATATGCCAAAAATTCACTTTTAAATGTTTCTGAAAAAGCCGGAATTCAAACGAATTTTGTCAATGAAATATTTGAAGATAAAAATGGTGGATTATGGGTGTCGACAAAAAATGGATTATATAATTTAATAGATAATAAGGCAAAGAATATTACCAAAGGGAAAATTGAAACAGGTAAAGGAATAGGAAGTATAGCAGAGGATAAGGACGGCAATCTATGGTTTGTTTCGAATCAACATTCTTTATTTAAATACAACCAGGAAAGGATAATTGAATACAAAAAGACAGAAGATAATAAAGGCCCAGTAATTTTTCAAATATTTAAAGACCAAGCCAATAGACTTTGGTTCGTTGGTTTTGGCGGAGCTTTTAGATTAGAAAATGGAAAATTCATCAATATAACAAAGAAAGGACCTTGGTAAATGAAATACGAACGCACAACTGTAAGTTCTCCTTAAAACCGAACTGTTTTAAAGTAGAACAATTATCTATAATCAGAGAACCAAAAAACAGCGCCTAAATCAAGTATTGGCGCTGTATCATTATTCCGTATTGGCTATATTACCCCAAGTTGATTTCCCTGCCTTCCAATTCAAGAATATAGGGTTGATGGTAAAGCCGTTTTCCTGTCGCCCTGTACAAGGCGTTGGCCAATGCACCGGCAATCGGCGGCAGGGCAGGCTCCCCTAACCCGGTAGGGTCGATGCCGTTATCAATAAAGTAGGTCTCCACGGTTTCAGGTCCTTCCCCATGGCGAATAAGCCGATACGTATCAAAATTCTGTTGATCGACAACCCCATCTGTAAAGGTGATGTTTCCGTATAGGGCATGACCAATACCATCCATTATTCCTCCTTCTACCTGGTTTTTGGCCCCGTCCAAATTGATTACAATACCACAATCGACCGCACACCACGCTTTTTTAAGCACTGGTTTATTGTCTTTCATTTCCACATCGATTACCTGTGCAATATAACTGTTGTGGCAGTAATAGGCCGAAATACCCCGATGTACTCCTTCCGCTTTGTTGCCCCATTCGCATTTTTCCTTAATCAAATTTAGCACAGCGATAAAGCGATCTGGATCGTAATCATTGTTTTCACCTACCGGGTCGTTTTTGGCCCTTTCGAGCAATTCGAGTCTAAAATCCATGGGGTCCTTTCCGCAGGCCTCGGCCACTTCATCGAGAAACGACTGTTCGGCCCCAGCAATGAAATTTGACCGTGGGGCCCTCCACGCACCAGTAGATATGTTGGATTTCAAACTGTAATTTTTTGCCGCATAATGGTCCAAAGCCCCTGCGGGAAAACGGTTGCTCGCCAATGGCCCTCCATCGGTTCCGGTACCCGAAACCGTAAGTGCAATGAGATTGTTGTCGGCATCAATACCTGCTTTATACCTGACCCGATAATCGGGTCGGTACGTTCCTTGGGTCATATCGTCTTCACGCGTATAAATCAAATGGACAGGAGCATTGATCCGCTTTGAGATTACGGCAGCTTCCACCCCATAATGCCCGTATAATCGACGACCGAATCCTCCACCTGCGCGAAGGATATTTACGGTGATGTTCTCTTCAGGAATACCCATGATCTGAGCGGTGATATCACGCAACCTTTGGGGGGTCTGCGTCGGACCTTCAAATTCAATTTTATCGCCGGTAACATGGGCATAGAAATTCATGGGCTCCATGGTATTGTGCGGTAGGAAGGGTGCTGAATACGTACGCTCAATAACTTTGGCCGCTTTCCTAAAGGCCGCTTCAGGGTCCCCATCGATTCTATCCGGTGCTGTCATTTTACCGCTGATCTGGTTTTCCATCTGTTCAATATGGTCTTCCGTGTTTTCACCGGGTGTTACCGTTTCCCATTCAATTTTTAGTGCTTTTTTTGCCTTCATGACGTTCCAGGTGCTTTCCCCGGTAACCACAACAAGTTCAGGAAATGCATTATTGCCCGACCAACGTGTTTCGATGTCTTTGGGAAAGACCGTAATCGTAAATACATCCTTGATTCCGGGAATGGCCCTAGCGGCACTGTCATCGACGGATTTCGGCTTCATCCCAAAGGCCGGAGGGTGCGTGATCATTGCAATTACAGTACCCTCTTTTTTCATATCCATTCCAAATAATGGTTTTCCTTCCACAATGTCACGTACATCGACGTTCTTTTTGGATGTTCCGATTATTTTGAAATTCCCCGGATTTTTTAAAGTCACCTCCTCGGGCACCTCAATATCGTTGGCTTTGGTCGCAATGTCTCCATACCCAATGGAATTACCACTTTTCTCATGGGTGATAAGGCCTTCACTGGTCGTTAATTCGGCCAGCGGCACTTTCCACTCCCTAGCAGCAGCTTCCATCAACATTCTACGACCTGCGGCCCCTGCGGTACGAACTGTGGTCCACAATTGGCGAACGGCCTGACTACCCCCGGCACTTTGTCTTGTATACAGTTCAGGTGCCAACGGCGCTTGCTCTACAATAACATTGTCCCAACTCACATCAAGTTCTTCGGCTATGATCATCGGGATAGCGGTCTTGATCCCCTGCCCTATCTCAGGAACGGGCGACATGAGGGTGACCATACCATCCGATAGTATTTTTATATATGCATTTGGCTCAAGTACGACCTTTGCCGCTTCCTTTGGCCTAGCAGGTGTACAGCCTGCCCAATGGAATCCTAGTACAAGACCACCACTTGCAAGTCCAGTAACCTTAATAAAGCCTCGTCTGCTTAGATTTATCTTTGTCATGCTACAACCCCTCCTTTCTTAATAGCCGTCTTAATCGCTGCTTTGATTCGTACGTACGACCCGCAACGACAAATATTTCCTCGCATTGCCGCATCGATTTCTCCATCCGTTGGATCGGGATTTGATTTCAGCAATCCGGCCGCCGAAATGATCTGCCCCGCTTGACAGTAGCCGCACTGTGGTGTATCGTGTTCTACCCAGGCATCTTGTAGGGCCTTGCCCCCCTTCTCGGCAAGTCCCTCGATAGTGATAATCTCCGTTTCGCCCAACGACTTTGCGGGCATTATGCAAGAACGTGTTGCCACGCCGTCAACAAGCACCGTGCAAGAGCCACATTGAGCAATGCCACAGCCATACTTGGTGCCCACTAGGCCGACATGATCACGGAGTGCCCATAATAATGGAATATCATCCTCTGCCTCGATCTGGTAGACCTTACCATTTACTTTAAGTGATATTGAAGCCATAGAAATTTGTTTTGTTTTTACGCTGATTACTTATAATGTATTGCATACCCTTGAAAATCGAAACGGAAAATCAAGCATACACATAAAAAGGCGTTCCTTGCCGGAGACCTTGGGGGAAGCTTTTGAAATAACGGAAGAGAAGATACAAAAAAAACGTCAAAATTTCCAGATACTAATTTCTTTAACAAGAGGATTATAATAGCTTTGGGGGCTAAAACTTTTCGGGGGAAACAGCTACTCCACGAGCACAGCGAAAAGAATGAAAATAGCCCTGATTCCCTAGATACAGCGGGTATCTATCGAGAAGAGAGGCCACAGGCACATGGCCTAAAAGTAAGGTGAAAATTGATATTTAATTCCGTTGAAAATTGTTAAAAATGAGTCCAATTAAGGATATACATGAAGTCAGGAAACGTTGTCTTAACCAAGACCTTTTCTCCGTTGAAACCTTGCAATGGGTCGAACAGCACGACTATTGGAACCTTTGGGTGCCCAAAAAGTACGGTGGATTAGAATCTACCCTTTCCGAAGGACTAAAAACACTGAAATCTTTGGCCAGGATCGACGGAAGCCTCGGTTGGACGGTCACGCTCTGTAGTGGGGCCAATTATTTTATAGGAAACCTACGCCCCGAGGTCGCCCAAGAAATTTTTGTCGATAAACACCAACCGGTTTGTTTCGGAGGCAGTGGCGGGGTCTTCGGAACCGCTGAAAAACAAGGGGAGAACTATACAATTTCAGGTACCTGGAAATATGCCACAGGGGCACCCTATCTGTCACATTTTACCTTAAATGCGAAAATTATGGAAAACGGTGAGCCGGTACTCGATGAAAATAGAGAGCCTTTAATTCGTTCCTTTGTTGTGCCCCGAAACCAGGTGACCGTACATGACGATTGGGATACTATGGGAATGAAAGCTACGGCAACCCGTTCATTTAGCGTGAACGATGTGGTGGTCGACCCTAAATACAGTTTTTTGTACAATCGATTTTATCATCCCCAATTGATTTATAAAATCCATTTTTCGGTATTTGCCGATTTAACGCTATGGGTCAATTACATTGGAATGGCAGAGCATTACCTGGAGGAGGCTTCCCGCAATTTAGAGAAGTGTATGTTAACGGACCTTACCACTACCATCAACAGCGCAAACAAACAAGTTGACACCTTTGTTCAACAAATAGAACACCTATTGAATGAAGAAAAGTCGTTCTCCATAGAGTTTATCCAGCAAGTTCATGAAACGGCGTCGCGCTCCGTCAAGGAAATTTCTAAAAATATTATAGCCATATTTCCGTTGCTCGGTATACGATCTTGCACCGAAAACACCGTCCTGAACCAAATATTCCGTGATTACTTTACGGCGACCCAGCATCATATTTTTTCTCGAAAAAGTAGTGAATAGGGGTTGAATTCATCCTTAAGATTAGCCCTATTACTTCTCTATCAACATCAATGAAGCAAAGGGGGAATTTCGTTTTGAAAACTTAAGCTAACGATTTAATTTTTGGTGAATGTTCAAATTTATCCTCTTGTTCAATTTCCGATAGCCCACAAAATACTTAGACTACAACAGAAAAAAAGGAACAACAGTTACCTGTTGTTCCTAAAACTAAACTAACTCAACTCTTAATTTTAATATCGAAACTATTGCACATTCAAATCAATCAGGTTTTTGCCATGGTACTTTTCCTGCTTTTTGAATGTGCTGCATCAACAAACTATTCAATTCTTTATATTTTTCAGGTTCTTCATCTATTAGGTTATTTTGCTCAAGAGGATCATTCTTCAAATTGTATAACTCATAAGGGTCATATGGACTATTTTGCAATAATTTCCAGTCGCCTTTTCGTAGTGCATAAATAGGTTGGCCACCATAAGTAGTCCCTCCTTCCCTTCTTGTGAAATATAGTGGGTGATCCTCTTTTGATATAAAATTTTCACCAAGAAGCTCTTGTAAAAAACTTCTGCCTTCAATAGTTTTTCTTGGGTCCATTCCAACGGCATCGAGCAGCGTAGGATAAAGATCCATGGAAATTTGCATTTTTTCAGAAACACTACCAGATTTTATTGCACCGGGCCAGCTAATGGCCGTTGGCACTTTCAAGCCACCTTCGTACATACTTTGCTTACCATCCCTCAAAGGACCATTATTGGCCTTACTTGGTAGGTGCCCCCCATTATCACTTGTAAAAACAATAATTGTATTATCGTATTGACCACTTTTTTTCAATGCATTAATTACTTTACCAATACCGTCATCCATATGTTCAATGAACGCTACCAATTTAGCCCTAGTTTCATCAATCCCCTTTTCCCTTTTCTTAACCTTGGCAAGCCATTCTTCGGGAGGTTGTACAGGAAAATGCGGTGCATTATAGGCTAGATAAAGAAAGAAAGGCCTATTATCATCTGCCTGGCTTTTGATATAATCAACAGACCAATCTGTAAAAAGATCTGTTGCATGCCCCTTTGGATCGATTGTTTTACCATTAAACCGCATATAATTAATATCGTGTCGGCGATGTGTCCAATAATCGTCCATCATATCTCCTAACCAACCATGAAAATAATCAAAACCTCGTTCTACTGGTGTGTTGGGTGATTCCAACCCCAAATGCCATTTTCCGATTATCGCTGTTGCATATCCTGACATTTTTAATTCTTGAGGTAAAAGTGTTGCAGTGGGATCCAAATATCCCCAGCTATTTTCAGGGTGTGTTCTAATGACCCCTGGAACACCAACATAATCTTGATATCTCCCCGTAAGCAGTGCAGCCCTTGTTGGAGAACATACGGGGCAATTTGCATAAAAATTATCGAATCGCATACCAGAAGAAGCAATCGCATCTATGTTAGGAGTGCGAAGGTCTTTTGTGCCATAATATGAAACGTCATGATAGCCCTGGTCGTCAGTAAGTATCAATAAGATATTAGGAATGGTCTTTTTTTTGTTTTCTTCAGATTGGGCGGCTATAGCCTGGCTTCCGAAGATCAACAACATCAAAATGATGTGTTTTACAAGTTTATTCATAGAAGATAGTTTTTTAAAGATACGTTTATATCGTTTTACTTTGTTTTCATTGCGGCTGTCGATCCCATTTCACTTTCCCATTCATCTAATTCATTAGCCAGTTGTCTTAAAACTCCTGTTTCGGACTTGTAAAGATTATTTGTTTCCCTGATGTCCTTTTGCAAATCGAATAATGCCGTATCGGATTTTGCGATGTACAGTTTCCATTTCCCGTTTCTGACCGCCTTTTGATTGCGATACCTCCAAAATAAAGTTCGTCTCTCAATCGGATTATTTTCGAACAGCGCTTGCGAAAAATCAACTCCATCAAGATTTTTTACTTCTGAAGCTTCCACCCCACTTATCGAAGCCAGTGTGGGCATAACATCCATGGTCATTAAGATTTCGGACGACACCCCTTCATGAATTCTATCTTTCCAGTAGGCAATGGCAGGTATTCGATGACCTCCTTCCAATAAGCTTATTTTTTCACCGTTCAAACCTCCATTATGACCGAATTTTTCGGCACCATTATCCGAAAGGAAAAAAACCAAGGTGTTTTTTTCAAGATTATTTTTCCGCAAAGCTTGTATTACCTTACCAATCCCTTCGTCCATAACTTCCACCATTTCCTTATAGGTGGCCGCCGTATCCTTAACTGGGCCATAGTATGAAAACTCCTCACCGGGAAATCTGTAAGCGGAATCTTTCCTTCCCTGAAATGGCACATGAGGTGCTTCGTGGGAAATGTAAAGAAAAAAAGGTTTGTCCTTATTCCTATCAATGAAATCAATCGAATGATCTGTAATTAAATCGGTAACATATCCTTTTTCAGAAATTGAATCTAGATTATGCCACCAATCATATATCGCTGCGTTGTCATAATGGGAATGGTAATCCACATTTCCACTGACATATCCGAAAAACTCATCAAATCCTTGATGAACAGGATTGTACTCCTTTTTATAACCTAAATGCCATTTCCCCATTATACCCGTTGTATAACCGTTACTGCCTAAAATATCGGCAATGGTCGTCCGGGAAGTATCAAGACCGACCTCTCTTGTTTCCCCTTTCACATATATCACCCCTTCCATGCCCGACCTTTGCTGATATTGACCTGTAAGCAAGGCCGCTCTGGTAGGTGTACAAACAGAGCCGTTAGAATGAAAATCGGTAAACCTTATTCCTTTTTCTGCCAACTCATCTAAGTGGGGCGTCTTAATATCGGTATTGCCGTAACAACCAATACCTCCATAACCTAAGTCATCGGCCAAAATTATTATGATATTCGGTTTGGGAATATCCTTAAAATTTGGTTGTTCTTTGCAGCCTATAAAAATTATGACTACAACACAATTTAAAATGGACAATAATGATAAAGACTTCATTGCTCCTTGTTTACTATTCTCTATCTACCAATTGATCTTTGCCTTTCACAAGTTTGGAGGTATGCTGTTCCACCATTTTATCAATCTGTTGAATAATTTCTGGGTGGTCAGCACCAATATCATGATTTTCAGATGGATCCAAACTCAGGTTATAAAGAATAGGGGGATTGTGTTCTACCCTGTCTCCAAATTGCCCATATTCCCCTTGGGTTATGTAATGGGCTTTATAATCTCCCAAACGGGCCGCATATAATTCAGTTCCCCGATAATAAAGCACCTGCTTACGAGGGCTTGGTTTCTGCTCAAACAGGGTAGCACTTAAATCTAGCCCGTCTATAACCCTGTCGTCAGGAACAGACACGCCGGCCAAGGTGCTAAAGGTCGTGAACAGGTCCATTGTTGTACCCAAATCTGTTACCACTGCCGGTCTAATTTTATTCGGAGACCAGAAGATACATGGTTCACGCATACCACCTTCCCAGGTCATTCCCTTTCCAGCTCGTAACAAACCGGCGCTGCCGCCGTTTGTTCCGAAAGACAACCACGGTCCATTGTCAGAAGTGAAGACCACTATTGTATTGTCGGCCAGACCTTCCTCTTTTAAAGTTTTGATAATTTGCCCAATTCCAAAGTCGATTTCCTGTACCACGTCTCCATAAATGCCACGCTCACTTGTACCCACAAATTCTTTGGAGGCAAATAAAGGAATGTGTGGCAGGTTATGTGCCAAATAAACAAAGAAAGGTTTGTTCTTGTTTTTCTTAATGAAAGAAATTGTTTCCTCCGTGTATCGTTTGGTAATAGTGTTTTGGTCCGCCGGCCGCTCTATAATTTTCGTATTCCGCATTAGCGGAACATTGAAGTTCTCAATTTTAATATTCTGGGAATCTGTCCAAAATCCTTTATATTCTTCTCGAGACTTAATATCGGCAACATTGTCCATGTCATTGGAATATGGTATTCCAAAGTAATAGTCAAAGCCATTATTAGTAGGTAAATATTGCTGTTTGTGGCCTAAATGCCATTTTCCGATACAAGCGGTTCCATAACCCGCCTTTTTTAATTGTTCCGCCAAAGTTATTTCGCTAGTGGGCAACCCATTCACCGAATTCGGAAATAACACCCTGACCTTATCGCTTGTCATTCCATTTCTTACTGGTAATCGACCAGTTAACAATGCCGCCCTACTTGGGGTACAAACACTTGCCCCAACATAAAAGTTGGTCCACTTCTGACCTTCTGCAGCCATTTGATCAAGGTGGGGGGTCTTTATCGTTGGATGACCATAGACCCCTAAATCGCCATAGCCCAAATCATCGGCAAAAACGATTATGAAATTCGGTAGGCTCGCCTGTTTTTGATTTTGACCGTTCATAACCTGTTGAAACAATGAACAGGCGAAAATCAGTACAATATTTATAGTCTTAAACATAATTGTATTCTTTGATATTTTTAATTCTCAATCAAACCAATTACCGCCTTCGGTGATCATTTCTTCTTTTAGACGCAACATTTCTCCTTTAAGTCTACTGACTATCTTGGGGTTATGCACTGATACATCGTTTCGCTGGCCTACATCTTGATTCAAGTCATAAAGCTCATAATGTTGTATATGTTGTCGCTCTATAAACTTCATATGCACAGGTTGGAAACTCCACATCGACCAACCAGGATTGTTAGGGTCAGGTTTGAGGTTTGCTAGTTCCTTGACATCATAATCTTCGGCATATGGAATTTTATTATCGTAGCCCAGAAGTATCCAGTTATCTTCTCGAATCATACATATTGGGTCGTGAAAATACCGGTAAAAGAATATCGGATGAATTCGATTGACCTTTTCCTTCTTATTTTTAAATACCTCTGACAGATCCGTTCCATCTAACGTTTGACCTGGAAGATTGGAATCGGTAATCGAGGCAATTGTTGGAAGAATGTCCGTGAAGTGGCCTGGTGTTCTCTTGACGGTACCCAAAGGTATCACTCCATTGTATTTTACTATAAAAGGAACACGAATGCCTCCTTCAAAATTGAGGCATTTTTCACCTCTAAACGGTGCATTGGAATGTTGAACCTGCGAACCATTGTCGGAAGAAAATATAACCAGTGTGTTTTTGTCAAGACCGTTATTTTTCAAGAAATCCAATAGTCTACCAACGGCATTGTCCATATTCTCAATAGCCCCATAATATTCTGGGTTTCTACTATGCCGCGAAGTGAACTCTTCAGGCGCGGCTACCTTCTCATGGGGCTCGTTGAACCAAACATTAATATAAAATGGCTTAGCCTGCTGGCTTCTTTTGGAAAACCATTCCATGGCCTCGTCTACGACCAATTGACAAGAGTATCCTTTTAGCTCACCAACGACATTTCCGTTTCGTATAAAATTAACGGGGTCCTTATGCGATGGAATGGCATTGTTATGTGTGAAGAAACTATAATCAAACCCTTGGTCATTTGGTATCGGTTGCCCCATATCCTTTGAAGTTAAATGCCATTTACCAAAATGTGCAGTTTCATATCCTTTTTCTTTTAACATTTCGGCAATGGTTATCGCTTCATTTTTCAAATGCATAGGAGATTTTTCGGGAATCCAGTTGTAAATTCCGTTTCTGGTAGCATTTCGACCTGTAAGCAAAGCTGATCTCGATGGGGAACACACTGCAGAACCACTATAGAAATCTGTAAATAGCATACCTTCACCCGCAAGGTTATCTATATTGGGTGTCATCGACGTGGCGGATAAAACTCCATTTTCATTTAAGAGTTCCCTATATCGCGACACATCGCTATACCCTAAATCATCTGCCAAAAAGATAATTATATTTGGCGGGTCATCTGCGGCCGAAAGCATCAGGGTACTTATTAAAAATATAGACCAAAAACATTTAAGTCCTCTCGTAAGAAGATTATCCATCTTTCCTGAAATTTGTACTTTTTCAGGGTCTTTTAAAGATGGTCGATGAGAAAAAACGCTGTTTACCATCCTGGATTTTGTTCAAGGTTTTCATTCAACGATATTTCACTGTCGGGTATCGGTAATAGGTTGTAGTATTCTAAATATCCGTTTGGAAATTTCGTCTCTATCACATTTCCATTGTGGTCTTTTATTTCAATTGGATAAAGATCCTTGCCAATATCCCATCTTTTAATATCGGACCAATACAGCCCTTCAAGCGCAAACTCAATTCTTCGCTCATGTCTCAGTCTTTCGCGTGCCTCATCCTGAGAAAGCCCAAGCGGAATATCTGTAATTTTAACGTCATCTCTTCCATTTCGGATCCTATTAATTAAAATTATAGCTTCATTTATATTTCCGTTCGTTTCTATAATGGCTTCAGCCTTCGAAAGTAGGATATCGGCATATCGAATAATGATATTGTTCAGCGAGGATTGGCCTGAAGGTGGTAAAGACTCGAGTGGTTCAATTCTATATTTTCTACTACTTAGATGTTTGAGTCTATTGCCCGGATGGTTAAACGCCCCATCGGGATAAATATAATTGGGAAACTGATGTCCAAGGATAAAGGAACCTGGAAGTACCACAGTAAACCCCAGTCTTGGATCTCTACCTTCATAGGGGTTGTCAGGATCAACTTCTGAACCATTGATCATTTCGTAAGCGTTTACCAAGTGGTCGGTAGGTACATATCTACTCCCTCTTGTCCAACTTCCGGTACCAGTACCGCAAAACTGATCATGCAAAGAGCCTTGAGAATTTTCCCCTGAAATATATTGCACGTCAAAAAGAACCTCTTGATTGTTTTCATTTTCCAATCGAAAAAGACCTTCATAACTTGGAAAAAGGTCGTAAACCCCCAATGCATCGATTTGGTCAACGATAGCTAAAACTTCTTCATACTTATTCTGATATAAGTAGGCTCTCATTTTCAAACCAAGAGCCGCACCCTTGGTGACCCTCCCTAGCTTATCGGCTTCTACCTTTGAATTTTGAATGGCAATATCATAATCAGAGATTGCCTTCGCCCAAGTTTCCGCTGTACTAGATCGTGCAATAGACCTGGCATCTTCCGTACTTAGGGCTGCATCAACAATAGGCACCCCACCATAACTATCGGCCAAGATGGAATAGGCCAACCCTCTCAAAAAGTGGGCATCCCCTAAATACGCCGACTTGGCGCTTTCTGCCATTTCTACTTCTTCCAAGACCTGAATAAGGTAATTAGCCCTAAATATAATGGCATAACATCGTGTCCATCGAAAGGTAACGATCTGGCCATCGCCCGACGACAATTGTCCATTTCCGATTTTAGCGATTGGGGTGTTCCCCCAATTAAAACCATTGGGCGTGGCTCCGTCTAAAATACCAAAACCAAAAAGCCCTTGGTTGTATATCGATGTTTCCCTTAATAAGGCATAGGTTCCGTTTACCAAAAGTTCGATGTCTTGCTCATTTTCCGGAAAATTGGCAGAAGTTATTTTATCCTCAGGAAAGACTTCTAAAAATTCATCACTACAACTCCCCAAGCTCATTAGGGCGACAAACGAAAAAATTAATATAGATATATTCGTAGTTTTCATAATATTAAAAATTAAGATTAACACCTAACGATACAATCCTGGGCGTAGGATATAGCGCTCCCCCAGAGTCAAATGAACTTCTCTCGGGGTCATAGCCTTGGTAGTCATCGTTCACCAGCGTAAAAACATTTTGGGCATTGGCGTATAAATATATTTTGGAAAGCCCTGCGGCGGAAGAAATCGCTTCAGGAAAGGTAAAACCCATCTGGATGTTTTTAAGCTTAACAAAATTCAGTTTCTGTACCCAAAAGGAAGAAGGGGAGCCATCCCAAGAATTATTGAACCTTAAACTAGGCATATTTGTATCTGTATTACTGGGTGTCCAAGCATTTCTCCATTTTGTAGACAATGCCCTATTCTCAAAATTAACATTGGTAAAACTATTTTGGTTGTATCCATTAAGCCCTCCGACCCCTTGAAATAAAAGACTAAGATCAAATCCTTGGTACTTCATGCCAGCGGAGAAGCCATAAGTCCACTTGGGAATCGTATTCCCTAGGGCTTGGTTATCTTCAAATCCAATTCTACCATCGTTATTTAAATCTTCAAATTTCAAGTTACCAGCTTTCGGCACAAAACTGTTGGAATGCATATGTTCTAGAGCCTCTTGGTCACTTTGGTATATTCCTTCAACCTTATACCCATATAAAGTTCTATAGGAAAACCCCTCTCGAATAAGATATAGTTGGTCCGGTGAATCTCCTCCCCTAAATTTGGTTACCTCATTTTCGATGTAGGTTACATTTAATCCAAGGTTATAAGAAAACTCTGAACGGTCAAACTTTTGATTGTTGTAATTTATAATGAATTCGAATCCATTGTTTGACATCTCCCCCACGTTTTCAAAGGGTGCGGTTATCCCTCCAAGAATAAGCGGAATGGGCAATTGAACTAAAATGTCTTCCGTTTTTTTCTGAAAATAGTCGGCCTCAATACTGATTTTATTATTCAGTAAACTTAGGTCGATTCCAAAATCAAGTGTGGAGGTTGTTTCCCACGTGACATTCTCATCGACCAATGCAGTGACTGCCGCTCCTGCCGCAAAACTGCCCCCATAATTGTAGCTTAAATCATTATTCTGCCCCACAACGGTTAGATAAGGCCAATACCCGGAAATATTCTGGTTACCCAATTGCCCCCATGAAGCACGTAGTTTTAGATTCGATAAAAAATCGGAATCCTTTAAAAAAGACTCTTCAGAAATCCTCCATCCTGCTGAAAAGCCTGGAAAAACACCCCATCTATTTCCCTCCATAAAACGAGAGGAGGCGTCAGCTCTTAGGTTGGCTTCGAGAAGATATTTGCTGTCAAACGCATAATTGATCCTCCCAAAATAAGAGAAAATCCTTAGTTTATTGAGATTACCCTCACCTTGAATACCGGATGTTCCGGCATCTACCTGTGTAAGTCCTTCTTTCGGTGGGGACGACCTTCTAGCATACACATTTTGAATTTTATTCGATTCTAACTGAATACCCGCAATACCGGATACATCATGTTTTTCACCAAAAGTGTTATTATAATTTAACGTTGAGAATAAATTATTACTAACCGATGTTATTTGAGATCGATTAATTTCAAGGCCTTCCCTATTGTAATTTTTTGTAATGGTTTCTATTCCACTGTCGGTATAACCAAAAACACTGGTATTATATTTATCTACTAAATTCCAGTTATTATTAGCGGCCAAAGTCGTTCTCAACGATAGTTGATCATTAAACTGAATATTGACGCTTGCATTTATGGTGACTATATTTTCTTCGGTCTTGGTCTGTCCATTTGCGGCATCAATTAAAGGATTTCTATTATCGTATAAAAGATTGCCATCTGCATCAATGGCTTCCACTGACCCAAAACGCCCGTCTCGGGTATAAGGAGCGATATAGGGTGTTGCCCCCACCAACATTTCAAAAACCCGCCCTAGGGATCCATATGTGATATCAGCATAGGGCTCATTGGAATCTTTCCGTATGTAATTGAACCTTGCGCTAACTTGCAACCAATCATTGACATTGGAATCTACATTCGCGCGAATTCCATATCTAGTTGAATTGGTATTCGGAACCATGCCTTCTTGATCCAAATAATTAAACGATACAAAAGAAGAGGTTTTGTCGGAACCACCTCTTATCGAGACATTATGCTCTTGTATCGTAGCAGTCTTGAAAAGTACATCAAACCAATCTGTATTGGGATACCTAAATTGATCATTACCATTTTCAAAATCAGAGATTAAACTATCAGAAAAGAGTGCGCTTGATCCGTCGTTGGCTAAGGCCTGATTGGATAATTGCATGTGTTCGGCACTATTGGTAATCAAATCATACCTCCTACCCAGAGACTGCAGTCCAAAATAAGAATTGATATTTACTTGCATTTTTTCATTCTGGCTGCCCATTTTAGTAGTTATGAGAACAACTCCATTAGCTGCTTTTGAGCCATAAATAGCGGCGCTAGCCGCATCTTTCAAAACCGAAATGTTTTCAATATCGTTAGGATTGATTTGACTAAAAGACCCTTCGACCCCGTCAACCAAAATCAATGGGTTTGAATTATTTAAAGTACCCCAACCCCTTACCCTGATTTGAGATTCATCACTTCCAGGTTTTCCGGAATTTTGACTAACCCAAATTCCTGAAGCAGTGCCTCCTAATGCCTGAGATGCATTGGTAATAGGTCTATTATTAAGCTCATCGTCAAAGTCTACCGTGGAAATGGCGCCAGTAAGGTTCACTTTCTTTTGGGTTCCGTAACCCACAACAACGACTTCATCTAATCCGGCTGCGCTTTCTTCAAGTGCAATATTAATTGTGTTTTGTCCATTTAAGGGAACTTCCTTTGTAGCAAATCCAATATAGGAAACTATCAATATGCCATTATCATTGGAAATCTCGATTGAGAAATTCCCGTCGAAATCTGCTGTTACACCGTTGTTTGTGCCTTTTTCCACAATATTTGCTCCTGGCAGGGGCTGCCCGTTCATATCCGACACATTTCCACTTATCGTCTTCTGAACTATAGTGGAGTTCAAACTGGCTGGAACCACTAAAGCTCCGTTTTTTTCAGTTTTCCTTTTCAGTAAAATTTTACGGTCATCTAGTTCATATGAAGTATCTACTTCTTTAAATAGCAGCTCCAAAACACGTTGTATGGGAACTCTTTTTACTTTTATGGATACCTTACGATTTAAATCTACGGCCTTGGTGTTGAAAAGAAATTTGAATTCAGTAGTCGTTTCTATCTCATCGATAATGTCCCGAACCATCACATCCTCCTTGTCCAAGGAAATTTTTGTTTTTTGCGAATAAGAAGAATTCGCCTGCATTATAAAACTAATGGTAACGAAAAACAGAAGTGACAACTTCATTTTTACATTATAGTTTAGACGCCAAGGGAGAACACCCCGAGACTTTGGTGGTTTTTTCATAATTTTGAATGTTTATTAGTGGTTACTCGTTTCGGTTTAATCACTTTACCTAATCGGGAAATGTTACAGCATTTTCCGATTTTTTTATTTTTATACTAGAGCAAAAATGATTTTTGTTGAAAAATGATTTCAATTCATTGGCATGAGGTTTTAATTGATGATAATTTTATTTTCCACAATGGTATATTCTATTTGATAAACCTTATTAAAGTAATTGAATACCTGTTCAATAGTTTCGTCATCCGTTTCTATAGTAGCATTAAAGGTTTCGTTAGCCAATTTTTTATTGTTATTAATTATGACCACATTATAGTGGCGTTCCAATTTCCGGATGATGTTTTCAAAAGCTGCATTACGAAAAACCAAGTTACCGTTCATCCAAGAAGTATATAAATCGGTATTTACTTTTTGATCGGTTATTTTTTTGTCCGATTTATTAAAAACTCCCATAAACCCGGGCTTCAAAAAGTATTTCATGTTGTTTTCAACAGTATTGGATTCGCAAAGACTAACTGACCCTTCAACTAGTACTACCTCGGTATCATTATCTTCTGAATAGTTGGCAACGTTGAATTTGGTACCGTAAACCTGAACGTCAAGCCCCTGAGTGTTTACTACAAATAAATGGTTATTAACATTGGTCACCTCAAAAAAGGCTTCACCTGTCACGGAAACCTTGCGAACCTCACCTTCTGCAAATTCCACAGGGTAGGTCAGAGAACTTCCCGAGTTCAAGTGAATCTTAGTTCCATCTGACAATTCAACACTAAATCGTTTGCCATTGGGAATACGAAGTGTATTATATATCAATTCCGATTCAGAATAACCCTTTTCATAAACCAGTTGGCTTCCCTTTTGATGACTTACTATATTTCCCTTGACACTTTTAATCGTTGTGTTTCCTTCCTCTTTGATTATTTTAATCTCCCCGTCTCCCAATTGCAGTGTAATTACATCTTCCCGGGGAACGATTACTTTACTTGGGCTTTTTTCAAAAACATCTTGTTTTATCAATATACCTAGCCCCAGAAATAATATGGCTATTGCCGCATATTTTATGGTCGACATCAACCTGCGTTTATAAAAAGAACTTTTTTCCTTTCTAATTTCCTCTAACAGGCGTTCTCTAATATTATCAATATCCGGGTCGTTCATAGCCAGGTTTATTGCAAAATTGGTTTTGACATAGTTTTTAAAAATCCCTTGATTCCCTTCCTCGGCTATCCACTTGTTCAGCAAATCCAAATCTGCAATATCCGCCGATTGTGATAAATATTTTACGATACAATTTTCAGTTTCTTTGGAAATCATTTCATGACCTTTCTTATATATACTACAAGACAAATTTGCAATACCCTAACTTTTTTTTAATATTTTTTTCATAATCCTATTAGTTTTGAGTTTATTTTGCGATATAAATACATATTTATGGATTTTACCGATAATCAAACTTTAACGGAAAGCCTTCGAATTGGAGATGAAAAGGCCTATATGCACCTGTTGAACAAATTTCATAGACAATTACATGCCTATGCACTAACATTGACTCATGACCCTGCAATGGCTCAAGATATTGTCCAAAATGTGTTTTTAAAAACTTGGAAATCGAGGAAGAAATTAAACCCTGAATTTTCTATTCGTAATTTTTTATATAAGTCAGTCTACAATGAATTCATAAATACGTATCAAAGGAATAAGGCTATGATGCTCTTACATCAAAAATATGTGGAGTCGACACACGAAATAGTGGAGAATACTGACGACGGCGCCATTGCGAAAATGATTACCATTATAAATACTGAAATTCAAAAACTACCCCCAAAATGTCAAAAGGTTTTTATTCTCAGCAAAAAGGAGGGGCTTACCAACAATGAAATATCAGAACATCTTGACATTTCCGTAAAAGCGGTCGAAGCTCAGATAACGAAAGCTTTCGGAATTCTTAAAAAGAAATTAGGCAGAAAATACGAGACTATATTGGTTCTAATTTTTGGCAACAATAGCAAAAAACGCCAATTTCAATAATAGTAGCATTTTGAGATTTGACATGGATACTAACATAACAGTCTAGCATGCCACATATAATCATGTAAGCCTCACCTTAAAACTTAACAGTTTCTTTTCGAGGTTTACAAATATCCATTACCTGTCAGTTCTAGCTTTCTCTGCCCAACGGTTTCAGCCATAGGAAGTTAAAAGTTCGGGACGAATAAGCTCCCCCTGGCTTCAGTCGGGAATTTAGAGAGCATCCATATGGCTTAGTTTTTATAATTGGATTGAAGTAATGGGTCATTTAAAATTTCCATCTTTTCGGTAATCTTATGCTCTAACATCCCTTTAATTCGTTTTATTTCCGTTCTGGAGTCATAAATCATGTTGATGTTTTCCTCAGGATCCTTGGACACGTTATAGAGCTCGTCCCGATCGGGGTCATTAAAGTCCTTGACCAATTTCCAGTCTTGGGTCCTATAACTTCTCATATAGGCCTGTGCGTAATTGACCATACTGTATTCCGAATAAAAATCATTGTTCCAGTTGATTGCTTTTTCCCCCTTTAAGAGCGGCAGGATACTTCTTCCCCTTACAATCTTGTTTCTCGGCAATTCGGCACCGGCCATTGCCACAATGGTAGGGTACCAGTCCAAGCTGGAAGTTACTTCGTCTATTACCGTTCCGGGTCGAACAACTCCGGCCCATCTAACAATGGATGGTACTTTAAGCGAATTATCGTAAAGATTAGGCCTTCTTTTTGCCGGCACATCATTGGTGCCCTTTGGAGGTGTCTTCGTAATCCAAACGCCGTTCCCTTTATGTTCGATTCCGTTATGCCCCATATTATAGCCATGATCGGAGGAAAATATTACAATAGTATTGTCGCTAAGGTTTAAACCATCTAGAAGATCCAGTATTCTTCCCACATTGCGATCGACACCGGTGGTGCTGGCCAAATATTCGCGCATACGCCGTTTGACCTTTTCCTTATCCAGATCGGGATAATTTGGATTGGGAATTATCGGGTCTAAGCTATCATAAGGTTCCCAGTCCTCGGGAGCGACCGGTAGCCATTTTGAATGGGGCGCCCTATAGTTCAAACATAACAAAAAAGGCATACTTTCATTTTTTTGAATGAACGTAATTGCGTCATCGGTAAGAATGTCGGTAGTTAAACCCTTGTGGGTTTTAACCTCTCCGTTTTTTTCCAATGGTGGGTCAACAGGGTCCGTCCCTCCCCCTGTGAGCCCCATAAAATAATCGAAGCCATGGTTGGTGGGGTGGTATTTTTTATCATTGGTTTCCGTCCAGTCGCCCAAATGCCATTTTCCGATGAGTCCCGTTCTGTAGCCGTCTTGTTGAAGCACCTCTGCAAAAGTTATGCTTTCGGGATCAAGACCAATGGGATTTTGTGCATCGTACAAAATGTGTCCGGGTTGGGGAATAAAATCAAAAATGCCATATTCGCTAGCATATTGGCCGGTCATTATACTTGCCCTTGCCGGACTGCAGACGGGTGTGGTGACAAATGAATTTTTCAAATATGCACCTTCCTTGGCCAAGCGATCCAAATTGGGGGTATGGGCATTGGGGTTTCCCGATATCCCCAAGGTCCAATCGGCTTGATCGTCACTGTAGATGAATATAATATTAGGCCTATTATCTTGGGGGTATACCTTTGGCGGATTTAAATAAGCCGATAGCACTACGAGAAAAATAACGATTGACGATGACCTTGACATACTGGATGATTTATAGGGTTATTTCCCTGCCTTTGAACTGAACAATATCAATATCAAGTTCCTCTGAAAGCTGATTGAATTCTTTTAAAATCATGAAAACCACTAAAATTAAAATATTAAAAATCAATGTTTTGCCTCTTGTCAAACTATTTTTTTTGCCCGGTATTTATTATTGGCCTTCGGCCAACAGAAACTAAGCTCATTTTTACATTTTATTCTACTTCATTTCAAAACGAAGCAAATAAGTATGTCCCTTTCCACCCTTCATCGATATGCCCCAACCGGGACTTTCTGTTTCTAAATTACCATCTTCAAGATGCGGCCGGTACAACCCTGGTGCTTGGGGAATATTCGTTAAGTTATTTTGGGAAGTTGAAAAATGAACCCCGTCTTCGGCATAATTAATAGACTTACCGATAGAGGCTAAAGAGGCGACCCCCTTATCTTTTTTCCAAATCAATACTTCGTGGCTTTTATCTAAAAGCGCTCCCTTATGTTTAACAAATGGCCCTTCTGGACTTTCGGCATAAGCTACTCCCATTTCAGTAAGCCCTGGCCCCTTTTTTCCATGCCTAAGCGACCTTCCTTTATAATACAACCATATCTTGTCATCTTTGACCAGCATGCTGGCGTCATCAATACGATAGCTATCAAAATCTTCTGTAGTAGTACTAATAGTCAAAACGGGATTGTTCTCCACTCTTTTGAAAGGACCGTCAGGACTATCGGCCACAGCAAGACCTATTGCCGTAAAATCATTTTTAGAATTATTCTCAAATACACCATCAGGGTTTCCCGGGGTAGGCTTTACGCCTGTATAATACAGATAGTACTTTCCGTTACGAGCCAAAATATTGGGCGTAAAAACGGAAGTGTGGTCAAAAGAACCTGCCGGCCCAACATCCAAAGCCATAGCTTGTTCTTTCCAGGTGCGCCCCTCATCCTTAGAGGTGGCATACCAAATTGTAGCCCAATAGCCGGGAGTTATAGGACTGTCCATTCTAGAATACCATACATAATATGTATCTCCCACTTTTATAATATCACTATTATCGCGCCTATTATATAAGCTATCGAGACCAATACCGGTTATTTCTTCATATGTGAAATTGATAGGATTTATAGCGGACGACTCCTTGACAGAATTTACAATTTCCTTCGATTTTTCCTCATTTTTAGATTTACAGCTCATTAAAGACATGATAACTATGGTCATAAAAATAGGTAAGAAGCTTAAGCTGTTTCTTTTTGATTGTGTCATAAGTATACTTTGTTTATCCTCTATTTAATTTTTTTTATCAAAATGATAGTTTAGATGCCGGCGGAAGCGGCACCTTATTGTCTTTTCGCCATGATGTCAGTTCATTCAACAATTGAGAAACTATTTCTGGATTTTCATCTACCAAATTGTTCACTTCTTTTAAATCTTCTTCTAGATTGTAAAGTTCTATTTTGCCATCCAATAGAAATTGAATCAACTTCCATTCATTTTTTCTGATGATCGAACAAGGTAGATTTTTATAGGTGCTGGCAACATGCCAAAAAAGAGCACGCTCTTTAAGGGTTTTACTTTTAAACAGTGGAACTAAACTTTCTCCATCTGATTTCTCGTCATAATCATGTACCTGGGCCAACGCTAAAAATGTCGGAAAATAGTCCATTCCACAAATGGGGGTTTCTGAATTTCCCGGAGTTATTGTCCCTTTCCAATTTACAAAGGCGGGCACGCGAATTCCTCCCTCGTAAACAGTTCCTTTCGCACCGCGAAGGGTATTCGTACCGCTTTGTAGACCGTTAAATCCGTTGTCCGATGTAAATATTAGAATCGTATTTTCACGTAATCCTTCCTTATCCAAGTAATCAAAAATACGTTTAACATTTTCATCTATTGATGCTATCATCGTTGCATAGCCGCCTATTTCCTCAAGATTTTCTTCTCCTTGCCCGGTTATGGAATCTGGAGCTTTCTCCATAAATTTCTGAAGCCATTCCCTATTCCTGGGAACTGTAGGTCGATGAGGTGCATAATAATGAAGATTTACAAAGAAAGGCTCCTCTTTATTTCGTTTAATAAAATCAATAGCCTCATCAGTTAATCTATCGGTTAGCCATTCATCGCCTTTCTTATCTTCAATGAAAGGATTTTTGAAGGGAGCTTTATAGCCCCCACTTTTTGATTTATAACCCTGATCGTAACCTCTGGCCGGATCTCCCCACCAAGTACCCCCAACGTTTTCATCGAAGCCCTTACCCAAGGGATAGTAACTTTGAACTTGAGCGGTCAAGTGATCATCCAACCAGTTCAAATCTCCGTTGCCCGGTTGTTTCAAAGGTTTCACAAAGGGGTAGTTTGTTTCCTTTTCCGGATGCGGGCCCACAAGATGCCATTTCCCTAAATGAATAAGTTTATACCCTGCTTCTTTTAGCGGTTTTGCATACATGGTATGTTCAAGTCCCACGCTCCAGCGTGAAAATATATTATGCTGGCTATCTCCTTTTTCCAATACGGGAACATTATAAATGCCTGTTCTAAAAGATTGTTTTCCTGTCAACAACGCAGCTCTTGACGGGGAACAAGTTGGATACATATAGGCATTTGCAAATACAAGACTTTCCTTAGCCAATTTGTCAAGATTTGGGGTCTCAAACCATGTACTTCCCATGAAACCTACATCTTGCCATCCGAGGTCATCGGCCATAATAAAGATTATATTGGGTCTGTTTTCATGGTTTTGTTGACCAGAAGAATTCAACAATCCAAAAAGAAAAAAGACTACCAAAGATATTATTTTAGAGCGTCTGTCCATTTTTAAAAATAACTATTTTAGTTAAAGGCATTTTCTATAGCTGCGACAGACACTCCGAAAACTTGTTTGATAATAGGCCCCAAGGTAGCCCTGTCTCCTTCAATATGACAAGTTAACTGTATATGGGTGCCACTTTCGCCGGACTTTAAGGCCAAAGCCGGTGATGACGTTTCGAGTTCATAAAAAGGACCAAGCGGCTTTTCGCCCGGACTAGGTTCTCCATCGTTATAAGCATTTATGACGTCACCCGCAAAAGGCCTTTCTTGAATCTCCCACATGGAATTCACATAATCACCCACACCGTCTGGTTTATTATATTTTACAATTGTCAATATACCGTTTTCAGAATCATAGGAACCTGCAATAGCTTTCGCTCTCATGGGAGACAACCCTATTTTACTTCGAAATTCACCGTCACCACTAAAATATAGCACCTCTTCTCCCGTAATCAATCGCTCCGCCGGCACTTTACCAAAATAGGTGTCGTTCACGACCATGCCCAGTTCTTCCTCATCACCGGAAACATAGGGTATAACAATGGTGGTATTCGGTGAGGGGTTAAACATACCCAACAGCCAAATGGATAATAAGCCCGTATCTTTTTTCCAGTCTTTTTGCCCCGTATTGGTCAATATATTCGTAGTTCTATAGCCCACCATTTTTAATTCGGGCAAGGCTGCGACACCCAGTTCTTTCAGTATTTCTTCCGTGGATAACAAAGCCACCTCCCGTTCAATACCTAAATCGAATTTAAACCCGGAATAATTGGTCAAGGAAGCACGCTTTGTAAATATGACCTTATTCTCTGTGCTACTTTTAACGTCAAAGGGTTCTAAATCTATCAACCTAGGTGTAAACCAGTTATCTAACGTAAATTCAGCTCCTTTTTCAAAAAATATGGAATATTGTCCTCCTTCGGGTCCCAACCAAAAACGTTCTTCCCCGCCAAAGGCATTAATATGATCCAAGGTATCTTTTGATTCGAAAAGCTCCCTATTGATCCACCCATAACTTCTCCCATTCATTCCCGATGAACTACTGGTCATCACCCTACCCTGCAAAGCTGCCGAAATGGCTACTTTTGATTTACCCGATGTATCTGAAAGTTGAACCAGGTCTAAATAATTTTCCATAAAAGCAACGTCATCTACATATGAAATGGTGTTTGATTTAGTTTCGTTTTTAGAGCGGTGACTTCGTTCATCTGTAGCACCCTCTTCTTTTACCCCTTCAGATTTGTTCTTACATGATATGGTCAATAAAGCAGAGCATGTAATGATTACAATTCTACCAATTGTACGTGGTAACTTTAGTTTCATAAAGCAAAATTATTTATTATGTATTCTTTACTGTTTTGGTATATACGTTTCTAAAACGGTTTTCATTTCCTGAACAACTTCTGGATACCGATTATAAAGGTTCTCTGTTTGGGCCATATCTGTTTCTAGATTGTAAAGTTGTGCGGGTGGAGCATCTTTTTTTAGTTGCCCATTCTCGATATCACTATTGATACCTCCTACCAATGCCACGGCAGGAGCTCCACCCCATGCATGATGATTGGGCTTTGACCCTTTAAAACCACCGCTACCCTTGGCAGGTATATACATCCATTTTCCTTTGCGGAATGATAAATGCCGCTCACTTCTAGGAGCCAACAGCAACTCTTTTCGAATCGATTCTTTGGGGTTACCCAGCAACGCGGGCAATATATTTGCACTGTCTGTATTTTCTAAAATATTTGGATTCTGCCCCGTAAGAGCCATAAAGGTGGCCAGCATATCTATATTGCAAATTAGTTGATCAGATTTGCTTCCCGCTGCTATCTTGTCAGGCCACTTGGCAATGAAAGGTACCCGGTGTCCACCTTCCCAAACCCCAAATTTAAAGCCCAATAAATCACCATTTATTTTGTGCCCGGCCTTCACCGCATTGCGACCGCCCAGATTCATCATCGCTCCGTTGTCACTGGTGAATATTACCAAGGTATTTTCGCTCAAGCCTTGTTTCTCTAGGCATACCGTCACTTCTCCGACCATCCAGTCCAATTCTTGAATAAAGTCGCCATAAAGTTCAGCATCACTCTTACCCTGAAAACGTTTCCCAGGTGTGAAGGGGTGGTGAATATGTGTCGTAGCGAGATACAAAAAGAACGGATTCCCCAGATTTTGAGATGATTTTGGGGAAGCGTTGGCCGTAATCCAATTTACCGCCTTTTCCGCCAGTACAGTTCCTACGGTATAGTCGTTGTACTTTTTATGGGCTTCCACTGCACCCTTAAATCTGTTGGGTGTTCGCTGAGAAGCCTCTGGGGGAATTTGGGTAATCGGTGTTGCGTGTTGATGAGTTCCATTTCCGAGATAGACCAAAGGGTCGTTAGGATCTCCTCCAACAATGCGATCATTTTCTACATAAACGTAAGGAGGAGCGCTGTTGACCACCGGAACGCCAAAGTAATAGTCAAAACCAAGGTCTTGCGGCCCAGGTCTTAGTGGCTCTTGCCAATTGTTTTCCCCTTCCCCAAAACCGAGATGCCACTTGCCTATGGCTGCAGTTGCATAACCACTGTTTTTAAATACGTCGGCTATTGTAAATGTTTTGGGGGCGATTAGGAGCGGGGAAGTAATCGGAGCGGGGCCCCAAATGCCTGCTCCATTATTTGCACGAAAAGGATATTGCCCTGTTAGCAAGGCATAACGGGAAGGTGTACAAACAGCAGATGCGGAATGCGCATCGGTAAACATCTTTCCGTCGTTTGCCAATTTGTCGATATTAGGGGTTTTGACCTTAGTTGCTCCATAACAACCGAGATCACCATACCCTAAGTCATCCACAAGAATAAAGACGACGTTTGGCTTGGACGAAACAATGGACTCTTGTGCCATAGCGGTATTATACATCGAAATCGCGGTTGAAATTCCTAGCATGCACAAGACTGATATTCTACTCATAAGGTGTATTTTATTTCATAATCCAACAAGTTATTTCTAGAATAAGGACGATACCTTCGGGGCTTGGCAGTCAATGTAACATGGTTGTTGCATCCTTTTTTGCAAGTCTACCTATCACCTCGCCCGTCTACCTATGTGTATCATCCTTCATTACTGTCAGGTACCGTGATTTCACTTCCCCACCAATCGTCGTTGGGTTGCCAATCGGGCGACAACATTGCTTTACGCTGCTTTTCCAATCTCGGCATCAACTTATTTTTGTTATCCTCTAGTTTTTGTTTCCATGCCTTTTCATTCCATAAGGGGTCTTCTTCGGCATATTGTGTTTGCATTGCCGCTAACCATTCCAGCAGTTCTTTTTTCATTTCAAGCGTCATTGCTTCCTTTTCTCCCGACAAATCATTGGTTTCGCCCAAATCGGAATCTAGGTTATAAAGTTCGGTATGATTGTCTTCCCAATAATGAATAATTTTCCAACTACCCTTCCGCATAATGGAAACGGGTTCTCCCCCTTGGTTGCCGTAATGCGGATAATGCCAATATAGGGGCCTTTCCCGTATACCCTCTCCTTTGAGAAGTGGTTCTAGGCTTACCCCATCGGCATGGTGTTCAGGTTGAAGAGGAATATCCGCTAAATCCAACAACGTGGGAAACAAATCGGCGCCTGATACGGGCTCTTCATTTTTAACACCTTCTTGCCGCATCCACGGTACATAGATAAAATATGGTACACGTAGTCCGCCCTCCCATTGATAACCTTTGCCCCCACGAAGATTCAGTTGATTGGTAGAATAGTTGTCGCCGGAGGTAACTCCGCCATTATCGGAAGTAAAAACAACTATGGTGTTATCATTCAAATCCAATTCTTCGAGGGTGTTCAGTACACTTCCCACGGCTTCGTCGACTTGTTCGATCAACCCCGCATAAACGGGATTGTCTTGATATTCTCGGGCAGGAAGCACCCGTTCCATTTCAAAGCCTTTTTCGGCAATTCCCATGCTATCGGCTTTGTCCCTATACTTTTTCCACTTCATCCGTGTAGTCTGTATCGGGGAGTGTACCGCATAAAAAGAGAGGTATGCCAAAAAAGTCGAATCTTTTTGCGCTCTAATAAATGCGGAAGTTTCTTTGGCAAGTTTCATGGAAAGTGACATTCCCTTTTCGCTTTCATAATCTTCCATCTGCGGATTGTTGAAAGGAGAAAAATAGCCTCCACTATAAGGCCCTCCCTTTTCATAACCGCCTTGGTTGACATCAAACCCATGGTCTGTGGGGAGCGAATTATTCGCTTTGCTTCCTAAATGCCATTTTCCTGCAAAGAAAGTAGCATATCCATTTTCTTTCAGCACTTCAGGCAGTGTAATATCTTTTTGATCTAAATGATGTTCGTATTCCGGCGGTAGCAATTTGGTATGGCGGTTCAAGTTCTTCCAATCCTGTCCCGATTTCGCACCATCGTATTGTGTGAGTCCGTGTCTGGCAGTAAACTGACCGTTCAACAAACTCGCCCGTGATGGACTACAAACGGCACAAGTGGCATATCCGTTGGTAAAAATGGTACCCGACCTTGCCAATCTGTCTATATTCGGTGTCTCGTAATACGAGCTGCCCATGACGCCTAAATCGGCATAACCAAGATCATCGACCACAATAAAAAGAACATTAGGTTTTTTAGTTGTCGCAACCGTTTCTTTTTTGCTCTCACAGGAAAACAAGATTGCCGCACAAATGCTACCTATAATGTAATTTATATTTTTGAACTTCATACTAATTTTTTTAGTCTTTTGTTGGTCTGACCCACATACAATGGCCGCCACCAGGAGCTATTTTCGCATTGACGACATCCCCTTTCTTTACCGTTCCTTTACGCACCTGATAGGCTTCGGGATTGGTTTTGAAATGGGTTTCGTCGGTATCTTCGTAATAAGTGATATCGTATTCCTTTTCGGCTTCTAAAAAATCGAGCGTAATAGGCAATGTTCCTCCCGGCTCATTATGGACAGAGCCGATAAACCAAGCTTCGCCATGCCTTCTTGCCGTAGTAATGTATTCGTCCATTTTGGCATGCACTATTTTGGTTTCATCCCACTTTCCAACAGGAATTTCTCTGATAAACTCAAAAAGATCGCTTTTTTCGGCATAAGCTTCCGGTGCGTCGGGTATACATACAAGACCACTAAAAATAATCAGTGTGCGGGCCGCTTCGGCAGTAACGGTCGTATATAAGTTTTTTGCTTTCGGCCCTTTTTCCCGTTCCCCCGCATTGATACTTGAAATATCGAAACAGCCATTGTTCATATCCAACGGACCTTGCAAGGCATTTATCAAGGCCATTCTGATAAAAGCTTGTGGAGTGAAGGCACGTCTAGAATCTTGTTGGGCATGACAATATTCTCGTGTTATGGCATTGGGATAAGTTCTCGAAACACCGGTGAAGGGTACGGGACCATCATGAAAATCTATTAAAAGTTTACTTTCAGCACTCATTTCTATGGCATCTCGGGTAAAGGAAACATTGCTGCCCTGAAATCCGTATTTTATGCCTTTGGCACCCAATTCTTGATAATACGGAAAAAGCGCTGCATCGCCATAGTCACCTTTATGTTGGTCATAATATAACAAAACCGATACCTCCTTTTCTTCCGCATATTCCATCACCTTTTGCAAATCAAGTTTATCGGACATTTCAATATGCCCTTGGGAAACATCGGTATACCAAGCATCATCTATTAAAAAGTATTCAATACCGTTTTCGGAGGCAAAATCGATAAACCTCAGGTAACTTTCGGTGTCTATACCATAGGTAAATCCGTCTGCAGCTGTATATCCGTGAACACGCCAGTCCCAAAGCGTCTTCCCGGGCATAATCCATGACGAATCCTCCAGTGCCAAGGGCGCAGCCACATTTTGAGGCACGGTATTAGTAAGCAAATCACCGATATTTTCTTCCAAAAGAATCAATCTCCAGGGTGTTCTGAGGTTCTTTTCTTCGGATATAAATGTATTGTTCGCCAGTATTTTTTCTTTATTCCTGTCAAAATCAAAGTCGATTACCGAAAAACCAGGGGCACTAACCAAATCAGATTCGAGAAGTGACATAAAATGATTTTGATCGGTCTCTACGACCAAGGGCATCATCCAACGGTACGGAATCGAATCCATTTGAGCCAAATCACCAATAACAATAGGTCCTTTGGGCATACCCTCCCCTGCCGGCATATAGACTTTATCAGTATGCGAAAGGCCATATTCGATAAAAAAGGCCGGCTCCGCCGTCTCAGGCAAGTCATTGACCACAAAACGAAAAGCGCTACCGCCGTTATAGGCACGAACATACAAAGTTGCTGGAACACCTTCATAATCTAAAGCTACTTGAAGCTCATTATAATGATCAACTATTTCACTGAACTGACCCCAGACGGGATTCCAACTTCCCTTCTTCTCTTCCATGTGGGTCTCAATAACCGATACTTTTTGATCAGGTAAAATGGAAAGTAGGGAATTGGAAATTGTACTTTGCCCATTCCACATAATCGAATATGCTAACTTCCCCTCATTTTCACGAAGCTGTATTTGAAGGGCTTTATCAGGAGAGCTTATAAGCAAGTTTTTTTCGGAAGCATTACCACAACGAATCAATAAAACCGAGAATGCCGCTAGTATAAGTGATACTAAAACACTAAAATCATTTTTTCTCATATCATAAAAATCTTCTTTAGAACCTACATTCTTTGACAATCCAACTATTTATTGAAGTTAATGAATAACCAATTTTTTTTCCTTCCCTATTTCAAGCGTAAGGCCTTCACTAAGTTGATTGCCACGATATGTTATCGGTTCGGGGTTATCAAAATCAACAACCTCATATTTACGGTCTTTAGAAACGGTAAACCATTCGGGAAACTGATTTATCCGCGGCCAGTCGATAGGTAATTTCAGGTTTGCCTTGTGTCTTGGGGTATCAAAATAAAGCTTTCCTGTCCATGGTTTTTCAGCTGTTATCGAAATCAGTAAAGAATCTCCTTTTTGTTCGGCTCCCAGCAATAAATCTTCCCGCCAAGGTTTAGCATACACTCCTTTACTTTTCCAAAGATTAAACATTATAGAAGTTCGCGCAAAGTTACCATCACCGTGCCAACCCTCGATGATTCCTGAATCTTGTTGTTTTCCCCACATCACTTTAATCTCACTATCTATCCAATCGGCAACCTCAGCTTCGGGCATACGGTTAAATAAATTTAATGCACTTTCTATGGCATCGGCATAACCATCTGAACTGCCATTTTCCCAATCGTGATTTTCATACTTGTGCAGGTTGGAAAACACCGTACTGATCGCCTCTTTGTATTCCGGCTTATCATCGAGCAAGGCGATCGCATAATAGCCATTCAACGTATAGCCCCAATTATCGGCAATTCGCTCTTGTACGATTTGTCCTGTCTGTGGGTTTATGGCATCATAAAAAAATCCGTCTTCGTTTCGGCCCACTTCGAGGATCCTGTCCAACATTTTATGCAATGGCGCTTGGTAGGCTTCTTTTTTATCGGATCTGATAAAGCTAGTAACTACATATAATTCACAAAGGCCAGAAATCAATTCGCACCCATGATCACGAAGTCTAAGGTATTCCAAGTCTCGTGTCGGGTGGTGGTCTCCCAATAAATAATAATCACCAATTTTAATTGCCCAGTCTAAAAATGCCGTATCGCCGGTCATCCAATAGATTCTGGAAAGTGTTTGTAATAGTTCACCATTCACTTCTTCCCTAGTGGCATTGCCCGAACCTGCCCTGTCAATCTGATCGGCGACATTTACTTCACTTTTTAGGTCGTACAACATTTCGATCATACGCTCAGACCAAGGACTTTCGCCCAACCATTCGGTCAAAGGCAATAATCCATCTTTAATATACTCCGAAGTGCCGAAAATGATACTTCCCATATTCAGTTCTTCATTTTGAAAATCTTTCTTGAAGAAGGAGTAAGTATCGGGAAGTGAATGCACTCTCGAGGTCAGTTGCTTTTCAGTTCGGAGCATATCCAGCATTTTTCCATCAAATAGGCGCTGATCAACGAAAAAGGAAGTGAGCACCATAAAAGGATAGTTATCTGCTGCGGCGTCTTTCGCATTCCAAATATCCGTATCACCCTCAAGATTTCTTGGTATAAGCCCTGATTCTGCATCGCAATGTTCCAACCAACCTTCCACAAAATTTTCACACCGAATAAATCCTTCGTTGGCGGCAATGGCATTCGCATGCGCCTTATCAAACAGCTGATTGTCCCGTTCCGATATTTCAACCTTCGATTTTGAATCAGCGCAGGCTACTACAATTAGGGACAAAAATGCAATAAACTGAATTTTATTCATGATATGATGGTTTGTTAAATGGGATAACTTTATAGGTCGAGCATGAATTCATCCAATAAACTCCGTACTCCCCTACCCGAATCATGTGTAACGCCAAAAAAGTTTGCTTCCTGAGCTTTGGATGCATACTGGTTTTTCACAATGTCTAAATCCCAAAGAGACTTCTCATTGGTTGCATTTTTCTCTTGAAAAAGCATCATTTTTTTAGGGGCAAAAGCTGCCGCTAAATCCGGCAGGTCATAATGGGGCAAAGCGCCGGCCACGGTAAAAGGAATAAATTCAGGGTTATAGTTTTTATCAGAAACAATATTTTCAAAGGAAGACATGGGGTTTATGAGTACCATTTTATCGAATGCTACTCCTAAAATAGAGGCGTGCAACAAGCTAGATGTAAAGCCACCTTTCGCAACACCGATAATTTTGGAAGCATCAAATTTCATTTCATCCTTGCAAAATTCCAACAATGTCACAATGGCTTCCGCATGGATCGCCATCGTACTTTTTCCGTTCAATATACCTGCGAACCATTGGTTGTAAGAGGTATTCGAAAAATAGGCATCCCCTTTTAAATATCCCGGACCCAACTCACCAAACCCAGGCATGTCAGGTGCAATTACCATTACACCTTTTTTTGCCAATTCGATAGGTAGCGCGTAAAGTGAATCTGACTTTTTATCGCCCAGATCATCCAAATAAAGTACGGTTCGACCAGAGGCCATTTTGGGTTCAAAAGTTACAAACGGAATTATTTTATGCTCCGATTGCACAATCAAATACTTATTCAAAAAATAATTGTCAAATTCCGTCTGGCCCGAAAAAATCAATTTACCGCTTTTATCATTTGTCTCGAATCCCGATATTTCCTGGACCTTTTGCTTTAACCCCTGTAAGTGCAGATCAAGGCTATTACGTTTATCTTCCAAAATTGCATTATTCGATCGGGCAACGTTCTTATTGACGTCGAACAAAAATTTACTTTGCAACGAAGTAGCAAGCTGACCTGTCTCGGTAACATGTAATTCCGGTACGGGAAAAAGCGCAGTCTCCTCATCTTTCGAATTTCCAGGATTATCAAGATGCTCTTGAAAAAAGGCATACATGGCTTCTCGATTCTTTAAAGTTGATTGATGCCCTGCGTTATCTTCCACCCTCATAATATTTCCTTCTTGCCCAAAAGCCTTATAAGCCTTGCTTACCTCATCGTAAGTATCGCGGGCTCCCTGAATACTAAAAATATCCCGTGTTGTGGTTATCATCAAAGCTGGCTTTGGTGCCCGCACCTCTAAAAGGTCGGCATGATCCAAACCAAGGTAAATACCTCTTGGGAAGTTTTGCTCGGCATCTTGTGGACCGCCAGATTTCAATTGATATTCTAGGGTCGTGATATAACACTCAGGGGCCACGGCCTTTATACGTTCGTCAAAGGCCGCAATATGTGAAGATTGTGTGCCTCCACCCGACCTTCCTGTAATACCGATGCGGTCTTTATCTACTTCTTTCCGTGTGAGCAAATAATCTACGGCCCGAATGCCGTCCCATATCATATATTTAGACGAAGAAGACCCATTGATAAAAAGTTGAGCGCCCGGGTATGAATGCTCATGTGTAGAACTAAAACGGGATTTCCCCAATTTTTCATCAAAATATTGCAATCGTTCTCCCTGACCGAACGGGTCAAATGCAAGAACAGCAAAACCTTTTTTTACTAAATTAAGAATTACATGTTGGTAGACATCACTGCGAAAAGCTAAATCGGTATGGCCGCTACAGTAGATAATCGTTGGTAAGTTTTTACCTTTCCCTTTAGGAAGAAAAAAGGCGGCAGTGACCTTTACTCCCGGCATAGATTCAAAATACAGTTTTTCAACGCTGTACCCTTCTTTTTTTATCTTTTTTACGATTACCGGATTCAGGGGTGTTTTTTCGGGAAACGGTCCGACCGATTCATTCAACTTTTTCTTTACCCATTTTTGGCGTTGCATCCAGTCACTTGGTGTGCGAAGCGCGGCAATGGTCTCCTTTCTTTGTGCCAAGCTTTGAAAAGACCGCTCACTTTGCTGCTTATAGAGTACATTTTCAGCATCGGAATAGTAGTTCCAAAAATCCATTACAGAATAGTCCGTTTGTGAAAAACTTGTACCAGAACAGAACAAAAATAGTAGTACAAAGGAAAATTGGAAGGTCTTTTTTTTAGGCACAATGCTGTTTTTAGGTATAGGCTGTTAAATAAATTTACAATGCTTGCGTCTCTAAAAATAGACCATTTTACATCACAAAAAAAATAGGTTTGATGCTTTAAAGAATATCAACTCCCTCTACCTGACTGGTACTTGGTTTCAGAATACAAATAGTCTATTCTCATATGTAAGTAAGGACCCTTATCTTTATCCATAAAGAAAAAGCCATTTTACGTTTTTGTAAAATGGCTTTTCATGAACACTCGTACTGTTTTAAAACGGTGTTTTAGTCGCGATTTCATCAATTCCAACCACCACCCAAGGCTTGGTACATGGCAACTCTGGCCATGAGTTGATCTCTTTTGGTCTCAACAAGTTCCATTTTTGACTCCAAGGCCTCCCGCTGAGTCAGCAAAACTTCGATATATTCTATTCGGGCCGACCGAAACAAACGAATTGAAAGGTCTATAGACTCCGTTAGTGCCTTTACTTGGTTCATTTTCAATTCATAACTCTCTTTGAGGTTTCGCATGTTTGAAAGTTGATTGGCCACTTCTATATACCCTTGTAGCATTGCTTTTTCAAACTCGTAAACTGCCTGAACCTGCTTTGCATTGGCTGTATTGTATTCAGCTTTTATGGCATTTCTGTTGACCAAAGGTCCAACCACATCACCTACGGCGGAATACAACAGTGATGCAGGCATCGAAGTTAGATATTTTGCATTGAAGGCCTGTAGGCCAACACCAGCCTTGATTCCGAAAGAGGGGTAAAAATTCGCTCTTGCCGCTTTGATATTTAACTTGGCAGCTGCCAATTCATACTCTGCCTGTCTAATGTCAGGTCGGTTCCGTAACAATTGAGAAGGCAGACCCGCATATATAGTATCCACAGCACTCTCGATAAAATTATCGGAATTCCGTCTAATAGGTCTGGGTGCCCTTCCTATCAAAAAATTGAGTCTATTTTCGGTTTCAACAATTTGTTGTTGCACTTCAAATTTTTGACTTTGATTTTTCAATACCTCGGCTTCAAACCGACGTACAGCCAATTCTGTGGCCCTAGCCGCCTGCTTTTGCAACCTGACCATCATAAGGGCATTGTTTTGAATTTCAAGATTTTGCTCAATGATATCGAGTTGATTGTCTAATGCCAAAAGCTCATAGTACGAATCGGCTATTTCAGAAATCAAACTAGTCACCATAAAATTCTTACCCTCTACAGTAGACAAATATTCAAATACCGCAGCCTGTTTTGAATTTCTCAGCTTTTTCCAGACATCAAGCTCCCATGAAGCAAAAAGGCCTAAAGAAGAGTCTGTTAAGGGTTCAGGGAATTCCTCGTCATCCTTAATATCGAGACTCTTCTCTACGGCTCCATTCCTAGTGTACTCGCCTACCTTTTCGACCTCGGCTCCTGCTTGAACGTTTACAAAAGGTAGGTACTCTCCTTTTCTAGCCTTAACTTCGTTCTGTGCCATATCGATCTGCTGCAGCATAATGTTCAACTCTTGATTATTAACCAAAGCCGTATCAATTAGCGCTATAAGCTCACGATCAGAGAAAAATTCCCGCCATTTTATCGTGGCCGTATTCAGGGTATCTTCAGACACAGACCCTGAATAATGGTCGGGAAGCGATTTGTTTTCCTCCTTCAGCACTTGGGTCGGCGCACAGGCATGGAAAACCACTACAGCAAGAAAACTCACCAAGAACACCCTTCCTTTTTTTATTGCTACCATAATCTTATTTTTCATCGTCTTTTCCTTTGGTTAATTTTTTCAAAAGTTTTTTAATCTCCCGTAGTTTTACCCTGGTTCTACTCTCTCCCTCACTCGCTCGCATAAACTCTTCTGAAATAGGCTCGTGATGCTCATCCTTGATAAGGCTTCTGCCATCGGCCATTTTTCCAAAAAAGTAGTAGAGCCCTGGTATGACCAATACACCGAAAACGGTACCAATAAACATTCCGCCCAATGCCGATCCACCAATAGTGCGATTCCCAATGGCCCCTGCTCCTGTGGCAACGACCAAAGGAATCAAACCTGCGATAAAAGCAAAAGACGTCATCAAAATAGGCCTAAACCTCGCTCGAGACCCTTCAATGGCCGCCTCTAAAATCGTCGCCCCTTGCCTATGTTTTTGAACGGCAAACTCCACAATAAGTACAGCATTCTTTCCTAACAGACCTACAAGCATGATAACCCCGATCTGTGCATAAACATCATTCGACAAGCCCATCATCTTTAAAAGTGCAAATGAACCAAATACACCGACTGGCAATGAAAGTATTACCGCAAATGGCAATAAAAAGCTTTCATATTGCGCGGCAAGAACGAAATACACAAAAATCAAAACGACGATAAAAATATATAAGGACTCATTTCCTCTATTAGCTTCATCGTATGACAATCCTTCCCATGCTATATCATACCCTCGGGGCAGTGATTCTTTCGCTACTTCTTTAATGGCCTTAATCGCATCACCACTCGTAAACCCTGTAGAAGGAAGCCCTCGAATAGCCGCTGAATTATATAGATTATATCGGGTTACCTCATTCGGACCCAATTGTTTTTCCAAGGTCATGAAAGCCGAGTAAGGTACCATCTCCCCTGCCTCATTTTTAACAAAAAGTTTGTCTAAATCTGTGGGAAGTGCCCTATACTCGGGAGCGGCCTGGGTATATACCTTAAAAAACCTACCGAAACGAATAAAGCCTTGTTCATAGGTACTACCGATTAAAATATTCAAGTTCTCCATGGCTTTACCGATTGTGACCCCTTTTTGCATCGCAATTTTGTTGTTGATATTCAACTTATACTGCGGATAATTCGCCGAGAAGAAGGTAAACAAACCGGTTAACTCTTCGCGCTTTGACAGTGCTTCCATGAATTCATTGTTAATTCGCTCGAATTCATGATAATCGGTACCATTTGTCTTATCCAATAAGCGCATGGAAAAACCTCCAGACGATCCAAAACCTGGTACTGCCGGGGGTTCGAAATATTCAATGACCGCTCCCAAATCTTTGGTTTCCTCTTCCAACTCTTCCATGATTTCATGAACGGAATGCTGTCTTTCAGACCAAGGTTTTAAATTGATCAGACAAGTACCAGCGTTCGAACCGCGACCTTCGGTCATTATTTCGTATCCGGCCAAGGAAGAAACAGATTCTACTCCCTCAGTTTCCTCGCATATCTTTTGCAATTTTCTGGCTACATCGTTAGTACGCTCCAAAGTCGCCCCAGGTGGGGTCTGAATAATTGCGTAAATCATACCTTGGTCTTCGTTGGGAATAAAACCAGCCGGTAATACTTGATTAGTAAAGAATATTCCAGCACAGAAAGCTAATAATAACCCGAATGTAACTACTCTACGGGCTACTATTTTATTCAGAACACCCACATATCTGCCCGTAAGTTTTTCAAAACCTTTATTGAACCAATCGACAAATAGATCGATTGGGGTTTTCTTTTTGGCTCTGCCGTGGTTGTTTTTCAGCAACATAGCGCATAGCACAGGGGTTAGAGTCAAGGCCACAACGGCCGATATTATGATAGCTCCTGCCATGGTAATCGAAAATTGACGATAGAATACACCAACGGGACCCGTCATGAATGAAATCGGTATAAAAACAGACACCATCACTAGTGTAATAGCAATAATAGCGCCCCCTATTTCTTGTAATACCGCTGCGGAGGCTTTGTATGGAGTGAGGTTTTCCTCCTCCATTTTTACATGTACGGCCTCTACCACCACAATCGCATTATCGACCACGATACCAATGGCCAGCACCAAAGCGAACAACGTAATCAAGTTTATGGAAAGCCCGAACAATTGCATTACAAAAAAAGCTCCTATCAACGATACGGGTACGGCGATAATAGGTATCAAAGTAGATCGCCAATCGCCCAAGAAAAGAAAGACCACAATGGCCACCAATATAAAGGCATCTCTTAGGGTATGGAGCACTTGTTCTATCGAAGCATCTAAAAAATTCGAGACATCATAACTGATTTGAAAATCTAGCCCGGGGGGTAGATCGGCCTCCAATTCTTTCAATTTATCCTTTACCGACACGATTACATCACTACCGTTACTTCCAAAGGTCTGTTTTAGAACAATGGAAGCAGATGGGCGTCCATCAAGATTGGAATAAATATCGAAGAATTCACTCCCCAGCTCAACATCGGCTACATCTCCCAATTGTAAAATTTCACCCTCTTCATTCGCACGAATGATTATCTCTTTATACTCTTCGGGCTCGTCATATCGATCTTGATAGGTTAGAACATATTCCAAGGCTTGGGAAGTTTTACCTGAGCTCCTCCCTAACCTTCCAGGCCGTGCAAGGATACTCTGATCTTCCATAGCTTCTAAAATTTCTTCGGCCGAAACATTATAGGCTCGCATACGGTCTGGTTTCAACCAAACGCGCATGGCGTATTTTCGGCTACCCAATATTTGGGCACTGGCGATACCGTTGATGCGTTGAATTTCAGGAACAATCTTGGTATAGGCGTAGTTGTAAAGAAATTTTTCATCATTGTTCTTTTCTTTACTGTACAAGTTCACGTACATTAACATACTAGGTTGTACGGGCGTTATAACTACCCCTTCACGTTGCACTAACTCAGGAAGTAGGGGCATGACTTGATCTACCCGGGTCTTCACCCTTACCACGGCCTGATTGGGGTCGGTTCCCGGTTCAAAAATCACTCGTAAAGTTCCTTCGCCCGCACTCGTGGCATCGGAAGCTATATACCGCATTCCCTGCACCCCATTGATAGCTGTCTCTAAAGGAATAAGGGTCGATTTCACTAATACATCTGCACTAGACCCTGGATAAGCAATAAAAATATTGACGGTCGTGGGTGCGATTTGAGGAAATTGTGATATAGGCAATTGCTTTATGGCAAGCAAGCCGATAAAAACGATGATTACCGAAATGACTATAGCCAAAACGGGTCTATGTATAAATTTACTAAACATATTTTTGTTGGATTAGGTTTGAACTACTCTGCATATAAGGCCAAGGACGACAGTACGGAATTCGGCGCTACAAATTCAGCATGTATCTTGTCTTGATTCCTCACCATTCGAATACCATCAAGCAATATTCTATCGCTTTCCGACAAACCCTTTTCCACTACAAATAAATGGGGAAGCTCAGCACCTACGAGAATCTCCCTTTGGCGAACCACATCATCTTTATCTACTACAAAAACGTATTTCTTGTCCAGTATCTCAAAAGTGGCCTTTTGCGGCACTACCAAGACATTTTTAAACGGAACCTTCATAAGAATACTTCCTGTTTCACCATGTCTTAAAATACCATCAGGGTTAGGAAATGTCGCCCTAAAGGCAATATTTCCAGTTTCATTATTGAACTCCCCTTCAATGGTTTCTACTATACCTGAATGATTAAACTTTCGGTTATTGGCCATTAAAAGTTCAACTTCCTTTTTTTCATCTTTATTCGCACTAGTGATATAGTCTAAATATTCAGCTTCGGGAACATTAAAATAGACCCACATTTTACTATTATCAGATAGTGAAGTCAATAACTCCCCCTCATCCAATAGGCTGCCTTCCCTCACATGAAGGTGATCCATGATACCATCAAATGGGGCTCGAATATCTGTAAACCCCAAATGGGTCTGCGCCAAAGCTGTTTCTGCCTGGGCCTTTTCATAATGGGCCTTTGCCATGGCCAATTCATTTTCAGATACCACATTGCCATCGGCCAATAGTTTGGTGTTCCGATATTCAATTTCAGCCACTTGGGTCTCTGCCTTTGCCATTTGCAGTTCGGCTTCGTATACATTGGGCATAATTTGAAACATTCGTTGTCCCTTTTTCACTATTTGCCCTTCATCGACCGAGATACCTTTTAAATAACCTTTTTCCAGGGCCCTTAGCTCAATGTGTCGATGGGAATGGATTTGGCACACATAATCTTTTGTAATCGAAGTATCCATTTTTATCGGGCTGGTTACCAAAAATTTGACCTCTTCTTTCTTTTCATGCTTTTCAGTGTTACATCCTAATTGGATCAATAGTGCAATGAAACCTATAATCATGGGGGTTTTCCTCATAACGCTTTCTATTTTTAAAAAAATTCAATTGGTTTTATGAATGGATTTCATAGTAGGCCAGATTAAGGCAGCTATGCGCCGCATTGCCCACTAATGAAAAAATACTATGAATCAAGAAAAAAGTAGTCCTCTAAGAACAGAGCACTACATGGCTAAATTCTATATTCTGAAAATTTGGAATCTGATATGCCGCTTGAAGGAAGTAGTATAAGAGTTCGGCTTAAAATAAGATAAATTCTGTTCGGATACACCTGAAAAATGACCTGATATGAACGCATAAAAAACGGCGGTTTTGCAACCGCCGTTTTTTACTTTTGTAATAGAGGAAGACAGCTCTTCGTCACTTTCCTCTTCTTCTTTATCGGTGACTTCCGCAAAACACTCTTTCGGTGCCTCGAACGGATGGTTATCATCATCAATATTAAATGCTATCAGTTCTTCGAAATAATCACAATTCGAATATTTGTTAGTTTCAATTTTTTGAATGGAAAAACTATATTCTGAATCCGTAGAATAATTTGCATGGAGGTTGGTGAACCCACTCCACAAGAGAATGTAAAGAAGAACTAAATATTTTTTAAATGCCCATTTCATTCGGAAAGCAAAACTATATCATGCCGTTAATCCCCACAAATAAGTAGTTGTTAAAATTGGTTAAAATCGATTTTCAGAACTTATAGCCCGACCAATATTCATATTTGAACAACTTGCTTCACGCATAGCATAAAAAATAAGGCACCATGTCATAAAAAATTCATTTTAAGGTATTTACAAAAATATACAGAAAGAAATTTAAATTTCTTTCTAATCCGCCTTAATTTCGTCTACAAATACATTTCATACCCCACTTCATTTTCGTGTGATAGTACCATTACAATTATTCTTACAAAATTATAGCTCAATTTCCTTTTTCGGAATGCAAACATTTCATCAATCGAACGTAATTATTTAAAAAAGAGGGTTTTAAATCATTTTCAAAAACTTAAAAACCACAGCAATAGCAAAACGCTCGAAACCTAATATTTCAAAACATGAACCCCCCGTATCTCCCGTTTTAAAAGGGGCTAACCAATATTTTAGTGGTTTGAACAATAGAAATTTCGAGGCTTTGGTTCCCTCATTTTTTTATCAATTGTTTGAAGTAGTTAAAAAATTTAACAAATGTCGTTATTATCTATTTTCATATACATTTTCCTACACCTTACAACTATTATTTCTCGTTAAACGGTAAAAAGCTTCCTTTTGACAGCGAATTTAAACCTTAAATAATTTATGAAAAAACAACTAAAGAACCTAACCTGTTTGCTTCTTCTAATCTGCTCACTTTACGGCCAAGATGTGACTGCACAACAACCAAATGACCAAACTACTTTCGAACTCCTTAGCCATGCAATTTCGCAGGAATTCTTTTGGACGGCTTCATCCATCAATATGGAAGATTTATCAAAGCTGTACATTCTTGATCATGGAGTGGCCCTCGATCTACCAGAAAGTTTCGCAATAAAAAGTATACCCGTAGAGATTATTCAAAAAAACCAGATTTCCGCTATCGGTAACCAACCGCTAATACAAGTACATACCCTTAACGTCAATAAAGACAAGGCCTTGGTTCGTTTGTATTTGACCTATAAACAAACCGGGGAAGAAAAAAGCTCGAATTCAGAATTTCTCTACGAGCATAATGGAACCAACTGGGTATTAACTACTAAATAATTTTAAGCATGAAAAGTAATACACTCCTAAGAATTGGGGCTTTTACGCTATTGGCGGTACTGTTCGGTTTAACTGAACTCACGGCCCAAACAAACAGGATCTTAAATAATGATAGATTAAGAATCGGAAATGGCTCTCAAAATTCAATCAATAATTTAGGGAACATGGAGCAGCCATTCTATTACAATGGTTCTACGCACCGAAAACTAACTTTTAACAACTATCCGTTGGATATACAATGGGGAGTTGGTGGTGATGGGGCCCAAAACTGGAATACCAATGGAACCCTTGCTGAAAACCCAGCCTTATCGAACCAAGTCTTCGATTACACCAATTTTACGATTACCAATGCTACGACGGGTGACGGTTATGGGCAAATAAAAACTACGGGGGAAATCGACATTAATGGTCAGTCCTTCTTGGTTGAAAACTTATACGAACTCTTGCAGCCTGAAGGGTATATCGGGATCAAAGTAAAAATTACCAACATCAGTGCCTCTCCCGCAGCAAATGTACGTTTGTGGGTGGGTACCCGAGATGACTATGTTGGTGGAAGCGATGGGCCAACCAAGGAAAGAGGAAATCTTATCGATGAAGAGTTCCAAGTGATAAGCAATCAAGGGGATCAAGCCAAAGCCATAAAAATATCTACATCGGAAGAGGCTATTTTATTCTTTAGCAACTCAGACAGGGCCTATTCGACGATTAAAAATTGTTGCTACTTTAGCAACGCTACAAACCAAGACCCATCTACCAACCTTATCACCGAAACTGGTGATGGATCATATGCGCTTTATGTAAGATTTAATGATTTAGCGCCCAATGAAAGCGATGAACTCATCTGGTATTACGGTGCAGGCACCTTACCAGAGATCGATGAAATCATTGCAAGGGTTGCCAGTGCCGCCATTGGAGCTTTCGACAATATCACCCATAATTCTGCAGACTATGCAGCTACTACCGCTGAGTCGGGAACCGGCTATTGGGTTCTCGTTCCAGAGGGCTCTACAGCACCTACAAACGCCCAAATCGAGGCAGGCGTCGACTACAACGGCGTAACACTTGTCGATGCTGGTAGTGCCGCCATGCAAGCTGATCAAGAACATATATTTAATCTGACAAGCTTGACCCCACTTACGACTTATGATTTTTATTTTGTATCCGAGTACTTTGACGGCGTGAATGACACCTATACCGAAATTATCAGTGAAACCCTTAACACGCTCGAAGCCCCCCCGGTTTTGACTTCTTTTAGTCCTGTTACGGCGGCGTATGGTGAGGTCATAACGCTTACAGGATCAAATTTCTTGAGTACAAACAGTGTGACAATAGGTGGTGTAAACGCCGTTTTTAATGTCATCGATTCTGAAACTGTCGAAGCTACCGTTCCCAATGGAGCAGAAGATTTTTATATCGTATTGACCAATGAAAGTGGTTCCGCCACCATAGAATCAGAAGTTCCCGGTAATACCGACGACACCTGCAACGCTACCTGGTCTGGTGCCTGGCAAACTATTTCAACAACTGAAACCGGTATTTTAAGAACGGTTACGTTAAAGCTTGACAATACCGATGTCGGTAACGATTACGATCTGTTTCTTGAACTACATGAAACCGATGATGACCCAGCTTCGGCCAACCCTTCCATCAAATTCAATTCGTTACTGGAAACCTCTGAAACGGTTACCTTGGCTGCAAATACCGTATCTACCGAGATTGAGTTTGTTTTTGATCCAGGAACAGAACTTGAAATAAACACCAATTACTATGTTGTTTTAAAAGAGAGTGTCTCAAATCCTGCAGCAACCGGAAACCAAAGAGTATACTTCTCTTGCGACGGAAGTACCGATGGTGGATCTGACGACAACTTTGGCCGACTTTTCTATAAGTTCACTACTAGCCCAGCGTTAAAAGTCAGCAATCCTCCAACAGCTATTTCAATTACTCCGAATACTATTCAAGAGAACAATGATATCGACCAAGTGGTAGGCAGCTTAGCGACAACCGATGCAGATGCTGGAGACGTACACACCTATGCTCTGGTATCCGGAACAGGAGATGAAGACAATGCCAGCTTTTCTTTGGTCGGAAACAATTTACAAGCAACGGAAGTCTTCGATTATGAATCCAAAACATCATACAGTATTCGAGTGTCAACCACCGATGCCGACGATAATGTTTATGAAGAGGCATTGACCATAACCATTCAAGATGATACCGATGAGGATAATGATGGAATTTCGGAAGCCACTGATAATTGCCCAACCGTAGCCAATGCCGATCAGTTGGACAACGATTCGGATGGACAAGGTGATGTTTGTGATGACGATGACGATAATGATGGTACCCCGGATGAGGAGGACGATTTCCCAATGGACGAAAACGAGGATACCGATACCGATGGCGATGGAACCGGTGACAATGCCGATACCGATGATGACGGTGACGGAACACCGGACGACGAGGACGACTTTCCTTTAGATGAAAACGAGGATACCGATACCGATGGTGATGGAACCGGTGACAATGCCGACACCGATGACGACGGCGATGGCACCCCGGACGACGAGGACGACTTTCCTTTAGATGAAAACGAGGATACCGATACCGATGGTGATGGAACCGGTGACAATGCCGACACCGATGACGACGGCGATGGCACC
>TARA_R110002049_G_scaffold696_3_pt1 | contig 81337 bp, 72 predicted proteins | sample TARA_R110002049 | Tara Oceans TARA_R110002049 (sample SAMEA4396941) | marine metagenome | biome: Polar Biome; feature: [SRF] surface water layer (ENVO:00010504); material: water (ENVO:00002006), including particulate matter (ENVO:01000060) such as... | depth 5 m | reverse complement strand
GTGGAACTGGTGGCGTCTATCACGGTCTCGGAACCGTCGGCACCTCCCGTACTTGTGAGGATGTATGGATCCCCGCTCGTCCCTGTTCCGGCGACGGTGACCGTCGGGCTACTGTTAATTTCGGTCTCTGAACCGTCGCCCGCAGTGGCGGTCAATATATATGGGTCCAATGTTGTTCCCGTTCCTGTAACACCTACAGTGGAACTGGTGGCGTCTATCACGGTCTCGGAACCGTCCGCTCCAGATGTTGGTGGTACCGTGAGTAAGTAATCGGTATTGTTAGGTCCTGTCGGGGTAATAGTTACCGATAGATCGGGAGAACTTAAGGTTTGAATTTCGTTGGTGATACTGCCATCGACTTCATCGTCGGCACTGATAACATAAGGCGTACCGGCCGTACCATTTCCGCCGATAACAATATTGGCACCAGCATTGATATTGGTATCAGACCCATCTGCTGTGGGCAGGGTGATGGTGTTTCTTCCTGAAATGGTAAGTTGATCGCCCGTAATTTCTAAAATCTGTAATTCGTTGGTGGCATTGGTATCGCCATCGGCCGCTATATTTGCGGTGTTGGTGGCAATAGCCGTCTGTAACGCACTGTCGTCATAAAAAGCACCTGCGTTATTGGTAATCACATTGCCTGGGGTACCACTGACCACTTCATTGTCGCGAATAAAGCCTGTACCGTTTTCAAATAGGGCCAGGTCGATTTCGTCGGTGGCGAGTTCTGTAACGCCCACTGCATTTTCAGACAGCTTGGGGCGCGTTACCGAGGTATTGGCCAATTTGTTGCCTCCAATGGAATTGTTCTGTAAATCGATCCCGTTGATGCTTCCATCGGCAATGTGCTCTGTAGAAATGCTGCTGGGCGCTATTTCTACATTAAAATTACCTGCATCGGGAGTGATAACGATCGTGGCCGTTTCGTTGACAATGGGGTTGGCCGTGACCCCATTTTCACTAGTTTCACAGAGGCTACGCCAGGCGGTGCCATCAAAATAATGCACACAATTGGCATCGGTGTTGTAGACCAATGCCCCACGTTGGGGTACAATGGCATTCATCTGAAGCGAATCGATACGGGTAATGACCAAAACGCGCTCGGTACTTTCGAGCTCCAATACCGAAGCGGGGTCGAGGTTTTGGGGGTTGTCACCGATCTTGATCTGCGCCATCAAAGACTGGGAAACAAAGAGTACAAAGAGCAGGGGCAATACTAATGTTCTCATACAATGGGTTTTCGTGCTGTGTCTAATTCTTTAATTTATGCCCGTTCGGGTAGTCGGGGCAGGGTGTTCTCGTGTCGTAAATTCTCTTGTCCGTTTTGCAGTGCATCGTTCCAAATCCAACTAAAATAGCGGCTGTAAGCCGGTCGTTCGTTTACCAAATGGGCAAAAACAGACAATAAACAAAAATAAAACTATCTCTGCACTTCCCTAATTTTATAAGTTAAAATACCAATTCGGGGGTTAAAGTGCTTCTAATCTCCGTTGAATGGCGGGAGGAGGCGCTGGGATATTTGTATACGTTTATTTGGTGATGTGTTTGGCCTAATTTCTGTTATTAGTGCGGTGTAGTAGGGAGTTACAGGAGGCATCCGCTTTAACAAATTAACAAAAGTTTATTGGCCTCGACTTTTTTTAGAGGGCAAGTTGTATTTTCTTTATGCATTGGAAAAGGATGCTATTCACGAAGCCTTGGGTCTTGTGGTTTAGAAAAGATGAATTTTCCCGTCAAACGGGATGAAAGCGCTTAAATAACTGACCGACAATGCATTGAAATAGAGGTGTGGAGCTGTAATTTTTTACAGTTTTTCCGACATAATGAAGAGGGCATCTTAAATGAAACTAAATGAGAAAACTATTACTTGTCACCTGTGCTTTTTTTGCTATTGTTACTGTTATTGCCCAAGATGATGATCGACGGCTGTTACGCGGTACGGTACTTTATCGCGATGTGAGCGTACCCAATGAGAACGTTATTAATATCAATACCGAAGATGCTACGATAACCAACGATAAAGGACAATTTGCAATCTATGTAAAAGTTGGCGATGAACTTGCTTTTACGGCATTGAACTATAAATTGCAGGTCGTTCGAATTACCGACGCAATTATGCAAAAGAACCGTTTGGTGGTCGAGGTGAACGAAAAAGTGACCGAACTTGACGAAGTAGTCGTGACCCCTGAACAGCAAGAGCGATTTTTAAGGGTAAAGAACGAAGAGTTAAAAGAATTCGAATATGAGATCGATCGTTCTTCGGAAGTTGAGAACATTGCCCTTTCACAAACCGAAAGAGGTATGCAAGACGGTATCAATTTCGTGAATATTTTTAAGGCGCTTATGAAGTCGAATAAGAATGAAGAAGCGGTCAAGCCAAAATTAAAAATGAGCGAGGTACTGCGACAAGTATATGACGATGAATTTTTTGTTGTCGATCTTAAACTGCCGCAAGACCAAATTGATTCCTTTCTGTACTATTGCGACCACCATATGCCGGCGCGAACATTATTGACCAAGGAAAATGAGTTTGAATTAATCGATTTTCTGGTAACCCAGAGCAAAATTTACCGCGAACAGTTAAAGGATAAAAATTAGTTATCATCGGGGGTTTTGCATGTTCTTGCTCGGCGACTTGGTATCTAGTTCTGTTGTTGCAGAGGTAGTAGTACGGTTATCCGAATAAAATTTCACCCATTTTGCACGATACCAAAAGCATACGGAAACGATCGATAGCTTTTAAGATAAGCGTCAACATCTTTTTTGTCGTTTTTAGCCTTTTTGTTACGAATGTAGCGGCACAGACACTTTTTTCAAACCGAGTAGAAGGTCGGGTATATAGTAAAGATGGTGATGTGGCGGCCACCCATGTATTGAATACGACTTCGAAAAAGGCGGCGATTACCGATAGCAACGGTTTCTTTTCTATTACTGCCCTTCTTAACGATACCCTTGTTTTTTCTGCGGTACAGTATAAACGAAGAAGTATCGTGGTAACCGCTGAAATTCTTGATTCAAAGTTTCTACAAGTGCCTTTAGAAGATGCCCTGACCCAATTAGACGAAGTTATTGTCATGCCCTATAACCTTACGGGCGATATGGCGGCGGATTTGAAACGAATGGAACCGGGGTTGATCGTTTCGAGTTCGACCTTAGACCTGCCCAATGCCGATGTGGAAGTGATTTCGCAATCGGAACGAAAAGTTCACGAAGCTACCACGGGAGGTGGAATTATTCCCTTGTTTCCGATTATCAATGGTATTTCGGGGCGAACAAAAATGCTGAAGGGCCATGTAAAACGTGATAAAAAGTATGAACGTACCCAGCGGGTACGGGAATTTTATGCCGATTCGCTTTTTACTACGGCACTAAAGATACCCGAGGCTAAAATTCCTGATTTTATGTATTTCTGTGAAGTGGATTCCGTTTTCCAACGGATTGTTGATTCGCATGATCAGATTAAGATTTGGGAATATTTGGGAAAGAGGAGTGCAATTTATCGGGAGTATAATGAATTGGATTGAACTCTCCTTTCTTTCAGACTGCGTCCAAAGGGCTTGTCCGCAATTCATTCCCGGCTTCATTGAAGAGCGGAGCTGCTCAAGGTTTAATTTTAAAAACTATTGGAATGTGAAGTAGGCCTTCCCTTTTTCGAAGCGATGTAGAAGAAGGAGGGTGGGTTGATTGTTAATATGCTAAATAATGGCCACATATTTGATAATCAAATAATTGCAATAGACCCCAAGGAAAAGATTCTTTTTGGCATAAGGATTGCTTATTTTTGGCTGATGAAAAATGGAATAAAAAACCTATTGAAGCAAGGTATATTGGTCTTGGTACTCCCATTAATGGCCTTTACCATTGCCCATAAATTCTACATCAGCGTAACGAATGTCGGGTATTCCGAAACCGACGATGCCCTACAAATAACAACGCGTATTTTTATCGATGATTTTGAAGATTTGTTGCAAAAGCGTTATGGGTTCAAAGCCAAACTAGACACCGATAAAGAATTGGAGCTGACCGATGAATACATCGAAAAATATTTAAGTACCAAGTTTGTGGTAACGATCAACGGGGAAGTCAAAAAGTTTGACTTTCTGGGCAAGGAATATGAAGACGATATTATGATATGCTACCTTGAAATCACGAATATTGATTTCCCGAGTATCAAGACCATAGCGCTTACCAACGAAATTTTAATGGATCTTTTCGATGATCAGAAAAATTTGGTGCATTTTAAAATAAAAGGAAAGAAAACAAGCTTTGTGCTCATCAAAGAGAATAATAAAGGAATGTTAAACTTGTAACAAATATTAACAAATTCCTTAAAAAACTTTAATTTTCCGCGATTAAAAACTCATGAAAAATATGAATCAAATCAAATACAGCATAGCATCGCTATTATTTCTATTTGCGGCTGTTGTAACCGCCCAGAATGAGAAAGCACCCGAGAAGGAACCTGGCCATTACAATCAGAACAAATTTAAGCAACTTTACGAAGAATTTTCTACTCCGAACACCTATCGTTCGGCTTCAGGTGCCCCCGGCCCCGACTATTACCAACAGCAGGCCGATTATAAAATGGATATCGAACTTGATGATAAAAACGCAAGAATTTATGGTGAAGGCACCATAACCTATACCAATAATTCACCCGATAACCTAGAGTTTTTGTGGTTGCAGTTGGATCAAAATGTAAGGGCCAAAGATTCCAAGTCCCCATTACGTGACGGCAGCGCGGTACCAATGGCCGAACAGCTCGGAAGTTTTGCCAAAAAATATTATACGGCACCTTTTGACGGTGGTTTTGTAATTGATTATGTAAAAGACCATTCGGGTAGGGCATTACCCTATACCATTAACCAGACCATGATGCGTGTCGATATTCCAGAGCCATTGAAGAGCGGGGAGAAGCTGTCGTTTTCCTTAAAATGGTGGTACAATATACCCGAACACACGGTAAACCGTGCCAGATCAGGATATGAGACTTTTCCAAAAGACGGAAACAGGGCTTATGTAATTGCACAGTTCTTTCCGAGAATGGCAGTTTATAGTGATGTTGAAGGATGGCAGAACCATCAATTTTGGGGCAGTGGCGAGTTTGCACTTCCTTTTGGCGATTATGAAGTAAATATTACGGTACCTGCGGATCACGTATTAGATGCCACCGGAACACTTCAAAATAGAAAAGATGTCTTTTCCAAGGAAATGATGAAACGCTATGAGCAGGCTAAAAAGTCATACGATAAACCGGTAATCATCGTCACCCAGGAAGAGGCCGAAGCGGCGGAAAAAGGTTTTTCGGAAAAGAAGAAAACTTGGAAGTTCAAAGCCGAAAATGTAAGGGACTATGGTTTTGCCACTTCCCGAAAGTTTATTTGGGATATGCAGGCTGTAAAAGTCGGTAATAAAGACGTGATGGCCGTATCAATGTACCCGAAGGAAGGCAACCCGTTATGGGAAGAATATTCTACTAAAGCCGTTGCGCATACGTTGAAATCGTATTCGTCTCACACCTTTGACTACCCTTACCCGAAAGCAATTTCCGTTCATGCCAAAAATCAAGGTATGGAGTATCCTATGATTTGTTGGAACTATGGCAGGCCTAATGAAGATGGAACCTATTCCGATCAGGTGAAGTATGGTATGATCAGTGTGATTATTCATGAAGTGGGACATAACTTTTTCCCGATGATCGTGAATTCAGATGAGCGCCAATGGGGTTGGATGGATGAAGGTCTCGATACGTTTATGCAGTATGTGGCAGAGCAAGAATTTGGTGAGCTGTATCCTGAGGCCATTGCCCCAAACGATAAATACCCATCGCGAAGAGGGGATCCTTCAAAAATTGTTCCTTATATGAGCGGCGATCAATCGACGATTGCGCCTATTATGTCCAATCCAGAGAACGTTTACCAATTGGGTCCGAATGCGTATGGGAAACCAGCTACAGCTTTGAATATCTTGCGGGAAACGGTCATGGGAAGGGAGCTTTTTGATCATGCCTTTAAAACCTATTCACAACGTTGGATGTTCAAGCACCCGACCCCTGAAGATTTTTTCCGTACGATGGAAGATGCCTCTGCGGTAGATTTAGATTGGTATTGGAGGGGTTGGTTCTATACGACCGATTATGTCGATATCGGAGTTAAAGATCTTAAGAAATACTATGTATCGGATAAACCGAACCAACAAATGCGAACGTATATGGCAGCCCGCAACCTAACGGAGAAAGACTTATTGCCTTTGGTTTATTTGGTCGAAGAAGGGAGTGAAGATTTTGATCCCAATATGAAAGGGAAAACGCCTAGCGAAACCTCTCAGCCATTGAAAGAATTTATGATGGATAATATGACGGCCGATGAACGTGCAAAAGTGAAGGAGCCAAAATACTTCTATGAAGTAACGTTCGATAAGCCGGGCGGTATACCCATGCCGTTGATCGTTGAGTATACCTATGCCGACGGTACTCGTGAAAATATTACCTATCCTGCTGAAATATGGAGAAAAAATGATGCGGAGGTGAAAATGGTATTATCTTCGCAAAGTGAATTAACCGGTATTATGGTGGATCCCAAGGCGGAAACTGCCGATATCGATACCACCAATAACTCTTGGCCTAAAAAAGAGGAGAAATCCGATTTTGATAAATTCAAGGGCGATATTAAAGGGAAATAGTTCTTAATCTTTTGCTAGGTATTTAGACCTGTCATGTTTTAACATCTTGACAGGTCTATTTATGTAAACTTGTTTATATTTGTGTCTATGTTTTTGATGCACGTTTTATTTATTAGTGGAGGCGAAATATTCTTTATCATGTTCATAGTTGTCATGGTATTCGGGGCCGATAAGATTCCTGGCATTGCCAAGGGATTGGGGAAAGGTATGCGCCAACTAAAGGACGCTACAGAGGACATCAAGCAAGAAATTCAGAAGAGTGCTGACAAGCAGGGTATCGATACCAGTTTCGTAAAAGATATCAAGAAAGATATCGATGATGTTAAAGACAATATCTCATCAAGTATCGGTAAAGACTTCAAAGAAGGTGTCGATGCGGTAAAGAAAAACGTCGATGACGTTAGTGGTACGATAAAGCGCGGATAATATTTTCTATGCTAGAGAAAATCCTTCAATGGGACAGGGATACTTTTATTTATTTGAACAACCTTGGTATTGAAGATTATGACCTTTTTTGGGCTACAGTAACCAATATTTCTTCTTGGATTCCGCTTTTTGTTTTCTTTTTTATTATCATATTCTTGAAGTATCCTAAAAAGGAAGCGACTTGTGTTGTCTTGACCGTGGTGGCCCTCGCTTTTTTTATCAACTTCGCAACAGATGTCACCAAACATTATGTGGCCCGGCTACGTCCCAATAATAACGAGGAAATAAATACGCTGATCCGTATTATAAAGAGCCCGACGAGCTACAGTTTTTTCTCGGGTCATGCGGCAAGTTCTTTTTCCATTACCACCTTGATGGTACTTTTTTTAAGAAAGCGGTTTAAATGGAGCTGGGTCTTTTATCTATGGCCCCTTATGTTTGCTTCGAGTCGTATCTATGTCGGAGTGCACTATCCTTTAGATATTTTGGTAGGGGCCAGTGTGGGAGTGTTTTCCGCATTTCTTTTTTTCGGTCTGTATGTGCGGCTTATCGCACCCTACTTAAGGTTAAGCCATCCCTGATGGGCAGTAATACCGTTTCTACCCTTGGGTCTTCTTGAAGTTTCTTGTTAAATTCCAATAGCGTTTTAGTGGCCCGATCTTTTGCTTTTAAAGGTTCGACAACTTTACCCGACCAGAGAACATTGTCAGAAAGAATAACACTGCCCGGTCTGGTTTTTTTAAGAACCGCTTCGAAGTAATTAGGGTAGTCGTTTTTTTCGGCATCGATGAAAACGAGGTCGAATACCATTTGTAGGTTGGGTACAATATCTAAAGCGTTGCCCGTATGTTGAATGATCTGTTTTCCAAAACCACTTTTGTCAAAATAGCGTCGCTGCATACCATGGAGTTCTTCATTAATGTCAATAGTGTGCAGTTCTCCGGTTTTTTGAAGTCCCTCGGCCAAACAGAGTGCCGAATAGCCAGTGTAGGTTCCTATTTCTAAAATATATTTGGGGTTGACCAGTTTTGCGAGCATACTCAAAACCCTTCCCTGGTAATGGCCTGTAATCATACGGGGCTGTATTACTTTTAAATGGGTTTCCCGCGTCAACTCGCATAGTAATTCCGGTTCTCCTTCAGAATGGTTTCTGATATAATCTTCTATGGCCGGGGATAGGAAATGCATTGTAGAATTTTTTCAAAAATAAAGAATTATGGGCAGATCGTATATGTTTTTAAAAAGCGCCGTATTCAAATCTTTGGCGATGTTGTATTTTTGAACAAAACAACGCAATGCAATTTGAGAATACCTTGGCTTTTGCCCGAGAACTTGATATACACGATAAACTTGGAAAGTATCGGGACGCATTTCATTTTCCTAAAATAGCCGGTAAAGATGTTATTTATTTTACGGGCAATTCACTGGGGTTACAGCCCAAGATTACCCGTCAATATGTTGATCAAATTTTGACCGATTGGGCTGATTTGGCGGTAGAGGGGCATTTTCATTCCGAAAAACCTTGGTGGGATTATCATGAACGATTGGCAGCACCTTTGGCAAAAGTGGTCGGTGCCCGTGTAGAAGAGGTTTCAGTGATGAACACATTGACGGTCAACCTGCATTTTTTGATGACCTCTTTTTATAGGCCGACCCCAAAACGATTTAAAATTATATGTGAGGAGAAGGCTTTTCCTTCAGATCAGTATATGCTTCAAAGCCAAGTGCGTTTTCATGGTCTTGAGCCCGATGTTGCCATTGTCGAAATTAAAAAGCGAGAGGGCGAGCATTTCTGGCGTACTCAAGATATGATTGATAAAATTGAGGAAGTGGGCGACGAATTGGCGCTGGTCTTGATCGGCGGTGTCAATTATTACAGCGGTCAGGTATTTGATATGGAAAAAATTACCAAGGCCGGCAAATCGGCGGGTGCCCTTGTAGGTTGGGATTTGGCCCATGCCGCGGGAAATATCGAACTTAAGCTGCACGATTGGGATGTTGATTTTGCAGCGTGGTGCAGTTATAAATACATGAATAGTGGTCCGGGAAACGCATCTGGAATCTTCGTTCATAAACGCCATTTGAACAAAAAGAATATTCCTAGGTTTGAAGGTTGGTGGGGCACCAAAAAGGAAACCCGTTTTTTGATGAAGCCTGAGTTTGAGCCGATGCCCAATGCCGATGCCTGGCAAGTGAGCAATCCACCGGTATTATCTTTGGCACCCTATCTGGCCTCGCTACAACTGTTCGAAGAAGTAGGAATGGATGCCTTGATCGAGAAAAGGGAGCGTATCGTAGGCTATTTGGAATTTATTCTACAGAAAGTCGATGCCGAAGTCAATACCACTTTTGAGGTCATTACGCCACAACAAAGAGGGTGTCAATTGTCGGTGCTTTTGCACGGTGGTGGTAAAGATTTATTTGATTATCTGATGAAAGAAGGTGTGATTATCGACTGGCGTGAACCGAATGTTATCCGGTTGGCTCCCGCGCCTTTTTATTGTTCTTATGAAGATATGTTTCGATTCGGGCAGATTTTAAAACAGGGTATCTTGAAAATTAGCACCCCTTAAACCTTAGACAATCAACCTATATCTTTTCCAATTTAAATGAAATCACTTCGACTGATCTTATCGAACCCGCGTTATTTGGCCCCTGCATGGGTATTTGCCAGTTTGAACATCTGGTTCGGTACCTGGGCCATTTACATCCCTATCGTTAAGGAACGGCTTGAAATTGACAAGTCGCAATTGGGCATTGCCATTTTTTTTCTTTCCTTGGGGGTGTTTACCGTGTTTCCTATTGCTGCAAAGATAATTAATAAAATGGGGGTAGGTAGGGCTACTTGGTATGGCGTGATTTTAAGCAGTTTTGCGGCGCTTTTGCCCCTGATGGCACCAAGTTATTATACCTTAATGGCAGCGCTTTTCATATTGGGTGCGGCAAATGGGTTTACCGATATTTCAATGAACACCCTGGTAACCGAACTGGAAAAGGAAGACAAACAGAATTTTATGTCGGCTGCTCATGGTTTTTTTAGTTTGGGTGGGGTATTGGCAGGATTGGGGAGTTTTATGATCGTATTTCTGGGAAGTCCTATACTTCACATGGGAATTGTTGTGGCTCTAGTATTGGTCGTAAATTTAATCTTGCGTAAAAATTACATCCATATTGTTGCGGCACCCGTCGAAAAAGAACCTTTTAGCTTAAAACTGTTCAAACCTTTATTGATTATAGGTGTCGTTTCGTTTGTGGCCATGGGTGGGGAGGGTGCCATCGTTGATTGGAGCGGACTCTATTTAAAGGAAATCAGTATGGCTCCCGAGGCTTTGTGGGGCACGGGCTTTTTGGCTTTTTCTATAACGATGACCTTAGGGCGGTTTCTTGGTGATGGCATTAGTAAAAAAATCGGATCGATTAAAATTGTGGCCTTAGGATCGGCCATTGCAGTTTTAGGGTATTTGAGCGTACTTTCTACAGCTACTTATTTGGCCATTATCGGTTTCGCATTGGTAGGTTTGGGGTTTTCGGTGATTATTCCCGAACTTTTTAGAATTGGAGGTACCGTAAAAGGTATTGACTCTTCCCAGGGGGTTTCTTTTATCGCAGGTACGGGTTACGCCGGATTCTTGGCCGCACCCCCTATCTTGGGATTTTTGGCCGATGCTGCATCTTTAAAATTGAGCTTTGTTGTTCTTTTAGGCTGTGCCATGGTCATTTTGATGGCCACTTATTTTTTGGGTAGGCAAAAGAATTAATTTGTCGTTACTTCAATATCGGTGAAATACAGTTTAAAACTTCCGTCTCCCTTTTTATGGGTTTGGGCAATTTTTAATCCACCTTTATCCACATAGTCTTCCCAAGATGTTATCATTGAAGGTTCGGCTTGGTTCGATTTGCGGTAGACCCATTCTTTGAGAATAAAATCATCACCAAAATAGAAATCATAAGCATCGCCGGGCGTATAGCCACCTTCGTTACCATAGGTAATGGTCAATTTCTGCATATTCTTTTTGCTCATCGGAGCTTTAGCCTTCGCAGTATGTTCATAGGTGATGTTTTTACGGTCCCATACCAATTGAAATGGGGTCAACAACCAGTATTTGTCGTTTATAAAACCTGCATTGGCCTTATAGGCGGTGCTGTCCATATTCGACCAATTATAGTTCAAGGTTTTTCCTTTGGTTATGGAGGTAATGTCATTGGTTTTTGGTTTCCAGATCCAAGTACGTTCAAAATGTGAGGTGTCACGGTCAACATTAAAAGTAAATTTAAGTTCCTTGACGTTTTTCCAATTTTGAAAGCCATTGGCGTTGGCCACTTTTTCTAAAATGGTGGGTTCTTGAGGTGTTTTTATTACTTTATCAAGGCTTATAAAGCTAGAGGCAGTGCCTATGATTAGTATTGCTAGGAAAAGAAACTTCTTCATTTTGTCTGTTTTATTCAAAGATAACCGATTTCCATATCCCATTTTAAAAATCCGTGTATTTATTCGAATAGTATTTTGCTAGAAAATGATTAGTTTTGAGATGGATAAAAAATAAACAATGAGTTCTAAAAAAGGAAAAGTACAGGAAGCAATTCAGGAGAAGTTGTTGGACGAGCGAAAGGTGTTTTTATGGGGCCAGGTAGACGATGATTCGGCCAAACACGTCATCGATCGTTTATTGTACCTTGATTTGCAAAACAACAAAGAAATACAATTGATCATCAATAGCCCTGGAGGATACGTAACCTCTGGTTTTGCCATCTATGATACGATAAAACAAATAAAAAGCCCGGTTTCGACGGTTTGTTCCGGCCTTGCGGCGTCTATGGGTTCGATTTTGTTGTCCGTTGGAAAAAAAGGTCGACGGTTTATTCAACCCAACGCAAGAGTGATGATACACCAACCGAGTGGGGGTGCCAGTGGCCAAGCCTCAAACATCGAAATACAGGCAAAGGAAATTATCAAGACCAAAGAACTAGGGGCTAAAATATTGGCGGATAATTGCGGGCAGCCTTTTGAAAAGGTAATGAAAGATTTTAACCGCGATTATTGGATGGGTGCAGAAGAATCTGTGGCATACGGTATTGTCGACGGTATTTTGGAATAGTCGTTCAAAACAGTTTCTACGTTGGTATTAGTCTAAAAATGGCTGCCAATATTAAAAACCTTCAAACGGCCTAGTACGAGTCAGTTATAAAATAAAAGTCCTTCGCACGTCACGTGTGAAGGACTTTTGATATATATGGACGCCTAAGCGGGATATTTTATTTACGATCTATAAATACATACAGACTTTTTACTTTTGTTAAAATAACATTAACAATTTTACTATTTTTACCGAGTAACCCTCTTTCTGCCCCAAAACCAAGGTGCGGCAGTCTTTAGAATTCCGTTTTACAACATATGACAAAAACGCCAAAAAAAATCGCAATAGTTGGTTCTGGACTAGTGGGTTCGTTACTTGCAATATTCTTAAGACGAAAGGGGCATACGATTACGGTCTTTGATCGAAGGCCTGATATTCGAAACGTTGAGTTTTCAGGCAGGTCTATAAACCTGGCCATGAGCAATCGGGGTTGGAAAACCTTGGCTGCCATCGGTATTGAGGAAAAAGTTAAGGAGATAGCGATTCCATTAGATAAACGGGCTATGCACGTTATTGGTAAACCCCTGTACTTTCAGAAGTATGGTAAAGAAGGGGAGGCAATATGGTCTATTCCACGCGGTGTTTTGAACCGAACCATGATCGATTTGGCGGAGGAGGCAGGTGTTAAATTCAAATTCGAGGAAAAAGTTTGGGATGTTGATCTTCCTGAAGCCAAGTTGTTTACGGGAAATACGGAAAAGGGAAAATGGAAAGAATATAAATACGATATTATTTTTGGCTGTGACGGTGCTTTTTCGCGTGTACGCCATAAGATGCAAAGAAGAAGTCGATTCGATTATTCACAAGATTTTATAGATGTTGGTTATAAAGAACTGACAATTACCCCAAATACCGATGGTTCCCATAAATTGGACAAGAACTCATTTCATATTTGGCCTAGGGGTAAGTTTATGTTTATTGCCATGCCGAACTTAGACGGTAGTTTTACATGTACGTTGTTCATGCCTTTCGAAGGAGAAGTATCTTTTGAAAATATTAACACGACGGAGGAGGCCAAGGCATTTTTTAACACCTATTTTCCTAATGTAATGGGTGATATCGAAAACCTTACGGAGGATTTCTTTAGGAATCCGACAAGCGCCATGGTAACGATGAAATGCTACCCGTGGACGTATTGGGACAAAGTTGCCCTAGTTGGCGATTCGGCCCATGCCGTAGTTCCTTTTTACGGTCAGGGCATGAATGCAGGTTTTGAAGATATTTATGAGTTAAATGCCCTGATGGAAAAATACGAAGATGATTGGGCGACTATTTTTCAATGCTATCAAAAGCAACGCAAGCCTAATGCCGATGCTATTGCGGAGTTAAGTTATCGGAACTTTGTTGAAATGAGCAGTAAGACGGCGGACCCTAAATTTTTATTACAGAAAAAAATAGAAAAGAACTTTGCTCAAAAGCATCCGGATAAATGGATACCGGCCTATTCGCGTGTTACGTTTTCCGAACGTCCCTACGCCGAGGCTTTAGCGGAAGGCGATGCGCAGGAAAAAATTATGCGGCAAGTGATGCAAATGCCCAATATTGAAGAAAAATGGGATAGTGATGAGGTTGAGAAGCGTATTTTAAGTTTGTTATAGGCTTAATTGTTTCGCATTTCGGCACGACGCATGGGCATACCGTCAATTAGCTCAAAAACCATAAGAGGATTCACCTCGAATTTTTCTTGTAATTTCTTGCCTCCGTCCTTACCGACTAAAACTATTCCTTTAAAATGTTCTGAGATACCGAATCGGGCACGAATACTCTGGGTATCTAATGCCGCATCAGCTTTTGTTGTATTATCGAGAAATACCGAGTTATTTGTGATTATCAGCAGTTTTAAATCTCGTTCGCTACACTCGGTTTTTAGGTTGGTGAACTGATGCCATTGCGAAATCAGGGCAGGTGTTTCATTTGATTGGTCGAACAAGAGCAGTAGTCTGTTTTTCCATTTATAATCTTGTAATTCTTGTGCGTTCAGGGTAAAACCGTATATGAGGGGCAGTACTAAAAAGTATTTGGATAGCTTCATCATTGGTTTCAACTAGCGTTACCCTATAATATAACAAAAAAAAAGCCACCTAAAAAGGTGGCCTTACTTTCTGTACTAGGTTCAACTATAGTTTGGCAAACATCTTGGCCATTTTTTCTTGCTCTTCTTCAGCCAGAACCGGATCTACCAAAATTCGCCCACTGTGCTCATCGGTAATGATTTTTTTGCGGGAGGCAATTTCAACCTGAACCTGCGGCGGAATGGTAAAGAAAGAACCTCCGGAAGCACCTCTTTCAATCGGGACTACCGCTAAACCATTCTTAACATTACTACGAATACGGGCATAAGCCTTAACCAATCGTTCTTCGATCTGCTCTTGAAACTTGTGCGATTCGTCCAACAAAGCCTTTTCCTCTTTTTCAGTTTCTTCCAAAATTGCGTTCAATTCACTTTTCTTGTGCTTGAGGTGACCTTCCCTTTCGGAAAGACGCTCTTTGGTCTCTGAAATAGTTTCTTTCTTTTGCTCAATTTTAGCCTTGAACTCTTTTATGTTCTTATCGGCCAATTGAATCTCTAGTTCTTGAAACTCCAATTCTTTACTGATCGAATTGAATTCTCGACTATTCCGAACATTCTTTTGTTGTTCGGTATATTTCTTGATCAATGCCTTTGCCTCTTCGATCAGATTCTTTTTTGCGCCAATTTCAAAATTGATGGTTTCTACATCGGTCTTTAATTTATCCATCCTTGTCTTAAGGCCTAAAACATCATCTTCAAGATCTTCAACTTCTAACGGAAGCTCGCCCCGTACATTACGGATTTCGTCGACACGGGAATCTATCAATTGCAAATCGTACAGTGCCCTTAATTTGTCTTCTACCGTTGCTTCTACTTTTTTTGCCATATGTTACTTATAAATACTTGACTGGATTGGTTTTACTTTCCGATAAACGGATTGCAAAATTAGGAATTTTTTTCGTAAGATAGTCAACTAAAAGGTTTTTTGTAAACTGCTCTGTCTCATAATGCCCGATATCGGCAATAATCATTTTGCTTTCAGCCTGATAGAATTGATGGTATTTGATGTCGGAAGTTATAAAAACGTCTGCTCCTGCTGCTTTTGCAGCTGAAATGGCGAATGCGCCACTGCCTCCAAGAACAGCGATTTTTTTTACCTTTTTACCCAATAATTCAGAATGACGAACGCCCAAGGCGCCCATCTTTTTCTTTACGGATTCAAGAAATTCCAATTCGTCCAGGGCTTGGGGTAGTTCACCGACCATACCCATTCCCAAGTTTTGATTCGTATTTTCTAGTGTAACAACTTCATAAGCGACTTCTTCATAGGGGTGGTTTTGAAAAAGTGTTTGGAGTACTTTAGGCTCCAACGATTTTGCATAGGTAATATTGATTTGTACTTCTTCTTCGTGATGTGTCTCTCCGATTTTTCCCTTGGTAGGATTGGCATCTTGTCCGGCGCGATAGCTGCCTGTTCCTTTGACCGTAAAACTACAATGACTGTAGTTGCCAATATTTCCGGCACCTGATTCGAACAGGGCATCTTTTAGATTTTCGACGTCGCTATTGGGTACATAGGTGGTCAGCTTTTTAATGCTTCCCTTTCGAGGAATTAGGATTTTACAATTCGTAAGCCCCAAAACCTCACAAATTTTTGCATTTACACCTTTCGCGCAATTGTCTAGGGCGGTGTGCATGCTATAAATGGCAATGTTATGACGGATGGCCTTTATAACAATTCGCTCAACATAGGATGCTCCCGTTAGTTTCTTTAATCCGCTAAAAATAATCGGATGAAAGCTTACTATAAGATTACAGTCGTTCGCAATGGCCTCGTCGACCACCGACTCCAAGGTATCCAAGGTTACCAGTATACCAGAGACCTCTGTATTTGTATTGCCTACTAGCAAACCAACATTGTCAAAGTCTTCGGCATAGGCCAAGGGGGCCAATTCTTCCAATATTCGGGTAACCTCCTTAATAATCATTTGAAACTTTTATAGGGTCGACAAAGATAAAATATTATATTTTCGTTCCCGTGCAACTGTTAAGAAAAATAGCGTTTCCCATTTCATTGATTTATGCATTGGTAGTGTATGTCCGTAATTATTTTTACGACGTCGGTATATTTTCATCGAAAACTTTTAATACCCCCACCATCTGTATCGGAAACTTAAGTGTTGGGGGTACTGGAAAAACACCCATGGTAGAATTATTGATTTCCGCTTTGAAAGACTCCTATAAAATTGCGGTTTTAAGTAGGGGCTATCGCAGAAAGTCAAGGGGTTTTGGTTTAGCCGTTCCAGAGTCAACTGTTGAAGCGTTGGGAGATGAGCCCTATCAGATTTATTCTAAATTTCCTGAGATTACCGTAGCGGTCGATGCCGACAGAAGACATGGGATTTCTGTTTTAGAGGATAAAATAGGGCCAGACCTTATTCTGCTCGATGACGCTTTTCAGCACCGAAAAGTAAAACCTGATTTTTCAATATTGCTAACGGCGTACGATGATATTTATATCGAAGATTGGTATCTGCCTACCGGAAACCTGCGTGACAGTAAAAAGGCGGCCAAAAGGGCAGATGTTATTGTTGTGACCAAATGTCCCCCAGCGCTTTCCATTGATGAGCGTCAAACCATTAAGGAGAAGTTAAGGCCTACGGAAGGGCAAAGCGTTTTGTTCAGTTATTTGGTGTATGACAACATTGTTAAAGGGCATATGGAGAATCTTTCATTAGATGAGCTAAACAATCAAAAGATAACTTTGGTGACGGGCATTGCCGACCCAAGACCGTTGATTTCTTTTTTGGAGACCGAAAAAATCACTTTTGAACATTTGGCCTATGCCGACCATCATTTTTTTACACAGAAAGAACTTCTTACTTTAAATTCAAAGGAGGTTGTACTGACAACAGAAAAGGATTTTGTACGATTGAAGAACCATGTGAAAAATTTGTTTTATATTCAAGTGGCCCATATGTTTTTTGACAATGGGCAAAGTACTTTGCAGACTTTATTAGGTAGCCTTAAGAAGAAGGACTATTGATTTTTTTGCCAAAAATATTCTCTCCTATTTTATGATAGAATACTTCGGGCTTAAAAGGTTTCGTTACAACATCATTACAACCAGCCGCATAGAAACTTTCAAGACTGTCGTCTAAAGAAATTGCCGTAAGGGCTATTATAGGTGTTTGAGTATCGAACTTTCTAATTTCGATGGTTGCTTCCTCACCACTTATTCCTGGCATATGAATATCCATTAAAATGGCATCGTATTTATTTTTCTTCGTAAGTTCGATGGCATCAGTTCCATTGCTTGCAATATCACTGGTAATGTCTTTCTTCGATAACATTTTCTTAGTGATGACTTGATTGATTTTATTGTCTTCGACAATCAATAAATGCAAGCCGCTAAACCGATATTCGGCCTGGGTTATCTCATAAGGCACATCATCTACAATACCATCTTTAGATTTTACTTTAAGTTCAAAGAAGAAGGTGCTTCCTTTCCCAAGTTCACTTTCCAATTGTATTTTACTTTCGAACAGTCCCAATAGGCTTTTTACGATGGTAAGGCCGAGACCGGTACCGCCATATTCCCTGTTGATTTGAATAGAACCTTGTTCGAACCCTTCAAAAATACTTTGTTGCTGATCTTTTGAAATGCCAATGCCATTGTCGGAAACCTCAAAATAGAGGGTAACATCATCCCCTACTTTATTCAGTAGTCGGGCTTTTACCCTGACCTCTCCATTTTTAGTGAATTTTAGGGCATTACCCACCAAATTCATAAATACTTGTGACAACTTCAAGGGGTCGCTCAATAAGTGTGATGGAATTTCCTTGTCATAATCAAGAATAATCGTAGAGTTGTTTTCCTTGGCACTTTGTTTTAAAGAGTCGATTACCTCATTTAGTACTTTTCTTAAGTTAAAATCGATATTCAATGGTTCAAGTTTATTTGCATCGATTTTATTTATATGGAGAATATCATTAATGAAATTTAAAAGATAATCGCCAGAGAATTTTAGTGCCTTTAAGTGTTCTTTTTGGTTTTCGCTGGGGTTTTCTTCCAACAATAAGTGTGTGAGCCCTGTAACTGCGTATAAGGGGGTTCGGAGTTCATGGCTTACAGTCGAAAGAAAGTTGGTTTTAGCTTCCATGGCGCTAACGGCGGCATCCCGTGCTGATTGAAGCTCGTTGTTTTTGGTCTGCAGCAGATCATTTGTTTTGAGCTTAATCTGGTTGTTTCTGTACAGTGATACAGCCAGTAAGGAGATGATTGTCAAAAAAGCCGAAGTTAGTATAGCGGCAATTTCCGATCGGTTTTGAGACGTTGTAAGCTCTTCTATTTTTTGATCTTGACGTTTAATCTCGTCGTTCATGAACTCGAACTGAATCTTTTCGGCCGTTTTCGCCTCGGTCTTTACTTTCTCTATAGTAAACAGGGAGTCTTTTATTTCAAGCAGATTTCTCGTATTGCCTAGCGATAGGGAGTATCTGCCTAAAATTTCATAAAGTCTACTTAGTTGCTCATTGGCCTCTAATATTTCTTTGGAAAAATTGTTTGCTCGTGCAAGTTTTAAGGCTTCTTCGGCATTCGCTACACTTTCTTTGTATTTACCGATTTTATAATTCAATGCTGACATGCCAAGATTGGCCCTTGTAGCTAAATAGTCTTTTTCATAAAGATCGGTATTGATAATTAATGAATTGAAGTTTTTGGAGGCATTATCATACTTTTCGAGGTTCAAATAGATATTTGCCTCTGCCAAAAGAAGATTGTTGAAAAAATTTCTGTCATTATTTAATTGCTTCGCTTCATTGAGCATAAAAATGGCCTGAAAATTTTTGCCGTTTTTGAATAATAGTATGCCCTCGATATATTTATGAACTGCATCACCGTACGGATATGCGACTTCGCTCAATAGCACCTGTGCCCGATCCCAATAAAGTAAGGTTGTCTCCTCTTTATCTAATTTTAGATATAATATGGCAAATTTGTGGTAACAATCAATTAGCGATTTAATGTCTTCGGTTTTTTCAGCTTCTTCTGCGGCTTTGTTCAAGGCTTCTAAGGCTAAATCGACCTTGTTTTGGTTTTTTAGTGTTCTTGCCGCACTGAAATAAAATTCGACTTTAGTTTGGGAAATACTGTCTTGTAATGGCAACGTATCTTGTGCCAGGGACCCTTGAGATACCGTAAGAAATACCAATATCAAGGCAGTATAACCTAATTTTATATGTCGAAAGGAAAATCTCAAACGTATTTATTTTTGATCAGTAAGTTTATGAGATCTACAATTCTACTGCTGTATCCCATTTCATTATCGTACCACCCTATAATTTTGACCATTTTACCGATTACGGAGGTCATCAGAGAATCAAACGTACAAGAGTAACAAGTATTGTTTACATCGATAGATACTATGGGGTCTTTTGTGTAAAAAAGGACGCCTTTGAGCTCCCCTTGTGAAACATTATCAAATGTATCATTTATTTCTTGAATACTGGTTTCTCGTTTAACGTTAAAGGTTATGTCAGTAAGTGACCCATTGGGTACGGGTACTCGAATACCACAGCCCCCTATAACATTGGAGAGATGCGGGAACACCTTGGTAAGCGCCTTGGCCGCTCCGGTCGTTGTAGGTACAATGGACTGCGATGCCGCCCTGGCCCTTCTCAAATCGTGGTGGGGTTGGTCGTGAAGGCTTTGGTCAGTGGTGTAAGAATGTATCGTGGTTATATAGGCTTGTTCTATTCCGCACAGATCGTCGATCACCTTTATCATGGGTGCTGCGTTGTTGGTGGTGCACGAAGCATTTGAAATAATATGGTCGTCTTTGGTCAACGTAGTTTCGTTAATACCGTAAACTATCATTTTTATACTATCATCGACAGGAGGAACGCATAAAATCACCTTTTTTGCCCCATTCTTTATATGCTGTCGTAAATCTGCCCGTGTTTTGAATTTGCCTGTACATTCAATGACAATATCGACGTTATGGTTAGACCATTTTATTTTTTCAGGCTTGTTTTCATTGGTCAGGGCAATAGGCGTGTTTTCAACGGTAATAGTGTTTTCGCTATGTCCGACATTTTTATTTAGGGTTCCGTGAATACTATCGTATTTCAATAAATGCGCCAATGTTTTGGAGTCTGCCAAATCGTTGATGGCAACCACTTGCAAGTGGGGTTGGTCTTCCAGTAATCTGAAGAGGGTTCTACCTATTCTTCCAAAGCCGTTGATGCCTATATATGTTCTTTTCATTGCCGTAAGAAGTGGGGGATAAATTGTACGATTTTGCTCATCATTGTAAGTACGACGAATTGCTTATCGCCGTATGGTTCAATACTACCGAAACTAACTCTTAAGCCCTTAGCAAGTTGCTTAGTGGATATGTTTGTGGGCTTTGTAGGAAGATCGCACCAAAGCCCCACTTTCCACGTGTCTAAAACCCATTTCAAGGCCGATAGTTTCATATTTTTTAAACTGTTCGGGAAGAATGAATTCTTTTACGGGCAGGTGTTTTTTAGAGGGCTGTAAGTATTGGCCAATGGTGACCACATCGACATTTGCCTTTCTAAGATCTTCCATGGTCGTGATAACTTCTTCCTCACGCTCTCCCAGACCTAGCATGATGCCAGATTTTGTACGGTTTATGCCATTGTCTCGCAGGTACTTCAAAACTCCTAAACTTCTATCGTATTTCGCCTGTATGCGAACCTCCCTTGTCAAACGTCTTACGGTTTCCATATTATGGGAAACTACTTCTGGAGCTACGGCTATAATACGATCGAGATGTCTTTCGATTCCTTGAAAATCAGGAATTAAAGTTTCTAAAGTGGTGCTGGGGTTCATACGACGTATAGCCTTGACCGTTTCGGCCCAAATTATCGATCCCATATCTTTTAAGTCATCACGGTCGACCGAGGTGATCACTGCATGGGAAATACCCATAATCTTAATAGAACGGGCAACCTTTTCAGGTTCTGCCCAGTCGACCGTCTCAGGTCTTCCGGTCTGAACACCGCAAAAGCCGCACGAACGAGTGCAGACATTACCTAGAATCATAAAGGTGGCGGTACCTTCTCCCCAGCATTCGCCCATATTGGGGCAACTGCCCGAAGTGCAGATGGTGTGTAAGTCGTATTTCTCTACCAACCCTCTGAGTTGGGTGTATTTTTTTCCTGTCGGAAGTTTTACCCGTAACCATTTGGGTTTTCCTTTAGGGGGTTGAACGTGATCTATTGTATCAATGCTCATATTATGATTTTAAGATAGCAGGAACAAATATACGAACAATGAATTTCAGAAGTAGGTCCGTTATTTTTTTATAGATTCTGCCAGTAATTTTTTTGCTCTCAGTAACTTAACTTTAACATTGTTTATAGGCTCGTTGAGCTCTTGTGCAATGGCGGCATAGCTTAACTCGTTAAAGTATCTGAGGTTAATGACTTTTTGATAATGTGGTTTCAGGTTTTTGATGTGCAGTAGAAGTGTGGCTAGATTCTGTTCGATAATCAATCTGTCTTCTACCGATGGTGCATCATCGAGCACTTTTTTGATAGCCTCGTTGCTTCCTCCCGACTCTAGAACATTCCGTTTTCTTTTACGAATCAAATCGACATGCACGTTTTTCGAGATGGCGATCAGCCACGTTTTGAACTCATAAGAGGCATCGTAGGTGTCAATTTTATCAAATGCTTTTGAAAACGTCTGAATAGTAATGTCTTCAGCATCGTTTTCGTTTTCTGTCCGCTTTAGCTGAAAGCCGTATACCGCGTTCCAAAAGGTATCCAGTAGTTTGCTGAAAGCAATTTGACTCCCCAATTTGGCCTTGTTGATCGTAGCTTGAAGATTCTCGGTCGTATCCAAAAGAAATAGCTTAATAATTTAGGTCAAGGCATGAATTGGTGTCATCCAATTTTATGCTGTAGTGTCCTTTTTGCAATCTTGTTCACTTGGAAGTTTACCACACATGCCACAGGCTTCACCATCTTTATTTAAAAAGGGACTCTGGCTCGCACATGTACCGGCAAATTCACCACCTTTTTTAGACCATATTTTTATTGCAATGCCTGCGAATGATAAGGCAAGTAGACCAATTGTCAATAATATTAACTTCATAAGGAAATTTTGTACAAAGATAAGAAAAATAAAGCCCTAATGGTATCATCAGGGCTTTAGAATATAAATTGTCGGAAGTGGTTTAATACGGTATATTGGCCACGATATTTTTTACAGTGGGTGTACTGTTGCCACCCTGAGGCTCAATAGTAATATAGCCCATGGCATTTTTTGAATAGGGCAATGCCAGTAATTTTTCTTGACTGGTAGCTTCTTTTATAATACCGAGGTTAACCATTTCTCCATTGACCTCTGCCCACATCTGATAGCACTGGTCATTGGGTAGATTCGGTAATTTGCTGAGGTTGATATAAGAAAGCTTCTTAACAGGATTTACATAGGTTACCGCCTTTAGTTCTTTAGCTTTTTTGTTCCCTTTTACCGTAATTTTTTTGGTCTGTGGATTATTGAGTACTATAAACTGATTTCTAACATCCATCAGTTGCTCCCTCATGTCTTCCTCTAGACTTTTTATCTTATTGTTCACCATAACGTTTTCTTCCTGCAAACTCTGGTTTTGGTTCCAGAAGAAGTACGATGCACCGGCAAATAGGAATGCCGTAAAACTGGCGGCAATGGCGTATTTTATGAATCGCTTTCGACCACTGTTCCGGTTTTGCGACTTTACTCTTTTAAGAATTGTTTCTTTCAATCCCTCTGGTGGGGTAAGCGCGTGCAATTTTGCATAAACTTCCAAGTTTTCTTGAAGTTCTTCGTAGGTTTTTCTTACTTCGGGATACATGGCTATGTATCGTTCTACTTGAAAAGCTTCCGCAGAAGTCGTGTCATCCAAAAGGTACTTTTCAAGCAAGTCAGAATCTAAAAATTCTTTTATTTTATCTTTCATCACATAAGATTTAGTAGGAGGGCCAAAATTATCGTCGGACCATAAATTTTTCTAAGTTCCCTTAATCCGATTTTTAATCGTGATTTAATGGTTCCTAGTGGTATGTCGAGCTCATCACTAGCTTCTTGCTGGGTCATTCCTTGAAAAAAAAGAGCTTCAAGTACTATTTGATACTTTGATTCTATCTTTTCAAGATTTTCTTGCATATCCATGAATTCCGGCCGAATGCCTTCAACGCCTAAATTATATACGTCAGAAACGTCCATTTGGATTTCCTTATCGCTTTTTGTGTTGACACTTCTTAATTTATCGATTGCCGTATTTCGAGTAATGCGAAAAAGCCAGGTAAATAATTTAGCCTTCGAGGCATCGTAAGAGTCCGATTTTTTCCAGATTTTAATAAAACTTTCCTGAAGTACATCTTGGGCAAGTTCTTCATCACGAACCACTTTGTAGGCAACTCCGTATAGCGTGTCGCTATAGTTTTCGTACAAAAGGGAAATAGCCTTTTCATTTCGCTCTTTGAGTAATTCTACAATGTGCTTTTCAAGAAGTGTGCTCATATAGTGTTTGGTTTGCAGAAAACTGGAAGCTAAGGCGTCTAATTTTCTTTTTAAACCGTATATCCTCTAAACGCTAATTTATAAAATTGATTGTTATAGGTCTCGAATTCTAAAAATTATTAATTAATAAATGTACAACTGGTAATTGTGCATTTAATTTTGGTTAGTTTGGTTTGGTATAGCCCCTTAAGATAGATCTTAGGGGGTTATTTTATTCTATAAATTTGAGTTTTGCGACATACTAGCTAATGATATTGACTTCGGGTGTTATGAGAATGCCGAATTTGTCAGAGACTGTATTTATAATTTTATAGGCCAAAGCTAAAATTTCTTGACCAGAGGCATTGCCGTAATTAACTAGTACCAAAGCTTGATTTTTGTGAACCCCCGCATCACCAAAACGTTTGCCTTTATAACCGCACTGTTCGATAAGCCAGCCGGCAGGAATTTTATAGGCGTCATCAGAAACTTTATAAAATGGGGCGTTGGGGTGGTCGGCGATAAAGGTATCGAATGCAGAGCGGGAAACCATCGGATTTTTGAAAAAACTTCCGCTATTCCCTATTTCGTTGGGGTCAGGAAGCTTTTGTTGTCGAATGGCGATTACTGCACTAGCGATATCCTGAATGGTCGGTTCGCTAATTCCCCTGCTTTGTAGCTCTGTTTCGATAGCTCCGTAGGAAGTACTTTTTTTATGGTTTCTCTTGGTGAGCCGTAAGTTCACTGAGGTTATAATGTATTTTCCTTTGCCTTCATTTTTGAAAAATGAATCACGGTAACCGAAATGACACGCTTCTTTGCTGAATTTTTTAATATTCTGATCTGAAATACCCATAGCTTCGCAGCTCACGAAAGTATCTTTGAGTTCTACGCCATATGCCCCTATATTTTGTATGGGTGCCGTTCCCGTATTTCCTGGGATGAGCGACATATTCTCCAAACCGCCATAGTCTCTCGCCAGGGCCCATAAAACCATTTGATGCCAATTTTCACCAGCCATTACTTTTATTACGACATGGTCTTGATCCTCGGAAACAATTTCGATACCCTTGAGATTTATATGCAATACCAATGCTTCGATATCTTTGGTGATAAGCATATTACTGCCTCCGCTTAAAACGAATTTTTCGGGGTATTCCTCCAACCTTAGAGCCTGTTTCAAATCTTCGGTCGAATTGATTTCACAGAAGAATTTAGCCTTTGCCGAAATACCGAAGGTGTTATAGGGTTTGAGCGAAACATTTTTGTTAATTCTCATCAACCTATATAACTCTTTAAGGCTTCCTTTAGTATGGCAACTGCCCGTTTCAAACTTTCCTTTTCTAAAACGTAGGCCAAGCGTACTTGGTTTTTGCCTAAGCCAGGGGTCGAATAGAATCCGGCGGCCGGGGCCAACATAACGGTTTCCCCGTTCAGTCGGTAATCTTCCAATAACCATTGTGCAAAATCATCGGTGTCGTTGACGGGTAGTTCGGCAATGCAGTAAAAAGCGCCTTGGGGTTTGGCGACTTTAACCCCCTCGATCTTTCCTAATTCCGAAACTAGAAAATCTCTACGCGAGACATATTCCTCTTTTACCTCGTCAAAATAAGACTGAGGTGTTTCTAGAGCGGCTTCACTGGCAATTTGGGCATAGGTAGGCGGAGATAAACGGGCTTGTGCAAATTTTATGGATGTGGCAATCACATCTTTGTTTTTTGTAACCAAACAGCCTATTCGGGCCCCGCACATGCTATATCTTTTGGAAACAGAATCGACCATTATGGCATGATTTTCCAGTGCTGGTTCTTGTAAAATAGAGTAGTGCTCTCTTCCCTCATAAGTGAATTCGCGGTATACTTCATCTGCAATCAAGAACAAATCGTGTTTTTTTGCGATGACCGCTAACTTCTTGATTTCTTCTTTGGAGTATAGGTAGCCCGTTGGGTTTCCTGGATTGCAAATAAGTATGGCCCGGGTCGATGGTGTTATAAGTTTTTCAAACTCTTCTATTGGGGGCAATGCGAAATTATCTTCAATTCGCGATTCCACTGGAATTACACGAACGCCGGCAGCTATGGCAAATCCGTTATAATTCGCATAAAAAGGTTCTGGAATAATGATTTCATCACCCATATCGGCAATTGTGCCCATGGCGAACGCCAACGCTTCAGAGCCACCCGTGGTCACTATAATATCTTCGGCACTGACGAAAATGTCATTTTTAGCGTAATATTTGGCTAGTTTTTCCCGATAGCCTTCAGACCCTTCGGTTCTGCTATATTCTATTATCTCTAAAGTATTGTTTTTGACGGCATCCAAAGCGACTTTTGGGGTCTTGATGTCGGGTTGCCCAATATTGAGATGTATGACTTTGGCCCCATTTTTTTTTGCATGTTCCGCAAAGGGAACTAATTTTCTGATTGGGGATGAAGGCATAGACCGCCCTTTTTTTGAAATTGTTGGCATACACAGCTTATTTTTAACAAAAATGGGAAATCAAAACGGACAAAGCAATATTGCGTGGGTTTATTTAAGATAGAGGGCCAACGGTTTGTGGCTATTCCACTAAAAAAGTTTAGGTTTATCGATTTTATGTTAAATGTCAAGGGCTATAACTGAATATTCTGTAAATTCAATAGGGATACGTTGTTAATAGTGAAGAGTTTTGAATAGGTTTTTGACATATTCGTTTTTTTTGACATTATTTTTTCCCTTTGTTGGTTTGACGCAAGGTTATCATATGCCCGACCATCAACGGTACGAAAAGGTAAGATTTCGATTGGTAAATAACCTCATTATAATTCCGGTTACGGTAAACGGTACCGAACTTTCTTTTATTTTAGATTCTGGCGTTGGCAGTCCGATTCTTTTCAATCTTTCCAATCAAGATTCCGTGCAGATAAATAATGTTTCCGAAATACGTATCAAAGGCCTCGGCCAAGGGAAACCGATTGATGCATTGAGTTCAAACGGAAATGTATTCCAACTTAAAAAATTGGTGAATCGCAATCAGCCTTTATATGTGGTTATGGATCGTGGTTTGAATTTTTCTCCGGCTTTGGGGATTCCCATTCATGGTATAATAGGATATGATTTGTTTAATGATTTTATTGTGGATATCAATTATGCTAAAAAAATCATCAAATTTCATGACCCACGATTTTATCGATATAAAAAAGGTAGACAAGAAAAAACTTTGGCTTTAGAGGTCAAGGGAAAAAAAGCCTATATCAACGGCAACGTACATTTGAGTGGTACAGGTAATGTTCCGGTAAAGTTGTTATTAGATACAGGAAGTAGTGATGCTATTTGGCTTTTTGAGGATGAGGACTTGGGCATACCGGATAAAAATTACGATGATTTTTTGGGAATGGGATTGAGTGGCCATGTGTTCGGCAAGCGAACAATGGTCAATAGTCTTAGTCTAGGTGGCTTTACCCTGAAGAACGCAAAAGCTGCCTTTCCTAATAAAGAATCTTTTAACAACGTCAAAAGTTTTGGAGATAGAAATGGTAGTATTGGCGGGGAGATGCTAAAGCGGTTCAATTTCGTTTTCGATTATCCGAACAACAAAGTATCTCTACGAAAAAATAAGAATTTCAGCATTCCTTTTCAATATAATATGAGTGGTATAGATTTACAGCACAATGGTGTCAGGTATATTTCGGAAAGCATTGCCGATTCACGTGGCGTAGTTCAAAAAAAAGGGAAATCATTTGGCGATGTTCAGATACTGCTGGAAAATAGAACGCGAATCAGTTTGGTTCCTGAAATTATCGTTTCGGGCATTCGGGCCGGCAGCCCGGCAGATGAGGCCGGATTAAAAGCAGGCGATATCATTCTTGCTGTAAACGGCAAAAGTATACATCGTTATAAGCTACAGGAAGTCTTGCAAATGTTGAATGAAAAGGATGGAAAAAAAATAAAGGTACAGATTGCCAGACGTCAAAACAACCTACTTTTCTCTTTTGTGCTGAAGCATATGTTCAAGTAGCGCACGGTTATTAGAACTACAAAAGCCCCGATTGTTCGGGGCTTTTTTTTTAAATAAACTTAATTCTATTTTGTTCCTCCAGAGGCTTTTACCTCTCCTTTGATTTTTAAAACCTTTGTGGGCGTATCTGCATTGGATATAACTGTAATGGCCTTTCTGATCGGACCGACTCTGTTGGTGTCATATTTAACCTTGATTTCTCCAGTTTTACCAGGTAAAATGGGGTCTTCGGGCTTCTTAGGAATGGTACAGCCGCAGCTTGAGCTTACTTTGCTGACGATAAGGGGGGCATTTCCCGTGTTTTTAAATTCAAACACACGCACACCATCGCTTCCTTTGGTGATTTCACCGTAGTCTACCGTCTCTGATTTAAACTCGATTTTTGCTGCCGTATCCTGTGCGGTAAGGCTTATACCTAGCATTCCAATAAATAATACGAGTACTATTTTTTTCATTGTTTTTAATTTAGGGTAATTTCAAAAGTAAATCTTTTCAGATGAACCCCCAAAATTCTTTTGTTATCTATTAACGTTACTTATTTTTGTTTCGTATTTAAATTAAGGTCAAGACCTCATATTTTAATAACTTTTAACATATCTTTTCGGCCAACTTAATGACCGAGATTTAATTTACCAAAAACCGTACCGAAATAATGGATGTCCCTTCAAAATATGACCCTCAAAACGTAGAAAATCGTTGGTATAATTACTGGATGCAGCATAACTATTTTCACTCCACTCCCGATGATCGGGAGCCTTATACCATCGTAATACCACCACCTAACGTGACAGGAGTATTACACATGGGGCACATGCTGAATAACACCTTACAAGACGTGTTAACACGTAGGGCACGGCTCATGGGAAAGAACGCCTGTTGGGTTCCAGGTACCGATCACGCCTCTATCGCTACTGAAGCCAAGGTAGTTGCCAGGCTTAAGGAACAGAACATTGAAAAGACTGATATTTCTAGGGAAGAGTTTTTAAAACATGCTTGGGACTGGACCGATGAATATGGCGGTGTGATTTTAGAACAACTTAAAAAGTTGGGCTGTTCGTGTGACTGGAAGCGAACCGCTTTTACCATGGATGACACCATGTCAGCTTCTGTAATCAAAGTTTTTGTTGATTTGTTTAATAAGGGGTTGATTTACAGAGGATATAGAATGGTAAACTGGGACCCCCAGGCACAGACTACCCTGTCGGACGAAGAGGTAATTTATGAGGAAAAGCAAGGGCTACTCTATTATTTGAGCTATAAAATAGAAGGGTCTGATGAATCGGTTACCATTGCTACCACACGCCCTGAAACTATTTTAGGCGATACTGCGGTCTGTATCAACCCGAACGATGATCGCTATACACATTTGAAAGGTAAAAAGGTTGTTGTGCCTATTTGCAATCGCGTAATTCCCATTATCGAAGACGATTATGTCGATATTGAGTTTGGTACCGGATGTTTAAAAGTTACGCCTGCACACGATGTGAATGATAAAGCATTGGGTGAAAAGCACAATTTGGAGACCATTGATATTTTTAATGCCGATGCATCTTTAAATAGTTTTGGTTTGCATTATGAAGGAAAGGACAGGTTTGTTGTTCGCAAGGAAATCTCTAAAGAATTGGAGGAGAAAGAATTTTTGGTGAAAAAAGAGACCTATACCAATAAAGTAGGTACCTCTGAGCGTACCAAAGCGGTAATCGAACCTCGGCTTTCCGATCAATGGTTTTTGAAAATGGAAGATTTGGTAAAACCGGCCCTGAAGTCCGTTTTAGAAACAGAGGAAGTAAAATTCTTTCCTAAAAAATTCGAGAATACCTATCGTCACTGGATGGAGAACATTCGTGACTGGAATATTTCACGCCAATTATGGTGGGGTCAACAGATTCCTGCCTACTATTTTGGTGATGGTCAAGATGATTTTGTAGTTGCCGAAGGTATGGAAGACGCATTGCGCTTGGCCAAAGAAAAATCTAAAAACGATTCGTTGACGCTTTCCGATTTAAGACAAGACGAAGATGTTGTCGACACCTGGTTCTCTTCTTGGCTATGGCCCATGAGCGTTTTCAATGGTATTTTGGAACCTGATAACGAAGAGGTCAACTATTATTACCCGACAAGCGATTTGGTCACAGCACCCGATATTATTTTCTTTTGGGTGGCGCGAATGATTATTGCTGGTTACGAATATCGCGATGAGAGGCCTTTTAAGAATGTTTATTTTACAGGAATCGTACGTGACAAGCAGCGAAGGAAAATGTCAAAATCATTGGGGAATTCGCCCGATGCTTTGAAATTAATAGAAAATTATGGGGCGGATGGTGTTCGTGTCGGACTTTTACTAAGTTCTGCTGCAGGTAATGATTTGATGTTCGATGAAGACCTTTGCCAACAAGGGAAGAATTTTGCCAATAAAATATGGAACGGTTTCCGGTTGTTAAAAGGGTGGGAAGTAAAAGACTTACCACAGCCAGAAGCATCCAAGTTGGGCATAGACTGGTATACGGCTAAATTTAATCAAACACTGGTTGAAATTGAAGATCACTTCGGTAAATATCGAATTTCTGATGCCCTTATGGCCATTTATAAGCTTGTTTGGGACGATTATAGCTCATGGCTTTTAGAAATCATCAAACCGGCGTATCAGCAACCCATTGATAAAACGACCTTCGATGCGGTTATTCATATTTTCGAACAGAACCTGAAGTTGTTGCACCCTTTTATGCCGTTTTTGACCGAAGAGGTCTGGCAACATATTGCAGAACGAACCCCAGAAGAAGCTTTAATTGTTGCCAAGTGGCCAAAAACCGAAGCGGTCAATCTTGATTTGATTGCCCAGTTTGATTTTACTTCGGAAGTAATTGCGGGTATTAGAACCATCCGAAAAGAGAAAAACCTTCCCATGAAAGAATCTTTGGAGCTATCCGTATTAAACGGTGAGAAAACAACTCAAGATTGGGACGTCGTCATTAAAAAACTTACCAATGTATCCGATATTTCATATGTTGATGCTGCTGTCGACGGGGCCTTGACTTTTAGGGTCAAGAGTAATGAATATTTCGTTCCTATTAGCGGAGCCGTTGATGTGGAAGCCGAAATCAAAAAAATCGAGGAAGAACTTAAATATACCAAAGGCTTTTTGGTTTCAGTGCAAAAGAAATTGAGCAATGAACGTTTTGTTAATAATGCCCCGGAGAAAGTGATTGAAATTGAACGTAAAAAGCAATCGGATGCCGAAGCTAAAATAGAAACCTTGGAGAAAAGTTTGGCGAGCCTTTCTTGATGATAATCTAGCATTGGAATTATCTCAAGGTGAAAATATAGCACAATTCGTACGAGCTATTCATCGGATTGATATTCTAAAAGATCAGCGGGCTGACACCCGAGAACTTCGCAAATGGCCTCTAAAGTGCTAAAACGAATGGCTTTGGCCTTTCCGCTCTTTAGAATGGAAAGGTTCGAAAGGGTTATACCCACTTTTTCCGAAAGTTCGGTCAGCGACATTTTCCGTTTTGCGAGCATGACATCAAGATTTACGATTATAGGCATTTGAATTGTTCTAAATAGTTAGGTCAGCTTCATTTTTCAACTGTGCACCCACGCGAAACGCTTCAGATATAACTAAGAGAAACAGGGAGCTGAATACCGTTTCTATGCCAAAAAAGGAAAAAAGATTGAAACTTGTAAATCCTAGATTCGAAACTTCCAATTTATCGGTAAAAAAAGATGCAGAAATTAATGTTCCGGTCTTTTCCAATAAGAAAATTGCGATACCCAATAGACCGATCCATCGCAAACGAATAGCATTTTCGATGATTAAAAAAGTTCTAGTTTTTGCAGACTCTAAAATTAGAAGTACTTGGCGCATTGATAAAAGCATACAGATGTTTGCCAATAGGGTAGTGATACTGTATATGGCTAGGAAACCTTTTGGTAAGTCGTCGGCCCGAATCATTCCCATAGCTTGCATATAGAATTTTGATAATCCGTTTGTGCCCGGGTTATTAAATAACCCTTGTTCGGTAAGAGAAAACATCACCGGAAAATCCATATGAGTGGTTGGGCTGTCGGTGAGAAAGATAAAAATGTTATATATAACCCAAATCAATAATGAAAAGGCCAAAAGAAAAAAGCCTATTCTAAAAAGAATGGTTAGAAAATTAATAAAAATGCTACTTTTTGGTTGACCAGATGTTTTCATGCCAATGAAAATTATTTATGTATTGCAAAATAATAAATATTTATTGATTATCAATAAATATTTATTGATAAATAGAAAATTTAGAATTATTGATTCTCATCTACCGTTGATATTAAAACATATAATGAAAGCCGATAGTCATTTTTAAAAAACCGAACACAATATTGTATTCCACGGTTTTTAGGGCAATCACGACCTTTTTTAAACGTATAGCGTTAATCTTTCACCGTTTTTATAGGTAGTATTGAATGAACTTTTAATTTGATATATTATGAGAGGTCTTCTATGGCTCGTGGCAGTTATTTGTATTGTAGTATGGCTTTTGGGCATGTTGAATGTTGTTCCAGGCATTGGAACTAGTAGTCTATTGCACATTTTAATCATAATAGCGATAATCGTAGTACTTTATAATATCATTTCTGGTCGTAAACCGCTTTAATAGTATTTGTTGGCGATTAGATTCGGCAGAATCTAGTGTTGATTACCGCTTAATATGCCTTATTTTTGATGGAATCAATTTCAGAATCCCACAACTTTTCAAAATGAGGCACTTTTTATATGTAGCAACTTTGCTATTCTTTCAAAGCGTATTTCCACAGACCAATGAACAGGTATTTTTTACCAACGGTTTTAAAATTGGAGAACTTACCGACACAAGTATTGTTCTTTGGACCAGATTGTGTAAAGATTCCATTCCTGTGCCTGTTCATCATGAACGGAAGACAGCTCCTTTTCGACATCCTATAGACTTTGATGAGCATATGCCCGTAACCCAGATGGATGGTTATGTAGGAGGCACATTTGGCGAGGTATCGGTTCTGATTACTTCAAAAACCGATACGACCTATACAGATTGGCAATACGTTTCATCGTATGAAAACCACACTTTTAAAAAAAAGATAACCGATCTACGCCCCAATACGGTGTATAGTTTGATCTTAAAAGGGAGAAAGTCGCAGGGGCAGCCAATAACCCAGGTACAAACAACATTTACAACTGCGCCCGATGCCAATTCAATAGTGCCTGTGCTGTTTACTACGTCAACATGTCAGTTTTTCTGGTCTCATGATGATGGGGTTCGCGGATACAAAACGTATGACAGCATGGCCAAGTTGAATCCATTGTTCCATTGTCAGACCGGTGATTATGTTTATTATGACAAACCTGGGCCCATGGCAGTTACTGTGCCCTTGGCGAGACATAAGTGGAGTGCTATGAATTCATGGCCGTCTTTGAAACATTTTTATACCCAAGTTCCGATATATATGCTAAAAGACGATCATGATATTCTAAAAGACGATGCCCACTACGAAAGCACGCCTTTTGGGGAATTAACCTTTAAAGATGGTTTAAGCCTGTGGCGTGAGCACGTGCCTATTTTAGAGAAACCCTATCGCACATTGCGATGGGGAAAGGATCTACAAATATGGCTGGTTGAAGTCAGGGAGTTTAGAGATAATAATTCATTGGAAGATAGTGCCGAGAAGACCATTTTAGGTAGTGCGCAAAAGGAATGGCTGATAAACACGATGAAAGCTTCCGATGCTACTTTTAAAATAATCGTTTCACCAACGCCCTTGGTAGGGCCTGATAGGCCAAAAGGAAAAAATGATAACCATTCGAATGCCAGTTTTCAAACAGAAGGTATTTGGTTGCGAAACTTTTTGTCGAATCAAAAAAACACCTTTTCCATCAATGGGGATCGACACTGGCAGTACGTTTCAAAAGATACCGATACAGGACTCATGGAATTCAGTTCAGGAGCCATTAGTGATGAGCATGCCCAAGGTTGGGACCCCGATAATATACAGCCCGAACATCAATTTTTAAGGGTGAAAGGTGGGTTTATGTCGGTCTCCGTAAAACGGGAGAATCAGCTGCCTATTATTACTTTCACGCACTACGACGTAGATGGCAACAAAGTAAACGAAAAGGTCATACAGGCGAAATCATAGTATTCAAGTTTACTTTTTTTTCCGTGAAACGAGATAGATACATTTCGTTCTGATTTTTTTTGTATCCACAAAACCAAGTTCACCGATAAAATCTGGATATACCGAGTACACTTTCTCAAAGTTATATCCCGATACTGAATTGGTAAATGCATAGCCCGAATGTACGTAGTAGCATGACGATATATTCTTCGTATTTAAAAACTGTTCTAGGTCATCAGTCGATTCTACTACATATGATTGCATATCGGTAGGCGTGTAGAAAGTGGTTTTCAGATCTCCCATAAGCCTGTAAAAATCTTTCTGGGTGGTAAGTACCATATTGTTTCCGGCCTCCCTGTTTTCGTATAAGTACTTGTAGAACAAAACAGTGCCCTTTGCAGGTCGAAATATCATAAGCACGAGAAAAATCATATTGAGAACTACGGCCACTTTAACCAACTTGCGCTGGTACTTTTTTATATTCCTTCCTTTAAGAAATAAAGAACATCCATATACCGTAATAAAAATAAAAATATAACTCATCGGGTATAAGAACCTGAATTCTTTATGACCGATCAGAAAATGGATAAGAACAAAAGGTATGATGCCCCAAATAAAGACATGGTGCTTTAATTTTTTAATTCCCTTAAAAAAGAATACAGGTAGAATAAGGCTCAAGGGCGGGGCAACCACCAGAAGAAAAACCAACATATAATACCAAAACGATTTAACACCGAATTCTGCCGCTTTCCCTTCGATTAAATTGACATTTAAGTAGTTTAGCGGGGCTATGACAAATTCGCCATAAAACAAGTAGTCAAGATAGGTACCGAATGCAAGAACGAGCACCATGGCGCCCGCTATTGCCATAATTTCCTGAATTCGCTTTTTATCTATAAACAAAAGCCAAGCGAACACGCCAACAATGGCAACCCCCAATTGATACCGGAATAATATTGAAAACCCGAAACATACCCCGATAAGTGCAAGAAGCCAGAATCGATGGTTGTTTTTTATCAAGAAATAAAGACCCAACAAAAAGCAGATAGTTGCATAGTTTTCAGAAGAAAACCGGACACTTATGTACGGAACATACCATAAAAGGAAAGTACAACAGCTAAAAAACAACACCCATTTAGGGTCGGAAAAATAAGTTTCGCCCAGTAGTTTGTTGAAATTTTTTATGATCAACCACATCAATAGGCCACTAAGTAACCTGAAAAGAGTGGTTAGGCTGAAAGGGTCGGAAATGCCTATTGTATTGAGGAGTTTTACCAATACTACTGTTATCCACGGTTGTAGCGATGGTCTTATTTTTTCATTAAACTCCCAAGGCAATTCATCTGCACTAATATGTCCAAGTTTATATTGGGCAAATTCAAGTATTTGGTAATGCTCATCTGATTGGTGATGGCCCACGCTAAATAGTGCGGTAAGAACAAAAAGAGATAGTGCTAGATAGTTGATTTTTGCTTGAAGCGATAATCTCATGTGATGGGTTGTAATAGAGGTTTAAAAAGGTGCTGTGCGCTTAAAGGTTACAAAATAAATATTTTAAAACATCAAATCAGCGTTTTTTTTGAACCATTTGTAATAAGGGCAGGTGTGGCAACGATAAGTTTACATTTGACGGTATTCTGAATGTTGGATATGGGTTGTGGCGAACTCTTTTTCTTCATCAATTTTGCCATTTTAAGAGTCGGATAAAGTTCTAGTGGTAGTGGGGATTAAAAATTATTCATAAAATAGTTATCTTTAGTAAAAACAGAAAGTGATGAAAAATATAATTGCGGTTCTTTTAATTTTGTTCTTTTTGCCAATTCTTGGCCAAGAGGGAAAACTTGAAATTTTGCCTACGGACATACAGGTGAAAACTGCGGTGCTACCCGCTCCGGAGGGTGACAAGGAAGGTGCGATGGTATACGGATATGATGCCTCTGGTGCGATGGTCGTCTTGCGTGAAGGTACTAATAACCTTGTTTGTGTTGGCGACGATCCGGCAAAAGAGGGGGTAAGTGTTGCGTGTTATTCCAAAGAACTCGAACCTTTTATGAAAAGGGGTAGGGAGCTTACGGCCGAAGGTAAAAACACGAAGGAAAAACGTGAAATTCAGGGTGCTGAAGTAGCTGCGGGTAAATGGCAAATGCCTATCGTGCCTAGTATGATGTATGTCTATTATGGTAGCGACGAAGCTTATGATAAGACAACCGGCATATTGGGCGATGGCCAATACCGTTATGTTATTTACACTCCTTTTGCAACAAATGCGTCTACGGGTTTGCCAGCTAAGCCCCATGAGAAAGGAATGCCCTGGTTAATGGATCCGGGTACATTTCGTGCACATATTATGATCGGACCGTTCAAATAAAATATATTGGAGTTTCGTTATATTGTTTAAATGTTAAAGGTCTAAATGGAAACCTACGCAAATGCGCTGTTATATGCCATTCCCTTTTTTATGTTGCTGCTCGTTGTTGAAATCGCCTATGGTCATTTTGTAAAAAATCAAAAACATAAGGTCATGGATTCTGTATCGAGCATTAGCTCGGGCTTGACCAATATTATTAAAGATTCTTTAGGCCTGGGGCTTATATTGGTTTCTTACCCGATTCTTCTAGAACATTTGGCATTGACTAGCATAAAGGCAACATGGGGGGTTTGGTTGGTTGCTTTTATCGTTATTGATTTTGCGGGGTATTGGAACCATAGGCTTAGTCATAAAATCAATTTTTTTTGGAACCAACATGTAATTCATCACAGCAGTGAAGAGTTTAATTTGGCCTGTGCATTGCGACAGTCGATTTCTAATTTAATTGGTTATTTCCCCATTTTGCTTATCCCTGCGGCATTGGTCGGTGTTCCCAATGAAGTAATCGCAGTTCTGGCGCCAATCCATTTATTTGCCCAGTTTTGGTACCATACCCAGCATATTGGTAAAATGGGGTGGTTGGAGTATATTATTGTAACCCCATCACAGCATCGCGTACATCATGCCATTAATCCAGAGTATATCGATAAGAATTTAGGACAGATTTTATGTATTTGGGATCGTTGGTTTGGTACATTTCAAGAAGAACTTGATGCGGTGCCTCCACAGTATGGAGTGTTAAAACCTGCGGCGACCTGGAATCCCGTTCATATTAATTTTCAACACCTATGGAGATTGGTTCAAGATGCATGGCGTACCAAGCGCTATTGGGATAAAATAAGAATTTGGTTTATGCCGACCGGCTGGAGGCCAGCAGATGTCAAAGAACAATATCCTGTGGCAGTGATAACCGACGTATATGGTTTTGAACGTTATAAGACGCCCTCTTCCTTTATGTTTAAGGCCTACATTATCTTTCAAATGCTGGCCACTACTATGCTGCTACTGTTTATGTTTTTTAATTTTACAGCCATCGGATTTGACGGACTCCTACTTTTTGGGGCCTTTGTCTTTATGGGCATCTATGGATATACCAGTTTGATGGATCGTAAATCATATGCTATTTGGATAGAGATGGGGCGCGGCCTTTTAGGAATCGGACTGATTTTGTTTAATGGTGATTGGTTTGGTGTCAATACGTTTTTATCATGGGGAAGCATACTCGTGCTGCTTTATTTTCTGATTACGATTTTAGGTTCGGCATATTTTACATATTTCGAAAAGAATACCATTGACGCTACATTGGCTACTTGATCTAGGGTGCTTATGCCGTATGGTAAACCGCATGATGTAATTTCCTATATTAATAAATAATTAGTGACAAGCCGGTGTCATAACGAACCGACTTCTTAAGTTTGTAAAACAAAATCATAACATATGAGACCATACATACTTGCCGAGACTAATTGGCAGGCCTTAAAAGATGCAAAATTTGATTTGGCCATTCTTCCATGGGGAGCTACGGAAGCGCACAATTATCATTTGCCTTATGGCACCGATATTATTGAGGCCGACCATCTTGCGGCAGAATCGGCACGTATTGCATGGGATAGGGGAGGGAAGGTTGTTGTGCTTCCTACCATCCCCTTTGGTGTAAATACAGGTCAGTCCGATATCTATCTTGATATGAATTTAAATCCGAGTACACAATTAGCGATTCTGACAGATGTTGTTGAGGTTTTGAACCGACAGGGAGTTTATAAATTGTTGATTTTTAATAGCCATGGGGGTAATAATTTTAAACCACTGGTACGTGAATTGGGCTTAAAGTTTCCAAAGATGTTTATTAGCTTTTCCATGTGGCCGGATGCTTTGGATAAGACAAAGTATTTTGATGAAAAAGGTGATCATGCCGATGAAATGGAAACCAGTATGTTACTTTATTTAAAACCTGAATTGGTACTTCCTAGGGAGAAATGGGGTGATGGAAAGGATAAAAAGTATAAAATAAAATCCTTTTCCGAAGGTTGGGTGTGGGCTGAGCGCAAATGGTCAAAAATAAGTGAGGATACCGGTGTGGGTAATCCGCATAAATCTACCAAGGAAAAAGGCGAGCGGTTCTTTAAGGACGTAACCGAAAAGATAGGAAGTTTCTTTTATGACCTCTCTAAAGCGGACTTAGATGATCTTTACGAGTAGGGGGTAAGGTGTTCCGAGTTGCTTAAAAGCTACTTCTGACTTAAGTCGTGGTTTGGTAAATCGAACTATTTTCTGATTTCTTTATTTACCAACAAGGTATATTGTTCCATTGCCTCTTCCCGGCTTATATCTTTGGCCTGAAACAAAGCATTGGCCTTGAAGGCGTTTATGAGCGGGGTTTTACTTCCGGGGTTGTTGAAATTCTTGTTGGCTATTTTATAATAGGCGTAGAGCTTTAGCAAAAGATCTGCGGGCAAAGGGCTTGTATAATTGTTTACAAACTCGACAGCCTCTAAAAAATCAGTATTTATTTTTTCAATCTTCATGATCTTTTCTCTCGATCGCGGCGGCTATGCAGGTCTTTGCGCCAATCACTTTTTGGTTTAATCGTACAGTTATCGCACAGTCTAAAGGTAAGAATAAGTCTACTCTAGAACCAAATTTAATAAACCCGGCGTCTTCGCCTTGTTGAACGTTTTCACCTTCTTCGGCATAGTTTACAATTCGCCGTGCCATTGCACCCGCTACTTGACGGTATAAAATGTCTCCGAATTTGGGCGTTCGCATAACAACAGTCGTACGTTCATTGTCGGTGCTTGATTTAGGGTGCCAAGCAACCAAATACTTCCCTGGATGATATTTAGAGTATTTTATCTTTCCACTCGCGGGATACCGCGTCACATGCACATTTACGGGTGACATAAAAATAGAGACCTGTTTACGTCTATCATTGAAGTATTCTGTTTCCTCGACTTCCTCGATAACAACCACCTTACCGTCTACAGGAGCCAGTATTTCATCAAAGCTCTTGATCGGATTTCTCTTTGGGTTGCGAAAGAATTGAAGAATTAAAATGAGTATCACCAAGCCAGTAGTTTGCAATACCCAACGTAACCAAGGAGTTTCGATATAATATTGTGCTAATAAAACTGTGGTAGCGACCAGAAAAAAGGTAAGCAATATTATTTTTTGGCCTTCTTTATGAAACATTGGCAAAAATATTAAGTGTTAAATAGGCAAAAGGGGCTGCAAATATTAAACTGTCTAAACGATCTAGCATTCCTCCGTGTCCGGGCATGATGGCTCCGCTGTCTTTGACGCCTGCGTCCCTTTTAAATTTTGATTCCACCAAATCCCCGAGACTCCCGGCCACTACAATTATGGCAGCCAAGGTGACCCATTGTACTTGATTAACGATTGGCTCATATTTGGCCATAAAATATGCGGCAGCTAATGTAAAAACTAAACCTCCAATAGCGCCCTCCCAAGTTTTTTTAGGAGAAACACGCGGAAAAAGCTTCCTTTTTCCAAAAGCTCTGCCTACCAAGTATGCAAATGTATCATTAATCCAGATCAGAATAAAGATACCCATAATCAAAAATTTTACAAAGTCATCATCGGTATATGGTATCATCGTCAAAAAGATGCATCCTCCCCCTACATAAAAAAGCCCGATCATAAACTTTTGAAAGGTATTGAATAATTTTTCTTTTTTTGAGAACAGATAAAATAAGAGGGCAAAATTTACTACCAGGGTAAGAAATAACAACGCGTACACCACGAACATGTCATGTACAAAGTAGATAAAAGCCCACCAAAGAGCAAGATAGGCGATGAATATATGATAACCTTTAAGGCCGATTAAGCGTTTGTATTCGTAGAGACAGGCAAGACCAAAAACCATGAACAGAAAGTCAAAGGCATCGGAACTAAGAAAGACAGCGGATAAAAGTAAAAATATATACACTGCGCCTGTAAGCGATCGCCTTAAAATTTCCCTCATGCTATAGATCTTCCAATAATAAAAGATATAGATTTTTAGAGCTGCTTCCGTAAGTTAGAAAGTCATCTGAATTCTCATCGGTCGCCTGAAAATGTTTGAGTGTCGTAATATTGGCAGGTATGTTATGACCGTATTTCCTTTTTATGATTTTAAGTCCTTCACCAATGGATTCCACCAATTGACTTGTAGTTGAAAAAACGATGATATTATCAGGTAGTTCATGCAATTTTTTTTCATGCAACTGATTGGAGCATACTAAAATGGAGCCATTTTGGGCAATCAAATGTTCACATTTCGTGAAGAATACCTCACTGTTGTTTGCGGTATTTACAAAGCTCAAGTTTTCCTTGGAGAATTTTTTCTCGAGCTTTGGATCCATAACAAAGAAGGGATAATCTTGCCAACTATTCTCTTTAACGATGTTTTTAAGGGCCTGTGATACTTCGGTAAAAGAATCACAATAAATAAATTTACCACCATTTTTTCTAAAATGAATGGTAAATTTTTCATCTACGGGTAAGTCCAAATCAGGCATGTGTACCCCACGAGTCTCCGAAGTTTCTTTGGAAACCTTTTTCTTGCCACCGCCAAACAACTTGTCAAATAGCCCCATTTGAATGATTCAATAAACTCGCTAAATTAATGCGTTCTTTGTTAAAGAACAACGATAAATACTGTTATTTATTTTCTTTTGTTTCTTCCTCAAGAGGCAAGTCGTTTGCGTCTTCGTCGTCTCGTGATAATTTCTCTTGTCCTTTTTTATCGAACTCTTTATCAAAAGGTCGTTTTCCAAAAATTTTCTCCAAGTCTTCTTTGAAAATAACCTCTTTTTCAAGCAGGCGCTCGGCAAGTACGGTCAACTTGTCCTTGTTTTCTTCAAGTACTTCAATTGCCCTTTTATATTGATCTTCGATAAGAAGGGAAATTTCTTTATCTATTTTTTGGGCGGTGTCTTCGCTATAAGGTTTAGAGAATCCGTAGTCCGTTTGGCCCGATGAATCGTAATAGGTAAGATTTCCGATTTCATCATTAAGACCATATACGGTGACCATGGCCCTAGCTTGTTTGGTAACCTTCTCTAAATCACTAAGCGCACCTGTCGAGATTTTATCAAAAATTACTTTTTCCGCAGCCCGACCACCAAGTGTAGCGCACATTTCATCTTTCATCTGCTCTGGACGCACGATAAGCCTTTCTTCAGGAAGGTACCAGGCGGCCCCCAATGATTGTCCCCTTGGTACGATAGTAACTTTTACCAAGGGCGCTGCGTGTTCAAGCATCCAGCTTACAGTGGCATGCCCTGCCTCATGATAAGCAATCGTTTTTTTCTCCCCCGGAGTAATAATCTTGTTCTTTTTCTCTAACCCGCCTACAATTCTGTCTACGGCATCTAAGAAATCTTGTTTGGTTACTGCCTTTTTCTCTTTACGTGCAGCAATCAGTGCAGCTTCATTACAGACGTTGGCAATATCAGCACCTGAAAATCCGGGAGTTTGTCTCGCTAGAAAATCAAGGTCTAAAGTCTCGGCCGTTTTAATGGGGCGCAAGTGGACTTCAAAAATCTCTTTACGCTCTCGAATGTCAGGCAGGTCGACATAAATTTGTCTGTCAAACCTACCGGCGCGCATTAAGGCCTTGTCAAGTACATCTGCACGGTTGGTAGCTGCCAAAACAATAACATTGGTGTTGGTGCCAAATCCGTCCATTTCGGTGAGCAACTGGTTCAATGTGTTTTCACGCTCATCATTAGAACCTGTGAAATTGTTTTTCCCCCTCGCCCTACCGATGGCATCAATTTCATCAATGAAAATGATGGCGGGCGACTTATCTTTTGCTTGTTTGAAAAGGTCACGAACCCTTGAGGCTCCGACTCCAACGAACATTTCAACAAAATCAGAACCCGATAGCGAGAAAAAAGGAACTTTGGCTTCACCGGCAACGGCCTTGGCCAATAAGGTTTTACCCGTTCCTGGAGGTCCTACCAAAAGGGCTCCCTTCGGGATTTTACCTCCCAAAGAAGTATATTTGTCAGGGTTTCTTAAGAATTCTACGATTTCCTCGACTTCTTCTTTAGCTCCTTCAAGACCCGCAACATCTTTGAAAGAGGTACGAGTATCTGTTTTTTCATCAAAAAGTTTAGCTTTCGATTTACCGATATTGAAAATCTGTCCGCCGGCACCGCCTCCGCCACCACCAGACATTCGGCGCATCAAATAGATCCAGATACCTATAATCAAAATAAAAGGAAGGATACCCAGTAAAAAGTCACCTAAATAATTAGACTCGGTATCGTAATCAACAATGGTATCTAGATTATTTTCTTGCTTTATTTTTTTGATATCGTTTTCGAAATTCTGAAGATCCCCGTAATCCAAGATGTATTGAGGAACTATTCCTGAAGAAGGGAGGAACGGTTTTTCGGAAACGTCGTTATGCACACCTTTCTGAAGTGCTTCGTCCGTTAGAAAAACCTTGGCCTGTCTCGTGTTGGTGATGATCAATATTTTACTGATATCACCATTTCTCAAGTATTCTTGAAGCTCTGAGGTGGTTGTCTTTTTGGTGTTGGATAGGTTTCCACTACCAAAAAGTTGAAAAGCTATTACTAAAACCAAAATAAGTCCGTAGATCCACCACGAACTGAACTTGGGTTTTTTAGGATTTGTACTGTTATCTTTTGCCATTATTTTTTTTTACTGATTAATGCTACTTTCAACTTCGGTTACCTTAGCATCGCCCCAAAGACCTTCTATGTCGTAGAACTCTCTAATATGTTTCTGAAAGACGTGAACTACCACGTTGACATAGTCCATAAGAATCCATTCGGCATTATCTTCCCCTTCAACGTGCCAAGGTTTGTCGCTGATAGCTTTGCTAACTGTTTTTTGGATAGATGAGACTATAGCATTTACATGCGTATTGGAAGTACCATTACAAATGATAAAGTAGTCACAAACGGTATTCTCTATTTCTCTAAGGTCAAGTAAATTTATGTCGATTCCCTTTACTTCCTCTATTCCTTGTAAAATTAATGCAATTAACTCGTCTGCACTAGCTTTCCTTTTTTGCATTCAATAATTTTAGTTTGTACAAAGTTATTATTTTTTTGTTCTTTTACCCTAGTTTTTGACAATTGATTAAAGATTCATACTTCTGGGTTACGATGCAAATAATCAAACTTAATGCCACGGACTCAACCAACGCCTACTTAAAAAAAATGTTGGTTGACCAAACCCTTGACGATTTTACTGTCGTAGTTGCATCCGAGCAAACCAACGGGAGAGGGCAAATTGGCACTAATTGGATCTCTGAAACTGGTAAAAACCTGACCTTCAGTGTTTTGAAAAACATGAATGGTCTCGCTGTACACCATCAATTTCTATTGAACATTTGTGTTTCCTTGGCCCTTTTCAATACATTAAGAGCTATTCATATTCCAGATTTAAGCATTAAATGGCCGAACGACATTCTGTCAGGTAGCTCTAAAGTTTGTGGTATTCTTATTGAAAACACACTTACAGGAAATCAAATTCAGACATCGATAATCGGTATTGGGCTGAATGTTAATCAAATCAACTTTACTAACCTTCCTAACGCATCTTCTTTAAAATTGTTGTTGGGCCGAAGCTTTGATCTAGATGAACTGTTGAATATGGTTTTGGCCAATCTCGAGCAGACTTTTGTTTCTTTGGAAAACGGAGGTAAAGAAATATTATGGGCCGCCTATGAAAATGTCCTGTTCCGAAAAAACAAACCATCTACTTTTGAAAATGGAAGCGGAAATTACTTCATGGGCTTTATAAAAGGAGTTTCCGAAATGGGAAAACTTCAAGTTGTCCTTGAAGACGATATTATAAAGGAATTCGATTTAAAAGAGGTTAAACTATTATACTGACATACCGATGGGTAAAATGTCAGGAACTAGTTAGATGTTTTCGAGGTTTTCAGACAATGTACCCATAAAATTTGTAATTGGGTTTTTAATCATCATGGCCATCATTGCATTGAATTGGCCCTCGAAACTTAGTGCGACTTCGCATGAGGTATCGTTTAAGGCGTTGATGTCGGCAGTAAGGGTGAAAGGTAGCTTTTCACTGGCAGCGCCAAGGATCAATTGGCTGTTTGGGGTTTCTTTTTTACGTTCCAACACAATCTCTGGCATTCCTTTTAAAGCGAATAGGAATCTATCTTTGTTTAATACTTCGAACTTGTCGATAGTTTTTGGCATCAATTTTTCGAAGTTCTCTAGATTTGTGAGAAAATCAAAAACTTCTTTGTCGCTTTTGGCAATTACTCTTTTTTGGGTCTCTATAAACATAATGCTATGGGTGCCATTGTGAAGGATTCTTTCTCCACTCTAATAACGTATTTAATTGATCATTTTTAATATAGCCTGTCGAACAGGCCTGTTGCACGAGGTGGTTATAATCACTTAGTGTATGGAGCTCGAGTTCCTTTTTCTCAAAGTTCTCGGAAGCCACATCAAAGCCATAGGTAAATATGGCCACCATACCCTTGATTCGTGCTCCAGCCTCATTAAGGGCGTCTACAGCATTTAGGCTGCTTTTTCCGGTGCTGATTAGATCTTCAATAACGACAACGGTTTGATTCGCCTCTAAATGACCTTCGATTTGGTTCTGCCTTCCATGTGATTTGGCTTCGGGGCGTACATAGATAAATGGAAGCCCTAAATAGTCAGCTACCAACATTCCTATACCAATGGCACCTGTGGCCACACCGGCAATTATATCGGGTTTGCCATACAAGGCATCAACCTGCTTGGCAAGCTCTTCTCGCACATAGTTGCGAATGGCAGGAAAAGATAGTATTATTCGATTGTCACAATAGATAGGAGATTTCCAGCCAGAAGCCCACGTAAAAGGATTTTCGGGTTTCAACTTAATTGCATTAATTTGCAATAGAAGCTCTGCTGTTTTTTCGGCGCTGTTTTTGTCTAAAATCATTACGCAAATGTATAAAGTTTTTGTTAAAGAATCGCCCCTCATTTTAACAAATGAATTGTCGGAAATTGCAAATAGCAAATACTACCCGCTAAATGGCGACACTATGAAAGAAGCTATTGATGCTCTATCGAAGAACAAGCTTAGCGAAGCCTATATTTACCATCCTAACCACGAGGAAATTCTTAAGAAATTTAGTAAAAAAATTCCTATTGAAGTTGCTGCGGGTGGTGTGGTCACTAATAAAGAGGGGAAAGTTCTCTTTATTTATAGAAACGACAAATGGGACCTTCCGAAGGGGAAACTTGATAAAGGTGAAACAATTGAAGAGTGTGCCGTACGAGAGGTTGAGGAAGAGACCGGTGTGAAGGGATTGAAAATCGAGAATTTTTTAAGTACCACCTACCATATCTTTAAACGAAATGGTAAATATAAATTGAAACAGGTACATTGGTATGCCATGAAAACCTCTTACGATGGTAAATTAAAGGGACAAAAAAGTGAGGGGATTGAAAAAGTCAAGTGGAAAGGGCCTAAGAAAATCAAAAAAGCCCTTGAGAATTCATATACCAATATTAAGACATTGTTTGGGGAGTAATAATATTATGTTATTTCAAGATTCTATAAACCGGGTATTGCAAATGGGCCGGTTCGTAATATTCGGATCGAATATATATCCAGTTTAGTTGATCGAACCAATCATTGGCAAAAGAGGGGTCTAAATTCTTTTTTTGTTCAAAGGAATCTTTCAAAATGGGGTTCTTCTCTAAAATTTCAGTTGCCAGATTTTCAAAGACATAGGGGGAGAACCCTTCTTTTTGTTGTAAAATGGCATCAAAAAAATTCCAATTAAAAAAAGAGTCCTTGGTTTCGGGTTCCAAGGTTTCCAATAGATATCGTATACCGCTTTGATCAGTTGAAACTAAAATATCGCCTTTTGAAAACGTAATTTTCTTTAGGCTGCCGATAACTTCGGTATTGTCATGTAAATAATGACCTTCGTACGGTTGCCGAGAGGTGTCGTATTTGAGAATCTTGTACGATTCTACCATTAACGAAGTGTCTTGTTTAATGATGGAATATTTAATATGGTTTAACTGAAGTCGTGAAATTACCTCTTCCCAACCTTTCTTAATAATATATGCCTTTGGAATTTTTACCGAATCTAAGGGGGTATAATAATTTTGATATGCCACTGGTTTTGTAAAAGGTTTTTTTCGATTATATTTAAGTCTGTTCAAACCTGTAACCACACTTGTTATCGTGTCGGCTTCGAAACCTTTAAAATCGAGGGTGGTCATTTTTGAAGTATCAATACCCCATTTGGTTGGATAATACACCCAGTTCTTATGCCGCGTTTGGGCTTTGTTTCGTAAAGCTTTTATTATGGCGCCGTCTTTTTCGGCTATGTCTATCATTTTGTTAAGAAGTGCGTAAGTCGCGGCCACTCTTTTTCCGTAGGGTTTCAACATATGGGTTTCGACCATCATACCGAAGGTGTTCCAAAGTGCGGCATAGCCGGAAGAATAACGGGGATAGTCAAGAAATTGGGCGAACCCATCTTCTGGGACTTTATTAAAGACGTTGACATATGGGGTGACTGGCCAACCATCTTTCCGTAATAAATTCTCAAGTGCGGGCATCATTTCTTCATGGATATAAGCACCTAACTCACCACCTAATTTGTTATGTTGTGTAAAAATGTGGGTCAAAGTATATTGGTAGTCTGCTCCATTACTGACATGGTTATCAATAAAAATATCGGGATCCACCATATGGAAAATTTCCGTAAAGCTGCGGCTGTTCTTTGTATCGGTTTTTATGAAGTCTCTATTAAGATCATAATTTAAAGCATTGCCTCTAAAACCATAAGATTTTGGTCCATTTTGGTTGACACGGCTAGTGCTATTCCTGTTGAGGGCTCCCCCTACATTGTAGATAGGGATGGTGACAATAGCCGTGTTTGTGGGCGGTTTGATTTTTCCAGTGGCAAAATCCCTATAGAGTAGCATGGTCGCATCAATACCGTCACTTTCTCCCGGATGTATACCGTTATTAATAAAAACAATGGTTTTATTTTCTTTTAGTTTTTGAAAATTGAAATTCCCATCAGGATTGTAACTTACTATATGCAGTGGATAACCACTATCTGTTTCCCCCATGGTTTGAATGCTGATGGCGGGAAATTCTTTGGCCAATTTTATATAGAAATCGATAGCTTGAAGATATGTTGTGGTTTCGGTACTATCGGAACGCTCAAAATGAGTTGGGAAACTATTTACTTTGTGCGTTGTCTTACGCTCGCATGAAAGTATCGATAAAATGAATATGGTAAATACTACTATCCTTATTTTCATTTGTGATAGAATAAAATTTAAAGGATTGTATAAAAAAGTTGAGCCCTTAAAAGGTATTGTCTTTTTGGCTTTATGAAGTTTCGGTCGCTTCTACTTCTTATAGTTCCCTTTTGCTATCATAAAATTAAGGAAAATCGGCTTCAAGCCTTTAGGCGACCTTGGTTATTTCAAAGAGGTCCTGTTTTTGAAGAGGTTTGTAGTTGAAGGTAATGGTATGGGTGGTGTTCAGTCTAAAGTATTCCCACTTGGCACGGTCTGCCGGGTCAATTGATGAAGTGATAATGTTTATACGGGCTTTATTCGATGCTGGTAAGGTGATGAATTCCTCTAAAAATTGCCAGCCGTCTATAATGGGCATATTAATATCCAAAAAAATAACCTCTGGAACCCGTTGTGTTGTTTCCAATTTACTTTTTATACCCTCCAGAGCTAATTTTCCGTTGGTATAAGTGTCAATAGCATCACAATCGGAAACCGATTTCAACATTTTTTTTATTCCAAAAACTGTTATAGGGTCGTCATCTATAATGCAGATGAGATTAATTCTTTTCATTAAAATAGATATTAAAAATGGTTCCCTTTCCTACTTCACTGCAGACCATAACTTTGCCTCCCATGGCTTCAATTTGATTTTTGGCAATGTATAGTCCCATTCCTTTCGCATCTTTATTGGGATGAAATGTTTTGTACATTCCAAAAAGCTTACTGCCGTACTTCTTTAAATCGATTCCTAGCCCATTGTCTTCGATACTAACGATGGTGTAACCGTTTTTATTTGTTGAAGATAGCTTTATAACAGGTTTTCTCTCCGGTGAGCTGTATTTTACGGCGTTGGTTATAAAGTTCATGAATATACTTTCAATGTATGCCGGAATAGCATTTATAGATGCAGCATTCGAAATAGAATTGATAATCTTGGCATCGTAATTTTTTAGGAATACCGACAAATTCTGCTCTATAGACCTAATTTTCTCATTGATATTGACCGGCTCTTTTTCAAGATTGACATTGCTGCTAATGGCTACCACCTCATTAAGATTTTCCAAGGTTTCCAATAAGTTGTCCGAGGCATGGGTAAGCATTCCTATTATTGTTTCTTTTTCGGTTTCATCATTTTCTTCGACCAAGAAGTCAAGGAGCATAGAGAAATTAGCGGTATGAGACCTCAGGTTGTGGGAAACGATATGGGCAAAATTTATTAGCTTCTTATTCTGAAGCGAGGTCACATTAATTAAATTTTTAAGTTCTTCTTCCTTTTGTTTGATATTCGAGATATCGAGACTAAAGCCAATAATTCCTATGACTTCATCGGCGTCGTTCATTAACGGAATCTTCGAGGTTAAAAAGGTTATCGATTTTCCATTTTTCTGGGTGATTTCATTTTCTTGGTCAAGCATGGGTTTTAAGGTGGTCATGACATAGCGATCCTCTTCATGGCTTCGTAAGGCCGAATTATGATCCATAAAGGCGAAATCGTCTTTTCCTATAATTTCATGTTCATGTTCAAGACCATAAAACTGAAGCTCATGTTTGTTGACCAAAACTTTTTTAGACTGAACATCTTTCATAAAAACATTCAATGGTAGGTTGTCTATTAAAGTTCTTAAAAGATGTTGGCTCTCTTTCGTGCGATTTTCTGAAATAACATGTTCGTTAATATTCTGAAAAGTACCTATGAGGCCGATGAACTTATTATCATTGAACAAAGGTTTCCCCGCTGCAATAACCCACTTTTCAGTGCCATTTGATGTCGTTATTTGTAGCTTTTCTTTCCACGGAGTTCCATCTCTCATAGCCCTGTCAACCGCCATCGATATGGTGTTTCTACTATACCCTAATTTGTAGAAGTTAATACCATTTTCAATGGTGGGTTCAAAGTCAGGTGGAACCTCATGAATAGCCTTTGTACGTTTGCACCAGGTGACCTTGTCTTGAACGGCATCATATTCCCAATGTCCAATATTTCCATTCTCCGAGGTTTCGTGAAGAAGTACCTTTTGTTTTTCGAGTTGCAGTTCGGTCTGCTTTAATTGAGTAATATCTTCAGAATGAATAATCGCTCCAATAATATTTTCGGCTTCGTCGTACCAGGTCGAGTATGTCCATTCGAATTGTTTTTCTAAGGATATAAAAAGACTCCGTTCAATTGTTTTTTTCTGGTTCTCACCTTGCAAACAAGCCTTCAAAGCTTGTCGCCCCTCTTTGCTAATTCTGTTTTCAAGGGCTAATATTTTTTTTCCGGTTACATCTTGATTTGAAAAATTAAACTCTTCTAACCATTTGTCAGAAACGTAAACAATCTCTGACCTATTGTTAACAAAGACAGTTGCTTTCGGCAACTGTTTTATTAAGTAGCTAGTAGATGATGTTTGAGATCCCTTTAACATTAAAGTTGTAATTTCCTACGAATATAAAATGATTTTTTAACAAAGTTGAAGGTTTGTTGTGAATTAACCCTTATGCGTTGTGAATTGAGAGTATTCATCAATTATTAAAGAATATTGATGAATACATAAGGAATATTACCTTTTTGTTAAAGTATTATTTCCTACAATTTAAAGTCATATTACTACCTCTAAAGTAGTCGGTCTTATTTTAAATTGAATAGTCTTGTGGAGCTTATGAAAATGGAACACCGTTGGGTAGCTATGCCTAAATTTTGACAGAGTTGGGCACTAATTCGGTGTAATCACCTCCATTGCGGATAACATCACGTACAATGGAGGAACTAATGTAGGATTTTCCTGATGAAGTAAGAAGAAAAACGGTTTCTATTTCAGATAGCTTTCGATTGGTGTGTGCAATCGCCTTTTCGAATTCAAAATCACCTGGGTTACGTAGTCCTCTAAGAATAAAATTAGAATTGGTTTTCTTGCAGAAATCAACCGTCAGACCTTCGTACGTTTGTACCGTTATTTTTGGTTCGCCTTCAAACGCCTTTGTGATAAAATTCATGCGTTCTTCCAGTGTGAACATATATTTTTTGTCGGCATTAATGCCAATCGCAATAATGAGTTCATCAAATAGGGTTATGCCTCGTTGTATTATGTCAAAATGGCCCAAAGTAATAGGGTCAAAAGAACCTGGAAAAACTGCACGTCGCATAGTAAATGTTTTGTATGTTCGGTCTAAGTTACCTAATTTCGGACAAAGCTTCATTAATAGCGCTTTCAAACAATTCAGAAAGACTGATACCTGCCACATTGGCCTGCTGGGGCAAAATGCTTTCTACCGTTAGGCCCGGTGTAGTATTTACCTCAAGCATATAAGGTTCATCATCAATAAATATAAACTCACTTCTTGAGAAGCCTTTCATTTTTAAGATAGTGTATATTCGTTTTGCAGTTTCCGTTACTTTTTGTTCTTGAGACGGAGATATTCGGGCCGGTGTGATTTCCTGTGACTTTCCTTCATACTTGGCCTCATAGTCAAAAAAGTCATTTTCTGAAACAATCTCTGTAATGGGGAGAACTTTGATTTCCCCTTTATAAGTAATGACGCCAACGGAAACTTCGATACCATCTAGAAAAGTTTCGATCAGTACCTCTTCATCTTCTTTAAAGGCCTTTTCAATGGCCGCTTCCAACTTCTCTTTCTCATACACTTTTGAAATGCCAAAACTGCTACCTGCCTTATTGGCCTTAACAAAACAGGGTAAGCCGACTTTGTCAACAATAGCATCGGCATTTATGTCATCCCCTAGGTTAAGGTAATATGATGTGGCCGATTTTATGCCATAGGGTTTGAGAACGCTTAAAAGATCACGTTTGTTAAAAGTTAGTGCAGCTTGGTAATAATTACAAGAAGTTTGGGGAATGCCCAACAACTGAAAATAAGCCTGTAGTAAACCATCTTCACCGGGTGACCCGTGAATAGCATTGAAGACACAATCAAATAAAATGGTTTCACCATCGATTTTTATCGAGAAATTATGTCTGTTTACATCATATTCGTTATTTTGATCATCTACGTAAACCCATTTTTCTTGAAAAATGTGGACTCTATATAGGTTGAATTTATTTTTATCAAGGTAGTTGTACACCACATTTCCGCTTTTAAGCGAAATTTGGTATTCACTTGAATGTCCGCCCATGATAATGGCAATATTAGTTTTCATATGGTCGTTATATTATGTAGCCTGCATAAATATTATGGGAGGCCCAAAGTACAGAAAAAAGCAATCGGTTTGCTATATTTGTCACGTCAAAAGTAATCAATGAGAAATTTTTTAAACTTTTTAAGGAGCAAGACTTTTTTGATACAACTAGGGCTGGCCCTGATGGTATTGATAGTTTTGGTTTTTTTGGTACTCCGGTGGTTAGACAATACTACCAATCATGGTGAGTTTGTCGAGGTGCCCGATTTTTCGAAAATGTCGGTAATGGATATGCGAAAGTCTGTTGAAGAAAGCAATTTACGTTACGAGGTGCTTGATTCTGCAAACTATAATCCCGACTATCCTCGATTTTCGATAATAGAACAAAATCCCAAAGCTGGAGAAAAGGTAAAGGAGAATAGAAAGATTTATTTTACAGTTAATCCATCCGGTTATAAAACGGTGACCGTTCCCCAAATTATACAGGTAACGCAACGTAATGCGACCTCAATGCTGAGGGCAGTGGGTCTAGATGTAGAAAGGGTGTCTTATCGGGATGAATTAGGAAAAGACATGGTCTACTTTATAAAGTTTAAAGGAAAACAGATCAAACCTGGCGATAAATTACCAAAAACTTCGAAAATCGAGCTTGTCTGTGGAAATGGAAACATTTCTGAGCAAGCCCGTATCAATGCCGAATCAAACTAAGTTATGGGGCCACAGGAAGACCCTGAATTAAGGGAAGATGAGCTTTTTGAGCATCATAGATTTGTAGCTTCAAAAGGGCAGGAGCCACTTCGTGTAGACAAGTTTTTGATGAATTTCATTGAAAACGCTACGCGTAACAAAATTCAGCAAGCCGCAAAAAACGGCCATATTTGGGTAAATGATACGATAGTAAAACAGAATTATAAGGTAAGGGCCGCAGATGAGGTGAAAGTGCTTTTCGAGCATCCACCACACGAGAATTTATTGGTTCCTGAAAATATTCCGCTGAACATTGTCTATGAAGATGATGTGCTTTTGGTAGTAAACAAGCCTGCCGGTATGGTAGTGCACCCAGGTCATGGAAATTATTCGGGTACGTTGATCAATGCTTTGATCTATCACATCGATAACTTACCGGTGAACAGTAATGAACGTCCGGGGCTTGTTCACCGTATTGACAAAGATACCTCTGGTCTTTTGGTGGTTGCCAAGACTGAGGCGGCGATGACGCATTTGGCCAAACAGTTTTTTGAGAAAACCTCTGAGCGTGAATATATTGCCCTCGCGTGGGGTAATATGGAAGAAGACGAGGGAACTATTGAAGGGCATATTGGCCGCAATCCGAAGAATCGATTGCAAATGCAGGTATTTGAAGATGGGGAACAAGGAAAAGAAGCGGTAACCCATTATAAGGTGTTGGAACGGTTAGGATATATTACCATGGTTTCCTGTAAACTTGAAACCGGTAGAACACACCAAATAAGGGTGCATATGAAGTATATTGGCCATACACTTTTTAACGATGAACGGTATGGTGGTGATAGAATTCTAAAGGGAACTAGCTTTACCAAATACAAGCAATTTGTCGACAATGCCTTTAAGGTGTTGCCAAGACAGGCCCTGCATGCCAAAACATTGGGTTTTGTTCATCCAGTATCGGGGAAGGCCATGCGTTTCGATTCCGAAATTCCAAAAGATATGATTGACTGCATCGAGAAATGGCGCCATTATGCCAAGCACCAAGAGTAATTACATGCCGTCAAAAATTAAGACTTGGTAATGGCACTTTTGAATTAATCCTTTTTGTTTTTAATCTTCCTAAATTTGTTAAACGCAGAAAATGGTAGCATCTTTTACTACCGTCATTGTCCAATTAAGAACCAAATTTCCAATTTGGTGTTTTTTATAGTACAATGGGATGAAGCTTATTACAAATCCCATATAATCTCAAGATTCGAAAGTTGAAGTTGACATACTGTTGTCATATTGCTCTTCTACTTTTGGATTAAACTTAAAATGTAGATTATGGAAAAAATTAAAATCCAGCCATTCAAGATTATTGGTATTTCAATATCGACCTCTAACGAAGATATTCAAAAGACCCAAGATATCGCACGGTTATGGGAGAAGTTTATTGTAGCGAATATTGCCGAAAAAATTCCCAATAGAATTGATAGTAGTATATTGTCAATCTATACACATTACGAAAGCGATCATAAGGGGGCATATGACACTATTTTGGGTTGCAGGGTGAACACTTTGGATGATATTCCTGAAGGTATGGTCGGTGAAAGTTTTGAAGGAGGAACCTATGTGAAGTTCGTTTCCAAGGGAGATTTATCAAAAGGAGTGGTCTATAAAACTTGGGTAAGGATATGGAATTCACCGTTACGGCGATCCTATACGGCCGATTTTGAGGTTTATGGTGAAAAGTCACAAGATCCGAAAAACGCAGAGGTGGACATTTTTGTAGCAGTCGGGGAATAATAATTAAAATCAATTCTTAAGCGTGCGAACCAATGGGAAAAAATATTCTTTTTTTATGTAAGGGACTTTTTTTTATCGTTTTTGGTTGCACCTTTATTTTGGGTCAAGATTTGCCTGAAAGCCTTCCTGAAATTAAGTATCACTTGACCTCCCCCGATTGGAGACCATTGGAAACTCCGAAAGAGTATTATTTGGATGCCGTGAAAGGAATGGTCGATGTGGCCCATCGATTTCAAGATGAGCGTGGTGCCATCATTGATCCTTTTTTACATCGGGAGCACCAATATAGTACACCTTATTATGCATTTGCTGTAGCAGCGCTTGTTGATTCTGGCTACGCCTCTGAAATGTTGCCATCGGGAGTGCTGGCCATGGAAAAGGCGTTGACCGACTTTTCGAATGGTAATGATAGCATTCCCGATAGACATGGAGAATTCTATATTGCGGCGCTGGCCGAAGCTATGGAGCTGTATAAAAGTCATGTTTCAAAGAAAAAATACCAACAATGGACCGAAATGATGGCTACACCATTGGATAGTATTTGGGATGGCATAGGCAGCCATTTAAACAATTGGCGTACCTATGCGATGAAGGGTGAATGGGGGCGTGCGAGCCATGGTTTTATCGACAAGCAAAACACCGTTGAGTTCATAGAGGATAATTGGAAGAACTATGGGCAGTTACAACGTATCGGACTTACGAAGTGGAACCTCTATGAAGATTGGAGCAGCGACCCTCAATCTTTAGCTGTCGAGGCCGTTGGCCGAGGCAATTTAACGGCGATGGCACTGGTGTATGATGGCCCATCAGCCGATCAGATAAAAGCTGTTGTTCGCAGGGGAGGGGCGACCTCGATGTTGTTGATGAGTCCCACAGGGCAATGCCCACCAAACGGAAGAACAGATAACCATGTGTTCAATGATATTCTGTACCAACTTATTTTCGAGGCATTGGCGGAGGATGCCTTCAAACAAAATCAGCTAGAACTCGCGGGGCGGTATCGAAGGTCGGCCCTATTGGCATTTCAAAGTATTGCGCGCTGGAAGCGTTCTGACACTTTGTGGAACGGATCCTATTCGATTGCCAAAAACCATTTTGATTTGTCGAAGCGCACCGGTTATCAGCCTGCAAGTCAATGGGGCAATTATAGTGGGGCCATGATGTTTCACCTTGCCGAAGCTTTTTTAATTCGTTCTTCCAAGATCAAGGAAGTACCTGCGCCAACCGAAATTGGCGGATACGCCATACAGACTGGTAATCGGTTTTCTACCTTTACGGCTAACGCTGGCGGAATGCAGGTGTTTATAAACCTGCGCGGAGCGTCCGTGCCCAAATACAATGAGTACTGGACGCCGTTGGGAGGTGTGCGATTTTCAAAAATGGGCTGGGACGACCGCCTTGGTCCTTCCGATGGTAAAAGAATCAATGCTTCCGTAGACCCTGCACTTAGTAGTAACACACTTGGAAATCCAACCGATGATATATATCCACAAACAGGATTGACCTTTGGGCCTACATGGGAGAAAGAGGGCAAGACGGTTCGTATCGCCGATATGGCCAAACACTATCAAGGTGCGGTGACCACTGAATTTGTACATCCTTTATTGATAAAATTTAAAATCACCTATGCAAGTATCACGGGCTGGGGAGGTCCGCAGTTTGAACAAAAATTTGTTGTAACCCCAGACGGGGTAATGACCTATCTCTCTAGCCCACAGAATACGCCATTTGGTTTGACAATACCTTTATTGGTTAATGATGGGCGTCCCTTACACACTCAAATAAGAGGCAAAATTGCCAGTACGGGATACGGATCAAGTGGTGATACACAAAACTTCATAGGACTGAACGAAACTATGGAAGCGGAGCAAGATGGCTTGGCAATCGAAAGTACCTACGGTACCTTGTTACCCGTTAAATTCCGCTCTTCGGATAATCGGCCAATTGTTTTTGTATATCCGAAGTTACAAGGGGCTCCCGAAGTAATTAATGTGAAAGAAAGTTTTAGGCTAACGGAAAATGGATTTTCATCCCTGTTGGGACGCGTAGATGGCACTTTGTACGTTGGAAAGAAAATGGCCGGCGGTTATGGTCAAACATTGGATATTGATCAAGATGGCGACGCAGAATTGGTTTTGAATACTGCTTGTGGATTTATTTCACAACTTGAAAATGGTAGAATTGTCAAGATAGAGACAGATAGCGATGTAACTATTTCGGTAAACAATAAAACGTTTGTCTTAAAGGCTTATCAACCGGTGGGGGTCAGATGATGTGCCTTTAAGATAGGGGGTATTGTCGGTGTTTGAAATTTCTCGTGGCCGTTTTGCTTCGTAAATTGTATGGTGCAGGTTATATAAATTTTTTCGATAAAGGCATTGTGAATCTCTTTTTAGTTCATAGCTTGAACTTAAAATTCTTTCCTATTTTTAAGCAAAATTTAGAAGATGAAGATTGTAATATCCCCAGCAAAATCACTTGATTTTGATAGCAAATTGCCTACTGCCCAATATACTGAGCCTGTTTTTTTGGAGCAGGCCGAAAAGTTGAACAAAATTCTTGAGAAGAAAAAACCAAAGGCGTTGTCGAAATTGATGGGTATATCTGATAACCTTGCCGAATTGAACTGGGAGCGCAACCAAAATTTTTCACTGCCATTTACACCCGAAAACGCACGCCCCGCTGTTTATGCCTTTAACGGTGATGTCTATCAAGGGCTCGATGCCTACTCCATATCTGAAGAAGAACTAGATCGGTTACAAGATACCCTGCGTATACTATCGGGGTTGTACGGTGTTTTAAAACCGCTTGACCTCATACAGCCTTACCGTTTGGAAATGGGGACCCAATTGAAAATAGGGCGAAAAAAGAACCTTTACGAATTTTGGAAAAAAGAACTTACTGCACATTTGAACGCAACCCTGCAAAATGATGAACTTTTTATCAACTTGGCGAGCAATGAATATTTTGGTGCAATCGATGAAAAGCAACTCAAAGTGCCTGTTATTACACCTGTTTTTAAAGACTGGAAGAATGACAAGCTTAAGGTTATTAGTTTTTTTGCCAAAAAAGCTCGCGGCTCTATGGTTCGTTTCATATTGGATTCCAATGCAAAAACGTTGGACGATATCAAAGGTTTTAATATTGACGGATATGAATTTAGTCAAGCCCATACCTTAAAAGCGAACCAACCCGTTTTCGTTCGATAAAATATTATGCAAAAGACAGCGTTAATTAGATAGATGAATTGCTATCTAAAATTGCTATGAAAAAGTTTTTTGCGCTTGCCTTTATTAGTTGTATTGTGGTTTTGGGTTGTACCGATTATGACGACAACCTATCTGGAACCCAAATACGGGTACGCAATAACAGTGCAGTCGACCTGACTGAGGTTTATATCGATTCGCTCGAATACGGTGAAGTCGCTCAAAAAGAGGTAACTCCTTATCAAAAATATGATAGTTCGGATTTGCCTGAATTTTTGAGAATAAAGGCTGATTCTTTAGAACTTGAGGAAACCGTAGGTAATTTTGAAATAGACTCGGTCATGCTTCGGTTGTACACCTTTCAAATAGATACCGTATCAAATGAAGCGGGATTAAAATTCCATATTCTGGAAGATTGAATTTCTACTTCTTTTTTGCAATACTTATTTTTTCCTCGGCAGTCGGTCTTTTCTTGATTTTTCCTGGCCTTCTAGCTCCGTAAGATTTGTTTGATATTTTACCTCTTCTTGATTTTTTATCTCCTTTTCCCAATGTAAAATTGATTTTTTGTTTGTTAAAATTTAACGATTTTTTTTGTAATAATCAAATCAGGGGCTTCAACGTTTTTATTCCGCTATTTACTACTGAATTGTAACAAATTCCCCAACTTTATAAAGTTCTCGTATTGTTATACTTCGTCAAAAACAGTAGTTTTGTGACAATGCACTCCGATTGGATATAACTGCGGTCAGCTCATTAATAATAAGGAATTTATGGAAATTAAAAAGGTATTAGTAGCGAATAGGGGAGAAATTGCCATTCGTATCTTTAGGGCATGTGTTGAAATAGGAATAAAGACCGTTGGTGTCTATACCTATGAAGATCGCTATTCACTGCATCGCTATAAGGCTGATGAATCTTATCAAATTGGTGAAGACACTGAACCCCTGCGTCCGTATTTAGATATGGATAATATCATAAAAGTAGCCAAAGACAATGATGTTGATGCGATTCATCCCGGTTACGGGTTTCTTTCAGAAAACGCAACCTTTGCCCAGAAGTGTGCCGATAGCGGCATTATTTTCGTTGGACCGAAGGTTTCCGTATTAAAGGCGCTGGGCGATAAGATAACCGCCAAGCAGGTTGCGGTTGCCAACAATGTGCCCATCATTCGAAGTAGCGACCAAGACCTTGATACTATTGATATCGCTTTATCGGAGGCCGATAAAATTGGTTATCCTATTATGTTAAAGGCTGCTTCAGGCGGAGGGGGGCGAGGTATGCGTGTAATTCGCTCCAAAGATGAATTGCGAAAAGCCTTTCCAGAAGCCCGTCGTGAATCATTGAACGCTTTTGGCGACGACACGGTGTTCCTTGAAAAATTCGTAGAAAATCCAAAGCACATTGAAATACAGATTGTTGCCGATACCCACGGTAATATCGTTCATTTATACGAGCGCGACTGTTCGGTACAACGACGCTATCAAAAGGTAATTGAGTTTGCGCCGTCAGTAGGGCTTCCGCAAGAGACAAAAGACAGTCTGTATACCTATGCTATCGATATCTGTAAGGCCGTAAATTATAATAACATTGGTACCGTAGAGTTTTTGGTCGATGATGATGGCAGTATTTACTTTATAGAGGTGAACCCTCGAATTCAAGTAGAACATACGGTTACCGAGATGATTACCAATATCGATTTGGTAAAGGCCCAGATATTTATTGCTGGAGGGTATAAACTATCCGACCAACAAATAAAGATACAAGATCAAGATGCGATTCAGATTACGGGTTATGCCCTACAATGCCGTATAACTACTGAGGATCCGGGGAATAATTTTAAGCCCGATTATGGAGTAGTTACCACTTATAGGAGCGCCTCGGGTCTGGGAATCAGATTAGATGCTGGAAGTATCTATCAAGGGGTGAGCATTTCCCCGTTTTTTGATTCGATGTTGGTAAAAGTTTCAGCAATTAGTCGAACGTTGGATGGGTCTTGCCGAAAAATGCGCCGTGCCTTGGCAGAGTTTCGCATAAGAGGAGTGAACACCAATATGGCCTTTTTAGACAACATATTGAAGCATCCGACCTTTAGGGAAGGCAAGGTAACGGTGAATTTTATTAAAAACGAGCCGGACCTTTTCAAGATTACCGAGCCACGAAATCGTGCTAATAAACTAGTGCAATATTTAGGAGAGACCATCGTAAACGGAAACCCTGATGTAAAAAAATACGATCGTAACCATGTTTTTTCAAAGCCCATTGTTCCGACCTTTCCGAAGACTGACGGGTATCCAAAAGGGACGAAGGACCTGTTGACCGAACTAGGCCCTGAAGGATTTTCACAGTGGCTCAAAAAAGAAAATAAAATACAATATACCGATACTACAATGCGCGATGCGCACCAAAGTCTATTGGCAACACGAATGCGTACGGCCGATATGATGAAGGTGGCGGAAGGCTATGCCAAGAACCATCCTGAGATTTTCAGTATGGAAGTTTGGGGTGGAGCTACCTTTGATGTTTGTCTACGCTTTTTGCAAGAGAACCCCTGGGAGCGATTGGCGCTGCTACGTCAGGCTATGCCCAATGTATTGTTGCAAATGCTGATTCGTGGTTCAAACGGAGTAGGGTATACTGCGTATCCTGATAATCTAATAGAGAAATTTGTAGAACAGGCCTGGGAGACGGGTGTCGATGTTTTTCGAATATTCGATTCGTTGAACTGGATGGAGTCCATAGCACCATGTATCGAGTATGTGCGAACCAAAACAGGAGGCTTGGCAGAAGGTTCTATTTGCTATACCGGTGATATATTAGATGCTTCGAAAACCAAGTATGATCTAAAATACTACTTGCAACTTGCCAAGGATATTGAGAATGCCGGAGCCCATATTTTGGGCGTGAAGGATATGGCGGGACTTTTAAAACCAAATGCCGCCTTTGAATTGATATCGGCATTGAAATCGGAAATCAATATTCCTATTCATTTACATACACACGACACTTCTTCGATACAGACGGCGACGTATTTGAAGGCCGTAGAAGCAGGTGTCGATGTGATTGATGTAGCCTTGGGAGGATTGTCAGGACTCACTTCGCAGCCCAATTTTAATTCCGTTGTTGAAATGTTGCGGTTTCACGAAAGAGAGAATCCGATCAATACCCAGAAACTGGCCGAATATTCCAACTATTGGGAAACTGTTCGAAATTACTATTATACGTTCGAATCTGGACTCAAATCGGGTACGGGAGAAGTATATGGCCATGAAATACCAGGCGGACAATATTCTAATCTGAAAGGCCAGGCCATTGCTTTGGGCCTTGAGGATAAATTCCCTGAGGTGACCAAAATGTACGGTGAGGTAAATAAACTTTTTGGTGATATCGTAAAAGTGACTCCGAGTTCAAAGGTCGTCGGCGATATGGCACAATATATGATCAGCAACAACCTTAGTGTAAAAGATATTGAGGAAAGAGGTGACGATATTTCGTTCCCCGAATCTGTCAAGAGCTTTTTCAGGGGAGATTTGGGGCAGCCTGTTGGTGGTTTTCCCAAGAAACTACAGAAGATTGTTCTCAAAGATGAAAAACCTTATTCCGGTAGGCCGAATGCTCAAATGGAACCTATTGATTTTGATAAGGAATTCAAGGCATTTAAACGAAAGTTCAATAAGGGCATGGGCCGTGAACTTGAGATGACCGACTTTTTATCTTATAAGCTCTATCCAAAAGTTTTTACCGATGCCTATAACAATCATTTGAAATATGGTAACGTGATGAACATACCTACCAAAAACTTCTTCTATGGTATGGAAATAGGGGAAGAAATTATGGTTGAATTAGATAGGGGCAAGAATGTTTTGATTTCATTAATGCTAAAGGGAGAGCCCGATGAGGCCGGTAATGTGAGCATCTTTTTTAAGGTAAATGGGCAGTTGCGAAATGTTATCGTCAAAGATACGGCGGTAAAGGTCGACAAAGTGGAAAATGTCAAGGCCGATGCCTCAGATCCAAAACAGATCGGTGCACCCCTGCAAGGGCTGTTGTCGAACGTGTTGGTGAAAAAAGGACAAGAAGTAAAACGTAATCAACCGTTGTTCATCATCGAGGCCATGAAAATGGAGACTTCGGTAACGGCAACGGAAGAGGGTGTGGTCGATAAAATTCAATTGAGTGGCGGATCATTGGTCAATAGTGACGACTTGGTGTTGGTGCTCAAATAAAATGGAAATCGTTTTGTGGTGCTGATCTCTCAAATGAAATTGTGACAATGGCCGCCTTAATTCGTGATAAAAGATGTTTTTACATACACACCCGTATGCACCTTTTCTATTTGAATCTGCGACAAAGCTTATTGTAGGTACCTTACCTCCACCACGTTTTACGACAGGAGACTTTAAAAAGGGAGATGTTGATTTTTGCTACGGTAGCCGTGATGGTCAGTTATGGCCTATTTTAGATAAAATTTTTGATTTAAATTTGAAATTCGAAAATTCAGACCTTGCCGTTACCCAACGCAAGGCATTTTTGAAGCAGCGTAAAATTGGTATTTGTGATATCGTTGCTAGTGCACAAAGAGAAAAAATAGATGCTTCCGATTTGGGAATGCGAAATATTGAACTGCGCAATATCTTGGGCTTTCTACATGATTATCCCAATATAGATACGCTTTTGTTTACAGGGGGAAACAGTAAAAATGGTCCTGAATATTTTTTTAGGAAACATTTAAAAGAATGGGGGGTAAAGCTAAAGGTCATTTCTGACCGAGTTCCGCGAATTCATGAGTTCATCCTTCCACCACGGGAAGACATGGTGTTGAAGAACAGCGCATCCCGTATGGTCAGAACCGTTTCACTTACTGCTCCTTCCGGTGCTGCCAATAGAGCAGTGGGTAGTCTTGACGAGTATAAACAAATGAAAATCCAAAATCCAAAATTCAACACGTTAGATTTTAGGGTTCTGCAGTACCAAGACTTCTTTTGATAGTTGTTCGATGAATTTGAATTTCTTTTGAGTTTATGAGAAATGGCTATGATGCATAGGGGTAGTGTAAGCGTTGCGAAGTAAAAAGTACAAAAACGGAACTAACTAAAAAGAGCCCTATCTTTTATGATAAGGCTCCTTCACGAGAACACTATATGAAAATGAAAAAATTACTTTGTTTTGTTTAATAGGATAAAATTAGGGTTTCCATACAGTAAAGTGAAATTATTGTTGTGAACTGTGTTGTTTTTGTCATGTAGTAAGATTAATTTGTTATTTGCGTTTAAAAGCTTCGGGCAACAAGGTATTTATCCCGATATTTAAACTTTCAATCGAAGGTTGATTGATGTACGCTCGAACGTACGTTTTTCAATCCATACTTAAAATTATATATGCAGCAGTTAGAGAGATTAAATGAGTTTAAGAAATCGGTTAACAATAAATTCAATGTTTACAACAGTTTATTTTTGAATCTTCCGTACCGGAATATAGAAAATGTGGGAATGCTGATTCCCCTGTTGCTCGATCAATGTAAAAAAGGTTTCAAAGCAGGGCAGAATCCGCAAGAAATATTGGAAGCGTTTTTTCAGAATTATGCCAATATTGAATCGGAGGAAGAACGGATCGATTTTATGTTCAGAATAATTCAGTATGTCGAACGCCAAGTTGTTTTGTACGATAGTGTTGAAGATGCTGCTTTTCCTAAATTACAACAGCATAGAAGGTCATTATCTATTAAAGATTATTTTGAACTGGTAGACAAAAATAAAAGTTGGGACAAGGTTTCTAAAAAACTATCTACCTTCAGTGCCCGCATCGTGCTTACGGCGCACCCTACGCAGTTTTACACCCCGGCGGTTTTAGATATTATATCCGATTTAAGGTCGCTTATTCTTGAGGATCGTATTGATGATATCGATATCACCCTTCAACAATTGGGCTTGACTTCGTTGATCAATGCCAAAAAGCCAACACCTTTAGATGAGGCTAAAAATATCATTTATATTTTGCGCCATGTATATTATGATGCGGTCGGCGATTTGTACGCCTATATCAAAGAAAATATCCACAAAGAAGATTTTGAAAATCATAATATCGTTAAATTAGGTTTTTGGCCAGGCGGCGATCGTGACGGTAATCCTTTCGTAACTGCCGATATTACTAAAGATGTGGCTGATGAGCTTCGCGTAAACTTGATGAAATGTTATTATAATGATTTAAAACAGCTTCAGAAAAAGCTAACATTTAAAGACGTTCATGAACTGATCAAGAAGCTGCGGGGCAATTTGTATATGGCAATGTTCGATACAAAGAAAACAGTAACTTTTAATGCCATTATAGAACCGCTTTTAGAGATTAGAACCCTACTTGTCGAGAAATACCATAGCCTGTATCTAAAGGAGCTGGATTATTTTATCGATAAGGTGAAAATATTTAAAACTCATTTTGCCACTTTAGATATTAGACAAGATAATAGCATCCATAAAAAAGTGGTGGAAGCTGTGTTGAAGAATAATAAATTCATAAAAGAATCTATAGAAGAGCTTTCTGAAGAAGCGTTGATTGATATTCTTATTCATAAAAATATCGAATTGAATGCCAAAGATTATGAAGAGGATATTATAAAGGATACTATTACTAACATATCGCAACTTCAGCGTATTCAAGATACCAATGGCGAAGACGGTTGCAACCGTTATATCATTAGTAATTCCGAAGACATTTTCGCCATACTTTTTGTTTATGGCCTGTTTCGATGGTGTGGTTGGTCCGGTAAGGAAATTACATTTGACATTGTTCCGCTTTTTGAAACCATGAAGGGCATGGAAGCGGCAGAAGAGACCATGCAGACTTTGTTCGATTTACCAGAATATAGACAACACCTTGAAAGCCGCAATAACAATCAGACCATTATGCTCGGTTTTTCCGATGGTACTAAAGATGGTGGCTATCTCAAAGCCAACTGGTCTATTCTCAAAACCAAGGAAACCTTATCTAAAGTCAGTGATAAAAATGGTATTAAAGCCATATTCTTTGATGGTCGAGGTGGGCCGCCGGCACGTGGTGGCGGAAAAACGCACCGTTTTTATGCGGCGCAGACCAAGAATATTGCCAACAATGAGATACAGCTAACCATACAGGGGCAGACCATTACGAGCACTTACGGTACCAAAGAGCAATTTATTCATAACAGTGAACAATTGTTGACGGCAGGACTTTCAAATAATCTCTTTGGGAAAGAGAACGTTATTTCCAGACAGGATCGCAAACTTATCGAAGAACTTTCCGATTTAAGTTTCGAGAAATACGATGCGTTGAAAAACCATGAAATGTTTATTTCCTATCTCGAAAATAGGAGTACCCTCAAATACTACCAAAAGGCCAATATTGGCAGTCGGCCGGGTAAACGGGGAAATAAAAAGAAATTAGAGCTCACCGACCTTAGGGCCATATCTTTTGTAGGTTCATGGAGCCAGTTAAAACAAAACGTACCAGGATACTTCGGTATCGGTACGGCTATAAAAACATTTAAGGATGCCGGCAGGCTGCGTGAACTCAAAAAGCTGTATAAAGATGTGCCCTTTTTCAAAGCTCTGATGCTAAATAGTATGATGTCATTATCGAAATGTTATTTTGAATTGACAAGCTATATGCAACAGGATGAGGAATATGGGGAGTTCTGGAATATTCTTCATACAGAATATAAGCTTTCAAAAGAGATGTTGCTTTTGATTTCCGGTAGTAAAGTATTAATGGAAAATGAAGCGGTTTCCCGAGAGTCCATAAAAATTCGTGAGAGTATTGTACTCCCGTTATTGGCGATACAGCAATATGCCCTGCAGAAAATTGGACAGAAAACCAGCTATAAAAAAGAATACGAAAAGATTGTCACCAGATCATTATACGGTAATATTAATGCCAGTAGAAATTCAGCATAATTTCTGAGGGGCGAACCTTTTTAGCTTTTTCGGTCAACGATTATTTATATTTGGTTAAAGAATGTAAATGATCGTTGGTTTTTAGTGTTTTGGAGGTTAAGGGCGGGTGAGGTTGCTTAGAAGTACGGTCTTTTTCGCTTTCAAGTACGCTTTTTCACTTGAATTGCTGACCATCTGCAGGGCCTTGTCGAGTGAATCAATGGCTTTGCCGATTTCATTGGTGTTTTTATAGTATTCGGCTTGGGTTCCATAAAATAAATACGCGCGTTGCTCTAGTTGATCGGGGTCAATTTCAGAAAGAACTTTAAGCGCCTCGTCGTTACGTTGCAACTGTAAAAGCACGATAGCGATGTTCAATGAGGTAAAAGATGAGTTTTGTAGCTTATCCAAGCTTTGATAATACACCAATATTTTACTCCAATCCGTGTCACCGAAAGTTTTGGCTTTAAGATGTTCAGAGGCAATGGCCGCTTCCATTTGATACGACGATATTTCGTTGTATTGGTATGATTTAGTCATGGAATCTTTTCCCAATGCTATTAATGGCGCATACCACAACGACCGATTCTGATGTTTAAGGTCTATTATTTTTCCGTCTTCCGACAGTTTACTTTCCAAACGAGCGGCATGAAAACAAAGTAAAGAGAATAGGGCATAACCGCCGCCAGTTCTATAATGTTCTTTTTTCAATAGCAATTGGCACAATCGTATGGCCTCACCGCATAGATTCCTTCGAATGAGCATATCTTTTCTATTGGAATGGAATCCTTCATTGAAAATCAGGTAGATAACTTCGTGAACCCTATGCAGCCGATTTTTTATGGTGTTACGTTCGGGTAGTTCAAAAGTGATTGATTTATCTTTAATGGTTTTTCGTGCCCTGGTCAGCCTCTTTTTTACCGCCGTTTCTTTTAACAATAGTGCCGATGCTATTTCTTTACTACTAAATCCGGCAATGGTTTTAAGGGCAAAGGCAATCTGGTCTTGCGCTTTTAGTTCAGGGTGACAGGCCGTAAAAATCATACGCAATTGGCTGTCTTCGATTTCATGATCTAAAAAAAGATGGTTGATGGTAATGGCCGATGGGCCACTATTCAAATTTGAAATTCGCTTTTGGTCGGCGGTAATTTTTCGAAGTAGGTCTAAAACACGATTTTTTGCAGCTTTGGTCAGCCATGCTTCCGGGTTTTCTGGCAGTTCATTTCGCCATTTCAAAGTAGCCGTCAAGAAAGTATCTTGAACCGCATCTTCAATGGTCTCTAAATGCGATAATCCGAATATGCGGGTTAAAATAGAGACCATCTTCCCGTACTGGTGACGGAAAAGATGGTCTATTTTCTGCTGCTTGATCATGAATTTTCTATTGATCGAAGACCATAACTTCCCGTATTTCTACGGTACCGCCCAAATCATAATCGGGGTAGTCTTGGGCAATCGTAACGACCGCGTCTGCATTTTCGGCGTCTACGATATAATACCCGCCAATAAGCTCCTTGCTTTCTGCAAAAGGGCCATCAACGATGGTTCGGTCGGGCCCCGAAACACATTTTGCGGTACTTATCAAGGCGTTACCACCTTTTAGAATACCAGCTTCTTCCATTTTATTGTTCCAGGCAAACCATTTCCCCATGCGGTTTTGTAGCTCATCGGGGGACAACCCTAATTCTTGATAATCGGCTCCGATAAAAATCATCATAAATTCTTTCATTTCTTTTTTGTTTAAATTAATAAAATCATTCATAGTAATGACGAAACTAGAAACTAAAAGGGGGACATTTTTTTTAATTTTCTGTGCATTATTTCTAAATTGAATGTCAAGATGTTTCTTTTTTGTTGGATTCCTTTTTATAAATTCCTTGAGGCTTGCTTCGCGGTTTCCACTTTTTTGAACCAATAAGCTATAGCGGCACGGTCAATTAGAGCAGACTATTAATCGGGCTATAATTCCGTTGATTCGCTTTTTTGTAAATAAGCTAATAAATCTATGATTTCCTTTTCCGATAGGGTTTTCAACAACCCCTCGGGCATCATAGATACCGATGAGGTTTCTTGCGACTGAATATCCGACTTGTTCAGCACCAATTGGTCTTGGCCAATAACGTGCAGGGTGAGTTGTCGTTCATTTTCCGCGATAATATTCCCAGAATAGGTGCGCCCGTCCCTACTTGTAATTACGACCATTTTATAGTCATCTTGAATGTCGCTACTTGGCTCTATTAAATTATTGAGCAAATAGTCGATGTCAGTTCTGTTTGATCCGGTAAGGTCGGGCCCTATTGTGCCTCCATTATCGAACAGTTTATGACAGGCGCTGCACGTACGTTCGAACATGGCCTTTCCATTAGATAGGTCTGCGGAGGTCAATACCTCTGGGGTCAGTAGTTTTTCGTATCGTCTGTAGTCTAGTGTCTTGTCATTGGACAATTGATCAATGGGCCCCCAGACTTCAACAAAACCATTGCCCACCACCCGGCGCAATTGACGGGCTACATAGGCCGGTACATCGTTCTTTTTTATAGCCTCGTCTTTTATTGCCTGGGTCAGCAGACGCCCATAAGTTCCCCGGGAGGCCAAAGTTTGCAGGGCTTCTCCCTGTTCCGGCGTATTTAATTTTTCAAATTGATCGAGTAGAAGACGACCAAAAGGTTCATGATTGTAGGCGGCCATGGCCCTGATGACGTGTAACCTAAGCCCCGGTTCGTTCAATAGCATGGGGAGAACTGCCATCAATTCACCACGTTGTTTGGATGCCAAACCCTCCAGTGCCTCGATTCGTGATTTTAGCGGTGCAGTCGTATCTTTTAAAGTAACCAAAAATTGTTTTGCGGCTTCGGTATCACCAAAAAGCTGAGCCACCTTTAGGGCAAGTGGCGCATTTTCTTCTTGGATTTTTAATTTAGCATAGACCATTTCCCAATTTTTTGGGGCAATAATATCCGAACGACCTTCCAGCCCGGAAAGCATACCTTTTAATAGGGCTTGGGACTGATCAGGATATTTCGTCAGGGCATTCACCACCAAATTTAATTGGTCGGCATCCATCAGACGTCGACTAATAAACTCGGCGATTTGTGGGAGTTGGCAAAAAACCAGCAAATCAAGTGCCTTGGCAGGCTCCTTTGCAACCAAATCCTCCATGCCGTACCAGATCATTTTTGGAATATTGTGGTCATCGTTGTCGCTATTCTTAGAAATCAATCCTTCGACTAGTTGCCATTGCGTCTCGGCATCGACCCGCTGTAAGGCCGCTGCCAAATAGAGCCGTACAACTGCTGACGGGTCATTTGTACTCATAGCTATCATGGTTTTCAAAAACTCACTAGAAGCATCTTTATCCTCACAACCCATTTGAATTGCCCACGCCCGAACATATTCATCAGAATCCGTGAGGGCCTTTTGCAATGCTTCCGAACTAAAATTATGGGTATTGTGAAGTGCCCACATGGCACGTAACCTATGGTCAGGATTTTCACCTGTGTTGAACAACTCTTTTAATTCCGTTATGGCCATTTCGTCTAGCGCACCTTTCGTGGCCCTAAATTGTAAAATAAGCCGTGCCCGACGGGCATGCCAATCACTTTTGCTGGTTTGTAATTGTACCAATTGTTCGTCACTTAACGCTCTTAAATCACCATATCTTCCTTCCCAGTTTTCCGCCAATGAATTTTGGGGACTTATGCGAAAAATTCTACCAGTTTCTTTATTGAGCACTTCCTTTCCGCAGATATCCGCGTCATGCCAATCCAACACATACAAATCACCAGACGGACCGATTTCCATGCTGAATCCGATCCATTGTGCATTGTTGGCCAGAAGAAAATCATCCCCATGTTGGGCGACAAAGCCCGAGCCCTTGGGTTCTAAAATATCGGAAAGCACAGCATGTTCGTGAATGTTCGCCATAAAAATACGGTCGTGATGCGTTTTTGGGAAGGCATCCGATTGGTAGATACGCGCCCCTCCGTGTGCCGAGCGGTGCCGATGATCGACGATGGTCTGAATATCGCCATACACGTAGGGGTTGAAATGTTGCCCGCCCTGGCGATGATAGATTCCTCCCGGTACTACATGAAATAAATGTGGAATTACACAGGCGCTAATGAATAGCTGCCCTTTTTTATCGTAATCAATGCCCCAAGGGTTGCTGAAACCATGGGCCACTACTTCAAAGCGTTGTTTTGTGGGATGATAACGCCAGACCCCACCGTTGATATCCACACCATCGGCTTCCAAAAGATCATCGGGAAAAGCTTCCTTATGTTTATAGATTTTACCTTTACCTTTTGGTTTTCTGATTTTAGACGGGGTCGCAAAGCCTTCCAATCCATATAACCATCCATCGGGTCCCCAATGAAAACTATTGATGGTTTCATGCCGGTCACGAATGCCCCAACCCGTCAATAGCACTTCAATATCGGTTTTGTCGGCGACGTCATCCCTATTTTTGTCGGGTACAAAAAGGAGGTTTGGTGGTGCGCCCAAGAACAATCCGTCGAAACCTACTGCAATGGCGGAAGGAAACGGAATGCCTTCCAAAAATACTTTACGGCTATCGGCGGTACCATCGTTGTCGGTATCTTCCAAAATGACGATCCTACTATCACCGGAATTCGAGAAACCGTCGACCCGTGACTCGTAATCACGGTTTTCGGCTACCCACAAACGACCATGATCATCCCAACAAAAAGCCATGGGTTGGGTTACCATGGGTTCTCCCGCCCATGCATTGGCTTTAAAACCATCTAACAGGGTCATTTCGGCGACGGCCTCCTGCGGATTTAAGAACTTCGCATTTCTGCCTTCTTCTTGGGCGATACCCCATAAAGAAGTTGTAGTATAGAGCGAATTACTTCCTATATAGTCGTTCCAGAGTTGGGTAAGGGCCAAATTGTTCAGTTCTCCCGTATAGGCGACAATACTGTTCTTAATAATTTCGGTCTCTCCAGATTTGATATGCCAATCGCCCATACGTGCGCGAACGGGGCCCACGCCCAATTGTCCATCGACCCGCCAAGGTTGCGGAAAGCCATTGTTATCGGGATGGTCAAAAATGGCAATATGCGCAAGATCTTTATGGCCGTCTATTTGCATGCCAACGTCCATCCACATGGCACGTTGGCCTTCGGCCTTTTCATTACGCTGCCGCGCGGCATTGACAGCTTCTCCTTTTATACCTTCTTTCCATGGCATACGCAAGAACAGCCCCCCATAATCGAATTCGCCTATGGTTATGTCTTTGATTGCTTTTCCCTGCCATTCAAGGTTCAATAGGATCTTGCCTTCTTTTTCAGTCATGGTCCATATTTGGGTTTCCTGTAGCATGGGGGTACCATCAACATCCAACATTTCATAAACCGTCTGCCAAGAGACTTCGGGGCCTTCTTCCTTTAGTACGTCAAAAGAGACTCGCTTCCAATGGTCGCCTTCGGGATGATGAAAAAAATCACGACCTATCTTCTTTTGCATCTCGGGCAGATCATCCTTCCTGTAAAAATATTTGCGTATCGTATCGGTAGGAGCACCTTTGCCGTTAACCCGAGTAAACCCCCAATAGAGTCCCGTTTGATGTTTATGGTGACCGGGGCTATATTCGGTGAGGGATCCGGTACCATCAGGGGCCATGATTGGATGTAAAAAGGGGCGAAAATCCGGTAAGGCATTTTGTGTGACCAGTACCTCGTCATCTCCTTGTCGAAACACCGACAAAGTTCCGCCGGCTGTGTCTTGTTTGATCTGTAGTACTCCTGAAGAATTCGTTACCGATTTTTTTTCGGTTTGATGACCGCAAGATGCCAAAATTGATAGTAGTAGTACGAGAAAAGGGAAGGACTTGGGTTGATGTGGCAGTTTCATTGATAAATATATGTTATGAATATTTTGAAAGGTGCTTTCTTCCAAGTTACAATTTAGGAAATTTAGAGGTACGTTATATTTTATATAGAATGGAGTGATGTGCGGAACCCTTTAAAAAAGAAAGACCCCGAAGTCGATTCGACTTCGGGGCCATGAACTATATTATTTTTCTAATCCTACTTTTTGTTTTGCTGATCTTTTATTGTTTTTTTATCAAAATCGAACTTGTTAGTGTCGACATTGGTATTCCCCGTTGGGTTCGTCGGATTACTTTGTTCGACTTTTCGTTTAAATTTTCTTTTATCATCTATCAATCCCATAATTATTTGCTTTTTAGGTTAGTAGATAATATAAGGTTCTGAACCCGGAACCTCCGTTAAAGCCTTGATAAACCTTTGTTAGTAAGTGTTAATTAGGCTTTGTATCCATTACCTTTAAAACTGCCAACCGTATCAAAAGCAAAAATGGAAATCCGTGAAAAATGACATCGAACCAATCTTTAAATTGCATACCAACAGCTCCTCCCATAATCCATTTGATTTTGCCCCAAATATGAGGTTCGGGGAAAAATGGTGCGAGCCCCAATGTCAAACAGAGTAGGATGACGACTTTCCAATTAGCGACTAGGTCTTTCACTAGCGGATTTTTTTAATAAAGCTGGCAATGGAATCCACCCCGTTTTCGGTCAAATGTTTGATAAAGGCCGACCCGATAATGGCACCTTTTGCCGTCTTGGTGGCCGCTTGAAACGTTTCTGAATTGCTGATGCCGAAGCCTACGATTTGTGGGTTTGCGAGGGATAAGGAAGCGATACGCTCGAAATAATTTTGCTGTTCTTGTCCGAAACCTGATTGCCCCCCGGTAACACTTGCAGAACTGACCATATAAATAAACCCTTTGGAGACGCTATCGATAAACCGTATACGCTCATCGGAAGTCTGCGGTGTTATCAGAAATACATTGATCAAGCCATATTTTTCAAAAATGGCCTGGTATTCTTCGTGATAGACGTCGACCGGTAGATCGGGAATGATCAAACCGTCAATACCGATTTCTTGACATTTTTTACAGAAGGCCTCAACTCCATATTGAAGCATGGGATTAAAATATCCCATGATGATCAGGGGAATGGAAACGGATTGGCGAATGTCTTTCAATTGGTCAAAAAGAATCTCGGTGGTCATTCCATTTTTTAGGGCGGCTGTGGAACTCGCTTGTATGGTGGGGCCATCGGCCAATGGGTCACTAAAGGGAAGTCCGATTTCAATCAGGTCAACCCCATTTTTTTCAAGATCTTGAATGATTTTTACAGTGTCGTTTAAGGCGGGGTAGCCTGCCGTAAAGTAGATGGAAAGTATTTTTCCCGTCTTGCCGTCGGGCAGGTTGTTCTCTTGTATTTTTTGATTGATTCTGTTCATTATTTGTATGTTTATTCCCGCGAAGGCGGAAATCTTATTTCTTTATTGTTTGGTCCCGGCGCGAAGGCGGGTATCTTTTGTATTTTTCCAAGGGTTGATCTCCCAACATCCAAAATCAGTATCACGGATTGTAATCCAGGTCGGGAAACAAATTTTTTAATTGGTTATAAATTTCTTGGTTCGACTTACTTCTCGAGGAATAATAAATCTGTTCGCCATTATTTTTAGTAATCATTACATAGGGTTTAGCTTCGTTGTTGAGTATTAATTTGACGCGTTTTCCATCTTCTAGTTTAAAGTATCCTTTGTGCACGGTACCAGAAGAAAATCCGTTGGTCCGTTTTTTGATTTCTGGTAATTGTTCAATCACTTTCACGGATTGTATTTCCGAAGGGTCGATTTCTTCGCCATAAAAACCTTCAAGCGTAATCTGGTTTTTATCAAAAATAATCTCGTCTTCCTGATATCCCAAATAGAAGATGGCGCCCACAAAGACTAAGGTTCCAATAAGTATGGCCATTCCTACTTTAAGCTGGGTTCGACTTGATTTTACATTTTTAAAATACCCGCGGCTTGTCCACATAAAATAACTATAGGCTAAAATGGGGTAGACCACTAAGAAAATTCCACCAATATTCGGACTCAAATAGTTTAAAACCAATGCAATGACCATAAACGAAAGTCCCAAAAAAATATGGAACTTTCTAAAATGCGCCAGATATGGTTTTAGCTCCACTTTGTCTCGCTGCTCTTTAGACATGGTATTGTAGCCGGAGAGGAGGTATTTGGCATTTTTCTCGGTAATAAGAAAGCCTATACCTATAAAAAGAAGTCCGATGCCAATTATAACATAGTCCATAAGCAATGATTTAACTAAAGCCAGCTTCCCGCATTCGCGGGAAGGATAAAACAAGTTTACAGATTAAAATATTCAATATAGGTGTTAAGATCTTTGTCGCCGCGGCCGGATAGGTTGATGACCACTATATCTTCAGGTTTGAATTTACGATGTTCCAAAATAGCAAAAGCATGCGATGATTCTATGGCAGGGATAATGCCCTCGAGTTTCGACATCAAAAGCCCAGCTTGCATGGCATCGGCATCGGTGATGGAAATAAACTCACCACGACCTGACCGGTATAAGTGGGCATGCATGGGGCCAACCCCGGGGTAATCCAATCCTGCGGAAATGGAGTATGGCTCGGTAATCTGTCCGTCAGGGGTTTGCATTAATAAGGTTTTACTACCGTGAATGATTCCGACTTTTCCCAATGCGGAAGTCGCGGCACTTTCACCTGAATCGATGCCCTTACCAGCGGCTTCTACGGCAATGATACCCACGTCTTCTTGGTCTAGATAATGATAATAAGCCCCGGCGGCATTACTACCACCGCCTACACAGGCTACGACGTAATCGGGATTTTCTCGACCTTCCTTTTCTTGCAACTGTGTTTTGATCTCAGCGGAAATAACCGACTGAAACCGTGCCACCATATCGGGGTAGGGGTGCGGACCCACCACGGAACCGATAATATAATGCGTGTCGACGGGGTTGTTGATCCAATCGCGTATCGCCTCGTTGGTCGCATCTTTTAAGGTACGGCTACCGGAAAGGGCCGGTCGAACTTCGGCACCCAACATTTTCATACGGGCTACGTTCGGTGCTTGACGGGCAATGTCGATCTCCCCCATATATACCACACATTGAATGCCCATAAGTGCGCAGACCGTGGCTGTGGCGACACCATGTTGCCCAGCACCGGTTTCGGCAATAATTCGGTTTTTACCCAGCTTTTTGGCCATCAATATCTGCCCGATCGTATTGTTCACCTTATGGGCACCGGTATGGCACAGGTCTTCGCGTTTTAGGTAAATTTTTGTATTGTACTTCTCCGAAAGGCGATTCGCAAAGTATAATGGCGTTGGTCGGCCTACATAGTCTTTTAAAAGTTGATCGAACTCTTTTTTGAACGAGGGTTCGTTCATGATACGAATGTAGTTCTGGCGTAGTTCTTCGGTATTCGGGTATAGCATTTCTGGAATAAAAGCTCCGCCGAACTCTCCGTAATATCCTTTTTCGTCTGCTTGATATGTCATTTTATCATTTTTATTTCCATGAAAACGGAAATCTGTTCTGTTTAATCTTTCTGTTTTCTCTTAATTCCTTACAATAGGCTGTTTGTCATCCCACGTTAAAGCACCTACCTTTTGGGCCCAACCTTTCCATAGGGTTTCCAACTCCGTTGCTTTTTCTGGCATTTGCTCGATGAGGTCGTTCAATTCACTTCTGTCAGATTCAAGGTCGTACAATTCCCAGTTGTATTCCGAATCTTTTTTCCATTTCGAGACCAATTTGAATTTCCCAAGCCGAACCGCCTTATTGCCTTCATGTTCCCAGAAAATGGCCCTGTCCGCTAAATCTTGATTCTTGAATGCGGGCGTGAGACTAATTCCTTCCAAGGGGGTGATGGTATTGCCGCTGAACGTATCTGGATATTCTCCACCGGCAACATCGATACATGTGGCCATAATGTCTATCAAATGCCCAGGTTGGTGCCGGAATTCGTTTTTTGCCGCAATTCCCGAAGGCCAGTGTACGATCAACGGTGTGGCTATTCCCCCTTCATGTACCCAATGTTTATAGGTTCTAAACGGTGTATTGCTGGCATTTGCCCACGGTTTACCATAGCCTAAATAGGTGTCGTCGCCTCCAGGTTCCAAGCCTTTTCCGACTAGTACAGGTCTTCCGTCACGGGTATACCTTGGAACCATATCGGTTTGAAATTCACCTTCTTTCATAGGTTTTTTCTCATCGGGATCGATATCACGGTAATGGGGGGCAATGGAATCGACAAAACCATATTCTTCGGCACACCCGCCATTATCCTGTAAAAAGAAAACCAAGGTATTCTCTTTTATCCCTTTCTTTTCCAGTGAATTCATTACGCTGCCAATACCTTGGTCCATACAATCGACCATGGCCGCATACACTTCCATAAGCGAACTGTACCAACTTTTTCGTTCTGCATGCTCCCAATCGGGAATACCGTCTTTTTCCGATAACTTCCATTCGGGTTTGATCAGGCCCATTTTAAGCATTTGTTCGTATTTGGTTTGCCGCAGCGCATCCCAACCCTCGTCGAATTTGCCTTTGTATTTTGCGATATCCTCAGGTTTGGCATGCATGGGCCAATGGGCCGCCGTATAGGGCAGGTACATAAAAAATGGTTTTTCGGTATCGTGTTCTTCTATAAATTTAACGGCATTGTCGGAAATGGCATCCGTATAATAAAAATCTTTTGATGGAGCGATAAACTCGTTGCCACGGGTCAATGAATTGGGGTCGAAAAAACTTCCGGCGCCGTGAATGGTACCAAAAAATTTATCGAATCCTCTTTGTAAAGGCCAATTGTCTTTGGACGGATTTTCTTCTGATGCCTTATAAGGAGTAACATGCCATTTGCCTGACATATAGGTAGCGTAACCTGCCTGTTTTAAAACTTCGGCGATGGTCACCGCATTTTTGCTCAAATCACCACGGTAGGCATCGCTGCCCCGGTCGCTCATCATATGGCCTATACCTGCCTGATGTTGATAAAGCCGCGTTAAAAGTGATGCCCTGGTAGGGCAACAACGCGCTGTGTTATAGAATTGGGTAAACCGCAAACCATTCGCTGCGAGTCCGTCAAGAACAGGTGTATTTATCACCCCGCCATAGGAGCCGATATCGGAATAGCCCATATCGTCTGACATGATAAGAATGATGTTCGGTCTGGTGTTTTTGGGTTTGTCGGTTTCGCAACTTGCCAAATTGATCAAACTTAGAAGGCTTACAATTAGTAATTTGGATCTTGTCATTTTATCTATTTAAAATCAGCAGGGACAAAAGTAAATGTCTCTCCTTCGGTTGTTTCTTGTGAAATCGATTTCCCTTTATATCGTAAATTTAGCTTGTTTCCTGTTAGGGATTTAACCTCCACGGCGACTAATGTTCCATCCTTCCATTCGATGGAGAGTTCAAAAGCCCCCCTTCCTTTTATTCCGGAAATCTTTCCTGAAGAAAGTGCTGAGGGCAGTGCAGGAAGAATATCCTGAAAAGAGTCGCCATTTTTATCCCTTAAATGCGATTGCAACAGCATTTCGGTAACTCCCGAAGTGGCGCCAAAATTCCCGTCGATTTGAAAAGGCGGATGCGAATCGAACAAGTTAAGATAAAGCCCGCCTTTATCTTTCATTTCAACACCTTGTTCGATTGAGGGCACCATTAAATTGCGAAGTAATAAAAAGGAATGATCACCATCTAATAGTCGTGCCCAAAAATTTATTTTCCATGCCCTTGACCAGCCCGTGCCACCATCTCCACGGTGTGATAGGGTAACCTTTGTTGCTTCTGCCAGTTCTGGTGTTGTTGAAGGGTGAATTTCATTGCCCGGATGCAGCCCCCACAAATGGGAGACGTGTCGATGCTTGTTTTCAGGGTCATCTTGGTCAATGAGCCACTCTTGCAATTGCCCGTGTTTACCAATTAAATTCGGTGCTATTTTAGCGCGTTTCTCTTTCACTATTTTTATAAAATCGGCATCTACATCGAGAATTTCAGCAGCTTCTATGGTATTGGCAAAAAGGTTTCTGATAATTTGATGATCCATAGTTGTTGCCATGGCCAGCCCTCCGATCTCGGGGCTATTCGTTGGTCCGCTTACCAGCCATTCCGAATTGTTCGGGTCGGGAACCAGATATCCGACAAAAAACCGTGATGCCTCTTTTAAAATGGGGTACGCCTTATTTTTTAAATATGCGGTGTCATTGGTGTATTGATAATGCCACCAGAGATGCTGGCTTAGCCATGCTCCACCAGTGGGCCAAATTCCGTGATTGGCGTTGTTTATCGGTGCGGCACCGCGCCAGATATCGGTATTATGATGCGCGACCCAACCATCGAGATTGTAATGTTCTTGGGCTATATTTTTTCCGGTAACCGACAGATCTTCTACCATCTGGCGCAATGGCTCGGATAGTTCTGAAAGATTGGTCATTTCAGCCAACCAGTAATTCATTTCAGTATTGATATTGATAGTGTATTTGCTGTCCCAAGGCGGCGCTAATTTATCGTTCCAGATACCTTGTAAATTGGCGGGCTGTGTACCAGTTCTTGATGACGTAATCAATAAATACCGCCCATACTGATAAAGTAGGGATACTAAATTTGGGTCTTCATCTTGTTGAAACGAAATCAACCTTTCGTCGGTCGGCCGATTTGAAAGCTCCGATTTTCCTAAATCTATTGCTACCCGATTGAAGAGTTCCCGAAAATCTGCGAGGTGTTTCTCCTTAATTGATTGATACGATTTGCCGTTTAGGTTGTCGAGGTATTTTATACATAGTTCCGTGGGATTGCCACTGATGTCTTGATAGTCGACAAAACTCGTTGCCGCTACAAGGTACAGGGTTGCACTGGTGGCGTCAATGACTTTGATGACACTGCCTTCCTTTACCAGTTCACCCCCATCATTGACCACTTTTAAGCGTGCTTCAAAGGTTAGTTTGCTTTCGGGATAGGGTTTGTTTTGAAAATCCAGTGCTTTGGGATAATCATTGGCTTTCCCCTTTAGAACAACTTCATCGCCCTCAACGGAAACCTCATATTCCGAATGTGGAGAATCTAGCCCGATGTTAAAAGTCAATGCACCCTTTTTTGAACTCTCAATATGGGTAATAAGGGCTTGGTCTGGTTCTGATGCAAAAACTTCCCTTTTAAATTTTACGCCGTTCATTTCATAAACTACCGATGATAGGGCATCTTCGAGATCGAGTTGCCTTTTGTAATTGTCAACCGCTTTGTGGTCGGGGAAATCGAGCAATATATTCCCGAAAGGCTGGTAACAGAATTGTCCGAAAGGTTGTGACATAAAACGATCATTCGCTAGGTCTTGGGCTTCTATTTGTTTGCCATCCCAGAGAAGCTGGCGGAGTTCATTCAAAACTTCAGAAGCTCCTTCATGGGTGTAGTCATGGGGTTGGCCGGTCCAAAGGGATTCTTCATTAAATTGAATGACCTCTTTATCTACGCCTCCATACACCATGGCGCCCATACGGCCGTTACCGAGGGGAAGTGCCTCTGTCCAGTTCGCTGCGGGTTTCGCATACCATAACATCAGCGAAGGGTTTAGCGATTTTTCGGGTTCCGTATGGTTACAAGAAAATAGGGTCAGTACGAATAGTAGCAGTATGTTTTGATGTAGCCTTTTTGTCATTTTATAGTTGCTAATTTTATTTTATCACTTTCCATATTTTCTTAATTGCCCATAATGCTTTTGTGTATGGTTAGTTGCGTGGTTTAGCATTTAAGTTTGCAAGTACACACCAAACTGAAAATCCGCGAGCCCCGAGGCTTCGGGGTTCAGAAGTTAGTGAGAACAAGCAATTGCTTATGGCCATTGTTGTGCGTTCGTTATTTATGGTTAATTAAACATTGAGAATTTATTGGTTCTTTTACAATACTTGTTTCAACATAGTCAGTTTCCATTATCGTATTAAAACATTTTTTTCCTTTATATTTTTTTGCCGGAATATGCTTGCATTCAACAAAGTCAGACTTACAAATTGAACATTCAGTTTTTGTCGCAATTCCAGTAACACTTAGTCCATTCAGTCGATTTTGAGAAATTCTTCTTTTAACTACTTTATCATTTATTATCATTTTTGATTTTAGTCCTTCATCATCACTCCAAAGCCAACACCAACCAACAATTTTTGGCTTATGTTCTAAAAAGACTGGTGTAGGTAAATCTTCATAAGGTGATTTTATTTCAAAACATTTATCAAATCCATCTTTTAATTCTTTTCTTCTTTTGTTAATCAGTTTATGATTATTGGTATCTTGAGGTTCTCCCAAATAGTTATAAGTTCGAGTTGAGTTATCAATTTTAATATTGATATTTTCTTTAGATACTTTTTCTTTTTTGTCTAAAAGTTTTTGAATTTGATTCGAAATAATGTTGGTTAATATTGTTATTGGAATATTAATCAAGGTTATAATAATTGGGTCAGCAAAAAATTCCGCAATTCCTTTTTTATACAGATATTGTACTGGAAGTCCATTGTCAGGTTCAATGGCAACTTCGTAACCTTCAGTACGTAAGTGCTTAACAAGCAGTAAAGTATCCCTTGTAATTAGTTTTCTATTTGGAAACCTATTTTCATAAGGGTTAAATGTGTCTATCTTTATTATTTTCTTCTTTCCCAAGGTTTTTCTTTAATGACGCACAATGGTCTCGGCTATGAATAGTTGTGTGGGTTAGCACTTAGCTTTGCAAGTACACACCTAACTGAAAATCCGTGAGCCTCGAGGTTTCGGGGTTCAGAAGTAGGCGAATACCAAGAGATTAGTTTTATACGTTGTTGTGCGTTCGTTTTATCCAGCATTATGATGAATTTCTATATTCTTGGGAATATCTTCAAGTCCACAAATCTTGTCTAATCTTTCAAGGTTTTTAGTATAAGATATATTCTCTAAGTAATCGCTTTTGGCATTAATGATTATTTCGTTAATATTTCTGTTACTTTCAATTTCATGTGCTATTTCATATAGAAATTTTCTCCACCAACCATAATAAAAATACCTCAAACTTTGTAAAATTTCTTTATTTTTTTTCAAAAGTGCTTATAACAAGATAAAATTCTAATAGTTGATAAACGACCTTTGTATCATCTGCTAATTCTTTATCCTCTTTTTTTCCTGATTTAGCAAAATTGTACTCAATCAGTTTTTCTTTATATTTTTTTTTATTTTCCCACTTCTCTTTTACAATCCAAGCTTCACTTCTTATTTTTTTAAATCGTTCACCATTAAATTCTCGAAAAAGTTCAATAGTTTTTTTTTGAATATCTCTTTGAATACTTTTTTTTGAGTAAATGATTGCAACAATAATTGATATGAAACCTGTCAAAGATATTGCAGTTCCCATAATTTTTAATGTACTATCCAGACGCTTGTCATTAATTGGTTCACTAAAAACATCATAGTCAATAAAAATATTAACAAAGAAATATATTACTATGGATAATAGAATACCCAATAAAACAATCAATATAAAAGGGCCAATTAATTCAAGGAAATATAATCTTAATTTTTTCTTCATAATATTTTTTAATGACGCACAATGGTCTCTTGTATGAAACGTAGCGTGTAAAAGGACGCTTTCGTTGCGAATTATACACGAGCCGAATTTTTAAATATTTCTTTTTTTTTATTAAAAGCCAAATCTAAAAATTTGGCGGTCTTCGCAAATACACACATACCTTTCGCAAAGCCAATATTAGATATGTTTTATATACATTCTTGGCAGTAGTATTATTTCCCCAGTATTTCACTGATATATATTGAACGATATTTTTCAGGATATTCAACTTGTACTCCGTGCGTGCCATTTTTAAATAAAAACCATTTTTTAGATGGTGCAATAATTGAATCAAAATACATCTTTGCTACAGACGTTTCAGTAAAATGATCGTTGTCTCCTTGTAATATGTAAACTGGCACTTTCAATTCGGGAATATCACGCATTAGATTCATATCGATAGCTGTAGATTCTAAAATCTTAGATGCAGGATAGTAGGATTCAGGACTGTTTATCATATCAGTAAATTTTTCTTTAAACGTCAACCCATTATCTAAAAACATACTTTTAATAAAATTAAAATCGGTCTCTAATTTTATCGGTGCATACTTCATTACAATCTGTCGTTCTATTTCGAAGGCTTCAGTTACTGAATTTTTTGAATTTTT
>TARA_R110002049_G_scaffold72490_3_pt1 | contig 82628 bp, 60 predicted proteins | sample TARA_R110002049 | Tara Oceans TARA_R110002049 (sample SAMEA4396941) | marine metagenome | biome: Polar Biome; feature: [SRF] surface water layer (ENVO:00010504); material: water (ENVO:00002006), including particulate matter (ENVO:01000060) such as... | depth 5 m | reverse complement strand
CAAGGTGTCGCCGCTTTCGAATATCTAAACGAGCTGTATCTTTCGACAACTAGCGTCTTCGCCGACGCACGGTTAACAAACCTGCAAATCCACAGGCAAAAATCGTCGCCGACATTGGCTCGGGCACCGGATTCACGGTGACGGTCAAATCACCCTTCGTGATCCGAGCGAGGTCTGCCTGATCCAACTTGAAAGCCGTCAAGCGATTGTCCAGGGTAAAATTCGCTTGCGTTACTGGAGTCGGAAACGTGAACAACAGTGGTGCGGGAACAATGACATTAGCCCCGTCACCTGTTTGCATCGCACTGGCAGAAGCCGAAACGACACTTGCGGGATTCAAAGTATTCGCAGGGCCGCCGTAGAACCCTTGGACCGTTCCCGTACCCATCGTTTCCGCGAAGTAGCTCTCTTGGATCAACACCGATGAGATCGTCTCACCTGGCTTCGCAACCACTTGGAACGAAATCGAATGGTCGAGAACCGATGGTGGAAACCCAGCGGTCGTTGCTTCCAGTGAAAAAGCCGCCGTGCCAAAGGTCAACGTATCACCGCTTACGCTCACGGGTGCGTAAAGCGAAGGAAACGGCGCGGGGGAGGCGAGCCCGTTGTTTTCAACCAAATTGTTAAAATCAACGGTTGTCCCGGCAAAGGAACCGAGCGATATCGTTCCTGCGGTCGAATTTGCCCCAAGTAGTGCCGCTACCAGAAGCACTGCCAGCGGTGCGCGTGCGTTTAAAAGAGTCATCGAATCCAGCCTACTCAGAGATAAGAAAAGTCGTCTTAGCAGTAAAATCTTGAAGCATCGAGCCTGCGATACAGGCTACTCACCCAATCTCAGCAAACAAGCTTAAGCTCGCTTGCGACGTCGCGTTGAAAGCACACCGGCACATCCCATCAGGAATGCCAACGATGAAGGTTCGGGCACGGCCGTTGTGACGGAAACCAACACCAACTTCTTATCGATGAACGCGTAGTCGGATCCCACACCTGCTGCACTCAAACGATTGTCGATATCGATAAACACTTGGTCAGACGCTGGGAACGAGTCAAACGTGATCGTCGACTCCCACAGACCGGAGCTGATTGTTCCCGCAGCACCTGCGAAGGTCTGCATATCGGAAGCCACATCGGCCCCCCCACCCTGAGAACCCACAGCGGATCCACCCAGGAAAAAATTGGCGATCCCTTCGTTGATCGTGGTGTAGCTCCCAACTTCCTGAACAGTGACCGATGTAACCATCCGCCCAGGCAATGCGTTCACCGAAAACGATAAGCGCCCGTCGAGTGAAGGAGGGACCATCAACGAATCTTGGCGGAAATTGAATGCGTCAAAATCGAGGGTGTCGTTATAAGCAGTTATTCCGGCGAATAGGCTGTACCCAGGCGTTGCGCTATCGTTGACTTCTTGGAGGTCGGTGAACGTGACGGACGTGCCGGCTTGATCCGGAAAAAAGACCGTTGCTGCTTTGGCTGGAGCAGCCAACATAAATGCAGTGAAAAGTACGGCCACCGCCGTCTGCATTAGAGATTTAAGTCGCATGCTGTTACCCGTGCTGTGCATGAAAAAGGACTAGAGGTACGTGGATAGGACCCGCGGATTGTGGCGAGTCCAGAATCATATTGCAAGTAGTTTCTGGCGGACCTGAGGCGGTCCAGACGTTACTATCCGCCCAAACCTCCAAAAACCCAATGTTTGATGCGATTCATGCATCCACTGCGATCCGATATTTTTTCAGAATCTACAACCGATTTGCCAGCAACCTAGCCCATTCGGGCGTTTCGCCCATAACCGCGGGGTTCTAAGAGTGCCGGCAGAGGTCTGTTTCCAAACCCCCTCGACTCATAGATCGTCCCCCAACATAACTGGAACCTTCGGCACTTTGTTCCAAATATGTGGATAAATCCGATTTTTTGATTCTGTAATTTCGCCGGCTTCGTTCCCGAAGCCACTGCAGCCTTTCACCCAACGGACGATTCGCTCTGCTGAGACTCCCTGCTGCCGCAACATACTCAGCCGCGTATCCCCGTGACGCTTTGCGAGTCTGCGACCGTCTTTTCCACAGACCAGTGGTACATGGACGAATTGTGGCAGTGAATAGCCCAGCGCCCGGAACAGCTCGATTTGCCGAAAAGTGCTTGGGATCAGATCATCACCTCGGACTACCTCGGTGACCCCCATCTCGCCGTCATCGACGACCACGGCCAATTGGTACGAGGGGGAACCGCTTTTTTGAGTCACCGGAAAATCGCCAAGGTGCTTTGCTGGGATACACCGCTGGTGTCCCGCCACGGCATCGTCAAACGCAACGGGTTCATGCCCGACACGGAAACGCCAGCAGTAACTGCCCGGTTCCGGCGTCGGATCACCGTTTCGCCAAGCAGCACACGTCCCAGGATAAAGCTTTCCTTCGTGTTCAAAGTGGGGGGCGGAGCCAGCAAGCTGAATATCTTTGCGAGTGCATGTGCAAGGATAAACAGAATCGGCCTGAATCAGCTTTTCCAGTGCGTTCTCGTACAGTGACATTCGCTGCGTTTGGATGTATGGCGCGTGAGGGCCACCGATATCAGGCCCTTCGTCCCAATCGATTCCGAGCCACGCCAGATCATCGATCGCTTGCTGGATCGCCCAAGGCTTAACGCGAGGGGAATCGACGTCTTCGATCCGCAGGATCAACCGCGACCCGTTTGCGCGTGCCGACCAATACGCGAGCAAGAACGTACGGGCGTTCCCAAGATGTTGTGCCCCGGTGGGCGACGGGGCGAGACGGCCAACACCCATCAAAATTCTGCATTACCCGGCGTACGCGGGAAAGGAATCACGTCACGAATGTTTGCCATTCCCGTCGCATACTGGACCGCACGTTCGAGCCCGAGCCCAAATCCGGCATGGGGAACGCTGCCGTAGCGACGCAAATCGACATACCAAGCGTACTCGTCCATATCCAAATCGGCCTGCTGCATCCGGTCGGTCAAGACATCCAGACGTTCCTCGCGCTGGCTGCCGCCGATAATTTCGCCAACGCCGGGGACCAGCACGTCCATGGCAGCGACCGTTTTTCCGTCCTCACTGACACGCATATAGAACGGTTTGATGGTTGATGGATAGTCCGTCAGGATCACGGGGCCGCCGACATGCTGTTCCGTCAGGTATCGCTCATGCTCGGCCTGCAAGTCAGTTCCCCACGCAATCGGATACTCGAACTTTTGATCACACGTGGTCAGCACATCGATCGCATCGGTGTAAGTCATATGAGTAAAACTGCCGTCGACGACGGAGCGAAGTTGTTCGATTTTGCCTTTTTCGATCCGTTGGTCAAAGAATTCCATGTCCTCCTGACAGTATTCCAAGCAATCGCGAAAGATTCGCTTTAGAAAGTCCTCGGCAAGCTTCATATCGTCGGCGAGATCGAAAAATGCCGCTTCCGGCTCGACCATCCAGAACTCGGCCAAGTGCCGGCTGGTATTACTATTTTCCGCCCGAAACGTTGGGCCAAACGTATAAATACGCCCCAAAGCCGATGCGTATGACTCGCCGGCTAATTGCCCGCTAACGGTCAGGAAGGCCGGTTTATCAAAGAAGTCGAACGCGTAGTTGACCGGGCCACCACTCTTGGCCAAGTGTTCCAAATCGAGTGAGGTGACTCGAAACATTTCGCCAGCCCCCTCGCAATCACTGGACGTGATGATCGGCGTGTGCGTGTAGAGGAATCGCTGTTCGTGAAAGAATTGGTGAATCGACTGGCTGATTTGATCGCGAACCCGCATCACGGCACCCAGAGTGTTGGTTCGCGGCCGCAAGTGAGCCCACTCGCGCAGCTTTTCAAACGAATGACGTTTTTTCTGCAGCGGATACGATTCCGGATCGGCCCAACCGATGACCCTGACCTCGGTGGCATGCAGCTCGGTCGATTGTCCTTTGGCAGGCGATTCCTGTAGCGTTCCTTGAACAATCACGCTGCAGCCGGCCGTGATCTTTTGCACCTGATCGGCGTAGTTGTCCAGTTCACCGGGAGCGACCACCTGCAAATTGCCCATGCAAGTGCCGTCGTTGACCTCGATAAAACTGAATCCGCCCTTGCTGTCTCGACGCGTCCTTACCCAGCCTCGGATTTCACATTCGACCGGCGTCGCGGATTCGTTCCGCGCATCTTTGACACTCATCCATTTGGTCACGATTGAACACTCCGTTTCAACAATAAGTGAACTATTTGCCGGCCTTCGCAGCAGATTCCCGCTTCAAGAATCCCAACAGCCCCAGGACGAGTAACAGCACTAACAACCCAATGGCGAATTTGCCAATCGGAAAACCGTACATCGATTTCTCGTGGATGCCCCAAGCCGACGCTAACATCGCGACGGTCGTGGCCAGGATCATGAGCGTGTTCCATAACACCCGCTTGCCGCCGGTCGGCATCGAATCGCCCAGCGTCAGCTTGGAATTCATCAGCAACAAGAACGAAAAATAGGCGATCGGCAACATCGCGCCGCCGATCACCGAGGTGGGAGTCGCCAAAGCGGGCGCCGCGCTGCCCCAGACGAAAGGCCCGACCACACCCACGGCCGGAACCATACTGCCGATGCGGTGCCACTTGCCTTCACAAGGTACGCCGATCAATTCGCAGAACGCAAACCCGTTGATCAGCATCAGGATAATGATGGTCGACAGCGCCATCCCCAGCACGCCGATCCCGAACAGTTTTTGGGCGACCGCATCGCCAACCATCGGCGAGAGCGTCTTGGCCAGAGACAGGTTGTCTCGCTCGGCCAGCATGGCCGCCAATTTCCGGTCCGCCTCCGGCAACCCGGCTCGCGATGACTCGATTTCGTCATCGGAGACGCCCGCCGCTTTCAGCCGCATGTCGGTGAATTTGTAATAGCTCTTGACCTCTTTGGCCGACGTGTTTCCGTCCGCCACCATTGCCAAGACATCTTCACTGCGGGCGTGAAATTGGCTGGCTGCGGCGATGACAACACAGCCGGTGGCCAACACAAAAGGGATGATCAGACCGAGTGAGAGGTCAAAAATCGCTAACCCACGGTGCCGCAACCCCCATCCCTTTCGCAACATGGAATAGGGCAACAGAAATGACATGTTGACGCCAACCGCGGTCGCGAATCCCGTGATGATCCGGTCTTTCTGGATGTTGGCAATCGTAGCATTCCACCATTCGGCGTGTACGCCCGTTCGTGCAATCGAGTCCGCCATCGCTGGAACAGGTTCGAATAAGTATTTGGCGTTCGGGACGAGACCGGCGAAGATCTCGCTCCAATCAAGTGCTCCCTGCAGCGTCATTGCCGCCACGACGCCAAAAAAGGACAGCACGACAATCCCGACCAAGCCCTTCAAGATCATCTCGAAAAGCTTGATGCCGGCACTGCCGGAGTTATAAAACCAGACGACCGTCGCGGACACGATTAACAAGACTGCTGCGACGCCGATTTTACCGTTGGCTGTGTCCAGCGAAGGAATCAAGTTCTGCTGGACCGAAGCGGTTCCCAGAGCGAACTGTGGCAGACACCAAACGATGTTGGCCATCATCGTTGCGATCAACCAACCCCACGCCAAAACCGGGCTGACGTGGTGCTTAAGCGTATGAAATGGCCGCTCGCCGGTAGAAAGCGTGACATAGCTGATCGCCGACAACATGATCACGCCCAAGATCATGGCCACCGGCTGCAGCCACATCATCTCGTAGCCCATGATGACGCCCAAATATAACGCCCCGGCAAGCGAACCGCCGCCCAACGTGATCGCCCCCTGCAGCCAACCAGGCCCGGATAAACGCGTGTAAATCGCGGCCTTTCCGAGCGTTCCCTTGGATTCGGCCTCGGCCAATAGTGCATCTTCGCGTAAGCGTGCTGGGTCTGCATTCATGGCGGGACAATCGACTCAGTGAGGGGAAAGATTCAGGGGGCAACGGCAGCAACGCGCCAATCGAAAGGGATTAACTTTCGATTTCAGCGAGATACCGTTCGGCGTCGAGTGCGGCCATGCATCCGGTGCCGGCCGAAGTGATCGCTTGTCGATAATAGTCGTCCGCGACGTCACCGGCGGCAAAGACGCCGGCGACGTTGGTGTTGGTGCGAAACGGCTTGGTCCACTGAATATAGCCGCTTTCATTCATGTCGACGGCATCGCCCAGAAAACTTGTATTGGGCGTATGTCCGATGGCGACGAACATACCGCCAACCGCCAAGTCACGGACGGAATCGTCCACGGTGCTCTTGACCTTCAGATTGTTGACGATGTTGCCGTCTCCCTGAACCTCATCGACGACCGTGTTCCAGCACATCTCGATGTTTGGATGGTTCAATGCCCGGTCTTGCATGACTTTGGAAGCCCGCATTTCGTCGCGTCGGACGATCATGTAGATCGTGGCCGCATTCTTCAAATTAGCGAGGTACGTTGCCTCCTCGACCGCCGAATCACCGCCGCCCACGACGGCCAACGGCTTGCCGCGATAGATCGGCAATGCACCGTCGCAAACCGCACAAGCGCTGACCCCTTTGTTCTTGTAGGCCTCTTCCGACGGCAATCCCAAATAGTTTGCCCGAGCCCCGGTCGCGATAATGACGGTGCGGGCTTGAACCGCATCGCCGCCCGCCGGCTTCAAGGTGTGCACATCGCCGGTGAAATCAACCGATTCGATATCGTCGCCGATCACGCGTGTGCCAAAATTAAGCGCCTGTTGCTTCATCAATTCCATCAACTCGACGCCCTGGACGGCATAGTGCGGCTGGCCGTCTTTCTCATGTCCCTCGGGGGCCATCGGCAAATTCCAGTGACGGTCCTTGTCCACCGCTGATTCGACGAACGCACGGACATTGCCGGCAGGGAAGCCTGCGTAGTTTTCGACTTCGGTGGTAAACGCCAGCTGCCCCAGCGGAATCATCTCCGGCTTGACGGTCCCTTCGTAAACGACGGGATTTAAATTGGCCCGTGCCGCGTAAATGGCTGCCGACCAACCTGCCGGACCGCTACCAATGATGATTGTTTTTTCGATATTGTCCGTCACTTCAGGAAGAGCTCCAAGCTATTGAATTGTCGTTGACATCTAATCTGCGTACGGGAATCGCGTTAGTATAGAGACGTTTCACGTCGTAGCTACCGCCGCTCGACGTTCAAAACGCAACCGCCCGAAAACAAAACGCAACCGCCCGAAAACTAAATTTCGGATCACTCATTCACAATCGAGTTGCTCTCCTCATGCAGACATTGTTGATCGCCGTCGCAACGATGGTCGCCTACCTGGTCGCCTATCACACCTATGGTCGCTGGTTGGCTAGAAAAGTGTTTCGACTTGACGCCGCGGCCGGCGTCCCCAGCATCGAATTGAATGACGACCGCGACTTTGTCCCGACCGACAAGTCGATTCTGTTCGGACACCACTTCACGTCCATCGCAGGCACCGGCCCGATCGTCGGCCCGGCCATCGCGGTGATGTGGGGCTGGCTGCCGGCTTTGGTGTGGGTGTTGCTCGGTTCGATTTTGGTCGGTGCCGTTCATGATTTCGGATCGTTGGTGGTTTCGATTCGCAGTCGTGGCCAGACCGTCGGTGACGTCGCCGGCCGGGTGCTGAACCGTCGAGTTCGCCTGTTATTCCTGCTGATTCTTTTCATGGCGTTGACGATCGTCTTGGCGATTTTTGGCCTTGTGATCGCATCGGTGTTCAAACAGTACCCCGCGTCAATCATTCCTTGCTTGGTGCAAATCCCCATTGCCGTCGCGATCGGCATGTGGCTGCATCGCAACCAAGTCCATCTGTTGGTGCCGTCGCTGATCGCGCTGGCGACGATGTACGCCACGTTGGTATTCGGGAATACAGGCGTCCTTGGCGACATCAACCAGACCATGGCAAGCTGGTCGGTGATCACCTGGGTTGTGATCTTGCTGGCCTATTCCTACGTCGCGTCGGTGTTGCCGGTGTGGCTGTTGCTGCAGCCGCGCGACTACATCAACTCGTTGCAACTGATCACGGCCTTGGGGTTGGTCGTCGTGGGCCTGATCACCGCCGGGCTGATTGGCGGCGCGCCGATCGCCGAAGGCGCCGGCCGCACTCCGCTAGAAATCGTGGCGCCCGCGATCCGTGCGAACCCTGAAGGCGCGCCGGCTGTCATCCCATTCCTGTTCATCACAATTGCCTGTGGCGCGTGCAGCGGATTCCACTGCCTGGTTTCCTCGGGCACATCCAGCAAACAAATCAAATGTGAAACCGATGCGCAATTCGTCGGGTACGGTTCCATGCTGACCGAAGGATTCCTGGCAACGATCGTCATTTTGGCCTGTGTCGCCGGGCTGGGATTGGGCGCAACCGAAGCGGTCGGCGGTGGGGGCGAACTGTTAACGGGAGTGGACGCATACAACGCCCGATATGAATCATGGAGTTCGGCCAAGGGATTGGGCGCCAAAGTCGGCGCGTTCGTTGATGGCTCCGCCAATTTCCTGCAGGCGTTGTCAATTCCCAGTGGTACAGCGATCGCGATCATGGGCGTGCTGGTCGCATCCTTTGCCGGCACGACGCTAGATACCGCCTGTCGCTTGCAGCGATATGTCGTTCAGGAACTCGCGGCAACGTTCGTCGGCGACGGATCGGCGCAATCGAATTCGCAAGGTTTCTCGGCCAACCCTCTCGTGTGGCTGACCAATAAACACGGCGCCACGATCTTCGCAGTCGTACTCGCATTGGTCATTGCGTCGCTGCCCGGCCCGGGGACGCCCGTCACGCTAGGCCAAGCGATCGCAGGCGACGTGCCGGCGGAATTCACGGCCGCCAATCCGGGGCTGCCCCACGCGGCAACCGCAGGCGGACTTGGAGGCGCCGGCTGGTGGCTGAGTCAATTCGGCGGAAAAGGCGGGTTGATTTTGTGGCCGCTTTTTGGTGCGACCAATCAACTGTTGGCGGGACTGGCGTTTCTGGTCATCTCGTTTTTTCTGTGGCGACGCAGCATTCCCGTTTGGTTCATCGTCATCCCGATGGTGTTCATGCTGATCATGCCTGCCTGGGCCATGCTGAGCGAATTGCCGACCTGGCTAGGTGCCGAAAACCCGAACTGGGTCGTCATCGGCGTCGGGATCGCCACGTTGGTGCTGGAAGCATGGATGCTCGTCGAAGCCATCATCCTGTGGCCCAGAGTCAAAGGCATTTTGGAAGTCCCCGCGGGCGAGGCTTTTGCCAAATCCGTCAGCGCGTTATCCGGCGCGCCATCGACATCCGGGGTGTCATCGACCGGCAGCGGGCCCAATTGCTAACGCGTGCCCTACGCATTGTCGCCACGATGGCTAACAATCGCACGTTTTCCGTTTCTCTACACGTGACTGAAGTGACAGCGCAGCCATGCGAGTTCTTTCCGGCATCCAGCCCACCGGCCGTCCACACTGGGGCAATTACTTCGGTGCAATCCGCCAGTACATCGATCTGCAAGAATCCAATGAAGGCTACTACTTCATCGCCGACCTGCACGCGCTGACAACCGTGCGCGACGCTCAGGCGATGCGTGACAACACGATGAACGCCGCGATCGACCTGTTGGCGCTGGGGCTCGATCCGGACAAAGCGACGTTGTTTGTTCAGTCGCATGTCCCAGAGGTCAGCGAACTGTGCTGGTTGCTGCTCAGCGGCACGCCGATGGGCTTGCTGCAGCGGTGCGTCGCTTACAAAGAAAAGGTCGATAAGGGATTGCCGGCGGACGCGGGTTTGTTCAGCTATCCGGTTCTGCAAGCCGCGGACATCTTGGCGTATGACAGCGAAGTGGTTCCAGTTGGCGCCGACCAAGTCCAACACATCGAAGTCTGTCGCGACATTGCCGGACGGTTCAACCATCACTTCGGCGAAACGTTCAAGCTGCCAAAGGCTCAAACACTCGACCACAGCGCCAAAGTCCCCGGCACCGATGGCGAGAAAATGAGCAAAAGCTATGACAACACGCTGCCGCTGTTTGGCGAAGTCAAGAAAATTCGAAAACAGATCATGCGGATCACCACGGACAGCCGCCCGATGGAAGATCCCAAGGAACCCGAAGAAGACCACCTGTTCCAATTGTTCCGTTTGTTCGCTGACCAAGCGGCCGTCGAGGAAATGGCGGCCATGTACCGGCGAGGCGGATTCGGATACGGCGAAGTCAAAAAGGCCGTCGCGGAAGCCAGCGAAAGCTACTTTGCCAACGCTCGCGAACGTCGCATCGATCTGGAGAACAATCTGGACCACGTCCGAGACGTCCTGCAGCGCGGGGCCGAACAGGCCAGGAACGTTGCCGCGACGGTGCTAAGCCGTGCCCAGTCGGCTTGTGGGTTACGATAACGGCATGGCGATCCTAGGCATCGGAACGGAAATCGTAGAATGCGTCCGCATCGCGAAAATGATCGAGACGCACGGCGAACAATTTCTCGAACGCGTCTATACGGCCGACGAGATCGAGTACTGCGTTCGGTCGGCCATTTCATCGCGGCACTTCGCGACCCGCTGGGCCGCCAAAGAAGCGACGATGAAGGCGATGCGTTGCCGAAATCATGGCGTCCGCTGGTGTGACATCGAAGTCGTTTTGCACCGTGACGAGGGACCTCAAATCGAAGTCGCGGGTATGGCCGCCACCTGTGCCGAAGAACTCGGGATCACCCGCTTTCACGTCAGCCTTGGCGCGTGCCGTACCCATGCGACGGCTTATGTTCTTGCCACCGACGAAATGGATTGACCCGGAATGTTTCGACTCGCACTTCATTGGCAAATCCTGATCGGCATGGTTGCCGGCGCGGTCTTGGGAATCGCACTGAATCTGTTTGCGTCGGAGGGCCAGACCACCGTCACCGAGCGTTTGCCTGCGGATGTTACCGAAGCAACGATTCATGAATCGTCCGCGGATATCTCGCTTTCCTACACGAACGATGCGGGCGACCGAACCACTTGGACCGTCAAGCCTTTCAAGGAAGCCGACGATGATCCCGACCGATGGGTGCCGACGCTGGAGGAATTGCAAAAGATAGATCCTTTTGCCGCATCGATCTACCAAAGTCACGGTGGCACGGCAGCCACCAAAGCTGGCATCTGGTTCAAGCGACTCGGCGGATTGTTCCTACGCATGCTGCAGATGGTCGCAGTGCCGCTGATTATCACGTCGCTAATGTCAGGCATCCTTGGGCTTGGACAAGCTCAAGGCGTTGGACGCATGTTCCGCCGGACGATTCTGTATTACTTAGCAACCAGCATCCTGGCCATCATCACTGGCCTTTTCGCGGTGAACTTGATTCGTCCGGGCCTGACCGGCGAAGCGCCACCGGCGGTTCGGTCTGCGGTCGTCGCCGCACCGCTAAGCGATGTCTTATTCGCCCAGCTAGAAGCGATGATCCCCAGCAACCCGCTGGGTGCACTGGTCGCCCCCAACTTTCTTTCGATCATTGCATTCACGATCGCATTTTCGTTGTTCACGCTGTCGGTCGGTGGCGAAGTTGCCGACCGCATCCGCGCGATGACGACCGCCGGTTTCGAAGTGATGATGGCGATGACAATGGCCATTATCCACCTGGCGCCAATCGGCGTGTTCTTTCTGATCGCTTACGTGACCGCGACACAAGGCGCCAGCGTGTTTCGATCACTGGCCTGGTATGTTGTGGCCGTCACACTGGCATTAGCGATTCACGCAGTGATCACGTTGCCGCTGATCCTCAAATTTGTGGCCAAGCGCAGCCCGATCGAATTTGCCAAAGCGATGTCGCCCGCGCTGTTGACGGCATTCAGCAGCGCCAGCAGCAACGGCACGCTGCCATTGACCCTTTCCAGCGTCGAACAACGGGCCAAAATCAGCAATCGCACCGGATCATTCGTGCTGCCGCTGGGCGCAACGATCAACATGGATGGCACCGCGCTTTACGAAGCGGTGGCGGTTCTCTTCATTGCCCAGCTGCATCACGGACAGAACTTGCCGTTATCGGCGCAAATCATTGTCGCGCTGACCGCGCTGCTGGCCAGTGTCGGTGCCGCAGGCATTCCACACGCAGGACTGGTCATGATGGTGATCATCCTGCAGGCAGTCGGACTGCCCGTTGAAATGCAAGGCATCATCCTGGCCGTCGACCGAGTTCTGGACATGGGCCGCACGACCGTGAACGTCTGGAGCGACTCGTGTGGATGCGCCGTTGTCGAGGCGCTCGAGTTGAAGTCGTCCCAAGCGACGGATTCTCAGCCGGCATCGGCCTAGTCCACGCCAGCGGCGTCCCAGCGCATTTTGCCGCCGGCGTCCCAGTGCATTTTGCCTGCGGGAACGTTCCTGCGTGATTGCGAACAGGTCGACGTGCATGCCCGAGAGGCGCTCGAGACGCCAAGCCCACCAGAACGGAATTCGCAATCGGACAGGACGTCGCTACGACAACGCTCTAGCGCAGATTGCTGTCGAAGACCTGCACCGACGCCCAGCTGTCCTGTTGTTCTTCGATGAATTTCAGGTGACGCTCGGCCGTTTGATAAGCATCGTGGGCCGCCCGATCCTGAAAGATCACGTGCAGCGAAACGTCATAGTCACCGTTGACCGGACGGTTCAGTTCCTTTTCACGCGTGCCCACCGAAAAGTCGACCAGACCGTCATGGTCGTCAAGATATTTTTCACACGCCGCAATCAGCTTCTCAGCCGATTCGTCGCTGCGATCTTTCAACGTGAAGAATACGTGGTGGGCCAAGCGTGCCATGTTTGTCGATCTTTCGATGGGGGATCCTATGGGCGTCCGCTCGAATCAATCGAGCGTCTTTCGTCGAGACTTATCTTTCCCGAATCCCTGCCGTTTCTGCAACCCGGCACGATCCATCAGCGAACTCTTCATCATCTCTTCCATGTAGTCGTCGTCGCCGGGAGGAGGCCCGAACGCACCAAGCGCCTGCGGGTCAAACTCAACGGTGTACTCGTGTTTGGCGATCGAAACCTTGCAGTCGGGATCCAGACGCTTGCGAATCACCGTCCGACCGTCAACTTTGACTCCGTTTCGACTGTTCAAGTCACGGATAAACCAATAACCGTATTCCAGGGTCATTCGACAATGTTGACCGGACACGTTGGCAAACCGCAGCTGAATATCACATTCGGCACGGCGCCCAATCGTCAGCCGATCCTTCATCAAGGGAATCGGATCGCCGCCGCCACATGGTGTCAGTTGCCCGTAGGGGCCTGCAAATTCAATCGAGTTACTCACGTCGTTCCCTAATTGCCTTGATTCCGATTTGCCCTGGCCTGACGTCTCAGGCCCATTGGTATTCCAAAACTGCTAGTAGATAATCAGATTGCATACGAACATCCTGCATACGAACATCCTGCATACGAACATCCTGCATACGAACATCCTGCATACGAACATCGGCGTGGGCCTGGAACATTCAGGCCGCGGTCCACTTGAATCCAAGTGCGCTCCGATTGCTGTCAACTTGCTCTCGACGCTCAAATTGCTCTATTAGAACTCCCCGCCTGCTCTATTAGAACGCGTCAACGGGCCAGCCGAACCCACATCGTCTGTCGTACGTTCGTCAACTATTGTGACTCGCATCCCCCGTTTGGCAACTCTTTGAGTCCCCTTCATGGCCGAATCTAACGATCGATTGGATTGGCAGGCGGACGGTTTGCCGTTTAATACGTTTGGCGCGTCTTTGCGGCGTCGTTTCGGCGGACGGATTCAACGCGTCAGCATCGATGCCGGCTTTACATGCCCTAATGTTGACGGCGCGGTTGCCCGTGGCGGATGCAATTTCTGTGACAATCGCTCTTTCAGCCCCAGTCGCCGCGTCCGTTTGAAACAGGTTCGAGACCAACTGGTGGACGGGATCGAAACGGTCCGCAAACGATACGACAAGGTGCAAGGGTTCATCGCGTACTTTCAGCCGGCCACGAACACCTACGCGCCGGTGGACCAGCTTGCCGAAGTTTTCGAATTGGCAATTCAGTGTGATGAACAGATCGTTGGGCTCGCCATCGGAACGCGACCGGACTGCGTACCCGATTCCGTCCTGGACTTGGTCGAATCGCTAGCCGAGCGTACCTACGTGTCGCTGGAATACGGCATGCAGACGATTCACGAAGCGGGCCTGCGATGGATGAATCGCGCACACGACCACGAATCCATGATCAATGCGATCGCACGCAGCCGGGGGCGTGGATTCGAGTGTTGCGCGCATGTGATTCTGGGGATTCCCGGCGAGACTCACGCAATGATGATGGAAACGGCCGATGAGATCGGTCGACTGGGTTTCGACGCCGTTAAACTGCACAATTTGTATTGCGTTCACGGCACCCAACTGGGCGAACAGGTCCTTGCCGGCGAAATCACGATGATGGAACGAGAACCCTATATTCACACGGTGGTCGACTTCTTGGAAAGGATTCCGCCGACCGTGATTGTCGAGCGAGTCAGCGGTGACGCTCCGCCCAATTTCCTGATCGAACCGAAATGGTGCTTAGAAAAATCGTCGATTCGGTTGGCCATTGAAGCCGAATTTCTGCGTCGCGGCTCGCGGCAAGGCAGCCGCTATGACACTAGCAACTTATCGCCGCAAACCGACGCGAACGCATCCGATCGCCAGCGGCCGATCGACAACACCCCTGCATCGATCCGACAGATGATTGAACAACGTGGGCGGTTGCCAGTGTTGAAAATGCAGAACTGAGGATGCGAAACGGATTTCGCACCCCTACCGGCCGGATTCTGCCCCCATTCCAGATGGCAGGCTTGAGCACTGATTAGCCAGGGCATTCTGTCCAACTACGCCCATCGCCGCCACGTCGCTATACTGCCCCGCTTCATTCTTTCCCCCGCCGGAACCCTACCTACATGGCACGTCTTTGTATCGTCTTTGGATTGCTGCTTTGCGGCTTGACGATCGTTGCATTGGTGAACGCGCCGCTAAAAAACGCCGCCTATTTCGTACCGATGATGCTTGGGATTCCGATCTTGTTTTGCGGAGTCGTCGGGCTAAACCCCCATCGGCTGGGCACCGCGCTGCGGTTCGCGGCGGCCATCGCCACGATCGGGTCGACGATGGGACTGATGCGTGTCAGCGTGTGCTTCGTACGGCTGGGCCGCGACGTTCACGTGAACATGCTGGCGTTGAAAGTTGTCTCGGCGATGACGGTTCTGTGTTTGGTTTTCGCCATCCTTTGCCTATTCTCGGTCTTAAGAATGCGACGCAAACGATTGTCGGCTGGCCAAGTACCCAAGAATCACCCGAGCGGCGAGCCGACCTGACCCCCTTTCGGGCGTGGTGGATTTACCGTAAGCCATGGGTCCAACCGGGCGACGGTTCGTCAACGTTTTCTTGCTAAATCACAACCCCAATTTACCCAATCCCCTGCATCGAGACATGACCTCGAAACCTATCCTGATCTACGACACGACCTTGCGCGACGGCTCGCAGGGCGAAGGCGTCAGTTTTTCTCTCCAGGACAAACTGAATATTGCTCAGCGATTGGCCGAAGTGGGCGTTGACTTCATCGAAGGTGGTTACCCGCTCTCGAACGAAAAGGACGTTGCCTTTTTTCGCGAAGTCCGATCGCTTGATCTCGGCGACACCAAGGTGTGTGCGTTCGGCATGACCCGCCGCCGTTCGATTGCCGCAGCTGACGATCCTGGCATGCAAGCACTCGTCGCGGCCGAGACACCGATCATCACAGTCGTCGGCAAGACCTGGGATTATCACGCAACGGAAGTGCTGCGGGTTTCGCTTGACGAAAACTTGGAAATGATCGGCGACAGCGTCGAATTTTTGAACAAACACGCCGAAGTCATCTATGACGCCGAACATTTCTTTGATGGATACAACGCCAACCCCGAATACGCGCTGCGTACCTTAGCCGCGGCGGTCGATGCCGGTGCGACGTGGCTGGCGCTTTGCGACACCAACGGCGGAACACTGCCAGAACGTATCGCCGAAGTCACCGCGATTGCGTTAAACCAATTCACCGATCGCAACGTGCAAGTTGGCATCCATTGCCACAACGATAGTGAAGTCGCCGTCGCCAACTCGCTTGCCGCCGTCGACGCCGGGGCCACACAAGTCCAAGGCACGATCAACGGCATTGGCGAACGCTGTGGCAATGTCGACCTGATCGCCGTCATTGCGAACCTGGCGCTGAAGAAAAAGAACTATTCGGTGCTGGGCGGACGTTCGCTGCATCCGATGACGGAACTGAGCCGATTCGTTTATGAAACGGCCAACCTGCAATGGCGTGGCAACCAGCCATTTGTCGGCCAAAGCGCCTTCGCGCACAAAGGCGGCATGCACGTTCATGCGATCAACAAAGCCTCGAAAACCTACGAGCACATCGACCCCGCACTGGTCGGCAACGAACGTCGCATCTTGGTCAGCGAGTTGTCCGGACGCAGCAACATTGTTGCCGTCGCGACCCAGCACAACATCGAAGACGACCGTGAATTGATGGACAAAATCTTGGCCGAGGTCGTTCGCCTGGAAAACCAAGGTTACCAATTCGAAAACGCCGGAGCCTCGTTCGATCTGCTCGTCAAACGCGTCGCGGGAACATTTCAAGAACACTTTCACCCGATCAAGTACCGAATCGTCGCCGGCGACCGTGACAGTTCCCATGGCAAAGTGTTCGCCGAAGCGATCATCAAACTGTACATCGGGGATGAAATGTGGTTCGATGCGGCCGAAGGGCATGGGCCGGTCAACGCGCTCGATGCCGCCCTGCGAAAGGCGCTGCTGGGACGATATCCCTGCCTTAGCGAGATGCGTTTGCTCGACTACAAAGTACGCGTCGTCGATTCCGGTGCCGGCACCGCCGCGTCGATCCGCGTGAACATCGAAAGCGGCGACAAACAGGAAACTTGGGGGACGATCGGCGTCAGCGAGAATATTATCGAAGCCAGTTGGCGGGCATTGGTCGACGCCGTCGAATACAAGCTGCACAAAGAAGAGCAACCGGTCGGCGGCAACCAACACGGAACATCCTCGGAAACATCCACAGAAACCACGTCCGCCCAACGCCGACCCGATTCACAGGCCACCACATCCTAGTCGTGGGTTGTCGGTTTATCTCACAATGTCCATGATTTGTACGTTGCTTCTTGGATACATAGAACTGCCTAAATCATGACGATCCCTAACCGATTTGATCACGCGACGGCCGCCGCCGAAATTGCCGGCCGTTGGGAAGACGCTGGATGCGCCAACGCGGAAGTAAACCGCGACAAAAAACCGTTCACCATTGTGATTCCGCCGCCGAACGTGACCGGTGCGTTGCACCTCGGGCATGGCCTGAACAACACGCTGCAGGACATTCTGATCCGGGCCAAGCGGATGCAGGGCTTCGAGGCCTTATGGATGCCAGGTACCGACCACGCCGGCATCGCCACCCAGGCCGTTGTCGAGCGCCGCTTAAAGGAACAAGAAAACAAATCGCGACACGATCTGGGACGCGAGGAACTGGTCAATCGTATTTGGGCATGGAAAGACCAATACGAAAAACGCATCCTCGGCCAGCTAAAGCGGATGGGGTGCAGTTGTGATTGGCGGCGGACTCGCTTTACATTGGATGACACCTGCGCCGCAGCGGTCCGCGCAACGTTCTTTGATCTTTTTGGCAAGCGGCGGATCTATCGCGGAAAGCGGCTGGTCAACTGGGACACGTTCTTGCAGACCGCTGTCAGCGACGACGAGGTTTTCAACGAGACCAAGAAGGGAAGCTTTTGGCATTATTCCTATCCCGTCGTCGATCCCAAACCCGGCGAACCTGACCGTGTCGAAATCGCCACGACGCGACCGGAAACGATGCTGGGCGATTCTGCAGTTGCCGTGCACCCCGATCCGGAAAAAGCGCTCGACAAGTTCGAATCAGAGCTGCGTGAAAAGCTAAAGGAAGCACCCGAGAAGGATCGCGCCCCGATCCAAGAACAACTCGACGCACTGGGCAAGCGCCGTGAATCGATGTTGCCGCACTTGATCTTGCTGCGAGACATGGCGAGAGACGGCCGGATGTTGATGCTGCCGCTAGCGGAACGTCCGATTCCTCTGATCGCTGACGAATGGGCGAAACCTGAACTGGGCAGCGGTTGCGTCAAAATCACTCCCGCCCATGACCCGAATGATTACGAAGTCGGCAAACGTGCTGACTTGCCAATGATCAACATCCTGAATCCCGACGGGACGATCAACGCCGAAGGTGGAAAGTACGAAGGCTTGACCATCCCGCAGGCGCGTAAGAAGGTCGTCGCTGATCTGGATGCGCAAGGGCTGCTCGGTGATATCGAAGACCGTGACATCGAATTGCCGCATAGCGATCGCAGCAAGACGCCGATCGAACCGTACCTTGCCGATCAATGGTTCGTTGCCATGGACGAATTGGCGCAATCAGCGATGGACGCGGTGACCGATGATCGCGTGCAAATTTTTCCCGAACGATATCGCAAAGGCTATCTCGACTGGCTCAGCGAAAAACGCGATTGGCCGGTCAGTCGTCAATTGTGGTGGGGACACCGCATTCCGATTTGGTCAAACAGTGGTCTATCGCAAAAGAGCGCCGATGCGTTGGTTGCAAAACTGGCGAAAATCCCAGGCTACGATGCGTCGCAGGTGCAAAGCCAAATCGACGAGTCGGACGACGGAACGTTCGCCGTGTTCGTATGCCTGCGTGATGAGAACGAACCGCTGGAAAGCGAGGTCGAATCGCTGGGACTGCAGCGAGACCCGGATGTGCTCGATACGTGGTTTTCCTCGGCTCTCTGGCCGCACAGCACGCTTGGATGGCCCCAGCAAACCGAAGAGCTCGAATATTTCTATCCGACCAGCACACTGATCACATCGCGCGACATCATCACACTGTGGGTCGCTCGCATGGTGCTGATGGGATTGAACAACGTCGGCGAAATTCCGTTCCATGAAGTCTTCATTCACCCAAAAATTTTGGACGGGTTGGGTGAAACGATGAGCAAGAGCAAGGGCAACGGAGTCGACCCCAACGACGTCATCGACAAGTTCGGTCCTGATGCACTGCGATACGGCCTGGCCCGTCTGGCAACGGACACCCAAGACGTTCGCATGCCGGTCCAGTATGAGTGTCCACACTGCGAAAAACTAATCGACCAGACGAAGAAAAACCGCTCGCTGCCGAAACTGCCGTGCCCGGCATGCAAGGAGGAATTCTCGACCCAGTGGGCCGAAACTGACGAAGACAAGTCGCTGCCCAAAGGCGCTGTTGTCAGCGAACGATTCGAAACGGCTCGCAACTTTGTTAACAAGTTGTGGAATGCTTCTCGGTTCACGCTGATGAATTTGGAAGGTTATCAAGCCGGGCCGGTACAGATTGATGATCTGCCACTGGAGGACCGCTGGCTGCTGAGTCGACTGTCAACGGTCACACGTGAAGTGACCGATTGCATCGAAAACTATCGCTTCGCCGAGGCGTCACGCATCCTGTACGACTTTGCTTGGGACGAATTCTGCAGCTTTTATGTTGAAATTGCAAAGCCTCGGTTGGACGACGCGAAATTGCGTGCGACCACACAGCGGGTGATCGCGCATGGCTTAGACACGTTGTTGCGACTCCTGCACCCGATCATGCCGTTCGTCACTGAATCCATTTGGGGTTTCCTGAACGACGCAGCATCACAGCGAGGCGTACCAGAGCCTTGTGATGCCCCGTCGTTTGTCATGACGGCGACGTGGCCGCAGTCGCACGCAGACCACTTTGACGAATCGATCGAACGCCAGTTCAGTCAGTTCCAAGAAGTCGTCAGCGCGATTCGCAAGATTCGCGCCAGCCAGAACATTCCGCCACGCGAGACGGTTCCCGTGTCGATTCGGTGTACCGAAGCGTCGCAGGCGCTGCTGCAGCCCATGCGTACCTATTTCGAAGGTCTGGCCGGCGCCGACGTGGTGCAACTGGGACCGGATGCGAAAGCTTTCGAAACCGACGCACCGATAGCCTTGACGCCAATCGATATGGAAGTCCACGTCGACTTGGAAAAGTTCATTGATGTCGATGCCGAACTGTCGCGGTTGGAGAAGTTGCTGGGCCAACTGGTCAAACAAATCACCGGCAAAGAGCAAAAACTGTCGAACGATAGTTTCGTTTCGCGTGCTCCCGCCGAGGTAGTCGAGCGTGAACGCGAGAGCCTGGGTGACCTGGTCCGCCAACGCGAGTCGGTCGAAGGTGATATCGATCGATTGAAATCAAAGTCATCCGATTGAAATCCCTGCAAGATTTCGATCGGATAGCTAAGATGAATTACCTGACGTCCACCTATCATTCTTCTTCCCGCCATTCATCTCGCTCATGCCCATTCGTATCAAATGCCCTTGCGGCAAAGCCCTGGCCGTCAAAGACGAAATGGCTGGCAAGGCGGTCAAGTGTCCCGGTTGCGGCAAGGTCATCCGTGTCCCAGCAGCCGGACAGCCGCAGCAGGCAATGATTCCCGCTGCCTCACCACAGCCCGCCGCGCAGTTGCCTTCGACGGCGACATCAAGCTCGCTGCAGGATCTGTTTGACGAAGAGGGGTTCAGCGAACAAGTTGCCGCTGTCTGCCCGTCATGCAAATCGACGATGACCGCCGGCGCGGTGCTATGTACGAATTGCGGTTTCAACAAGGAAACCGGTCAACGCATGCAGGCACACCAAACAGCGGGCGTCGATATCGATCACGGCACGTTGCAATTGCAAGCCGCAGAAGCGTCGATGAAAAAAGACGCGCACCTGCAGAAAGAGATGGAAAGCAAAGCGGGTCTGCCCTGGTGGGGCCTGGCACTCGTATTGTTCATCGGCGTCAGTGGGGTCACCATTGCAACGCTAGCGGTCAACGCGGCGCGACGCGTTGATGAGACGATGACGTTTAACCCGATGAAGATGTTCTATCAACTGTCCGGCGGAGCGATGTTGGTCGTAGCCGCCGGCGCGCTGCTGTCGTTGATCGTCGGCGCCTTCCAGAGAGATCGCAAACAAGGCTTGCTGATGCTGACGGTTCTCTACATCCCGGTGTACGTTTTTAAGAATTTCAAACAGACATACAAGCCATTTATCACCGCCGTCGTTGTCGGAATCGGCGGCGGCGTGCTGCTATCGATGGGACTGTAACAGTCTGGAAGAAAACAAGCGCCGTAGCGAATCGTTAGAATTTCCAGCGATATTCCATTCGTGTTCCATACACGTCCTGCAGCCCTCGACGCCAGCCATACATGACGTCGAATCGCATTAGCGTGCAGTGTGAAATGGGGAATTGGTACCGACTGCCCACGGCGAACTGATCGTCGGGGACATTAGGATTCTTGCTGCCGTGTGGCGTTAGATAGGCCGCTTCGAGCAGCAGTTGGCGATCCAGGTCGTCACCGATCAAGTCCACACCGATGCTGCCGCCTGCGGTGTCACTCGCCGAGGTATCCAGCGTTGCAAACCCGTTCAGACCATCGGTGTCAAAGTTGATCCCCGTATTGCGCAGGATCCCGCCCGATCCGCCGGCGCGAGCGACCGACTGAGGACGGTCCCAACCGACGAACATGTTCAAATACGGCACAAACGTCAGCGGCGTATCGGTGATCCAGCTGTTCTCGAAAAGCAGCAACGCGCCGTCGGCGGTGCGCGACGCATCGGGCAAGTCTTGGCCCGCGTTAACGATCACGCGAACACTATTGCTGATCCGATCGAAATATCGACGGGTAAAACTTGCCGTGATATTGTGATAGCTGCGATCATCATCGTTGCGGTCATGCAAAAAGGCATACCCCGTTTCGATGTATCCGCCATAGGCTTCGATGAACCACGCCGTTCCCAGCATCTGAGCGCGGTGTTCATCGGTGCCAAAGGCGGGACTATTGATCTGGTCGACCGCCGCAAAGAACGTGGCATCATAGTTGGACCAATTCAACAGCCGACTGTGTCGCGCCGGAATCGAGAACGCTGCTCCGGTGACCGCGTCTTCCATCCAGATACCATTCTGAAACAGCAGCGGCACCAATCCCACCGTGAACGGAATCTCCATCGGTGACGTGCTGTTTTGCAGCGTGCCCATCAAGACACCCAAGTCGCCTTCGAAAAAACCAGTCAATGGATTGATGTCGAACTCATTCTCATAGTTCAAATCACCGTCAACTAATTCCCAACGCGTGAACCGTCCGTCCTGATCTAGCGGTCCGACGAACATATGAAAACGCTCGGTGTCGGTCATCCGTAAATCAAGATCCAGGTTCAAACGCTGGGCCCAATTGTCCGTGCGGCCCGCCGCATTGCGACCACTGGCGATCCCGGTTCGGTAGTCGCCGTAGACATAGAACTGGGGGCGAACCATGTTCTTGTCGCCGAACCAATTCTTGCCACGCGGTGTGATGCCGTCGCCATACCAGATACGTCCCCATTCGACCCAAGGGTGCTGAACAGGAACGGCCCGTTTGGAATCGTACACCCAGGCTTCGCGTCCCCCGTCATGAACCATGGCGGAATTGGGAATCGGAGTCGGCGAGAAATCGTTATGAAAATACGGCTTGGACGCGTAGTCGCCACAGTCATCAGCCAGATCGCTGTGGGATGCGTCCAAGCGCGAGGCGAAATCATCCAGCGGTGCTTGGTTCGATACCGAGGACGCCAGCGCCGCATCGATCGCATGTTTGAAAGCCGGCAAATCAAACTCCGTCTTCGCAGCAGCTGTATTCCCAGTCGCGCTCCTTGCCGGCAAGAGCGTCGATGGATCACCACAATCCGACTCCAGTGTCCTGTGCGTCTCCTGTGTCCTGTGCGTCGGCGGCATCAGGATCGCGGTGTTCAGTACCGACGAAATGGAATCGTCGAATCGTTCACGCTGATGAGGAGTTACCGGCACCGTCATCTTGGCCTGCTCGCCGCCATCGGCCGCCAGGGATCGAAGCGCAGCCTCCAGCGACTTCGCGAACGAATCCTCCGCATAAGGCGTCAACGGGACCGATCGAGCCGAATCAGTTCCGGTGGTTTCGGGCACAACTCGCGGCAACCGTTTCGGCCGTGGCTCCGGCGACGTTGACGGCGACGTTGACGTTGAGGCAACCGAATCGGCAGCGAAGGATCGACTTTGCCAAGTCGCGCCGGTTAGCGCGTCAGCTGTCAAAGACAACCCCAACACGGCAGCAAGCCAATATCGTGCCATACGTTTTCGGCGACGCTTTGATTTCGGTCGTTGTTTCGTTTTGGTTGTGCTCTGCATCACTTCACCCAGAACGTGTGGCTGCTGGCGCGAAGATCGAGCATGTTTTCGTTCATCCGTCGAATCATGTCCGGCGTGCTGTTGATTTGACGCATGAAGTACATCGGTTCGGTTCGGTTTCGCATCCGCACGCTCAGCCGATATGGCCCGCATTTGCGAATCACCGACGCCGGGATGTGGTACTTAGGCGTGCGCGAATCCAACGGGGCGATGGAGTGAGCTTCCATTCGAATCAGCGGCGGGTGATTCAGAACGCTAACGGGCACGGCACCGGGTCTCAGGAAGATCAACTGATCCAGGCTATAGTTCAGCGGCAACGCCACTTCGCGATCGGTCCCGCGCACGTTATTGATCAAGAACTTGGTTTGCAAATTGAACAAATCCTTATCGCGGCGGATGTGCCCGCGAGCGACTTCGCTGCTATTCATGTCAGCCAAGTCGGCGTTGCGGTCCAGGTATCCGCTTTCCCATACGCGTTTTCCGTCCGGGTCGATCAGGACCACGTTGAGCCAAAGTTGTGGCTGCGCCCCCAGCGATCCGGTCGGCAAGTTGTGTCCGTCGCTCAGATTGCTGACGCGGTACCCGACCGTCAGCGGTTTGCCGACACGTGGCGAATCAAAAAAGATTGGTCCCTTGACGCCCAGACCGGCTTCCATCGTCATGATGGCTGAAGATCGCTTCTGATCCAGTTTTTGCAAATTGGCATCGATGATCCGCCGAGCGTCTCGTCGATCATCGGTCGTATCCCAAGGTGGCGGGAATGACATATCCGACGTCACCGAACGTTCGAACTCTTCCGTTCCCCATCCCGCACGATCATCGAACAGCAGCCATTGCCGCGGCGTGTACTGATTGGCTTTGGGATTGTGGGGAAAGATGCCAGGGTGTGCGATGGAGTAGCTCGGGCCCCAAAACATGTGGCTGGATTTCTTGCGAGGCTGACCGTACGGTTTCCCGCCGACTTCGGCGATGTGTCCCCAATCGTATCCGTCAGCCTTCCCGGGAACGGCACCCATGTGGCATTGCTGACACGTCACGCCGCGTGCCGCTGCGGGGCCGCTGCGGTATTGGGCGTGAACGACCTCTAACCAGATTCCTGGGTGTACGGCGACTTGGTGACACGAGACACAAACGTCACTGTTAGTCAACGGTTCAAAGAAACGACTTTCGGTGTGAATCGGCTGGCCCGGTCCGGTTTGACAGGGGCTCGTTTTCAATTTTAATTCGTCGGCACGGCGCACCGCTTCGGCAACACCAGCGCCATTGGATCCGCCATAAACCGGCGCATGAATGTCGCCCGGTTCGATACGTCGATCGCCGTTGCTGCGCCAGTAGTGTTCGCGGACACGGTGGCAAGCGATGCATGTCACGCCTTCGCGGACAACCGGCGGCGCGTCCAGCAGGCTGCTGCTGCGCGGGTACTTTAGCTGCGTTCCGACCGGCAGGTGACAGCGGACACAAAAGGACCCAACCGTGCCTTGCGTGTATTCGGTCATCGCCTGTTCAAAGCGATTGAACATGGGCGAGACCGCGGCGTAAGCATGGCCGCTTCCGCGCCACTCTTCGTACTGGGAAGGGTGACACTTGCGGCAGCTCTCGGCGGACGGATAGCAATCCTCGGTCCACAAATCCTCATGAGGATCTTTTGTCTTCGCTTCGTCGTCGGGTTTGGACTCGCCGGATGGCCCCAGATTGCTGAGCGGGTCCTCGTCGCTTTCGCCACCGAGCAGGTCACCCTCACCGAGCAGATCATCACCCGCTAAGTCGCCGCCAAGCAGGTCTTCCCCGAGCAGGTCATCGCCGCCGAGCAAGTCATCGCCGTCAAGTGCATCGTCGTCGATCGGCTTGTCGCCTAGCAGATCCTTGCTGGTATCGGACAAGTCGGCATCGATCGCCAGCAGGTTCAACAGCGGATTGGAATAGGTCGTCTTGTGTGCAGTCACCGGCGAACCGACCGACGCTGGCTCGTCGCCGGACACAAGGTTCGGATTGTTCGTCGCGCAAGCGAAAATAGCCGCAGCGACCACTGCGCCGACGAACATCATTGGATTGGACAGGTTGCGAAGCATGTCGGGGCCGGCGGCTCTCGTTGCGGTGCGAGGGCAACCCGAGGCGATTCGATACGCCATACCAATCGGGTTCCCCGCAAGAACGGATCGGCATGCGATCATCGTCATGATTCACACAACGCATCTGGGTGGATCATCCGTCACGACCGTTACAGCTTATCGCCCCTGATAAGAACTGCCCTCGATCTTGGTGAGCAAGCATTCACCGCGTGCTTGCCGATGGTGTGGACTCGGCAGCGTTGTCTTTCGATTTAATCGATACAGTTTGACAGACCGCACTTAGAAATTTGTATAGCCCGATTGGATTCTCTAAAGCCGGCGGTCTGCAGTCGATTTGTCAGGTACCCTTCAATAACGGTCAATCCAGGGGGCAATCCAGTCGACCGTTCGCATCTCGTCGAATCACGGTACTTGTGCGATTGTCATGGACAACGTCATCACCATGCGGCGAGCAACCGATGTCTAGCGAATCCAACCGGCAATCCCATGAACTCCTCGACCGACTCTGACAGCGTTCAAACCGCCTCGCCGTTTTTTCGTTGTCCCGTTCAATCAGCCAATTCCAAGGCGCAGATCCAGATCGGTTTTCGCAAAGTTCCCGTCAACGTTCAGGAACGATCGATTGATGGTTTCACGGTGCTGGTTTCGTCCAAGAGTTCGCGCCGGCTGAAGGTTGGCGGGCCTTGGACAATGTACTACGACGGATCGGAAGTCGAAGTCCACCCACAGTGGTTCTTCAATTCACCCGATGGACAAGTCCAAATGGGACTTCGCCAGGTGCGGGATATGACTAAATTGCAAGTGAAAACAGGATCGTTTTGGTCCAAGGTACGTCCACGACGGAAGTACGAAAATTCGGCTTCATCGTCGGCCGCGCTAGGCGGGTTTGTGCTGGTCCTGTTCTGTGCACTCGCACTGCCTGGACTCGGCGACAAGTTGGGCACATCGACGCGAATCCAAGACTCGGTTCGCTGGTTCGTCAACAGTGCCGACGCCCAAATCGACGATTGGCTTCGCTAGAGCATGTCGATGCAGGCATTTACGCTTGCAGATCAACGAAGCTGTTGGCCGCCAAGCACCGCTTGATGTCCGGTGCGATGAATGTCCCTCTGCTAGCGACATCGCGTGCGACCGCAATGTCGCTGCAAACACCGTCAGTGACCACACCTGATTTCACTCAGGCTCTGACTCGGCGCAAGCTCTGATTCGGCCTGACGATGCGATTATCGCTGTACGCTCAGCTCGACTTCATCGTCATCTTGGTCGTACGTCAACACAGAATGAATCGGATAGGGATTCAATCGAGCTTCACCGCCAAGCTGTACCAGGTGGATTAAGAACGAGCAGCCGACTATCTCGGCATCACACTTTTCCAGCAATCGGCAACAGGCTTCCATCGTCCCACCGGTGGCCAACAAATCATCGACGATCAAGACACGTTGTCCCGGTTCGATCCCGTCAATGTGAATTTGCAATTCGTCGGTGCCGTATTCCAGTTCATACGCGAACGAGTGCAAATCAAAAGGCAGTTTGCCAGGTTTTCGAATCGGCACGAATCCGGCGCCCAACCGCATCGCCAGTGGTGCGGCAAAAATGAACCCGCGTGCTTCGGCGGCGGCCACCATGTCGATCCCCGCATTCAAATAAGGTTCAGCCATCGCCTCGGCAGCGGCGGAAAGTGCTTTCGGATCGGCTAGCAGCGGCGTGATATCGCGAAACAGGATTCCCGGTTTGGGATAATCCGGAATTTCTCGGACGAACGAATACAGGTCGACGTCGGACATATTCAATCTCAGCGGCAAACGAAGCGATTTGAAAAACCGAAGCCTAAATCACGAGGGGTCGCGACGGAACAGGGCTATCGAAGACGGCATTAAAGTCGCAAATCCGTCTTATAAGATTGGTGGCAGCGGTTCACCAGGCACCACTTGGATGTCGCGAAGTTCCATGTCCTGCAGCTCTTTTCGCCGACGTTCTAGATCGCGGTCCAGTTCGTCGTCGAGGTTGGCGTCAGCATTTTCGCCGGCCTCACGCGTGGACTCGTTTTCCAATCCCATTGCGTCATCATCGAAGGCGTCACCGGATGAGTCCTGATCATCAAAGGGCGACAGATCGTCGCGGTCGGCGTCGCTTTCGGAGCCCTCGCGTTCTTCCGCTTGGCGCATCCGTTCGATCTCGTCGGGCTGCTTGGGTTGATTCTTGTTGACCAGCGACGATGACCGGCCGCCGGCGGGATCAAACAGACTGCCGACGCGACCGCTGTCTCGAATCGTCCGTTCCCAAGCGCCACCGTAAGCGGGATACGCCATGTCTTCACAATCCGGGCAGATGCGGCAGCCCACCGACGACAGGATCATCGCCAAGACCACAAACGCGGCTCCCACAGAAACCCGATCGCGAACGATCGGTGCTTGTCGGTGAAAGATTGAATCATCCATGGCGGTCAACTTCAGGCGTATGGCAGACGGTTCGTTCAGTTTCACGGCGCTCGCATGCGATGGCAAGCCTGGCATGCGATGGCAAGTACGGCTTGCGACGGCAAATCCATGCAAGTCGCCAGGCGACGGCGATCGCCCACCGTCATCCTTTGGTATCGGTCGCGTTGCCTAGCCGCTTGAGTGAAGGTTTGCCGATTAGGCGAACCCTGCTTGTCGAACGTTTGTTTTCTCGTTTTTTTGCCAGATTCGCTCAAGTCGCTCTTCCGCCGCAGACCCATGAAATGCCAATACAGAGTCACGAACTTTTCTGATGAAACCATGGAGCGGTGTGCTGTGCCCAATTTGACTGAACTCATCATGGTAACGGATGCCATTTTGATGCCCTTGATCGGATGCGGAGCCCTGTTGATTAGCAAATTGAGCAGCCGTGAAATGGCACGCTGGGCAGAACGCCAGTTTTTGGCCACACTCGTGGTAATTACACTCGTGACCCTTCGCACCGTGATCAATTGTGGCGACGCTTGGTTGATTCACACCCTGACCCTGTCGACGATGATCATGGGTGCCTTGATCATTCCCAACCTTGAATCTTCAGTTGCGACCTGACCACAGGTCCGCCATCACTATGAACGACGAGCAATCCACGACATCCCCGAAACAACCTGTCGTCGAAGTCGTTCCTGGTGGCCCGATTCACGGTCGCATCAGGCCGCCCGGCAGCAAGAGCTTGACCAACCGCGCGCTAATCTGTGCGGCGATGGCAGACGGAAAATCACGACTCAGTGGAGCCTTGCGCAGCGAAGACACGATCGTGATGATTGATGCGCTGCGGGCCATCGGTGTCTCGATCGACGTCGCCGACGGTGGCCGTTTGTTGGTGGTCGATCCACAAGGTCGGAATTCGCCGGCAAGTCCGACAGCCAACACCGCGACAACCGACAGCGGCACGACCGACAGCGGCACGACCGACCACTTGTCGACCAGCAATCTGTCTGTCGACGGGGTGTCCGCATCACGCCAGACCACATTCACTGGGCATGACCCGATCGAATTGTTCATTGCCAACAGCGGCACGACTGTTCGGTTTCTATCAGCGGCACTCTCGGCCGCGGGCGGACATTACCGCTTGCACGGCGTTCCGCGGATGCACCAGCGTCCGATCGGGGATCTGATCGACGCACTCGTTCCTATCCAATCCGGCACGATCCGTGCGGAATCCGACGGTGGATGCCCGCCGGTTCTGATTGAATCGGGCGGATGGAACGTCGGATCGACCATCCGTGTCGCCGGTTCGGTAAGCAGCCAATACTTGAGCGGCCTGATGATGGCGTCGCCGGTCTGCGGTCGCGAAGTCCGTATCGAAGTCAGCGGCGAATTGGTCTCGCGTCCGTATGTCGAAATGACCGCGGAAGTGATGCGTTGCTTTGGAGCGCAGGTTCGCATCCTTGATGGGCCAGACAAAGACACGCACCCGGTGACGATCGAAATCAGTGAAGGCGGGTATCAGGGCGTTGAGTACGAAATCGAACCCGATGCCTCGGCGGCAAGCTATTTCTGGGCGACGGCGGCGATCACTGGCGGCAGCATTACCGTCGATGGACTTGGCCCGAAAGCATTGCAGGGCGACGTCGGGTTTTGCGACGTACTTGAGCAGATGGGATGTCGCGTCGATCGTGACGCCGATTCAATGACGGTGCATGGCGGCCACTTGCGCGGAATCGACGTCGACATGAATGCGATCAGCGATACGGTACAGACCTTGTCGGTGGTCGCCCTGTTTGCCGACGGGCCCACACGCGTACGCGGCGTGGCGCACAATCGCTTTAAAGAAACCGATCGAATCGGCGACTTGGCTCATGAGCTTCGCAAGCTGGGTGCCCGCATTGACGAGCATGACGACGGGCTGACCATCCATCCTGCCGGTACCAAGACCAACGCACCGGACTTCGCGGGGGCGACTTCCGATGCGGGAATGCAAAACGCTGGTCTGCACGGTGCGACGCTGCAAACGTACCACGACCATCGCATGGCGATGAGCCTTTCGCTCGCCGGTCTGCGCATTGCCGGTGTTCGCATCCTTGACCCGTCATGCACCTCAAAGACCTATCCCGAGTACTTTGCCGATCTGGAAAGTCTGATCGGCAGGCCACATCGGTGGACGGGTCAGGCGTGAACGGGTCAGGCGTGATCGGGTCAGGCGTGAAGCTGGTTCGGATCAGTTAAAGCCGCCGCCGGCACCACCGCCGCCGCCACCGCCAAATCCACCGCCGCCGAGACCTCCACCACCGCCACCGCCGGTGCCGGCACCTTCCTCGCCGGTCACGAAGTTAAACGTGGTGACGTCACCGACCTGCGAGAACACAGGCAATGGTGTGATCCGCACGTAACGACGGTCCGCCGAGATGATGGCGATCCCCGAGACCGTTGCACCTTCGGGCAGCGTCGTGATTTCGGGTCGGAAACCAACAGCGCGGTTACCGGCAATGAATCCGTTCTGTGCCAGCGGGCTGTTCACACCACCGGTCAAACGTTGGACGTCGTTGTACAAATCGCTTAACACCTGGCTGGTCCCGTCGCCTTCGGCAAACTGGGCCAGCACTTGACCACGCAGGTCACGCTGGACGTCTCGAAGGTGGGCAAGCTGTGCATCGGCGACTTCTTCGACACGCTGGCCATTCTTTACTTCGAATACCAACAGCGCGTCTTTTTCTGTCAACGGAACTTCTTGGCGAATGTAACGCTGCTCGGGTCGTCCGATATCGGTGATGACTTCGACCGTCGCATTACCCGTGGAAACTTTGCCCCACACGCGACGCAACAACACACGGTACTGGCCCGAGAATCCTTTTGGACAGATGTAAGTTTCCGACACTGTGCCGGTTTCGTCTTCGCCACGTCCTGGGAACGAATCACCCATCAAAGTCCCACCGCCAGCCGAGGCGAGCGACTGGAACGAACAAACGGTTCCCGACGGTTCTTCGACCGCGATATCCAAGTCGGCGTCGCCGGTCCAAGAAACGCGTACGATCGCATCATGCGACGCGGCTAGCTTCAGCGCCTCGTTGAACATTCTCGCTTCTTCCTCGCGACCCTCTTCGATCAGTTTCGAATAGGTCGCGCGGGCAACCAAACGAGCGTCATCGGGGATTGGCTTGAACCTTTCTGGCCACACATTCGACAGGATACCTTGGCATGCCCATGCCAGAGCGTCCAAGTCATCAATCCGTTTCGCGATCCGCAGTCCCATCACGTACGGCTCGCGTCGATACGTGTCTAAGTCAGAAACGCTGCGACACAGCTGAAGCGCCGCCGCGTCCGAACCGATGTCTTCCAGTCGAGCAGCCACGTGCAGCAATTCTTCGGGTGACTCGGCAAAGTCGACAGCCGACAACAGCGCACGCTCCACTTCCTCGCTGGGAGCCCCGGTTGCTTTGAGCGTGATTGCATAGGCTTGATACATCCACGGCTGGACGTGACCGGCCCGCATTGCAGCGGACATCAAATCGCGAGCATCGCGAAAGTGCGAAACCGAGGCTTCGGTGTTACCGGCGTCTTGCGCCGCATTTGCCTTGACGGAAATTTCCGCAGCCGTCCTGCGAATACGACGATCTAAATTCGTCAATTGCTCGTCCGTCTTCACTTCCACGCTGGCGAAAAATTCATCAAAGGCTTCCGCTTTCGTTTGCCCATCAGCCGGTTGCACGCGAATCGGAGCAACGGTTTCTGTCGCCGTCTTGGTTTCCGGGGACTTATCAGCGCTCGTCGCATCCGTAGAAGCCGACGACTTGTCTCGCAGCGACACCTGATCAGGAACGGCAAAAGCTCCGCCGCCCCCCATGCCGCCACCGCCCATGCCACCGCCCATGCCGCCGCCGCCGCCGCCCATGCCGCCGCCCATGCCGCCGCCGCCCATGCCGCCGCCCATACCGCCACCCATGCCGCCGGCACCGCCGCCGCCAAGTTGCAGAATGGGCACGACCAAGTCACCCACCGGATAAACCTTGGTGACACGGTTCTCTTCGGCCGCTTCGATGGTCGTGATTTGCATCACTTCGTCTTTGATCATGTACGTCAATTCCAGCTCTCGCAGCATCAATCGCATGAACGATCGCAAGGACACATTTTCAAGCTCGAGGCTGACCGGCGTATCCGCCGTCAGTCCGATATCTTCCAGTGCACGGCTATCGACAACGATGGGGATGCCGTGGTCCTGGCTGATCTTTTGAATCGCCTCTTCCAGCGGTGTCTCAAAGAACTGCTGGCTGGTTTCGTCACCGAGCGTCTTTTGGATTCGCTGTTCGGTTTCGTTGTCACCGGAAAGCTCGATCGATCCGTAGCGGTCCAGACGACGATCGCTCAAGCGTCGCCATACGTCGGCATCAGGCCAAACGATTGGCGGTTCGTCGACAAAGGGAATATTACTTTTCAACACCAACGAGAACGCGTCGACAAAGTTACGCTCACGCATCTCACGGTAGCGGCGGTCTCGGTCGAACACCTGTAACATCAACGTCTCATCGGTAAAGTGACGACCGGCGACCGAATCACGGGTGATCGAATCGCCTGCAACTTTAGCGAACTCCAACGAGACTTCGCCGTCCGCTTCGTCGTACTTGCCTTCGTCGATCAAGTCGTTCAGTTGGCGGGCCAAGTTTTTCAGTGTGGCTTCACGACGATAAGTCGCTTCGAGCAGCCGGGCCGTCGAGGCGGCCGCAGCGGCTTGGCTTTCAATGCGTGCTAAGTCGTCGTTGAACTCAGCCTCGCGTACACTCGCACTGCGAATCGCCGAGCGAACACGCGACATCAATTCTTGACGCAACTGGGGATCAATATCGGGTGTCGTTTCCACCGTCGCCAACAGCGACTTCAACTGTCCGGGCACACCTTTGGGATCGTTTCGCAACTGCGTGCCTGCCGCTCTCAGCTGAGCATTGACCTCGGCACGTAAGCGGCCTTCCATCGCACTGCGTTGTTGCTCGACGCGACGAAGCAGGTCACCACCGGTTTGCATCAATTCATCGTCGCCCACGACAGGCCCCGAGTATGGCGCCGGGCTTGGGTTATAGACGGGCGGCGCGGCCATCGGAGGCGCAGCTGCGCGGGGCGGTGCGGCCGCGGGGGGTGCAGCAGCGGGCGGCGCCGCTGCCGGCGGTGCGTCCATTGGTGGTGCAGGAGCCGCTGGAGCAGCGGGTTCGTCCGACGGGCCGAAAATATCGTCTCCTCCGGCGGCCGGTTCGCCGAAGATGTCGCCGTCAGCCGGTGCGGCATCACCGGCCCCGTCGAGCCCAAAGATATCATCGAATGGCTCGTCTGCGTTTTGCATGACTAACAGCTGCGCGCCGCCGACGATCCGTTGGATTGACTGGGCATCGGTGTTATCCGGATCAACTTCCAGAGCTTTTTCCGCAACCGCTTTCGCACCCAACTTGTTGCCTTGCTTCAGTGCAATCTCACCTACGCGAACCAACTCTTCGGCGCGAGCGGCGACCATTTGAGCCGTCAGTCGCAACATCGGCGAACCCGCCGATGCCAACAGCAGTCCCTGGTTTTGATCAGCTTCCTTCACAAGGCCGGGCAAGAAAGAGAAATCAGGATGACTTGGTTCGACCGAAGCGGGCGAAACCACTCTTACGGTCGCTGAAGTCGTCTCGCCAGTCAGTTCGATCGTTCCTTGCACGCCACGCTTGGTGACGCGTCCGAGCAGAATCGAATCGCGATCCAAACGCATCGGCGGAATTCGATCCGATTGGACCAGTTGCATTCCATCAAGCAGTTTCGCATCGGTAATCCAGACCGCTGATTTTCGTGCCGACGAACCAACTTGACGACCGATCACGGTTGGCTTGCCCTCGTCGCTGTTGCCGATCACGCCGACGACGCCGCCGGTGTGATTTGCCAAGATGGCCATCGTTTCGATGTTCGTGGCCGGCCCAACCGCGATGCTGTGAACCGAAATGCGATCCGCTCGCAATGCGTCAACCAATCCGGCAAAACGTTCTTGATTGCCGGTTGCATCGATGGATGCACCGTCGCCGATGTAGATGATGGAACGTGTCCGGTTTTCAGGCTCGGCAACCAAGGCGGCTCGAACCGAATCGATCAAAGCGACCAAATTTGTATTGCCAAGTGGAATGCGCTGTCGCAGTCGATCGATCGCCGCGTCGGTCGGATCCGCGTCCGCTGCCGCGAAGGTATCGCTCAAGTCCGTCGCTTTCACATCGCCCGCAAACAATCGCACGCGGTCGGACGCCCGAAGCGTTGCCAGCACGCTGCGAAGGGCGGCGACGGAATCGGTACGGTAACCACCGACTTGGCTGGCGGAAGTATCGACGATCACGACCAAGTCAGCGGCCGCCTCACTGGTTGCCTGCAACATCGCATCATCAGCGGATGGCTGAATGGAAGCCGCGAAATAGGTCTCGCCCGATGCTGCGTCGTAGCTGGCGATGCGCGAGCTCGCGACGTCCGATTCGGCCGCAAACGCAGGCGGAACGCTGATCAAGCCGATCACGCCGACCACGGCCAGCACCATCGATCGGTTAACCCAACGTCGACCGTTCGGGCCGAACTCATGTTGACTCATCTCGTCGTGGCCGGCTCCACGGTGCGTTCTGCTGCTGGCAATCTTCGCGACTAGTCGCAGTCCCATCTTGTCTATCTCCGCGTGAACAGAAAACACGCTCTCGCGTGCATCCTCGATCCTTCTTGCCGTGACCGGCGCGTTTGACGCGCCGAAAGCCGATCGAACCGAGGAACCACCCGCCCGAACCGTCGGACAAGCGGAATCGTGTGATTTTTGGTGAAATGTAGGTGAAAAGGGTCGTGAGAAGAGTCCCACAGTCAGAGTCTATTCTCGCACCACCCGTCTCGCTATGAAAAAAACGCCCTTTCCGCCGCGACGGACGGCTTGAATTCCGATTGTAGGTGTTGCAATTTGCTACACCTGTTGAATCATGCCACAGTCGATCGAAACAAAGCTGTCTTCTTCACTTTGCAAAGCAAGAAAGAAGCGATTGGCGTGCCAATGATGGGCGATTTAGGTCGCCATTGTCCGGGCGCCACGAAAGTGGCCTGCCAGACCAAGCCTGGCGGACCAAAGTTGTGACTGCCGCGTCGGAATGAGCGATTCGGCGCGTCAACGCTGTCTCGGAACGAGCATCGGTCGACCGATCGGCCTTGGCCCCACCAACGTCCACCGGATACATGAGCCCATTCGATACGCGAGAACGCTCGATACGCGAGAACGCTCGATACGCGAGAATGCTCGAGTATCCCCTTAGCGCACGAAAAAAGGCGAGGCCGATCCAAAGGACCGACCCCGCCTCGCACGGGGGGACGCTTAATATCTCGTGGTGCTTCGCAGCGTTTTCGGCGTCGTCCGCACACTGGTAACAGTAGTCCCGATCCCGGCCGGAACCCGGATTGGATTGAATGAAAACGCGAAATCATCCATCGTGTGTCGGATCGATGAGCGGATTTGCCGATTGCAATGAATGTGATGCCTGCATGCGACCCTGATATGCGATTGGTGCGAATCCAACGTCGCTTGTAACCCTGCCTGACACTAATTTTGCCTCCATGACGGATCTGACCATGCCAAAGGAACCCAACGACACGCCGCTTGACGTTATCGCTGTCGGTGCACATCCCGATGACGTTGAAATCGCGTGTGGAGCGACGTTGGCCAAAATGGTCCGACAGGGATACCGGGTCGGAATCATTGATTTGTCCGACGGCGAGCCGACACCTAACTCACCCGGCCCCGATGTGCGACTGGCCGAGGCCGAAGCCGCCGCGAAAGTCCTGGGGGTTCACCAGCGGATCCAGCTCGGTCTGCCCAATCGCCGGTTGATGGACTGCTTTGAACATCGAGTCGCCCTGGCGAAGGAGTTCCGCCGACTACGCCCCAAGGTTGTGATCGGATTTGGTGACCGAACGCCGATGGCATCACCCGATCATTGGCAGGCGATGCAAATCACCGATGCGGCGGTCTTCTACAGTCGGCTTTGCAAATGGGACGAGCACTTCGACGGTCTGGCCGTGCACAACATTGCCCGACACCTGTATTATCGACTGGCGGTCGAGCCGGATATCATTCCCAATCACTCGCACCACTTGACCGTCGATGTCAGCGACACGATTGAGACAAAGATTGAATCGATCCTGTGCTACCAAACTCAATTCGGTCATAAACCTGGAATCGCGGACCGTGTCAGAGCTGCCGCCATCGTCACCGGCGCCGCCGCTGGAACACAAGCGGGAGAATCATTCGCGGCATCAAAGCCATTCCCCGTCGACGATCTGGTCAGCACACTGGCAATCGGGTGACTTGGCAATCAGGTGACCTGGCCACTGGCAACCGGGCGATCAACCGATCAACAAAGCGACAGCAAGCGACGGACAAAGAGCGAACGTGACACGGATGAACGCCAAGTTGAAAATCGGCGTTCTGAACCGCTGCAGTCCGATCAACACGAATGGACATCAACGGGGTTACCGGTTCGCTTTAACCGGGTTACCGATTCGCTTTGACCTCGATTTCTTCGGTCGGCCCTTCGTCGTTTCTCGCCCGTTTTTGCAGATAAAGCTTGATCGGTACTTCGCCGAACGACAAATGGTCGCGAAGCACGCTGAGCAGGTAACGCTGGTAGTCTTTGCCGAACGCTTTCGGCTCGCTGCACATCACAACAATGGTCGGCGGCTCGGTGGATACCTGTGTGGCATAGTAGATCTTTGGCCGCCGGTTTTGATACATCGGCGGGTGATGAGATTCAACCGCGCTCTGAATCAATCGGTTCAGCACGCCGGTGGAAACTCGCGACCGCGCCTGCTTGAACAACATGGTCGAGTGGTTCAACAGCGCTTTGACGTTCTTGCCGGTTTGCCCGGTGATGAATGCGATGGGCGCAAAGCCGAGCGTGGGGAACTGGCTGCGTAGGTACTTTACCCAGCGGTCGGTGGGCACGGTCCCGTGCAACAGGTCCCACTTGTTGATCACGAAAATACACGGCTTGTAATTTTCGATCACGTAACCCATCAATTGCTTATCGACCTTGCTTATCTTCTCCGCGGCGTCAAAGAACATCAACACAACATCGGCACGGCGCACGCTTCGTTGGGCTCGGTGCGTTCCATAGAACTCCAAATCGGTTCGGACGCTCTTGCGTTTTCGCAGCCCCGGCGTATCGATCGCGATGAAGTCTTGACCATCGATCTCGAAATGAACATCGACACTGTCGCGCGTGGTCCCGGGGACCTCGCTGACGATCATCCGTTCCGTTTCGACTAACGTGTTGACAAATGTGCTCTTGCCCACGTTCCGCCGGCCCACGATGGTCAATTTCATCTGAGGGTCGTCGGCGGTTTCGGCATCGGCCGGCGGCAGACGATCGACGATCAGTTGCAGCAGCCCGTCTCGGTTACGATTCTGCGTGGTACTGACCGTGATCAGATGCCCGCGGCCAAGCCGGTGAAACTCTTCGGCATGAACATCCTGATGATCCTGGTCCGCTTTGTTGGCCACCAAGATCACGGGCACGTTGACGCCGCGAAGTCGCTCGGCAACCTCTTCGTCCAGCGGCATCATGCCTGTCTGGACATCGACCACCAACAAGATCACATCCGCCGCGTTGATCGCCAACTCAATTTGTCGCACCACATCGGCCGTCAAATCGTCCGCATCGACAACGCCCATTCCTCCCGTGTCGATCAACTCAAAGAAACGGTCATCCGCCTCGATCAGCGTCGTCATTCGATCACGCGTCACACCTTCGTAGTTATCAACAATGGCAAGTCGTCGCCGCGCTAGCCAATTGAACAGACTGCTTTTGCCGACATTGGGGCGACCGACAATGGCGACTTGTGGAACGGGCATCGAACAGACTCGAAAAGAAATGAGTGGGACGTAATCGGTGGGGCAAGCAGCGCCGGTCGACAGGGGGTCGATCGTCGCATCAACGCAGCAGTCAGGCGGATTGACCGTCGCGACGAGCGCCAAGGACGGGACTTTGAAAAGTCATATCGCCGAAACACTGGATCCTAAGCCGAACCCGTGTTTTGCCATAGTCCTCCGTAGCCGAAATCGCGATACAATCCGGATAGAAAGACGCTAATGACCGCCGAAAACGACGACCAACGCATGTCCGACCCAAACGAAAGCCTGCCGAAAGCCGACGAACTGTTGCTGGCCGCATCGGCACTGGCCAGACATTTGTCGCAGGCCGGTGTGCAGTTTCTGCCAAAGGCGAACCAGGATCACGTCGATCAACTTGCCGCCGAATTTTCCTCCGGTAACGCCCAATCGCCTGAAGAGACTTCCGAAGATGGGGCGAGAGGAACCAAAGCATCGACGAGTGCTGCGGCGTCGACGCCAGACGATTCGCGTGGCGGCGTCTCGAATCCTAAATCCGCTGCCGCGACGCCCAGTCCCGTGACGCCTACCCCGACCAATCCCGTTGCCGACATGTCGGACGGGCAACCGTATCCGCTGCCCGTGCTGTCGCTAGACCAGCGCAGCGAACAACTGGCGGCGCTGCAAAGCGTGGTTGCGTCTTGCGTCCGATGTCCACAACTGGCCCAATCGCGCACGCAAACGGTCTTTGGTGAAGGCAATCCGCAGGCGCGCGTTGCATTCTTTGGCGAAGGCCCAGGCGCGGACGAGGATCGCAGTGGCAGACCCTTTGTCGGTCGCGCCGGACAACTGCTAACCAAGATGATCGAAGCCTGCACGTTCTCGCGCGACGATGTCTACATTTTCAACACCGTGAAATGTCGACCGCCCGGCAATCGCAATCCCGAACCCGCCGAACTTTCGAACTGCCGCGAGTTCTTTGAAAACCAATTGGCAATCATCCAGCCCGAGTACATCGTTTGTCTTGGAGCGGTCAGTGCCCAGACTCTGCTGCAAACGACCGAACCGGTCGGGCGACTGCGGGGACGATGGCACACACACTTTGCAAGCAAAGTGCTGGTGACCTATCACCCCGCTTATTTGTTGCGAAATCCGGCGGCAAAAAAGGCGGCCTGGGAAGACTTGAAAATGATGCTGTCGGACATGGACATTCACGTCTGAGCTCTTGGTCGAATTCCGGTGCAATGCCGAAACAGTGCAGGTAGTTTCGGAACGAACCGACCGACCCTGCAAATGACAGCAAAGCATAATTCGATAACGAAGTGAGACAGGAACTGCGAATTGTTTTCCGTGTTTTGCATCTCTTTCGTGACATGGCGAGCCAAGGGAACGGCAGAGTCAAAATCGGTTCTACGATTTTCCTCTTGACCATCGATCGTCGATGGTAACAATCTTGCATGACGGGCAAGCGAGGATTGCTTGACCGACGGCGATGGAACTGCCGTGAAACAAATTTGCTGCGATGTGCAAGGAGGCTCATCCGATGCGTCACGCAATCGGCCACGACGAAACACTCGTTTCCAAACTGAACGTTTCGTCCTCTCAACATGCGGATGCCGGCACCTGTTCTGCTCAGGTGTCAAGCGACAGTCCCAATCATGACGTCGCATCGGAGTCCTTGCGAGGTTTGCTGCCCAACGCAAGATTCTTTGGCGACAGCGATTTCGGTTTCGAATCGATCGCATCGTCAGCGAGCACGGCCCAAGAAGGCCAGTTGGTCGTCTACCGCATCGGCGAAAACGAACCAACCGAGTTCATTGCACAAGTGCTAGCCCGCGGCGTCTCTGGAATCTTGACCGAACAATTGCTGCCTTGCCCCTTGCCGCAATGCATTGTCGGCGATGTTGATCTGGCGATGGCCAAAATCACGTCAGAGCAACTTCATCGGCCCGACCAACAATTGTTGACGATCGGCGTGATCGGATCAGCCGGCAAAACAACAACCGCGTTGTTGGTTTCATCGCTTTTTCGCAGCAGCGGGATTCGAACGGCATACCACACCGATCTTGGCGATTGCGACGGGCTGGTCCAATCAACGCCTAGCGAACCGGTCAACAACGCGACCTCACTGGTCCAGTGGATTGGTGAAGCGGTCGATGCGCAGTGCCAGGCGACCATTATTGAAATGTCGGATCAGAATGTTCGCGCAGGCGTATACGATGCGATCGAGTTCGATGTCCTGATCGTTACCGGTGGCCGCAGTAAAACGAAAGACTACGGACCGCTCGCGCTTCAGTGCGGACTCGAGCGGTTGGCCGATGACGGTGTCGTCATTGCGTCGGCAGACGATTTGCGTGCGATCGAAGAGATTGAAGAGCACGACGCAAGGCTTGTCACCTACGGCGTTCACCGTCGTGGCGATGTAACGGCAAAGATCATCGAAGAATCCGGTGGCATGGCAACCCTGGCTGTCAGTCACGGCGACACCACCGCGGTCATGGAAAGTCGTCTTTGCGGCGGAGCGATGGCGGCAAACCTGGCCGCAGCAACGGCCGTCGGAATCCTGATCGCCAAACCGATCCACGAAGTCGTCGAGACTCTCGGTCGCCTGCAAGACGTTCCTGCGCGTCAACAACGTCTTGATTGTTACGAACACGCGAATGTGGTCATTGACGCGGGCGGTTCACCTGATCGAGTCACCGAAACGTTGCAAACATTGCGGCGGATGAAAGGACAAGGACGATTATGGTGCGTGTTGGCCATCGATCCCAACGACACAGACGAACAACTGGCCGATTACGGTCACTGTATCGAACGATTCGCCGACCAATCAATTGTCACGTGTCGCTTCGAAGGCAAAAAACATTTCCTAAGCGATTCGCACGCGATTCTCGATGGCGTGCAAAAACTTTCGTCGATGCGTTTATCTGCTGATCACCAGCGCGCCGTTCATTGGGCTGTCTCGTCTGCGAAAGCGGACGACACGATCGTGATCATCGGTGGCATTACCCGGTCGAACGCGCAAGCGCAGCGAACCGAGATTGATAAAATCGTCAGCTGGGTCGAAGGCGAACGAAAAGAACTCGCCACCGACGATGACGAGCCAAGGATCCTGTCGATCTTTCAATGAGCTTCTATCAATAAGCTCCTATCAACTGTTTCTGTGCGGTTCACGTCGTGACGGTGGCCGCATCAAAATCACGACGTGATCCAGCGGACCTGAAAGGGTCGCAGTTCAATTTTCGCCTGTGACCCGACGGCTTCGCAAGCGAGTTGATCAGTGGTGACCGCGCTGTCGATCGCCGACCGGTCGACGACTCGCGGTTGGTCGGTCAGATTCGCCAGCACGACAACCGGTTCGGCCAGCTCGCGGCCGCGCACAAAACCGAGCAGGCCGTCGCCGTCAAGATCAAGGATCGTCTGGCTCGCGTTAGGGTGAAACGCCTCAAATTGCGATCGCACGTAGAGCAACCGCTGGTAACCATCAAAGACGCGACGCTGTAAACCATGCGGACGACTTAACGCCGCATCTAATTCGTCGCGATCGTATTTATGCCGGTTAATGCTGCGATTCTGCCCGGTCTTTGCGACCCCGGCTTGGTCGTTGGGCGTGCCGACCAGGCTGTGAAAATACACCGCGGGCATGCCTTGCATCGAAAGCATGATGGCCTGAGTCGCCAAAAAACGACGCGCGTGATCGGCAGGCGCAACCTTTGACGCATCCGCCACAGCGTCCAAGTATGTGATGTTCAACTCGTATGGCGAATCCACGCCATCGGAGCGCCGTCGAGTGTTCACTCGCCCGCCATGCCGTTTGACGATTTCGGCCAACTGGTTCATGCGTTCATCCGAGACGATGCCCTCTAACGGGCGAACCCCAATTCCGTCATGGGATGCGGTGAAATTGAAATAGGTGGTCTTATCCGACGGCAAGTTCAAATCTTTCATCCAATCTCGTAACACCGAAGTGTCGCCACTGTGAATTGCATCGAGCAATAACGGCGGAAGACTGAACTGGTAAACCATGTGCGCTTCGTCTTCGCCCGAACCGAAGTAGCTGATGTTTTCCTGGTGCGGGACGTTGGTTTCCGTCAGCACCAGGGTCCCGGGCGCTGCCTTGTCCAGAACTCGCCGCATCAATTTTACGGCGGCGTGAGTTTGCGGTAAGTGAATACAATCCGTCCCCACCTCTTTCCATAGATACGCGATGGCATCAAGCCGAATGATTCGAGCACCCCGACGAGCGTATTCGACCAGCGTCTGCAGAATTTTCAGCATCACGCGTGGATTTGCATAATTCAAATCGACTTGGTCATCACTGAACGTCGTCCAAATATGCTTCGTCCCACTGGGCGATTGAAACTCCGTTAGCAGCGGCAGGCTGCGCGGACGAACGACGCGAGACAGATCAGCCGAAGGGTCTTGGTCGATGAAGAAGTCGGCGTATTCGGGGTTACCGGCTAGATACTCTCGGAACCACACGTGTTGCTGCGAGGCATGGTTTAGCACCAAGTCAAACATCAAGTCGAACGACTCACCGAGCTTTTCGATATCTTCCCAGGTCCCCGACTGAGGATCCACGGCCATGTAATCGATGACGGAAAAACCATCGTCGCTGGAATAGGGGCAAAACGGCAGCAAGTGGACGCATCGGATCGAAGTATCCAACTCATTGTCCAGCAAGAACTTTCTTTGTGCGACCAAAGGCGAATCCTTTGCATCACGCACCTGATCCGCATAAGTGATCAGGACCACATCGCGTTGATCCCACAGCGGGTCTCGAACGGCTGAGGTATCGGCTTCTTCGATCAGCGAGACGATTCCGCGATCAAGTTCCTCTGGAACCGCGCCATAGATGTCTTGCAAAAGCTTGGCGGTCTCTTGATCAAGTTTCACTTCGGTCGGTGAATCTGGCACTCAATCCCTCGCTTGCGACTAGAGCATGTTTCCGCAGAACAGGCCTTCGACGGCCCCGCTTGCCGCTGGATGCCGCCTACAGATTGTCCTGACCCGTGAAATTTGTGACGAGTGCACGCAGCTTTCGCCGCAACACGCCATAACTGAAAAAGGCTTTGCCGATTTCGTAGTTAAAGTCGACCATCTCCTCACGATAATCGTCGTCGTCGATGATCCTTTGTACTTTGCTGACGACGTCGCGTGTCAAATATCCGTCCATCGCGATCACTTTTGCGCCTTTGGGTTCGATGTCCGCCACAAAGATCGAATAGCGGTTCACCAAAACCGGCTTGCGGAAATAGAACGCCTCCAACAATGCATTGCCGAATCCTTCATAGATACTCGGATAGGTAATAAAGTCGGCTTGGGAATAGGCGTCCGCCAACGTATAGATTTTGTTGCCAGCCTCATCCAGCATCCGCTTATCACCAACCTGCTTGTCACACAATCGCATGTCGACGCCGCTGGAATCCGCCAGTTCCTGAAGTGCCGTCAGGTATTCGTTCCCCTCGTCACCGCTGGAGTGTGAAATCACAAGTTTGCAGCGGTCATTCTTGAGTGCGGCGACCAGCGCGATTGAGTGTTCAATCCCTTTACGCGGCACAACGCGTGTGGGCTGCAGAAACAGAATGTCGTCTTCAGCAAGACCGATGTCGGCACGAAATCCTTGCGCGTACTCGTCCGCTTCCGGCGGCTCGTTCTCAAAGTCCAGCACGTTGGGGACCAGCACAGAGGAGACGCCTCGGCGGTGCGCCAAATCTTCTTGTGCGAACGAATTGATCGTGACGTTTTGTATTTGCGGCAGCGCCGGCGGAAACGCCATCCACAGCAAATCCGTCACCGATGAAACGCTAAAACGATCCCGTTCCCAATAGAAATCGTGGTGGTGAGCGATCGTGGGGAACCCCGTCTCGGCGATAAAATGCGTCAGCGCCACACCCAAAGGAATGTTCATCGGGATGCACAATGCGTTTTGCACGATCAGCAGATCCAAGTCAAATCGCCGCGTGAACTCGTACAAAGTGCCTTTTAAATAATGAGCAAGCGAGTAGATCTGCTGAGTGATATCGGAACTGCGCGTCAGTGTGCCGAAGGATGCCCGGTTGATCCGCTGGATATCAGGGTGACCAAAGTAGGCATGCGGGACGACCATTGACACGCTGTCGTCTCGGTCGCTCAGTCCCGAATACCAGTAACTGGTATGACGATGGTCCCACAGAACCTGTGCCCACTTAGCACTCTCAAGGGAAACCCCATCGGTTCCTGAGAAACGAGTGCCGACAAATCCGATTTGAACGCCCATTTGATTGCTGTCGTTGCTAGTTGTGTGGCTAAGGTTTACGGGCGCATGCCGCCACCATGCTGCTCCGGCTTTTACTTGATTGCAAGGCAGGTTGGCAACTGCATCAATTCTGTGATAACCACGTCGGGCTGCAAAGAGCGGCAACGTGGATCATCTTCGCGGCGCCGCATACTGCGTCGATCCCCGGCGAACCAAGCCGTTCTTAGGCCCGCCTGAGATGCCGCCCAAACGTCATTAAGCATGTCATTCCCCACGTAAACCGCCTGATTGGGCTGAATCCCGCGTCGCAAGAGCCCCTCACGCAGCACGTCAAATAGACGCGGCCCCGGCTTGGATTGACCGAACCGGTTGCTGAACAAACATAAGTCTAATTCGAATCCGTGTTCTGACATCTCGCCGCCCACAATCTCTTGAACCAAACGAGGCGTGAATACCTGAGCATTGCTGACGATGCCCAGCCTGAATCCCGCACTCGCTAGTTCCGCAGTCAACGCCTTGGCCGATGGCATCGGCCACGTTGGATTGGCTCGCGATTCATACTCGGTCGCTAATCGCACGATTCGTTCGGTCGCATCGATCGGAAGCGGCACGTTTTTGGCCAACAGTATCCGCCGCCAGATGTCCACGATATCGACTTCCGGTTTGGGGCATGCCGGCGACACCCGCCGCTCATTGCAAAGTCGAATCGCATCGTGCAGGTCCTTGATCGACGGCATTTGATCGGCAGGAACGGATAAACCGGCGGCCTCGATCGACTCAGCGATGTGCGCGCCCTGATCCGCCGCATCGACGGTGCCGACGTCACCGCTGCCGCTGACCACCAACGTTCCATAGACGTCAAAAATCACCGCAGCGATGTTGTCCAATCGCTGGAACTGTGGCTGCACATCGGTCGGCAGCGGCAACATTTCCGTACGATTGGTGACCACGGCATCGGTCCAGTGGCCCGGCGAATTCGTCATGGTTGCTCCAGCTGTTCATCAAACGTTTCGGTTCGACACGGAAAGAATGACCGAACGCGCGAAATGAAATCGATGGCCTGCCCGGCGCATTCGGGCGCCGTCACTTGGGAACCGATTCTTGCATCAACGATCCCAGCATAGACATTCGCCAATTGTTCCGCCTGTCGCTGGACGGAATAATACTCGCGAATCACATCCGCGTTGTGCACGATCGTCGACTCATCGCCCATCTCGGCTTGAAGTGCTTTGACCAACGTCGCCGATCGCTGCTTGATTTCCGATTCATACCCGGCATCACGATGGATTCGCTGCAGCACTTCTTGTTGACGACGGGGAATCAGCTTGGCAAAGTCGATAACGTCATCATCGGATTCATCGGAAACGAATGCCGGACGAAACAATTCGGGAAGCTCCGACCAGGACGCCTGCTCGGCCGCGCGTGACTCGATCCGACACGTCGTTAGCCAATCGCGGTCGCCGGGGATTGGGATGGTGTCGTAGACGTCAGGGAATCGCAGACCATCAGCAACAAAGTCGTCCATCACTGTCGACAAGCGACGAGCGATGACGCGGCGTCCGGCCAACCACGGTTCCAGATACGCCATCCCAAAGCCTTCCGCAACGCTGGTCGAGACGATGTAGTCCGACGCGGCCAAGTTATCGGTAAACGAAACGTCGGGATGATGCGCGGCGTCGAAAACGGCTTGGGGCGAACACTCTTTTGCGAACTCTTTCCAACGCAAATACGATCGTTTTTCTACCGCGGTCGCCGGACACAGCGTTAATCCACCGAAACGGTTTTCGCCCAACCATCGACAAAGCAGTACGAACTCGCCCACGTTTTTTCGGCGGATGCCGCGGACCGGATACAGGCACCACCGTGCGTTTGAGGGCAAGTTCATTGCGGGGCGAACGCGAGCGAGTGCCTCGTCACGGGTTGGCGTCGCAACATCGGGCAGCATGACGCTGTTGGGCAAGACACTTACCTGATCGGCCGGCACACCGATGCTGGTTAGAACGCGGGCATCGGCTCTTGTTAGCGTCGCATAGTGTATTTGCGGCGCGACCGGGTACAAGTAACCCTCCAATTGCCGCTTGTCTTTCGCGGTCGTCGCACGGATCAAGCGTGCGTAATTTTCCGGTCGATTGTCTTCGGCAAAGTCATGCACTTGAAGCAACAATTTCCAGCCGGCCGTGGCCAGTTGCCCAATCACTGCGGGTGCGGCGGTATTTTTACCTAGACTGTGGTTATGCCAGTGCAGCACCGCATCGCCGCGATCGATCCCGAGATGACCAAGCCGATCGACCAACACCTTGGTGATTTCGGCTGCCCGCCGGTCGATCTCGCCCGCCGCCGCCTCGTCACGGTCGTAATCAAAACCGTCGATGACAAGATGCTTGACTGAGTTGCGTGTCGATGCACTCAGGCCAGAAACCCGATCGCCTGAAACCAAAACGATATCTGTGACACCGCTGCGGCGGATTGCCTGTACATGGTTTTCAACGACTTGCGTAACACCACCACGTTCGAAATGGCAGTGCAGAATGACAACTTGCAACAGAAGAGTCCGAAACCGTGCGGAACGTTTCGTAAGCGACTAGGCGACCTGTAATGCGGGTCCGGCACTGCCCTCGAGCACGCCGTCCTGCATTCGGTAGCACCGGTCGGCGCCGGCGGCGATGGAATCATCGTGGGTAATCATGACGATCGTCAATCCGTCGTCGCCATTAAGCTCGGCCAGCAGCTTCAAAATATCGCGTCCGGTCTCGGTATCAAGATTGCCAGTCGGCTCGTCGGCCAACAGCAGCGTCGGATCGTTCATCAACGCCCTGGCGATCGCGGCACGCTGCATCTCCCCGCCGCTCATCTCGCTGGGCTTGTGGGTTGCCCGATGCAATAGACCGACGCGGTCCAGCATCGCTTCGGCACGACGACGGGTGTCTTTTCGCGTTCGCCAATACTCCATCACGCTGCGGCCGATCATCGTCGGAGCCATCACATTCTCGATTGCCGACAGTTCGGGCAACAGATGATAGAACTGAAAAATGATGCCGACTTCGGTGTTGCGATAGGCATCTCGATCACCGCGTGAGGCGTTGTCGATGCGTTTTCCGCGAAAGTAGATTTCACCTTGATCGGGACGATCCAGCGTCGCCAGCAAATGCATCAACGTGCTCTTGCCGCTGCCGCTGCGCCCGACCAGCGCCGTGACAACGCCCGGTTCAACGCTGACGTCAACGCCACGCAGCACCGGGACCTCGATACGGTTCTTGTGATAACTCTTAAAGATCCCACGAGCTTCGAGCACAGGATGGTTGGACATGTTTAAGCTTTATTTGCGTATGTCGTTGAGGGTGGGACAATTCACAGCATGATCGTCTTGCGATTGACAGCTGCAAACACAGAGGGCATTCCGGCAACGGTGATACTTGTGCCGACGAACCTTTATTCAAACCGGAGTGCTTGAACCGGATGCATTCTCGCCGCCCGAAGCGCCGGTAATACGCTCGCGATTGCCGCTATGGTGACCGCGCCGGCCATCACCCAGCACAGCGTGAACGGATTGATGATGGTCGGAATCTCGGTGAAGTAATAAACCGTCGGGTCAAAGACTTCTTGCCCGGTGATTTTTTCAATCACGGCCGCGATGGCGTTGATGTTGTCAACGAACAACAGGCCGCCAATCAGCCCCGCGCCACTGCCGACAAATCCCAGCAGCAGCCCGTAGCTTAAGAAGATGCTCATCACTCCACCGCCGGATGCGCCGAGTGCTTTCAGTGTTCCGATGTCCCGCGTTTTTTCGACAACAATCATGAAGAACGTTGCCAGGATGCCGAATCCGGCGACCGCAATGATCAGGAACAACAGAATGTTCAGAATCGTCGTCTCCAATTTCACCGCGGCCAGTAAGGGCCCCTGCATGTCACGCCACGTCTGAATGTTGTATGCGTACATGTCCGGTGGAAAACGTTGACGCAGCGCGTCCCGAACTTCGTTCAGGCTGGCGCCCTCTGCCAGTTTTAACTGGATCGTTGTGATACTGCGTGATCCCGTTTCGGGATTGATCATCCCGCGAAATTCTTGCAGTTGATCCAAACGACAGAAAGCAAATGTGCTGTCATATTCGCTCATGCCCGATTCGTATAAATCGACCACCGTGAATTTTTGATTGATAACTTTCGTTTGGCTTGATGCGGTTGCATCATCGGGTGCGTTCGGGAACATCATCCGAATATCGTCGCCGGGACGACAGTAGTAATGATCGCGAACGTTGTTGTCTTCGTCACGCAGCTTGGTGCTGCAAGTACTGATGCCCAGCACTATCCCTGGAAACTGTTCACGTTCGGGATCCAGCCCGAGTTCACCATCGCCGTCCTGACTGTCAAGCAGCTCTTTCGACGCCATGCCGGCGAATCGCGGCCCCACGGCGGCGGCTTGTTTTTCGGCATGCGGAGCCATCAGCTTTTCAACACGTTCTCGCTCCGCTGCAAGTGCTTTCTCGTACGCGGCTCGCGCCCGTCGGTAATGCCAACCGGACGGCGGAAACTGGTCGTTGTCCGGCGCGTAACCTTGATCTCGCAGGTTAAAGTCGACCGAGGTTTGGTTATCGGGATGCAACAGATAGCGACCGAAATGACTGACCGAGTCATAGGTCTCAGCGTCAATGCCGACCAAATTGACGTGCCGTGTGATTAACTGGCCGTTGAAATCGATACCCAGCATTGCCGGGACGTGAACGCTGACGGACGTGCCAACGATCTTATCGCCGCATACTTTGTGGATCTCTTCCAAATGGCCTTCCGGATCGGGCATGCCACCGCTGGTGTGGCACTCGATCAGAATGTCCGACGCCAACCCGTGCAGACGCTGATGCATCTCGGCAGAAAATCCCGCCATCACGCTGTTGACGACAATCAGTGTTGCCACGCCCAGCGTGACACTGATGATCGATGCGAGAGCGATATAACGAGTTCGCAAATAGCGAAAACACAGCAACAGTCGGTACATAGCCGTTCCTTCGGCGGTCGATTGTCATCCCTGACCAGAGTCCCTGATCCGTGTCGAAGTCTACGCGACGCAAAGCGACAACGTAAACGTCAATGTAGGTAGGCGAGGCAAAAGAAATGGATGGCCAGAGGTGATAGGCGACAGGCCACCGATGGCTGGGGTCGGGGCACGAGAGGCCATGGCCGGCCCAGCCATGCAAATTCGTATTAAAGCCGCGTTCAACCTTCGGGCCGAAGCACGGGGAACAGGATGACGTCTCGGATGGACTTCGTTCCCGTTAACAGCATCACCAAGCGGTCAATTCCAATGCCGAGTCCTCCCGCTGGTGGCATCGCGTGCCGGAGCGCTCGAATGAAATCGTGATCCATTTTGGCCATCGAATCTTCTTCGTCCTGTCCCGACAATTGCGTCTCGAACAACTGCTGCTGCAGATCCGGATCGTTCAGCTCGGTGTAGGCGTTGGCAAGTTCCATTCCCAGAATGAACAACTCAAACCGCTCTGCGATTTCAGGTTGGTCCGCCTTGCGCTTCGTCAGCGGGCAGATGCTCGCCGGATAATCAATCACAAAGATGGGGCCTTGCAGCGTATCTTCGACCTTTTCTTCGAAGATTTCGTTGCGGACAACGTCGGGATGTTTTCCTTCGGTCGGGATTCGCAGCGACTTGGCAAACTTGAGCACAGCCGCATCATCCGCCGGATCGATTCCGGTCGCCTGCTGAAACAGCTCGGCATAGGTCGCCCGTTTGAATGGCGGAGTGAAATCAATTTCATTTCCATCGAACTCTCGCTTGTACCCGCCCCCGATCGCTTCGATGGCATTGCAAACCAGTGCCTCGGTCAAATCCATCATCGATTCATAGTCACCATACGCCTGATACGCCTCCAGCATGGTGAACTCGGGATTATGGCGCGGACTCAGGCCCTCGTTGCGATAGACGCGTCCCAATTCGTAAACGCGTTCCATGCCTCCGACCATCAGTCGTTTCAGGTGCAATTCCAGCGCGATTCGCATCGTCAACGGCATGTTCAGTGCGTTGTGATGCGTTTCGAACGGTCTGGCCGCCGCGCCGCCGGCGACCGTGTGCAGCGTCGGCCCCTCGACCTCGCAGAAACCTTGATCGTCTAACGTTGTGCGAATCGACTTGATCACTTTGGTACGATCTAAGAACACCTGCATTGGCCCGTCGTTGAACGCCAAGTCGACGTAACGCATCCGTTGGCGCAGGTCGGGATTGGTCAGCCCGGCATGTTTCTCTGGCGGCGGCTCGAGCATTTTGGTGTGGAAGAAAAGTTTCTCCGCAAAAATAGTCAATTCACCGGTATTGGTCCGGCCCAGTCGTCCTTCGGCACCGACCAAATCACCCAAGTCGAACAACTTGGCTAACGCGAAATCATCTTCGCCGACTTGGTTTTTGCCGATGAAGATCTGGATGGTGCCGGTCCAGTCCCGCAACGTCAAAAAGATCAGTTTGCCTTTGTTTCGGGCCAGCATGATGCGTCCCGCCACTCGCACCGTCGGGCCCTGCTCGGCACCAGGACCGTTATCCGATTTCCATTGGCGGTAATCCAATTCGTCGGAATCAAAATCGGGCAGCTCGATCGATTCTCCGCTCTCGGTGACGAACTTGATTTCGCCGGATCGATCACGGCACTCGCCGATCAGCGTTCGGTCGTCAAAGCGGCCGCCAAAGGGATCAATTCCCCGTTCGCTGATTTGCCGCATCTTCTCGCGGCGAGCCACTCGGGGGTCTTTGCTGTCATCGTCGCCGGGATTGGTCGTCTGATTCATCGAAAGTCACAATTGGAGTGCCGAAAAAACCGATGCGGATCGGGCTCGGCCAAATCGGACGAGGCGCCAAACAGATTTCCACACCAGAACGATTCCGGCGAATGCGTCACAGAAACGCGGGATTGTCGGCTCGAATCGATCCCAACGCAACCACGAGCGATCTTGTCGGCGTCAACGATTTCTTCGTATCTGTATGATCATGCGACAGTTCGACACCTCTCACCGCTCAGCACCGGGCCGCAAGGCTGCTCATCAAGCCTCGATCCTGGTTGTCGATCCCGATCCATTGTCGCTGATCGCGATGGCCGGCGTGCTGCACACCCAGGGCTACCGATGCACCTGCGCGCGGACCAGCGATGCAGCCGGCCAAGCCTTACGGTCCGCGCGGCATGACATGCTGCTGTGGGACGTTGCCGATGACGCGGCCGCGGTTGTTGAATCACTCGGAACGTTGCGGTCAACGAACGGATACCAGGGATTACCCGCCGTGTTGGTTGCCGAATCGCGTTGGGCCGGCCTGGAACGGAAAACCGAGGCGATGTCCGCACCGACACGCTGTCTGTTCAAGCCGATTGACCCGAATGCGTTGATCGACGTGGTTGAAAATGTGCTTTGGTTGCCTGCGCTCGTTTCGGCACATCGCCGAAAAGGGTCCACGCCCAGCCGTCCGGGCTGGCTGACTCTCTAAGAACAGCCCCGATCTATTCAAAGCCATTCATCGAGGGCCAACCGTTGCCGTGTCTCGACTGTAGCGCGTTTGGCGGGAAGCCGCCCCTCCGGCTTCGATGCCGCGGGGCTTGATCTTTCGGACTCCGATCCTAACCCCGGGCGAATTTCGAACTGCCGTAAGTCTTGACGTTTGACCGCTGGATCCTCTAATCACCGTATTCGATTCAATCTAACGCTTCCCCTCCATTCCCTCCTTGCACTGTACTCGAGGTCTTTTGACGATGAGAACGCTATTGATGGCGATCGCTTTGATCGCAATGCCCAGCTTTGCCATGGGCGACGAAATCGTCCGCTACCAATTGAAAGATTGGAAAGCCAAGCATATCCACGACGCCAAAAAAGCCGCCACGATTGAAAGCACGCTGAAGAAACTTGGCTGCGAGCTGCAAAAATTTGATCACGACGGACACATCGATTTGAAATACCGATGCCCCAAGTGGCACGAGCTAAAACTGAAAACGCACGACGATGCTCACAAGTGGGAAAAATGGCTGAAAGAGTTTGAGTTCACCACTGAACACAAACACTGATCGACCGTGCAGATGCCGGCCGAAACGCAACCGGCGGACCTGTGCCGGCTCATTCTGTCGGAACCTGCCAAGCGGTTCCCTCAACCTAAACTTCGCCAAAGGTAACGGACGGTCTCGTGAATTTGCCCATCTCGGTTTCGACCTCCGCCGTTTCCGGCGTCGCCAAGTCGCTGGTTCGCAACGTGTCCGATGGGTTGGGCAAGGCGCTGGACTTTGACGCAATCCTGAGAGGCGGCGGGTCGGCCGCGGCCATCGAATCCGCTGTGCAGACCGAGAATGTCGATGCGAAATCACTCCGGAGCGACGCGGTATCACGAATCCGGCAGGTACTGGCCGGGATCGGCGTCGACGCGAACCCGGGACTCACCTTTGGCGTCGAACCTGACGGGCAACTCCGGTTGTCGGCCGACCATCCTCGGGCAGCCGAGATCGAAATGCGACTGAACGAAAACCCTGATGTGCGAAATAGCGTCCGGCAATGGGTCGCCACGACGGGGGAAAGTCAATTGAGCGTCGGTCCGGCTTGACGCAGCACCGGCTTACCGGCACCATAATGGACCCGATCAGCGAAATACGATCGCCACACCGAACTCAAATCGATCCCGGCCGCAACAGGGCCGGCATTTGTGAGACTTCGGAGGATATGCGAATTGGCTAGCAGACTGATTCGAAATCAGTTGCCGGGTAACCGGTTGCGGGTTCGAGTCCCGTGTCCTCCGCTGTAACGACAACGCCCCGCGAATCGCAGGATTCGCGGGGCGTTTGTTTTGCTGATCCCGGGCGTTTCGGTTGTCTGGCACAAGCCGATCCGAGAGCGAAAACCCGCTTTTTCAATCGGGCCTTGTCGAATCAAAGCGAGCGAACCCGGCGTTCTACTTGGTGCCTAGCCGCACCTCGTACTGCAGTCCGTGAACGGTTTCGATGACGACGACGGTCGTTTCTGCAGCTTGGATATGTTTCGACATGATTCTCTCTCCTGTCGGCTGAACGGTGCGAAGCTTTACATCGGCAACAACGGTTTGCTAAGCGAGAGAATCTGAGAAAACGTTACTTGGATTTTTTCCGAGCGACCTTTTTAGCCGGTTTCTGCTTGGATTTCGCCGGTTTGCGTTTGGCGGCCGGCACCGCGGCTTCGTACATCGCGATGAACTTCTTGGTCGAAATCCGACCGATCGCTTGGCCGACAACCGCCAGCGGCACATCGTCGATTTTCTTGAACCGGACGCACGATTTGCCCATGTCCAGCTTCTTGCCCGATGCTCGCCAGGCTTGGGTGAACCATTCACGATGCTCGTCCATCGTGTAGAGACAGAACAGATAGATGGCCATGTGATTCTTCTGTGATGCCAATGACGCAAAGGGCAATGGCTGTGTGGGGTCGCAGTGGTACCCACCGGGATAGATTCGATGGGGAACGAAATATCCAATCATTCCGTACTGCATGCCCTCTTCGATTCCTTGGGGCAAGTTCTTTCGGATCACTCGACGGACGGCTTCGATCGCCTGTCGCCGGTCCGGCGAAAGCTCATCCAGATAGGCTTTGACCGTCTTCGCTTTGCTTTGCATGACTCACCGAGGGTTGCTACAAGTCATCCGGTTACCAACACGCCAAAATATTGGCAAAATGCCGAGCCCCCGCGAATCCCGCGACGCATTCATCTTACAACGATCGCCCGAAGTGCCGAAATGCCACGATACAATCCTTCCGAAATCGAGCCCCGCTGGCAAAGTTATTGGGACGAGCATCGTACGTTCGCGACACCGGAAACGCTGACCGGAAAGAAGCGATACATCCTGGACATGTTCCCTTATCCCAGCGGTGACGGATTACATGTTGGCCACCCGGAAGGATACACGGCGACAGATATCGTCGCGCGTTTCGCGCGTTCGCGGGGCGAAGCGGTGCTGCACCCGATGGGCTTTGACGCATTCGGGTTGCCAGCGGAGGAGCACGCCATCAAGACCGGCGAACACCCACGCATTCAAACTCAAAAGAACATTGACAACTTCACGCGTCAGCTAAAGATGCTGGGTTTCAGTTACGACTGGGACCGCGTGCTGTCAACAACCGACGAAGACTATTTCCGCTGGACCCAATACATTTTCACCGTCCTGTTCGATACCTGGTTCGATGCCGAGCAACAAAAGGGACGGCCGATCGATCAGTTGCCGATCCCAGACGAGATTGCAAAGCAGGGTGCTGACGCGGTGCATGCCTACCGCGACTCACACCGACTCGCTTACCAAGACGACGCACTGGTGAACTGGTGCCCGGCACTGGGGACCGTGCTTGCCAACGAAGAAGTCCAAGACGGCAAAAGCGAACGCGGCGATCATCCCGTCAAGCGGATTCCGCTGCGTCAGTGGATGCTGCGTATTACCGCCTATGCCGAACGCTTGCTGGACGGGCTGGATGACTTGGATTGGCCAACCGGAATCAAAAAGCTGCAGCAAGACTGGATCGGGCGCAGCACGGGCGCCGAAGTCGATTTCTATATCGGCCAGCAAGCTGGTTTTGATGCATGGGTGGCGGCGCGTAAACAAACGGGATTCCCAACAGACTCGGGCACCGAGGCGCTGCGTGTCTATACGACGCGTCCCGACACGCTGTTCGGTGCGACTTATATGGTCGTCTCTCCCGAACATCCGCTGTTGGATCGGTTGACGAGCACCGAGCAAAAGCAAGCGGTCGAATCGTACTGCGAGAAGGCATCATTCAAGAGCGATCGCGAACGCACCGACGGCGACCGAGCCAAGACGGGCGTCTTCACCGGCAGCACCGCTGTCAATCCGGTCAATGGAAAATCGATTCCGATTTGGGTCGCCGATTACGTGCTGGCCGGATACGGAACCGGAGCAATCATGGCGGTTCCGGCTCACGATGATCGCGACTTCGAATTCGCCAAACAATTTGACCTGACCGTCATTCCGGTTGTCGATCCTCCCACCGATCATCCTCGGCGCGATGCGATCCTTGCCGGCGACGTTTGTTTTGTCGCGGAAGGCCAAGCCATCAACAGCGGTTCCTTTGACGGCCAAAACACGTCACAAGTCAAAGCTGCCGTCACCAAGTCGTTATCGCAAAGCGGGCAGGGCAGCGAAGCGGTCAATTACAAATTACGAGACTGGCTATTTAGCCGTCAACGGTTCTGGGGGGAACCTTTCCCCGTTCTGCACGAAGTCGACAACGACGGCAACCTGACCGGGTACAAACGCACCGTCCCGACCGAAGACCTGCCGGTGCAATTGCCCGATCTGGAAGACTTCAAACCGCATGGCCGACCTGAACCGCCGTTGGCGAAAGCGGACGACGATTGGTTGTACGTTGAACTTGATGGCAAACGTTATCGACGCGAAACCAATACAATGCCTCAGTGGGCCGGTTCATGCTGGTACTACTTGCGTTACATCGACCCGAAAAATGAAACGGCCCTGGTCGATCCTGAGAAAGAAAAAGCCTGGATGCCGGTCGACTTGTACGTCGGTGGCGCCGAACACGCCGTGCTGCACTTGTTGTATTCGCGGTTCTGGCACAAGGTCTTGTTCGATCGCGGATTGATCAGCACGCCTGAGCCGTTCCGGCGTCTGGTGAATCAAGGCATGATCTTGGGCGAAGTCGAGTTCACCGGGTTTGTTGACGATTCCGGCAGCCCGGTTTCGACCGACAAGGTACGCAAGAATGCCGATGGTGAACGAGTCACCGCTGATGGCACCGTCGTCAAAAGCGTCAAGATCAGCGAAGACGAAGTGGAAAAGCAGGGCGAAGGCTTTGTTTTGAAAGCCGACCAATCGATCAAGGTCGATAGCCGCGCACATAAGATGTCCAAGAGTCGTGGGAACGTGGTCAATCCCGATGCCGTCGTGCGAGAATACGGGGCTGACTCGCTGCGTCTGTACGAGATGTTCATGGGCCCGCTGGAAGCGACAAAACCGTGGGCGATGACCGGCGTCGGCGGCGTTCGCAACTTCCTTGATCGCGTCTGGCGGATGATCGTCGACTACAAGGCAGACGAATTGGTGCTGGACCCGACCGTGGTCGAAACGGAATGCGACGATGATCAACGCCGCATGCTGCACCAAACGATCAAAAAGGTGACCGAAGACACCGACTCGATGAGCTTCAATACGGCGATTGCCCGGATGATGGAATTTACCAATTTCTTCACTCGCGCGAAAACGCGGCCGAAGGAAGCAATGCAGACTTTCCTGATCTTGCTGTCGCCTTACGCGCCACACATTGCCGAAGAGCTGTGGCAACTGCTTGGCCAGCGGGACTCGATTGCGCTGGCGACTTGGCCGTCGTGGGACGAGGACGCTCTGGTGGAAACCAGCGTCGAAGTCCCAGTGCAAATCAATGGCAAGGTCAAAGCAAAAATCCGCGTGGCCAATGACGTCACCAAAGATGCAATGCTGGAAGCCGCACTCGGCGAGCCAAAGATCCAGTCAGCCGTGGACGGCAAGAACATCGTCAAGCAAATCGTCGTGCCGGGCCGGTTGGTCAATCTGGTCGTGAAGTGAAACCTGCCAACTGCTGACTAACGCAGATCGGCCAGGAAAGATCCTGGCCGATACTTGAAATCGCAAAACGATTCGCCGCTATTTCTCTTTGACGTCGACTCCAAACGACTCGAGCGTCTTGACATGGCGTGCCTTCTTCTTTTCGTCCAAAGGATTGTCACCCAGATAGACGTCCAGGTAGGGCGAGAAACGCCGATCGCCTTCGGCATCCTTCTTGCACATCTGCACCAGCGGCCCCAGGTCACTGACTTTGTTGCCGGACATCAGCAGCATGTCGAGTTCTTTCAGCGGCGTGAGCGATTTCAGCGATTCGATCTGATTGTTTGCAATGTCAAGCGTCGTCAACCAGCCGAGCTTGCCCACCGGCGTGATATCGACCAGCTTGTTGCCTGAGACATCCAACGACCAAATTTTTGACAACTTGGCCAGCGGCGAAAGGTCGGTCAGTTGATTGTTGGCCAAGTACAGCGTTCGCAGATTTGACATCTTCGTCAACGAATCCAGCTTGCTGACTTGATTGTCCGACAAATCAAGCAACTGCATCGCCGTCAGTTCTTTCAGCGGCGAAAGATCACTGATTTTGTTCTTAGCCAATGTCACCGACTGCAATCGCTTCAGCTCGGCGATCGGCTTTAAGTCGCTGATTTCGTTGTCGCGCAGGTCGATCAACATCAGCGCCTTGGCATGCTGCAGCCCCTCGAGACTCTTGATTCCTTTGCCGACGCCAATCACGCGTGAAATATTCAGTACGTCCTCTTTCGTGATCCGCTCGTCGTTGTAGCGTTTCTCGAAAACTTCCGCCCGCACGGCTTCTTCCAGAGCCCGGTCGGTGAAAATCGGTGGCGATGGCTTCTTGGGAGGATCTTTCTTCTTCTCATCCGCCTTCTTCATGTCGGCGGGCTTCTTCGCAGCAGGTTCTTTTGCAGCGGGCTTTTTTTCGGCGGGTTTCTTGGCCGCGGGTTTCTTGTCGGCCGCCTTTGAATCAGCGGATTTCTTTGCCGTCGATTTCGCGTCGGCATCGTTCTTCTTGGCAGCGCTCTTGTTGGCAGGCTTGGCGTTGTCCGCCTTTTTCGCGGGTGACGTTTTCTCGGCAGCCGCCGGAACGTCTTTCTTTGCAGATTCGTCCGCCAGCGTCACCGTGGATAGCGACAGTGCGAACGCAATCAAGACGCAACAGCGGATCAGGCGAGTGGAAAACAGATACATCGAAGGGCAGGGCATGCGAGATCTCGAATGCGGAGGGAGTTGAATCGGAACACAACGAACCCGATTTTACTCCAAGCCCACCGCCTTCGCGTGGTGGCGACAGGCACGAGATACGAAATTTCGCGTCTCTGTCCGGCGACTGCAATCCAGGGCCCGCACGGCGGCAGGCCCGGGCAAATTAAGATTTAGAAACGGTTCGCTAGAAACCGCGTTCTCGGGGGTCTGTCAGACCGTCGGCCAGCCGCCTGAGAGCTTCGGTTTCGATTTGGCGAACTCGTTCGCGGGTCAGCCCCAGTTCGGCACCGATTTCCTTTAGCGTTTTTGGCTCAACGCCTCCGAGTCCGAATCGCAGCTTCAGCACTGTCGCTTCGCGGTCTTCCAGGTCACCCAACAACTCCATCGCGTGACGCAGGATGTCGTGATCCAGCATCTCTTCGTCGGGCGCCTTTAGCCGTTCGTCCATCACCATTTCGCCCAGCGACCACCCCGATTCGGACTGATCGCTTTGCGGGGTACTGTTGCTGATGCGGATTGCCTTGCGAATGATCGGCAGCTTCTTCTTGGGCAGCCCCAAGACTCGTGCGACTTCTTCGTTGGTCGGCGTACGCCCGAGTTCTTCGCTTAGCCGCGCCGATGCACGCCGCCACTTGCTTAACAATTCAACCATATAGGCCGGGATCCGAATCGTCTTGGCGCTGTTAATCAGCGCCCGCTTGATCGACTGTTTGATCCAGTAACTGGCATAGGTACTGAATCGCGTGCCGACGGTTGGATCGAATCCTTCGACGGCCCGCAACAGTCCCAGGTTGCCTTCTTCGATCAGGTCCTGCAGGCCCAGGCCTTTTCCGGTGTAACCACGTGAGATATTCACGACCAACCGCAAATTGGCTCGCACCATCCGGTCACGTGCGTGTACATCACCTTTGGCAATCAAGTCGGCGAGCTCTAGCTCGTCCGTGGCTGACAGCAATGCGGTTTCATTGATTTCGCGGAGGTATGTTTCCAGCGGCGACTGAGCGGCATCAGATCGACGCGTTGTTTTCGCTCGCGTTTTGGTGGCTTTTTTAGGAGTCTCGACTAAGACTTCTTCGTTGATCGGCGACTGCGTCATGCTTTACTCGTCACACATATTTGTCGGGATTCGTCTTTGCGATGAGCACCACGTTTTGCCATGTCTGGGAAGGAAGACATTGGAAAACCGGTCGCGTTCAATTCGACGGCTCAGCTGATCGCAGTTGGCGACCCGAACAAGGGAGATGGATTGGGTGAACAACAGTTGCATCGGCGTCTCGTGCCGACTTGCTCCACGAGGCGGTCTTAGTTTGTAAGTATGCCGACCTTGCCGGTTTTCACGTGTGTTTCGGATCTTTAGCTGGTTCCAATCATCGGGTCATCGCCGGCCGCGCGGCGGTGTTGGCGTGCGGCAAAACTGATACGATGTAGCCGCCATATCCGGCAGAACCGGACGTACGTCCCGACGCGAGTCGTCCACCTCTTTTCCTCTTGCAAGCGAACGATATGCTGATCGACAGCCATCATCACCTATGGAGTTATTCCGAGCAGGAATACGGATGGATCAACGAAGACATGGGCGTGCTGAGACGCGATTTCCTCGCACCGCAATTGCAAGAAATCGCAGCGGCGGGATCGGTCGACGGTTTTGTGTCGGTGCAGGCGCGACAAACAATCCAAGAAACCGACGCCCTGTTGGACATCGCGAAAAGCGAACCGTTAATCCGCGCCGTCGTCGGTTGGGTTCCGCTGGCCGACGCCAACATCAATGACGTCTTGGACCGGTATCAGGATGAACCGCTGTTAAAAGCGGTTCGTCACGTTGTGCAGGATGAACCGGATGATCGTTTTCTGTTGCGTGACGATTTCAATCGCGGCGTTGCGCGATTGAAGGATCACAATTTGGTCTATGACATTCTGATCTTTGCACGCCAGTTGCCGGCGGCGATCGAGTTTGTCGATCGACACCCGTCACAGCCTTTTGTCTTGGACCATATCGCCAAACCAACCATCGCCGCAGGTAAATTTGATGCCGACTGGGAGCGCGACCTGCGTGAACTCGCTCGCCGCGAGAACGTCACCTGCAAGTTCTCGGGCGTGGTGACGGAAGTGCGTGACGATACCTGGTCAATCGAAACCATTCGACCTTACTGGGATGTCGCCTTGGATGCATTTACGCCGTCGCGTTTGATGTTCGGCAGCGATTGGCCGGTTTGCCTGCTGGGCACCGAGCACCGCGATTGGCTAGAAACGGTCCGCCAATTGGCCGCCGAGTTGTCGGAGTCAGAACAACGCCATTTGTTCGCGGAAACTGCGATCGGTGCCTATGGGCTATCGAATGGGTGTAACCTGTCGTAAAAAACTGGTAATTAAAATTCGAACGGGCTGCCCATCGGCAGCAAAATCGTCGGCCAAACAAATAACAACAGGCAATCTGCGCTATGCGTGCCATCCAAATCTCAGAACCCAAAACCCTCAAGCGTATCGAAATCGATGAACCGTCGGCCCCCGGCCCTGGCCAGGCCCTGGTGCGCACACATCGCATGGGCGTCTGCGGAACCGATATCAGTTGCTATCTGGGCAAGTTTCCTTTTTTTGATTTCCCCCGTATTCCGGGTCACGAGCTTGGTATCGAAGTCATCTCGGTTGGTGAGGGCGTCACGAACGTCAAATCGGGTGACAAGTGCAGCGTCGAACCGTACATGAACTGCGGTGATTGCTATCCGTGTCGACGCGGGGCCATCAACTGCTGCCAGAACTTGAAAGTGATCGGGGTGATGACCGACGGCGGATTGTGTGAATCTTTCCTAGTGCGAGCCGACAAGCTTCATCCCTCGAAAAAACTGGACTACGATCAACTTGCACTCGTCGAAACTTTGGCGATCGGTTGCCACGCGAATGATCGCGGCGCGCCACAAGGCGGTGACCACGCGTTGGTCATTGGCATGGGACCGATCGGCTTGGCCACGCTCGAATTCGCTCGGCTAACCGATGCGACCATCAGTGTCATGGACATGAACCAGGCGCGATTGGATTTCGTTCGCGACAACTACGGAATCGAGAACACGGTATTGTTCAAAGGCGACGGCAGCGAACTGGAACGCATGAAAGAGATCACCGGCGGCGACATGTACCAAGTCATCACCGATGCGACCGGGAACAAACATTCAATGTCTGGTGCGTTCGCCTACTTGGCCTTCACCGGCTCGCTTGTTTACGTCGGCATCACAACCGATGAATTGACATTCAAACACCCTGTCATGCATCGCCCCGAAGCAACGATCAAAGCCTCGCGAAACGCAATGCCCGGTGACTTCACTCGCATTATCGGCTTGATTGAGGACGGAACGATCAACACGGACCCTTGGATCACGCACCGCACCGGATTCGATAGCGTGCTGAATGACTTCGAATCGTTTACCAAACCCGAGACCGGCGTCATCAAAGCCATCATCGAAGTTTCCGCCTGACGCCGAATCTTCTTGACCGTGATGAACCCCTTGCGATGGTCATCAACCGATGCCGGACTTGAGGTCACGCGATACGCCGACGGACTGGCTAATGGTATCGCGGACAGGCCAAGTGCATCGCGGACTTTCGTGGTGGAAAATGGGACAAGTGTGGGCGTCTTGTCTCCGCCGCAGCGAACCTGATGCATCAACAACGACAAAAGGCCAATATGTCTATCGATCGCTTCCCTTTCGGAACAACCGGACTTTGCTTGCCGAAAGTCGTGTTCGGCGCAACGGTGCTGGGCAACCTGTTTGTGGCGCTCTCGGATCAGCAAAAGCATGATCTGATCCGAGAATGGTTCGACCAAATGCCAAAGCCGATCGTGATCGATAGCGCCGGCAAGTACGGCGCGGGACTGTCACTGGAAGTGATTGGTCGCGAATTGGACGCACTTGGGGTTGCCCCAAAAGACGTCGTCATCAGCAACAAACTCGCTTGGCGGCGCGTCCCGTTGACGGGCCCCGAACCAACATTCGAGCCCGGCGTTTGGATGGATCTGCAGTACGATGCGGTTCAGGACATCAGCTACGACGGCATCCTTCGCTGCTATGCAGACGGCTGCCGCATGTTGGGCAACTACCCGCCACAGTTGGTTGCGGTGCATGATCCCGACGAATATATCGCCGCCGCAGCAGGCCCAGCGGATCGTCAAGCACGTTTGCATCACGTGACCGAAGCCTGTCGCGCACTGACGCAACTGCGTCGCGATGGAATCGTGGCAGGTGTGGGCGTTGGTGCGAAAGATTGGCGGTGCATCCAAGAGTTAACCACGCATTGTGACTTGGACTGGGTCATGATGGCCAACACTTACACCATCATGCACCATCCTCCCGAATTACTTCAGTTCATCGATGAACTGGCTTCCAAGAACGTGGCAATTATCAACTCGGCCGTCACGCACGGCGGATTCTTGACCGGAGGGAAATTCCTGGACTACCGCGAGATTGACCCTAACGACCCGGCGGACGCACAACGGCTGAAGTGGCGAGATTCATTCGCGGAAGTCTGTCAACAGCATGAACGATCGACTTACGAAGTCGCGGTGGCGTTCGGCGCGCTGCACCCGGCTTTCAATGCGGTCGCGCTAAGTACCAGTTCGCCGCACCGCGTCGCGTCAATGATACAGGCCGCGACTCAAGAGTTACCCTCAGCGATCTGGGACTCGTTGAGAGAGCGTGGACTGATCGATCCCGAACTTGCTTTCGTCGGTTAAGACTTCGGTCGAGCCAGTGCGGTACAGCCAGCACGGTCGAGCAACCTGCAGTACTCAGGGCTGACCCGTGGCCACGGCGTTATGATTCGCGCGTATCAACAATGATGTCTGCCAAGGCATCTTTTAGCGGATCATCATTGGGGCCACAAAAGCCCCAGTGTTCACGTCGCCGCCAACCTTCGGCAAACGGGAACCGCCCACTCATTGAGCCAACTTCGCGACTGAGATCACGCAACGTTTGCAGATAGCTGTCCATCCCCTGGCTCTCGTCCAGCCATTGCTTTTGGCACTCGTGGCAAGCAAGCGCTTTGACCTTGGTTTCGATCACGTCGGTCTCGTCGACATACATATGCGGAACCACCGCTTCGCCGAGCGGCGTCTTGTTGCCAACCGGCATCGCGTGATAGACGGTCACCGGATCGCTGTAGGTCGGGACGTCCGGAATGCTCTGCAGGTTGGGCATCGCATGACTGAATGCAGCACTGACGGCTAACCGGCAAGCCGTTTCGTGATCTTCCATGTAGTCGATGGGCGAATGCGTTAGCAGGATCGTTGGTTTCGCCAATCGCACGATTGCGGCGACTTTACGTAAATTCTCCGTCGTATAGGACGCTTCCATGTCGCTGTAAATCGGATCGTAATGCGTCGCCCCCAAGACCTCGCACGCGGCCTTTGCCTCACGCAACCGCGTCGCGGCACATTCAGCCTGGCCCATCGTCGTCGACCCGCGCGAACCGTCGCACAGGTTTGCATAATGCAAATCCCAACCGCGAGCGGCCAGTTGCAGCATCGCCCCCGCCATATAGAACTCGATGTCGTCAGGGTGCGAAGCGATTGCGAGAACAGCAGGCATAGCGGGTGGGCTCGAAGATCAGGGAAGGGTACGGGAAGGCAGGCAGAAACCAGCGCGAGCGTAATCGCCGCGACCACCGACGGTCACACGAAATGATCGTCAAACGGTCGCTTACCGCGACAGAATCCGAATGTATCGCGTGCCGCAACGCCTGGCGATCGCGACGGCGGGAAACCGCTCGGTCGACTGACCGACCGATGCTTTACGACGTCGAATACTCGGCTGGTTTGTCGGAGAATGTAAATTCGTTTCCATCAAAGTCAACATGGACCGTCGAACCGTCCGCAAAATCATGCTTCAGCAGAGCCGTTGCCAAGCGATTTTGAATCTCGCGTTGAATGACTCGCTTCAAAGGCCTAGCGCCGTATGTCGGATCGTAACCGGTGGAGGCAATCTCACTGATCGCGTCCTCGCTAACGGAAAGGGACAGGCCACTTTCGCTCAATCGAGCGGCGAGCTCGTCGAGCTGCAGTCGGACGATTTGCAAAATCTCGTTCTGGTTCAATGGATGAAAAATCACGATGTCGTCGATCCGGTTCAAAAACTCGGGTAAGAACCGAGCCTTCAGCGCCTCGTTGACTGCTTCTCGCATTTCGTCTTCATCGCCGCCTTCTTCGGTCACTTGCTGGATGACTTGGCTGCCCGCGTTACTGGTCATCACGATGACCGTATTGCTAAAGTCCACCGTTCGGCCATGCCCGTCGGTCAAACGACCGTCATCGAGGACCTGTAACAAGACATTGAACACGTCGGGGTGTGCCTTTTCCATCTCGTCCAATAGCAACACCGAGTACGGTCTGCGGCGAACCGCTTCGGTCAACTTTCCGCCCTCTTCGTATCCGACGTATCCGGGAGGCGCTCCGATCAACCTGGCAACACTGTGACGTTCCATGAACTCACTCATGTCGATTCGCAACATCGCGTCGTCATCATCGAACATGACTTGCGCGAGCGCTTTACAGAGCTCTGTCTTTCCGACCCCGGTTGGGCCGAGAAACAAGAACGATCCGATCGGTCGGCTCGGGTCTTGCAAGCCGCTGCGACTGCGACGTACCGCATCGGAAACCGCAGCGACCGCTTCGTCTTGTCCGATAACTCGCTGATGCAAACGCTCTTCCATCACCAACAATTTGGCGCGTTCGGATTCCATCATCCGTGTTAGCGGGATTCCGGTCCAAGAACTGACGACTTCACCGATTTCTTCTTCGGTCACATCCCGTCGCAACAGACGCCGGCGTTCGTCTTGTGGCTTGCCATCGGTCTCGGCGGCGGATTCGCTCTCGGCAACCGCCGATTCACGCTGCTCAAAATCGTCGAGTCGTTTCTGCAGCTCTGCTTGGCGTGCTTTCACCGAAAGCATTTCTTGATAAACACTTTCGGGACTCTCGCCACGCAATTGCTTCTGTTTCGCTTCGGTATCAAGCGTTGCAAACCGGTGCTCTAACTGCTCGGCCTCTTGGCGAATGGTTTGAGCATCATCCAGCCCCAATTTCTCGGCTTCCCATTGCTCGCGCAGACTGGCAAGTTCCTGTTTCAAGGTTTCCATCTCGTCTTCCAGCTCGGTTCGTTTCTCAATCGCCGAGGCTTCCTGTTCATCAGCCAGCTGTCGGTGGGCGAGTTCGAGTTGCCGCAAGCGGCGCTGCACGCGGTCGATGGGTTCGGGAACACTTTCTTTTTCCATCGCTAATCGGCTGGCAGCCTCGTCGACCAAATCGATCGCCTTGTCTGGCAAGAATCGATCGCTGATGTATCTGTGCGACAAATTTGCCGCTGCGACAATGGCGCTGTCGGTGATGCGTACCCCGTGGTGCGACTCGTAACGCGACTTCAGCCCGCGCAGGATGGCGATCGTGTCGTCGACGCTCGGTTCGTCGATATAGACCGGTTGAAAACGTCGTTCCAGCGCTGCGTCTTTCTCGATGTGCTGACGGTATTCGTCCAGCGTCGTAGCGCCGATACACCGCAGTGTTCCGCGGGCGAGTTCCGGTTTCAACAGATTGGCGGCATCCGCAGAACCTTCCGCGTTGCCAGCGCCAACGACCAGATGCAGCTCGTCGATAAAGAGGATCACTTGGCCACCGGAGTCCTTGACTTCTCGCAGGACCGACTTCAGGCGTTCTTCAAAATCACCGCGAAACTTTGCACCGGCAACCAAGGCTCCCATGTCTAACGAGATCACTCGCTTGTCCTTCAAACTTTGTGGGATATCACCCTCAAAGATTCGCAGCGCGAGGCCTTCCGCGATCGCCGTTTTGCCGACACCGGGTTGTCCGATCAACACCGGATTATTCTTGCGGCGTCGTGAAAGCACTTGAACGGTGCGGCGAATTTCGTTGTCGCGGCCGATGACGGGGTCCAATTTCCCCTGCTCGGCCAGCTTGGTCAGATCAATCCCGTATTTTTCGAGCGCCTGATACGTTTGTTCCGCATTCGGATCGGTCACGCGTGCGGACCCGCGCACTTCGCTCATCGCCTTGAGGACCGCTTTGTCGGTGACGTCCAGTACCTTTAGCAAGTTGTTCGCCTTATTTTCGGTGCGGACGATCCCTTGCAACAAATGTTCGGTGCTGACGTATTCGTCCTTCAGCGATTCCGCGGCATCGGCGGCCGCATTGAACACTTTTTGCAAGGTCGGCGCGATGCCGGGCTGGCGACCACCGGAAACCGATGGCAATCGACCGAGTTCGCTCTCGACCAACCCCTTCAAAGAGGCAACGTCGACGGACATCTTTTCCAACAGCGGCCGCGTGATGCCATCGGATTCATCCAGCATCGCCGCCAGCAAGTGCAGCGGCATGATCTCTGGATTCTCTGATGCAGCCGCCCGTGCCTGCGCGTCTGCGATCAACGATTGTGCTTTTGTTGTCAGCTTGTCAAATCGAAAAGTCATTGTTTTTATCCTGCCCGGCGTTCCTGAATGGAAATTGCCAACACGCCCTGTTGGCGAGTCATCCTTTGATACGTGCGTAAAAAAAGCGGGTGCATGCACCCGCCCTGCGTTTCGTCATGGGACGGGAAAGATCAGTCTTTCACTTCAAAGTCCGCATCGATCGCGTCGTCGTCATCCGAATCAGCGTTCGCGGCCGCACCGGCAGGTTCGTCTGCGCCTTCGCCACCGCCTGCTGCTTCGGTTTTTTCGTACAACACTTTGCTGAACGCTTGCGAAGCCGCATCCAGTTCTTCGGTTGCCTGTTTGATCGCGGCGGTGTCATCGCCTTCCGCTGCAGCTTTGACCTTCTCGATCGCCTTGTTCATCGGTTCTTTGTCGGCGTCGGAAAGTTTGTCGCTGTGTTCGGTCATCAGTTTTTCAAGCTGATAAACCTGCTGGCTGGCTTTGTTTTTCGCTTCGACCAATTCGAACTGCTTGCGATCTTCCTCCGCATTCGCATCGGCGTCTTTCCGCATCTGTTCGATTTCGTCTTCGCTAAGTCCACCGGCCTCTTTGATCTCGACCGACGCTTCTTTGCCCGTCTTCAGCTCTTTTGCCGAGACCGCAAGAATGCCGTTTTGGTCGATGTCAAATTTCACTTCGATTTGCGGAACACCGCGCGGTTGCGGCGGGATTCCTTCCAGGTTGAATTCGCCCAACAGTCGATTACTCGACGCCATTTTGCGTTCACCCTGGAACACGCGAACGGTCACGGCCGATTGATTATCCGCAGCCGTGCTGAACACATTTTTCTTCTCGACAGGAACCGTCGTGTTTCGCTCGACGAGCGCCGTCATCACTCCACCCTCGGTCTCGATGCCCAGGGTCAGCGGCGTCACATCCAACAGCAGCACGTCGGTTCGTTCACCGGCCAAGACACTGCCTTGGATCGCGGCACCCACGGCGACCACTTCGTCGGGGTTCACGCCTTGATGAGGCTCTTTGCCAAAGATCGACTTCACAACTTCGCGAATCTTTGGCACCCGTGTGCTTCCGCCGACCAGCACGATCTCGTCGATGTCTTTCGCGTCCATGCCTGCGTCTTTCAACGCTTGCTGGACGGGACCACGGCATCGCTCGACCAACGGATCGATCAGTTCCTCGAACTTGGAACGAGTGATCTTCATTGTCAGGTGTTTGGGGCCCGACTGATCCATCGTGATAAACGGCAAGTTCAGATCGGTTTCAGGCAGCGTGCTGAGTTCCTTTTTGGCTTTCTCGCAAGCCTCTTGCAGACGCTGTAACGCCATCGGGTCGTTACGCAAATCGATTGCGTTTTCTTTCTTGAACTCGTCGGCGACATAGTTAATCAGCGTTTCGTCAAAGTCATCACCGCCTAGGTGTGTGTCACCGGAGGTGCTAACGACTTGGAAAACACGACTCTCTTGATCGTCGTCGCCGGCGTCGGCAACTTCCAGAATCGAAACGTCGAACGTACCACCACCAAGGTCAAAGACGATGATCTTTTCGTCTTTCTTTTTGTCCATGCCGTACGCGAGCGCTGCCGCAGTCGGTTCGTTGATGATCCGCGCGACTTCGAGACCGGCGATCTGCCCGGCATCTTTGGTCGCTTGGCGTTGCGCGTCGTTAAAGTAAGCAGGTACCGTGATGACGGCTTTGTTGACCTTGTGCCCAAGATACGACTCGGCGGATTCCTTGAGTTTGCGGAGCACCTTTGCCGAGATTTCTTGCGGCGTATAGGAATGATCGCCGACCTGAATCTTGACGTATTCGTCCGCGGCACCGGTCACGCCATAGGGAACCATTTTTTCTTCCGATTCGACTTCGCCGTGCCGACGCCCCATGAAGCGTTTGACCGAGTAGACGGTCCGCTTGGGGTTGGTAACGGCTTGTCGTCGTGCGGGCTCGCCAACGATCGAATCCTCTTTGTCCGTGAACGCGACCACGCTAGGTGTCAGCCGATTACCCTCAGGGTTCGGAATCACCTTAGGTTCGCTACCTTCCATGACCGCAACGACGCTGTTGGTCGTTCCGAGGTCGATGCCAATAATTTTTTCGCCTTGTGCCATCTTGGGGCTCTCCTTCGTATGATTTCTTTGCCCAGATTCGCTGGATGTTCCGATTCTTGGATATTCCGGCTGTCGTATTCGTCAGTTCTTTCAGGGCGAACGAGCTAAAGGCAAAGCCCGTGCCATAACTGGCGCAAATGTGTCCCGCAACCGGCGTCCACCAACGGCCGACGGCCTGAAAATGCAGATTTTCCCCAGTGGGAGCCGCATCGGCGGGCAAAAATCTGACAAAGTTGGCAGCCCCGTTTTTCGCGACGTCGCCTTCGGGAATACTGTGTGTCAATATGACAGAACTCCTGCACAGTCCTCTTGGTGAATGTCCCTGTAATGCACAAACCCAAAGCCTCCGACGTCTCTTCGATCACTGCTGAAATCGATGCGGTCGATTCGGAAGTCTTGTCGCTCGTCCAACGCCGCAGCCAACTGGTCCAAGACCTGTTTCGCAGCAGCAATGGCGGTATCGTCGGGCGCGTTGCCGATGCGGCCGCACGGATCGACAGCTTGGTTGACGCCGATGGCGAGGCAACGGGTCTTTCGCCAGAGTCAAAGGCCGAACTGCTCAAACACATCTCCAGCGTGTGTCTGCAGCAACTGCATACGACGCGTGCCGCATTCCTAGGGCCTGTGCACAGTTACAGCCATCTGGCCGCGATCAAGTATTTCGGCGACGGGATCGCCCTGTCATCGGTCGCATCGATCCCGGCGGTGTTCGATGCCGTCTTGCGGGGCGACGCCGCGACGGGCATTGTCCCGATCGAAAACAGCACCGACGGACGCGTCGTGGACACGCTCGGCATGTTCGTTCGCCGCGAGATGCAGATCTGCGGCGAAGTCTTGTTGCCGATCCACCACTGCTTGTTGTCAACAACGCCGCGAAACGAAATCGTCGAAGTGCATAGCAAGCCACAAGCACTTTCACAGTGCCGCAAGTGGCTTGCCAGTCAGCTGCCGCAAGCTCGTTTGATCGAAATCGGCAGCACCGCAGCAGCCGCCGAACTGGCCGCGAAGAAGAAGGGCGTTGCTGCCGTCGCCAGCCTGCAAGCCGGCCGCGCTTACGGACTGGACGTGATCGATGAAAATATCGAAGACAACCCGAATAACGTCACGCGATTTGCCGTGCTCGGCCGCGAACAACGTCCGGCGACGGGTGACGATAAAACGGCGTTGCTCTTGCAAGTCACGCATCAGCCAGGCGCCCTCGCCGACGTGATGAACATCTTCAAGAACGAATCTCTGAACCTCACTTGGATTGAATCATTTCCGGCGATTGATAAACCGAGTGAATATCTATTCTTTATCGAATTGACCGGACATCGCACCGATGCCGGCGTGACGAAAGCTTTAGCGACGCTCGAAGAACAAACCGAACGTCTTGATGTCCTTGGGTCGTATCCACGAGCAAGGTTGTAATTGGTACCGGTGCCGGTCGCCGGTTCGGTAACATGGTGTTCCTGCAACACGTTTTGCAACTCGGTTTTTGCGATTCGATTCCTCTGCCCTGCTGATCAGATTCCCTATGCCAGAATCATCTGAACAAAAAACGCTCAATTCGGCAGCCGATTCCCGATTGGTCGCGATTCGCAAAGAACTAAATGACGTTTATCAAGCGAATCAGCGTTTGGCCGATGACTACGACGCGGCAGAAGAAAAAATCCGAGAACTGGAATCGTTGCTCGCCCACGAGCATCAGCAACATCAAACCGAGCAAAACCAGCTGAAATGCCGAAACAACGACGCAACACAGCAGATTGAACGTTTGACGTCCCAGCTAAGCGAGACGAAGAATCGTTGTGGTGAACTTGAGCAACAATTGGCGGAATCAGACCGGCAACTTGAGGGACTAAGCCAGACGGTCGACGGTAAGGAACGACAAATCCGCGAGCTGAATTCCATTAACGAGTCGCTGCAAGATGAGCTAAAGGCGGCTAAAGAAGAAAACGAATCGCTGCGTTCGAAATTCCTCTCGCAAGACGAACAGACACAGCAGTTAAGACGGACGAATGAACAATTGATTCGGCAAGAGCAGTCGCGCGAATGTGCGGCGAACGATCAAACCCTGAACGCACAAAAGCTTGAAAAAACCATTGCTGCACTGCGCACGGAACTAGCGCAGGCACAGCAAACTGCGGCGACGTCAAGTCAACTACTTGAAAGTGAGCGGCGACGCCTCGAAGGCCTGCAATCCTCGAACCAACAACTCGCCGACGAGATAAGCAAGACCCGACGTGAATGCGAACGACTTGGCATATCGAATGAGCACCTGATCGCTGAACGGGGTGCTCACAACGGAGAACTTGTTTCATTGACGCGACAAGTTGACAACCTTGCCGACGCGATCAAGTTATTGAGCGAACAACTGCAATCAGCGCGAGGCGAAATACGCGAGGTCCGTCAGACACATCGTATCGCCGCCGCCGGGACGCCCGAAAACGCACTGGCAGCAAAATCGTCGACCGCCAGCAAGGGCAGCGGGTCGAAGTCGCGAACATCACGCAAACGCGCCAAGGACCTGACGTGCATTGAAGGGATCGGCCCAAAGATTCGCGATATCCTTTCCGCAGCAAACATCCACTCGTTTGCAGACTTGGCAAGCACCGACGCGGAAAGCATTCGCGAAATCCTGGTCGCTGCGGGACCACGTTTCAAGTCGCATCATCCAGACACATGGCCGGAGCAAGCGGAACTCGCCGCGTCGGAGAAATGGGCGGAACTTGACGCGTTGCAAGAAAAGTTAAAAGGCGGCCGTCGAGGCTGATCAGAGATTCGAAGCGGGCAACGAAACTAACGGGCAACGAAACTAACGGGCAACGGATCGATCGTCGCGGCTGATTCCAGCTGCCGCTAAAGCGGAAATTCGTCCTCGACGACCTTGTCAGCGTAGAGCGGCATGTGACGGTAGTAGACTTCCAGGATCATCGTCGCAAACGATGTGCTCGCCAAGCGTCCGCCCTCGATGGGACCTCGGTGGAACTTGCTATCGGGAAAATGCCAACTGCCTTTTCCGCCGCCACTAGTGACTTGTGTCGAAACCAACCAATCACGAAGCGAAACGTTGTATTCGTCCCAGGACGGACCGCCGAATTGCCTCAGCACCTGCGCCGCGTAGTAGTTGTAATAGATGTCGCGTTTGTCGATACCGTTCTCGGCAATCGCTTCTACGCCTTGCACCATCGCGGGCGTATTTTTGTCCCAACCGGTATACATGCGGCACAATAAACCGATCGCCGTCGTGCTGATCTTATCCGTCTTGTTGTCGATGTCATACTTGTAGTGCGATCCACCTTGGGTCTGCACACGGTTCAAGAATTTTGTGGCGTTTTGAATCGTCGATGGCGGAACGACCAAGTGCCCCATGTGGCCACTCTTCAGCGCCATCAATTGCCATCCGAAGACGGATGTGTCGCCACCGCGAAAGTCTTTCGGCCGGTATCGCCAGCCACCGTCGTCGCACTGTGCCAAGTAGATAAAATTGATCGCTCCCTGGGCGGGCTCGGCTAATTCGGGGTCCTGCGTCATGGCGTACGCTTCGCACAACGTGATGGCGGTTAAGCCATGCGCGTACATGTTGCCTTCACCCTGATAGTCGATCGCGGCGACACCTTTGACATTTCCGTGGATTCCGTTTCGCGCCAGAAAGCTGAGCCCGCGAAATACGACCTCCTTGAATTCACCTTCGCGATGTGTCTGCCCCGCACCAAGAAACGGCAGCAGCGCGAGTGATGTGGCGGCGTTGAGTGATCGCCGGTGGACCAGTGACTCGCCGGGATCCCCGCACGCGTTACGACAGACCAGATTGTGTTGAAACGTCCACGCACCGTTGGGCAACTGGTGCCGCGAGATCCATTTCAGCGCCTCGGTCACCGCGGCCTCGCTGCTGGCATTGCCACCGTACTTCCTGAGCAATTCTTGTTTCTTGTCACCACCGCGACTGCTGACCGCCGCACCAGGCAAGGCGGCTAGCGTTTGCAGCTTGGGAATCGGTTGGGCCATGACCGCCTCGACTTCCGAAACCGCCATTTCCACGGCTGACATTGCCAACGGCATCTCGATTTCAGCGACCTCGTCTGTTTGAATCGATTCAGCGATGTCGACGGGTTCGCTCATTTCCTCCGACTCTTCTGCGTCCCCGGGATCGAGTTCCTCAATCACGAACTCTTCGACCTCTGGACCATCCTCAGCCGTCAATGCGGCACTCATCACGTTCACGATCCGAATCGGATCCGAAAACGTGACCGCACCCAACAGCAAGAGGATGACGACGTGCAGCAGCGTGCTGATCAGCCACGCGGGAATCCCTTGCATCGAAAACCATCGACGTCGCAATCCGAAGTCCTGACGATCCACGATTTCCGCCGGGAAAGCGATCGGAGTGTCGGTCGCGGTCGGTAAATCATCGTTCAAGCGAACCGTTGACATCGGCAGCTGGCGTTCGTGAATCTATTGGGACAAGGACATTCGCACCCGAAGTGGGTCTACGCTGATTGTACGCCACACAGCGAAGTTCTCGATGTTTCGGGGCTGCAAGCCAGGCAAAGTCGAGAAAAGAGGTGCGTCTATGACGAATAGACGGATGTCGATCAGGATATTTGCCGGCCGCGTCAACGGTGGTCGTATCGTTTTTGTTCGAACGTGGCGATCGTTCCGAGAAAGTGTTTCAACCCGCTGCGAGCCCGTTCGTTGACCTGGACTCGCTTTTCGCCGTCGACCGGTCCGACCCAGCCGGTTTCTAGATCGAGTGCAATTTCTATCGGGGGGATTCGTTTCGCGGTCGGATCCGTCAGCCACAATTCTACGCAATCCGACTCGATCGAGTTACAGATTTCGGCCATGGAAGACGTCTGCTGCGAGTCCCAGCGATAATTTCGTTCGTCCAGTAACGCTCGACGCAAGTGTCCCAGCCCGGGCATTCCGCTAAGCCGGATCGCACGATCATCGTCAAGTTCGGCCGTCTGCAATTCGATCTGCTCGGCAAGCTGCAGCGCGGTGATGGTTGCTTCGCCCCAAAACTCGGTCGTTTTTTCTAACCGGGTTCGGCGAGCGTAGATGCTGCCGGCGGCACCGATGATTCCCAACAAGACGATCACGACGCCAATCAAAACGCCACGCGATGTGATTTTGGCTCGGGGGTCGTTGTATTTGTCAGCGTGCGACTGGATCGTCGACGTGCCGGTATCGCTGGAAGAGTCGGTCATGAGTTAAGTTGTCATCCGTATCGCGTATCCACGCAAAAGTATTTTCGTCGCGTCACGCAAGAGTATAGGAAGATGGCATCCGAGTTGAATCGTAAGGCTACCGCAAGTTCCCGTCCCGACACCCCGATGCATGATCGCGGTGCGGAAAATGGCGATGGACAATCGGTCATCGTCGAGGTGCCTCTGGGCGATCGAAGCTATCGGATTGTTATTCGATCTTCTCGCGATTCGTCGGCCGCCGCAATGACCGATGAAATTTGTTCTCAGCTGCCAGACCTTTCCCATGCAATCATCATCGCCGACGAAGCGGTCGCAGAGCCTTGGTCGAATCCGTTGGCCGAGCAACTGCGTCAAAAGGCCGCGACGACCGACCGCTCCATTCGAATCAGCTCGTTCCGCGTCCCTGCCGGCGAACCCTCCAAATCGGTAAGCCAGTTGGACGAACTGTGGCGGTGGATGATTGACGAGGGAGCCGATCGCCGCAGCGTTGTGATCGCCGTCGGCGGCGGCGTTGTCGGTGACTTGGCCGGATTCGCCGCCGCGACGTTCACCCGAGGAATCCGATTCGTCCAGATTCCGACAACGTTGTTGGCGATGGTCGACAGCAGCGTCGGCGGAAAGACCGGAATCAACTTACCGACCGCAAAAAACATGGTGGGCGCGTTCTGGCAACCGTCGCTTGTCCTGATCGATACGGCTGTCTTGTCGACGCTGCCGCAGCGAAGCTATCTCAGCGGACTCGCCGAGGTCGTGAAGTACGGCGTGATCGATGATGCTGATTTCTTCGATTGGTTGCAGACAAATGCGAATGATCTGGTCGAGAAAAAAGACGGTGCCGTCCGCTATGCCATCCAACGCAGTTGTGAATCGAAAGCAAGAGTCGTCGGAGAAGACGAGCGTGAGACAAGCGGTCGTCGAGCCATTCTGAATTACGGTCACACTTTCGCGCACGCCATCGAAGCGACCGCGGGCTATGGCAAACTGCTGCACGGTGAAGCGGTTTCGATTGGAATGCAAATGGCAGCAAAGCTTGCGATCAAGCTTGGACTTTGCGCTGACGACTTGCTCGATCGCCAGACCGAATTGTTGCTCGCCTGCCAGTTGCCGATTGCCCTTGCGGATGCCGATCCGGACCAGATGCTGCCGGTGATGATGCGTGACAAGAAGGTCGCACACGGAAAACTTCGATTTGTCTTGCCCACCGAAGTCGGTGCCGTGAAACTCGTGGGTGATGTTGATGAAGCGGACGTTCGTACCGCAATCGAAGACTGCCGATCGATCGAGAAATAGTACCGACGACGTTTACGTTGCGTTGGCTGGCAACGCTCAGCCGACAATCATCTCAGCACACAATCAGCTAATCGAACAACTGGCTATGCGAACAGGGCTGCGTTCGGGATCGAACGCCATGGAGCAACAGAATTCTACGACAGGCGAACCATCGCCAGGGACGTTTCGCCGGCAGCCCACAACGATCGTCGCTCTCAACGAAGTCCTGATGTTTCACGCAGACCTCGTTTCATGAGCTGTTACGAACCGGGCTGGATTCGGAATGCTTTTCCGTGCTAACTAGGACCCACAGCCGTCTTCTTTGACCTCTTGTTGGGTTCGCCTGCGCGTGAATTTCGTTAGTTCTTGCCGAGTTTCTGTGGTGCTGTTCGCGATCATTGCGACCAGTTGCTCGGGATGCGTTCGCCGCCGCATGATGGTCCGCACCAACCCACCCGGCGCGACCGTGTCGGTCGACAACCAAGTGATCGGCACCACTCCGGCAGCCAGCCCATTCGTGTATTACGGCACTCGCGAGTTCAGGATCGAAAAGGACGGTTACCGCACCGAGACGATCCGGCGACGATTCAACCCGCCGTGGTACCAAATGCCTGGGATCGATTTCGTGGCAGAAACGCTGTGGCCGGGCGAGCTTCGTGACGAACGCATCATCGATGTCCAGTTGGTCCCGCAAACGTTAGAGCCGGTCGAATCCGTCGTTCAGCGGGCCGATGCGTTGCGAGTACAATCTCAAGCAGGCGTTGTGACAGCGCCACGTTGAATTGTGACCGCGCGCCATAGAACAAGATGACAACCAATCGGATCAGCGTACTGGCCGCGCCGATCGCGATCCTTGCTCTGTTCGGCTCGACGATCGTTGGTAAAGATCGCTTGGCGTTTCGCGACGTCAGCCATTTCTACACACCGCTTTACGACTACGTCGCCGAGCGAACCAGTGACGATTGGATTCCGCTTTGGAATCCGCTCGATGCAACCGGGATGCCGCTGCTAGGCGAGACGACGACGGCGGTTTTGTATCCGTTTCGCTATATCATCTTTGCACTGCCGATCTCAACCGAATCGGCCATGGCGGTCTATGTGGTCGTGCATTTACTGCTGGCATCGTACTTTGCCAGCCTGGCCGCTCGCTGGGCCGGTGCGTCGGCGTCTGCTGCGCCGATTGCCGGAATCATTTATCCACTCTCCGGCAGCGTTCTGTTCCTGTACTGCAACCCACCTTTTCTCGTTGGCGCAACTTGGCTGCCACTTGTGATTGCGGCGCTGACGACCCGTCGCCCACTTTCGCCGTGGAATCGTGTTCGAATCGCGGCACCGGCGCTCGCCATGATGGTCACCGGCGGTGACCCTCAAACCGCTTTGCACGCGATGTTGGTCGTCTCGGTGTTCTGGTGCTCGCGACGAATAAAACAAAGCCGCGAAGGGACATCTTTGTTCGCAATCGTGGCCGCCGGGGCCTTAGCCGCCGCATTGGCCGCGCCCCAAATAGCGGCGTCGATTGCCTGGAGTCGCCAGAGCGAACGCGTGAGTGTCGAAGACGAATCATGGTTCTCGCCGCCTGCACCATCCGGTCGACGATTCGAAGCGTATCAGTTTTCCTTGCCGCCATGGCATACAGCTGAACTGCTGACGCCCAATGCGATCGGAACTCTCTTTCCGGTCAATCATCGAATCAGTGCGCTGATCCCAGGCGACGGTCGGATGTGGACGCCCACGATCTATGTTGGGGCAATTGCGACTCTCGCATTTTTTAGCTGCATCTTCCGCCGATTCCAATTCCCACGGACCGGTCGACCGTGGATGTGCCTCGCTGCGATTAGCCTGTTCTTATCCATGGGACATTTTGGGGCAGTATGGTGGCTGCAACAAATCCCGGGCGTACTTCCGAACACCGACAGCGCGGTGGCTGGGCCGTACTGGCTGCTTTATCAAGTACTGCCGGGATACGACGCGTTTCGCTATCCGACGAAGTGGCTGCCACTCTTTTCGCTGGGGGCATCCATCGCCGTCGCGATCACCGTCGACGAAGTGAGATTACGGCAAGATGGTCGCCATCAGCACCGCGCGGCCGCGCTGTTGGGACTATTGCTGCTGGTCGGAATATCCGTCACGGGATGGCAATCGGGATCGGGCCATCCTCAGCCCATTTCCGGCGATGAGTTCTGGGGACCGATCGACTGGCCGGGTGCATGTCGTGAAATTGCCAGTTCTCACTTACATTCCGCGACCGTACTTTTCGCAATGTGCGTGTTATTCTTCGTCGCCCGCAGACGACAATGGAAAAGGTCATCATGGATCGCCGTGCTGTCGGTCATCGTCGCATGTGACCTCTACGTGGCGAGCACGAATCTGATCGCCAAAATCGATCGCCGCGATGAGACGCAATTGACTGAATCCGCACCGCTGCAAGCTTCGACAGCCGCCAATCAAAAGTGGATGCGAACTCAGTCGGGCGGTGGTTGGCCGAAAGAATGGCGCACGACGAATTCGTCAACACGACTTGGCGAAGTGGAGGCGAGCGGACGAGTCGCGTGGTTTGGTCGGTGGCACCTCGCCGATCGAGTTTCTGTCCTGAACGGCATGGTTACCATTCGCAGCCGCGCGATGGCAAATTTCTGGAAAGCTTCGCACGTCGTGACAGCGTCGATGTCGTCATCATCAACGGAACAATACTGGCAAAGCGTTCGCAAGTGGTTATCCGTCGACAACGTGTTGCATACGAGCGATCGCTCACGCGTGACACGACTGCAGAACAATAGATTTGTCATGGTCGATGCGACCGCTCGCACGGAACGAAGATCAAGACATCCCTTCCGATTCGACACTGATTGGAAGTCATTCGACGAAGATCCCGCTAGCGACGACTTTGTGCAATTGCTGCAAGACGTTCACGCCACATCGGGCTCTCCTCGCAGCCGCATTCGCGCGTCCCGTGAGTTGCATGCCGAACCAAAACACTCGGTTGACGTGCCATTGATGGACTCATACATCCAGCATGCTGATCAAACGGAAATTTATGTGCGCAATTCAGTAGCCGGACTGTTGGTTCGTCCTACGTTGCAAGACGGTGCGTGGACTGCGGAAATTTCGCCAATTGGCTCGACGGATTGGACCCCGATCGAGGTCTTGCCGGTCAACTTCATTACCCAAGGCATCCATTTGCCGCCCGGTGACTGGAATGTCCGATTCCGTTACCGCCCCGCGTGGTTGTCATGGAGCCTAACTGTCGCCGGCATCGCATGGCTGGCGCTGATCATCAGTCTGTGTCGGCGTTTTCTGACCAACACAAAGCCAGTGATTGCGGCGCAAATCGCGGCGGTTCCGCATTGATGGTCAGGCCATCGGATAGTCGAACATTCCACCATCCGTTCGGACGTTCTACAGAAGTGTCGGTTGTTCAAGTTCCAACAAGAACCGCTTTGTTTTAAGTCCTCCCGGCGCACTGAACCCTCGCAGGTTACCGCCCGCCGAGACGACACGATGGCAGGGAATGACCAGTGGCACTCGGTTGCGTGCCATTGCGGCACCGACGGCGCGACTGGCTTTTTCGTTTCCAGCCATCGTGGCCAGTTGTTTGTAGGTGCGTGTCGAACCGGCTCGGATCAAGCGGCATTGCTGATAGACCTTGCACAGAAACGGTGTCCAACCGGTCGAATCCACCCTCACGTCATCGAAGGCGTCACACGTTCCGCCGAAGAAATCGTCAACACGACAATCAAAGCGATCAATCTCGTCACCGATGCTGCGAACGAGTTTCGCGGATTCGCGCCCCGCGTCATCACCGCTTGGTTCATTCCAGCACAATTGAAATAGTCCGTTTTCAGTCCAGTGAGACCACATCTGGCCAAGCGGAGTGGTGTGCAATCCGATCGCTGTGGCTGTGCTCCGCATTGCGAGGGTCATTCCGCTCTCCCGTATTCAAATTTCGGACCAAGTTCGTTCCGGGCCACGTTCGTTCCGGGCCACGTTCGTTCCGGGCCACACTACTTTCCAATGCAGAAACGACTGAAGACTCGGTCAAGAATATCGTCCGTGTAAACCGCCCCGGTGACCTCGCCCAAGCACTGCGTGGCGGCACGCAATTCAGACGCAACGAACTCGTGCCCGTCCCCGGACTGAGTCAGCCTGATCGCCCTTTCGATTGCGCCAACGGCGTCCGATAGTGTATCACGACATCGCGCTGCGGTGCCGGTGACCGAACCGATCTCGGAAGTGTCATGTTTTGCCAAGGCGTTGGCGATGGCCCGCACCAAATCGTCGATCCCTTGACCGGTGACGGCGCTGGTCGCGATCCAATCAGCGGGAATGTCGCTTTCGTCAACCAGATCCGACTTTGTTGCAACCCACAGATTTGCGGTGCTGCGACGGACGGCGTCTGTCATTGCGCTATCACTGCGGTCGAACTCGTGCCGGCTTGCGTCGACGCACCAAAGCCTGACATCAGATTCAGCACCCGCACGCGCCGCTTGCTGTTGGCTTTGGGCTGAAATGTTTCCTGCCGGATCGCGATCGTCACAATCCTCGATTCCCGCCGTGTCGACCATTCGAACTTCCTGATCCCCAATCATCGTGTCGATTGAAACCACATCGCGAGTGGTTCCGGCAACACTGGCGACGATCGCCGCATCGCGGCCCGCCAGACAATTGATCAACCGGCTCTTACCCGCATTGGGCAGTCCTCGCAGGACAACAACCGGTTTGTCACCTCCGCCGCCGCGCGACTGCATCGTCTCGATGGTCTGTTGCACCTGCCGCGAAATGTCTGTCAATCGTTCAACCAACACTTCATCGCTAACGAACTCGATGTCCTCGTCCACAAAGTCCAAACCGGCTTCGACATCCGCCAATAAATTCAACATCGAATCGCGCAGCTGTTCGAGCGGTTTCGATAAATTGCCGGCCAGTTGGCGAAGGGCGTAGTCCAGCGATCCACGGTTCTCGGCATCGATCACTCCCAACACGGCTTCCGCTTGCGTCAAGTCGAGTCGTCCGGCCAGAAACGCCCGCATCGTGAATTCACCGGGCCTGGCGACACGTGCCCCTGCGCCAATGGTCGCATCCAGACATGCGTCAAGAATGGGCGGCGAGCCAAAGGTATGCAGCTCGACCGACGGTTGCCCGGTATAGCTTCGGCGTGTCGGCCAAAACATTACCGAAACCGGAATTTCGCCCAACGGTGCCCCCACGTCGAGCACGGCATCGTATCGCACCGGGCGCGATGTCCCCGAGTCCGCGGGACTCAGGCTCAAGCGTGAAAGCACGTCGGCAACTCGATCACCGGAAAGCCGTATCATCCCCCGAACCGCGGGACTATTCGGCGAAGCGATCGCGGCGATGGTATCTTCCGCGTCAATCACTATCGCGAGTTCGACGCAACTTCGGAAAGACGATCTTGATGCCTTTGCGACGCGATGGATGACGCCGAGGAAACGTTGACGCTGGATCCCGCCTCACGAAGCGCGGTCAAAACGGCATCTTGTGAAACCAAGTCTCTCAGCACGATCGGTTCATACGGATTGCTGCCCGGATAGATCGCGAGCAGTGGGATCGACCGACTCTCTAACTCTTGCAGTTTTTGTTTGATCCGTTCGTTCTGGTCGGTCCAGTCGGCGAGCATGGCGACGGCATCAAGCTCTTCCAACATCTCGCGCGTCGGCTCTGTATCGAGTGCGACGTTGTAATTGACGATGCAATTGACGCACCACTTTGCCGTGAAGTCGACCATCACCGTACGCCCTTGGGCTTGCAGTTCGGCCAAACGAGTTTCGTTATAAGGTTCCCAGTGGATTCGTTTTTCACCCGGTTCCGGTTCCGCGGGAATCAAAAGTCGGAACGCCAGAATCCCGATCACAGCAGCCGAGGCGAGGCCGCCGCTCCAGGCCAGTAAACGCTTTTGTATCGATTCCCAACTGGGAACCTTGCCAATCATCCAGCAACCGAACCACACACCAATCATCGCGATGAAGACGGGCAGTTTCTGAACGTCAGCGAACTGATTGAAAAAGAACGCGACGGTTCCCAGGAAGAGAAACGCCATAAACTCTTTCAGCGTTTCCATCCAGTTGCCCGGTTTGGGCAGCCAACTGACCAACGCAGGCCGCAATCCGATGATCAGATACGGAATCGCCATCCCCAGTCCCACCGTCATGATGACCATCACGGTCTGCAGCGGCGCCAAGCTGATTGTCAGACCTAAAATCGCGCCCAGCATCGGACCACTGCACGGCGTCGCTAAGATCGTCGCGAAGACACCTTTGAAGAAAGCACCAGTGTATCCCTCGCGGTTTTGCAAGTCTTGCGAACCTTTGCCCGCCGCCATGCCGGGCACGGGAATTTCCCAAACGCCCAGATAGCTGAGCGCGAGGGCGAATAGCAACAGCGTCAGCCCCAATCGAACGGGAAAATACGTGAACTGTTCACCCCACGAAAAAGACAGCAGGACGGCCAAGCCAGCTAGGACCGCAAAGACCGACAAGATGCCAAGTGAATACACGACGTTCAACGCCAGTATCCGGCTCCGATCCTCACCGGCCTGCTGAACGAAACTCATGACTTTCAGCCCGACCACCGGCAACACACATGGCATCACGTTGAGGATGATTCCGCCCAACAGTGCGAACAACAACACCAACGGAAACGGCGTCGTTGCTTTGACGGGATCGCCGTCGACAAGACCGTCACCCACGTTGTCCGCGCCGCCGACCGAGGAACCGCTAAGATCGGATTCGCCAGGTTTCTTGGGTTCGATCTTGTCGACCCATTTGATAGTCGCAGCCGCATCCAGTGCATCGGCACGTTTAGCCGTTGTCAGAATCGCACCCGCGGCGGGCTTGTCCGGTTTGACGCCCGGTTTGACGCCGCGTGTGCCTGTCACAACAACAGGAACCGCGAACTTCAACGCCATCGGCTGCAGACACGCGTTGTCGGTACACGCTTGATAGGCGATCATCCCTTCGACTTTGTGATCGCCTGGCGCCGCTTCCTCTGGAATTTCAATTGGCAGCTTCCACGTCACCTGGCCCTGGTAGTAACTAACCGGCGGCAGTGACGGCAGGATGGATTTGCTGATCACCCGTTCGTCGGTCATGGGCACGCCGACGCGCAGCCCACTCTTTTCGGTGATCACAAAGTTGGTGGCCGAGTCGGCATCGTCGATGGCGCTTTGATAAACATGAAAGCCTGCTTTGGGATTCGCCGTGATTTCCAAAACGCCCTGCCCACCGGGAGCTAACTTTTCTGGTTTCAAGACGGCTTTCCACGCGACCGAATAGTCATTGTCGCGGAACCAAGCGGATGCCTCTGCTGTCTGGTCCTTTTCGCCCGCCGTTTCTGATTGTTTCGCAGCAGTTGCGATACCGCCATCGAACAAGGCGGTTAACGTCTCTTCGACGGGACGGCAATTGCCATCTTTATCGTTGCAAACAAGCCCCGCCGCGTGCACGACGATCTCGCCGCGGAAGTTTGGCGGCGTGTGAATCGGTGCCGAGAACACAACCGTGTCGCTGTGTTCTTCGACCGTCAGTCCTTTGAACGTCGACGACACGGACTTGACCGGTTGGACGTCCGGTCGAAACGCGTCCGTCAGCGTGACAGAACTAGGCGACTCGATCGTCAACTTTGTTGGCAACGGTCCGCCGGGCTTTTGAGTCAGCGAGTAAAGGTGCCACTGCGATCCGATCGTCGCTTCGACTTCCAAGCGAGCCGATTCTTGGTCGACGCGGAAGTAACGGGCCGACCAAGTCACGGGCGGCTGCGGTGACTGCCCGAACCCGCCGAGTGAAAAATCTGGAAACAGATCGACCGCATCGGTCACTTGCCCCTGATCGGCCAATGCCGATGGTTCGTTAAACGGGGTGCACAGAATGGTCATCCAACCAATCGCAGCAGCCAAAGCGAAACGCGACATGTTTGAGTAGTCTCGGAGTGCGCGAATTGAATTCAAAATCATTCCCTTAACTTCCTGGCTTGATTCCATTGCGATTTTAGTGACCCGAGGAAATCCGGGTCAATGTTTACGCATTCTGCCCAGCTAGCCAACGATACGGCCGAATTCGTTATGAACCGTGCCAGCAAACCGTCTTTTAGCACCAGTGAAC
>TARA_R110002049_G_scaffold268752_1_pt1 | contig 83108 bp, 69 predicted proteins | sample TARA_R110002049 | Tara Oceans TARA_R110002049 (sample SAMEA4396941) | marine metagenome | biome: Polar Biome; feature: [SRF] surface water layer (ENVO:00010504); material: water (ENVO:00002006), including particulate matter (ENVO:01000060) such as... | depth 5 m | reverse complement strand
TAACAACATTAAAATTAACATTATTTAAAATGCACAACGGGTTAATAACAATATTTTCTTCTGTTAAAACATACTCAAATAAAGCTTTGCTACCTATGCCCTCAAGAATCACTTTTAGTGTTTTGTTTCTGTAATTTGCCTTGTATGTATTTGTATTGTTTAAAACAAACTCCCCGTAAGAGAATTTAAAATTTGTCTGTTGGCTTAGGTTTGAAAAAATCTGGACCAATGTAGCATCCTCAAGATTAATGCTTACTTTTGTTTCCAGTTGTTTTGCCTCATATGCAAAGGAAGAAAATGAGGTTGCCAGCATGTATACCAAAAGAGGTATCATCATAGTCCATTTAGTTTTGTAACTCATATAATTTAATTTTAATGTTGTAGTTTAGATTCTTTACTTCGACGTTTTAGAGAGTCTGTTACCGCAGGCTCTTTTCTTTTTTTCAAGGGATTCGTATAGCTATCATATTGTCTTTGTTTTTAGTTATATTAATTTCTTTTATTTGGTTTATTCTATAGATAATATCTTCAATACGTTCTGATTTTCTAAAAGCGATAGACAATCTTAAATTTTTAGTGGCCTCATCTAAAAATATCATTTCAGTATCATAGAGATTGTATAGTACCTCAGCTAACTCTTTAAAAGTTATGTCATTAAAAACCATTTGTTCTTTGGTCCAATAATCATAAAGTTCTGAGTTTACGTTGAAGGACTTGATTTGCTTGGTATATGTATTGAAAACAGCTTGTTGGTTTTCAACTAAATTTAGCGTGTCCTTGCCATTATATACATCTACAATACCTTCAGATACTGTTACCATAACAGCTTGATTGTTTCCATTTATATTAAACTCAGTGCCTATATCTTTGGTAATTAAGTTTTTTGTTTCAACAATAAAAGGTACGGACTGATTAGTAACCACCTTAAAATAGGCTTCTCCCGATAGCTTAAGTTTCCTCTCATTTATATTAAAATCTGTTGAATACGTAACTCTACTATTTGCATTTAGAATGACAGTAGAACCATCTGGAAGCGTTACTGATTTTGGTAAAGAATTATTATTTGCAATTACAATGGTATCTATCCGCCCATAATTGTTTTTACTGACAAAATAAAAAATTCCAAAAGCAATGATGAAAGATGCCGCTATCTTAAATATATCGGCATATACTTTTTCTTTTTGTATATTTTTTTCAATGCTATTGAAAAGATTGCTCTTTAAAGCTTGCTTCTCTAATTGGCTTTTAAAAGTGTTGCCCTTGTTTTTAGATAAAGCAAAATTTTCAAACTCCTGAAGCAACTTTAATTCCTCATCAGAAGCTTTTCCTGTAAGGTATTTGTCTATTATTCTTTCTAATTCCTTTTTTGTCATGAAGTAGGCTTATATAACTATATACCTAAAACAGGTTGACACACGTAAAAAAATTAAGAAAAATTTAATTTTTATTGAAAAAGTCTAAAAAAAGGAAGACATAAGGACAAAAGAAAGTGCTACATTTCTTCTGAGTACTTTTAATGCATTTGAAATATGGGTTTCAACAGTACGTTGGGAAATGTTTAATTCTGTTGCAATTTCATTGTTTTTTAAGCCTTTGTACCTGCTCAATTTAAAAACCTCTCGGCATTTATTGGGAAGGTTGTCTATAGTTTTATTTAGGATTTTTTCAGTATCATCCAAATTAATAACATCTTCAACATTATTATACTTTAGCGCTTTCATGTATTTGCTAAAATCATCCATTAATGCTGTTTGGTTTTTCAAATTCCTAAATTGATTGTAAACCTTATAACGCACCGCATTCATTAAATAGCCTTCTACATTTTCATTCTCAATATCACTACATCGTTCCCAAAAGCTTATCCATACTTCTTGAACAACATCTTTTGCAAGATTTTTATTTCCCAAAATAACATATGCCTTAACGTACATTTGTTCCCATAGCCTATCATATAATAAACCGAACGCCTTAGGATCTGAATCTTTAATGCGTTCCATCAATATTTTATTAGATAATACCTCGGTTTCAATCATTTGAAAACATATCTTATTTTTGAAAAGTAAATAAATTTAATAAAAAATATCATAACTTTTCAAATAGCTCAGTTTATGTTAAGCTTATTGGCATGAAAATGCAAGATAGCCTAAATCAGTAATTGACTAAATTACATTTTTATCAAACTTAAGGAAATTAATCTGCTATTTACACCAATACTTCACACATATTAATCATTTTATAGACTTTATTCTACTTTAATTAATAAAAATAGGATGTGCTGAAGTATTTTAAATACACAAAACATGCTGTCATATTTAGAGAAACCTTATTAGTAAAATCAAAAAACCCATAGCTTCAAAAAACTATGGGTTTATATTTTTATTTTGTTACCGAGAAGCAAACTGAACCCGTATATCTATTAAAATCACACAACCTTTCAAAACGACACCCTGAAAAGGTTTTAAGTTTAAAAAAGTACTGCTTTTATATTTGTATGATTGTTTGCATCAAACCCAAATTATTAATATAATTTTCACTGGTCTTCCGAATATGGGCGAGTTTTTATAAATCTTCTTCTTTACATCATTTTTATTTTCTAAAACAGTTAACAATACAAATCGATAAGTTAAATAGATGGAAAAAGACTGGTTTTAGCAATTTTATCTGATGAAAAATCAACTGAAAGCCCTTGTCCATAACTTTCTTGAAAATATTCTATACGAACTGGCACAAGGCCTTTTTTTAATATTATTTCAGAACTTTTCTCTTTAAAACCATGTAAACCGTCATTATCAATAAGCTCTCGGTTATCAATATAAAGTTTACTACCATCATCAGAGGATATATAAAAAGTATATTTTCCATCGGCAGGAATATTTATGAAGCCATTATATACTAGACCATAATTATAAGCATCATGTTTAATTTTACTCAAATCAAGATCTGGAACAGACCCTTTTTCAACAGGAGTAAGCTTATTAAAATCCGGTATCTTATCCCAAGTCCCCTTGTACAAACTATAATTTAATCCTGTCTTTTCATTGTAAAATATTTTTGAAACAACAGAGCTGCAAGAACCGTTATCTGAAGGACAAGCAATAGCACTTACACGTGCTGGAACGCCAACATTAAAGGATTTTTTATAAAGTTGAGAATTACGTGTAGGAACGGAACCATCTATTGTGTAATATATTTTATCCGTACCTTTTTGAAGAAACTCAACCTTTACTTTAGTATCAGATACCAATTCATTTTTATTGTTTTTAAATTCAGGTCTTTCAGCAATACTCCCATAAACTTTAATTAGTTCGTAATAAGGCTTATACTCGTTATTTGTTTCACTAATAGATTGAATAGTTAAAAGCGCATTGTTCCAACGATCTTCAAATCCGTCAATTTCTTTTTTGATATCTGTAAGATTATATTCTAGATTTTGACCAAATTGAGAAAGCGACATTATTTCAAAAGGACTGTATAATCCATCATTCCACTCATTCATTAAACGAAAAGCCTCAAATTTTTTCATGTACTTAATTTGTCCTTTTTTACCTGAAAGAAGTTGTTGATCATAATCTGGGAATTGCAACTCTACCGAAACTTTTTTATTAGTTGGGAATTCTGGAACGTAAACACGTGTTTCTAAATCATCTCCTACATAAGACCAACAACCTACTTTGGCATTGGCACTATATGGAATATTTTGCCCATTGACTGTTACATTTGTTGGAGGAAAAGAAACAGGGAAACGGAGCTCATAACCTCTCGATGTTAACATTCCTGAAAATGAACCTTCCACTGGTGCTATAACAATATTCATTAAGTTATCCTCACGTTCTGAAGTTACAGGCGTATAGGTGAAATCTCCTTTTTTAAAATTATTATTATTCCCTTCGTCTTCATAAAGTTTCAAAGCTCCTCTTTTTCCAGGATAAAAAGAAAGAATAAGAGGATTAAGTGGTTTCTCATCTGTTCTTTCAACTTTTGTCTGCATTGGAATGATCGCGCCTTCTTTAACAAAAACCGGAATGTCACTTAAAGTAAATGGTATTGTAACTTTTTTAGCACCTTCAATTATACTTCCTGTACTATATTCATACCATTTTCCTTCTGGAAGCCAAGTTTCTTGTTGTACAGCTACACTGTTCCCTTCTATAGGTTTAGTAATTGGATTAACAATCATATCACGACCAAACATATATTGGTTGGCTATAGAATAGGCATTTTCTTCCTTTGGATAATCGTAATACATTGGATGTACAGTGGAAACCCCTGTTTTGTAAGTATTATGTGCTTCATTATACAAATAAGGGACTAAAGAATATCTTAGCAAATAAGCGTCTCGCATAATAAGAAAATTATCTAGCGGATATGCCCATATTCTTCTTTCGTGCTGTGGTGCAGCGGTAGCATGTGTTCTAAATATTGGACTAAAAACACCCCATTGAATCCATCTTGTATATAGTTCTGCTGTACCTGCATCTCCTTGATGTCCACCAATATCATGGCTCCAATAACCAAATCCTACATTGGCAGCTGTTGATGTAAAATAAGGTTGATAATTTAAAGATTCCCAAGTTACATGCGTATCTCCAGAAAATCCAATTTGATATCTGTGATTTCCTAAACCGCCCCAGCGATGGAATATAAGCGGACGAACTTTGTTCTGACGTTCCATATCACTATAATGAACATAATTTAAATAAAAGGTTGGATTAACTCCAGGAATATTTGTGCTTCCCCATTGTTGCCAGTCTAACCACCAAAAGTCAACACCTGCTTTTTCAATAGGATGTAACACCAGATCCATATAATTAGTAGCAAACTTTTTATCTGTAATATCAAAAGGGACATATTTTTTTGTAGCCGGATCAATCCCCATGGCTTTTGCCATTTCAGGATATACTTCTTCATAAGGCTGTATTCCAGAAGCTGGATGTAGGTTAAGACAGGTTTTAAGATGCTGATCGTTTGTCCATTTTAAAAATTTCTCTGGAGAAGGAAACAAGTTTTTATTCCATGTGAAACCTGTCCATCCTGCATCTTCTCCTGCTTGATCTTTTTGTCGCTGTCCATCTTTGAAGAATTCAGGTAATGATTTTACGTGCCAGTCCATATCTATTACAAATACATCAAGAGGAACATCATGCATCTTGAACTCCCCAACAAGATCACGAAATTCAGTATCTGAATATTCTCTATATCTTGACCACCATGAACCAAAAGCAAATCTTGGAGGCATGGCTATTTTACCCGCAATATCCGTATAGTCTTTTAAGGCCATTTTATAATCAGAATCATAGGCAAAAAGGTATAAATCTTGAGGTTTATCTCCAGGACGTGCCATTACCCAAGCCCAATCTGAATTGTCAAAAAGCGGACGTTCGCTGTCGTCTATCAAATACCACCCATCACGTGAAATAATACCTTGTTCCAATTCCTTTGCAGGACCGTCAACACCATCTAAAGTACGGGTTGTACCTAAAAGATTCCCATTATTGGGCATTCCTGGTTTCCATGTAGTTATCTTGCCATTAACTATAAAATCTACACTTAGATTTTTGTCGGTAAACTTACCTTTACCTGTTTTATATTGAAGTTTTACAGCATCGGTCATAATTTGCAAGACCCCATTAGTCTCTTTTTTAGTAAACGATGGTACTGGAAGGTTTCGATTAACAAAAGTCAGCGAAGCATAATCTGTAAACTTACCATCAGAACTCCATTCCATACGAATTACACGTGGTGAAAGTACTGTAAATCTGGCATTTCCTGATATTACAATAGCCTCTGGGTTTGCTTCAGGATTAAATTCTTGAGCAAATAAGATTGTCGAAGCAAGACTCAAAATTGCAACTAAAAATTGTTTTGTTTTCATATTCTATTTTAAAATTATTCTTAAATAAATACTCTAAATAATAGTATGTATCTTTTTTATAGGTTTATTTTTTTATAAATCTCTTTATGTACCTAGCACCGTTTATCTGAACATGTAGCATATAAACACCTGAAATCAAACCCCCTACAAACAAATCATTGTAATACTTATTAGGGTGACTCACTAGTCTGCCCTGAAGGTCATATATTTTTATATCTGCGGATGATAAATCAATATTTGAAATAATATGTAACATTTCATCAACAGGATTTAGTATAATGATTTCATGACTTACTTCTAGGTCATGAATCCCTAAAATATTTTCATAAAATTGTGACATTGGTATTACTTCTCTGCCTTGCAGAAAGTTTGACCATTCTAGTTTACAATTAGCAGCGCTACTTACTTCAAAATACTCTAATTTTATATTGTATTTCTGACCAGCCACCAAGGTAATTTTCCCTCTGTGTTCACCTATGTCATCAACCCATTTATCAATAATCAACTGGTTGTCAACCCATAACCTTCTTCCGTTATTACTAGTCACGTAAAAAGTATATTCACCACTATACTTTGGCTGAACCTGACCGGTCCAGCGTACTGTAAAATAATCTGCATTTATACTGGGATCAGGAGAGACAAATGCCCAGTCAAAATTAACATTCGCATCTATCCTGCTCAGTACAGATGTTTCAAAATTCATTCCGTTGAAATAGTTCCCTGTCAAACCAGTTCCACTACCAATTATTGGGTCTACATCTGGCATTAAATCAAGCTTCCAGCGTTGGGCGTTATTATTATTGTCTTCCCACTGTTGTATATTTGTTCCTGGTTGCGATAGATTATTGCTAACGTCGAGACATTTGGTGGTCCCTTTATGGGTCATTTTAAAATAACCATCAGGCATTAAATCCAGTTTCCAGCGTTGGGCATCGTTGTCAGTATCATTATATTGGTGCACATTAGCACCGTTATTGCTGCTATTATTATCAACATCCATAACCTGATTGGTGCCTTTATGTTTTAACTGGTAAAAACCATCACTTTCGAGTGTAATATACCACCGTTGGGCATTAACATTACCACTATCCGTCCATTGATGTATATTTGCTCCTGGCGAGGTGCTATCTGCATTTACACTTATAACCTGATTCGTTCCTTTATGGTTTAATCTATATAACCCTCCAGAAACTATTGGAACTTCAATTAATTCCAATTTCCAGCGTTGCTCATCATTTCCATTATCTGTATATTGATTCACATTAGTAAGAGGCGCATTACTATTTTGATTTACATTTAAGCATTGGTTCGTTCCTTTATGTGTTATCTTAAAATACCCATCGGTCATAGATTCTAAATTCCAACGCTGTTCATCGTTTCCGTTGTTAATATTTTGTTGAATATTTGCATCGGGCTGAATGCTGCCATTAGCGACATCTAAACATAAATCTGTTCCTTTATGTGTCAATTTATAAAAACCATCTGATTCAAGGGTAATTACCCAACGTTGTGCATCGCTTCCGCTATCTGTGTTTTGTTGTATATTAGCATTTGGTTGATTGCTACCTCCTTCTACCTCCAAACACTGGTTTGTACCCTTATGTACTAACTTATAAACACCTCCTGAAACAATTGGAGATATAGGTAGTGATGAACATGAATTATCGGGTATTCTTGGTTGTACTCCATAATTTGTCATATTTATAGGTTCTATTAAATCATTTGCATTAAAGTACATATGATCAATAGCAATTACTCTATCTTGACCTAGACCATTTTCATAACGGTGATATACAATATAGTACTCATCACAATCGCCTATTTTTATAACAGAATGATGTCCTGGTCCTTTGTCTTCTATATTAGAGCTAAGTACAACTCCTTGATATGTCCAAGGTCCTACAGGAGAATTGGAAGTTGAGTATTGTACATTATAGGAATCATTACCCCAATAACCATTAGAATACATCATATAATAAATACCTTTTCGCTTAACCATGTATGGTGCTTCTGTATAATTAGGAGGAGTAGCATCTATAGCTTCAGTGGCTAAAGAAATCATATCAGGATTTAATTTGCGAACTCCCATTTTGCTTTTGCCCGATCCCCCATAATAAATATAGGTTTCTCCATCATCATCTGTAAAAACCATTGCATCAATAATATCATCTGTAAATGGATCTGTTCCAATGAGTGGAGCGCCTATATCTGTGAATGGACCCGTTGGAGAATTTCCAACTGCAACTCCTATTTTAACTTCTGCAGTATAATAGAAATAGTACTTATTATTTTTGTAAGCAACCCCTGGGGCCCAACCATTATAATTTGCCCAGGAGCATTGAGTTTCAATGTCAAAAATAACCCCTTCGTCTTTCCAGTTTGTTAAATCATCTGAAGAGTAAGCATGGAATTCTTTACCCGCTTCTGCAGTAGGATAGATATAATATTTATTATTAAAATAATGAATTTCCGGGTCTGCACCTGTAAATAAAGGGTTACCGCTTTGTTGTGCTTGAATGGAAGTAATTAAACTTGTAAACACCAAAAAGGTTACAAAAAGCAATCTCAATTGGACTAAATTATAGCTATTTTCTTTAATTCGTATCATATTTTTTTTTAATAAAAAACCCTAAAAACTATATTATTTTTTAACAAATCGTTTTGTAATCCCCCTTCCATCTTTGTCAAAAACTACAAAATAAATTCCCGCTTTTAAACCCGAAACATCCAGATTATTATCCGTTACTTTTTGTTCTAAAACTAAACTTCCTGTTGGAGAAAAAACACTAACTTTAATTACTTCCATTTCTGTATAGAAAAAAAGAGTATTCTCTACTGGGTTTGGAATTATGCTTATAGAAGAGGCTATTTCATTATCTTGATTTTCAACACTAAGCATCTCTAATACTACTAATTCCCATTGTCCACTAGCTTGGCTATTCACATCTTCCCATTGTTGTACGTTTGCGCCATTTGCACTACTAAAATCAGAAACCTCAACTAATTTTCCACTAATTCTAGGTATAACCTTGTAATATCCATCACCTGTCTCCACAATTACAAACTGTTGATTTGGATTTCCATTGTAAATAGATTGATTCACGTTAACACCATTATCTGAGTTATGATCATAAATAGTTAAAGCCTGATTACTATGCTTGGCTATAATTTTATACAAACCATCACCAAGATGGGTAAAAATAAATTTTTGATTGTCATCAGTGCTAATTATGGATTGTATTATATTACCTCCATCAGCTTGACTGGAACCTGAGACAGCCATATTTAAATTACTGTTTCTATTTTTTAAATTGTAGACTATATTTCCTAAAGTTGTATCACCATTTGCAAGAACACGTAAGGAAGAAGTTCTGTTATTCCAATCTGTAATACCAGCACTATCAAAAGTAAAATCTTTAGAATTTCCTGTAAAATTATCACCGTCATATAGTCTCACTTTAAAACCATTTAATATTTTTAAAGAGCTAATATCCTTATCTAACACTCCTTTCTCTTGCAGTTGTGCTAGCGTGTAGTCGCCAAGATCAAGTGCTACATTATATCCAGTATAATTTTCTTCTTGAAAGACATTCATCACAGTGGTATCAACAGGAATAGGCCCTTGAATAGGATTATTATTGTCTACTACTCTTATAGAAGATATTCGATCATTCCAATCGGCAAGCCAAGTTGAATTTGCTGTATATATTTTAGAAGCACCTGTGAAATTATCGTTTTCATAAACAGTAACCTCATATCCATCAGGAATAGTTAATGATGTAATGAAATTATCAGGAGTCCCTCTTGAAAAAAGTTGTGATGATGTATAATCACCAGGAGAAAGTTGTGAATAAAATCCAGCATAATTAACATCTTGATACACATGTACTTTGTTTAAACTGGCAACTGATTCAAATAGATGAAGACCACTTGATTGAGTAGATAAATCTATCGACCCTGTTGGTAATTTTTTCCAATCAGGGCTGATTAAATAATTAGATTTATTTACCGCATGACTCCATACATAATCTGCTGTATAATAAATTGTTTGCATGTAATGGTCTTTTTTTGCTTGAGGTAAATTAGCCATACGAACAAACTCAATAAACCATTTTGCAAAAATTCCTTTGAATAAACCTCCATCTCCTTGTCCTGTCTCATTTAAGTAAAAAGCTCCTCCACAATTCCTTTTAAAATTCATCATAAAGTCACTAGCCCTGATACCATCATCAATATAAGACTGTTCTCCTGTAACAAGATTAAGTTCCAAACATGCAGCGATAAACATTCCAGAATTATAAGAGAACAACCAATCAGGATCATAAAAATTTGGAGCGTCCCATATTCCCCCATCAGAATTAAACACATTTGCTTTCATCCAAGCATGGAGGTCTTTTGCCATTTGTAAGTTAGCATTATCTCCTTCCATTTGATATAATTTAGCAGCAATAACAATAGCTGGACTGTTAGCTATAGAGTTTTTACAAGGGGTAGTACAACCTTTTCTCCATGACATTGCACCATCTGTGTATCCTGTTTTAATTTCAGCCCACATTTGATGTACTGCATCTAGAAATTCTGGATCTTTAGTAGCATTATAGCAATTAAAACTTGCCAAACACAACCATTCTAAATCATCGTAATAATCGTTCTGATAAGTCCCTGTACCATAGAGGTTGTAATTTCTAATCCCAGCTATAATATTTTTCATTCGATCTACATAGATAGTATTACGAGTTCTTTGATACGCGTCGGCCAATGTTTCAAGAGTATGTGCCTGTATCCAATAACCATAACCATACGGATTATTATCTGAAGCACTATTAAGTTTATAATATGTTTCATCAGAAGACATAAATATCGTATTTGTGCCATCCTGCATGTTTTCTGCTCTCTGATTGGCTGTTTGTGCAAAAAAATTAGTAAAAAACAGCAAAAAGAATAGAGCCCATAGATTTCTAGTTATAGATACATTTATCATAATTTATTTTTTCACAAATCGGCTTGTAGTTTTTACTCCATCCTTCTCGAAAACCACAAAATAAACACCTGATTTTAGATTTGAAACATCTATAGAATTGTTCATCACTTTTTGTTCTGAAATTGAACTTCCTAGTGTAGAAAAAATACTCACATTTGTTACTTTTAAAGCTGTATCAAAGGAAAGAGTGTTAGCTACTGGGTTTGGATAAATTGCTATTTTTTCTTCCATTAAATTAGTAGCCACCCCTAAACTTTCACTATCATATATAGTTATCTTATCTGTTGCAACATTAACCTCTACTTTATACTCACCTCCTTGTCCAACTGGCACAAACCATTTATGATCGCTAGGGACATTATTGATTGTTCTGATAGCATCTGCATTAGCTATAGTTATACCATTGGTTATTATAGGTGTTTTATCCGATGGTGCTGTAAACCAGTAATCATCATTCCATTCACCTGTGGTTAAATTAATTTTAAATTCACCACCTTCAGATAGATTACCTGTCCAAGTTAAAATGTTAGGATCTGATGTTGGAGTAAATGGTAGTCCTTTAAAGTCCCAACCTATAGATGTTGCACTGCCTGCTATAGCAGCTATTGGTGCTGTTGGTGCTATACTGATTGTTTGAAGGCTTGTATTTATAATAATTTCATAAAGACCTTCTTCGTTTTCTCCTACAATCCATTTGTTATTAAGGGCCACACCATGCTTACCAACTACATAAGTTGATGCCGATAGTATTGGAGTATTAGCTTCAGGAGCATAAAACCAAAAGTGTTTGTTAGGATCTCCATCACGATCAGAATGAAATTTTAAATCTCCTCCTGCTAATAACGTACATTTAGCTGTGAAAATATTTGGATCATTTGTAGATTGAATCATTGGGATTCCCCAAGCACTATTCTCTGGTTTCGTAGAGGCAGTTCCTTTTATTCCTATTGAATTATTGACTGTGTCTTGACTCCATGACAACATGCTGAATATAAGCATAGCTACACATAATAATAATTTGTAATGATTTTTCATGATATTTAGTTTTAAATGTTAAATAGTTTTCAATTGTTTAGTTATTTTTTTATAATTTTTGTTGTGAATTTTTTATCATTTTTATTTGTGATTACAAAATAAATCCCTGTACTTAATTTTGACATATCAACACTGTTGTTACTATCTACTTTTTCTTCTAAAACCAAGACTCCTGCTGGTGAAAAAACACGAACGTTGGTTCCAGACATATCTGTGCTAAAGAAAAAAGATTTGAATACAGGATTAGGAAACAACTTTACTCTTTGCTTATTAATTTCATCTTGTAAAGAGAGTGATTCATCTAAAGAAATTATTTTATCTTCTAAAACAGAAGACTCATCTAGGTGGATATATATTATTTCATCATCAACCCACCAACCTTCTCCTGAATTGGGTATAATGTTATTTAAAGCGGTATTGTTTAAATAAATATTAGTGGGTACTGTTGCATTATAAAATACAATATCATAACTACGATTTTGAACTGATTCAACATAATTACCTTGTTGGGCTTCTATTGTAAGTTTTTTTTGTGAATTATTATATTCAATATTAGTCAGCGCAAACTGATTAGCTTGGTAATCCAGATTATCTCCTTCATCTTCATAAAGTGTAAAATCGCCATCTGCACCAGCATAAACTTTTAAAGTTAGCATATCATCTACGTTTTGTCTCACATAATCGGAATATGGTTTTAATGGAATAATCCCTCCTGCTTTAACATATACTGGCATTGTATTATAGTTAGCCGTTATCGTTTTTGTAGTAGGACCTGTTATAATTTCGTTTGTAAAATAATTAGTCCACTTCCCTTCCGGAAACCATACTTCGGTAGAAGCTACTTCTCCTTCCGTTACAATTGGTGAAACCAATATGTTTTTCCCATAAAAATATTGTTTATCAAATGAATAAGCTTCAGCTACTTCTGGATAATAAAAATACATTCCTCTAACTATAGGTAAACCTCCTGTAGATGATTCGTAGGCTAAGGAATATGTATAAGGCACTAAAGCATGACGCAAGCGAATAAAGTCTTTTGCTTGTTCTGATACATTAGGATACTGCCAAGGCAAACGGTAACTATCATCATTGTCATCAGAATGTAAACGAAAAATAGGTTGAAATGTTCCAAATTGTAACCAACGCATGTATTTGTCATCAGGTAATGTTCTACCTTTAAAACTTCCTATATCATGTGATACATAAGGTATTCCTAAATTCCCTTCAGAAATTGTAAAGGTTGAAGCAAATTTGAGTAAACTCCAATCATCAAACGTATCCCCTGTAAAATGAAGTGTATAGCGATGATCAGACCATGCCATGTCTGGTTCGCCGCTACCTCCATAACCATTAAATCCATTACCAATACGTGAGAAAGCAAAACCTCTCTTCCCGTAACTTTTTATATTTTCAGTATAAAGATGACTCAGCCAAGCTTCTTGTGGTAATCCTTTAACTTCCATATTAACTTCGCCATCTACCCAATCCAACCACCAAAAACGAATTCCTTGTTCGTTATAAGATTTATGTAAATCAAAATATGCTTCTGCATGATTTTTGTTGCTGTAATCAAAGTAATATCTACCATTTCCATTTAGTCCTCCTGCAGTAGCATTTGCTTGCCCAAACTTTGGGTCATCAGCTTGAATTGAAGGATGTATATTGAGGGCAACAGCAAGACCTTCTTGATTTCCCCAATTAATAAAACTTTGTGGATCTGGAAATAGGCTGCTATTCCAACTCCACCCATTCCATTGGTGTGGAGATTTCCAATCCGTATCAACAACTAAAACATCTAAAGGAACATTTTCTGAACGAAACTTAGGTATCAAATTTGTTTGATAAAATGAACTTGTATAGGGCTCATATTTTGAATACCATACTCCAAATGCCCACTTAGGCAACAAAGGAGGGTTTCCTGTTATTTTGTAAAAATCTTTTAAACCTGCTTGGTAGTCTGTACCATATCCAAAAAAATAACCATCTTGATAGCCACCTTGATGAAATGGCCTATTAGAAACCCACCCATCAGGCTCTGTCAAGGCTGTTTTACTATCATCAATTAAATACCATCCATCTTGACTCATCAGTCCATCCCATAGTGGAATTTCCCCTCTTTTTACATCTAGAGAACGAACACCTCCTCCTAAATTAGTTTTTTGTATTATGGGTTGAGGGCTTGGTAATGGATCTCCTATAGCACTTACCGCTAGCCAGTCTATATTTACATTATATGTATCACCAGGATCACATGAAATTTTAACAGTGTTAATACCTGTACTAAATGATACATCTTTTTGAAAAACCGCCCACGTGTCCCAATTAGCGGTTTTTGGTAATGATATTTGAGTTTTAACACCGTTAACATATAAACTTATGGTACGTGTAACGTGTTGACCATCTCCACCCTGACCATTAGCATATCCTAATGAAATAGTATAATCCCCTGCAGGATCATCATTATTAATTCCCCAAATTATACTTGGCCCTAATTTTTCAAGACCTGAAACAAAACCAGAACCTGAATAGTTCGTGTGATTGGATGATATATTTGCATCAACTAAGCTTGTATTTTCGGCTTCACTAATCTCATTAATTTTTAATATAGGAGTCAACTCCAACCAATCAACATTTATGTTATAGGTATCACCCGTTTCACAAACAATTTTAAGCTCATGATACCCTTCAGTTAAAGAAATATTTTTTCTAAAAACTTTCCATGAATCCCAATTATCGGTTTGTGGTAAAGTAATTTGAGTTTTTACATTATCGATATACAAACTAACAGTTCTATCATTACCCATTCCGTTAGCATATTTTATGGATAAAGCATAATCTCTTTCTAATTGATTGTTCAAATCCCATTCCATTCCTGCTCCAATATTGGTAAGTCCTGCAACAAATCCTGAACCTGTATAACCACTATGATCAGTAGCTAAATTTGCTCCTCCAAACAGAGAAGTGTTTTCGGCTTCGATTTTGTATCCAGAAACATTTAAAGGCCATGGTTTGGCTTCAACAGATTGGCCTTTGACATTTAGGTTGATTATTAAATTAGATGGATTAAAACTTCCTGAGTTTTGCTTGTAGCGCAAAAAAAGTTTTTCTGTTTGAATCTCAAGCCAACCATTATTAACTTGAGAAGTATAAATAGGGGCTGTTAAATCAAGATTGGTAATATTGAAACTTTTTTTTGTTTCAAAAATCCCATCTCCAGAATATTCTGTTCTAATTAAAATTGGACTTAAAACTGTAAACTTAGCATTGCCATCAATTACAACACCTTGCTGTGCGGTAATTAAATTTAAAAAACATATAAAAAAGAAGCTTGTAAATATAATTTTCTTCATATTACTTATTATTTGTAATTGATACTACTTAATTATCTCTGATTTTTCAACAATTTATTTTCCGTTTTTCTTTATAAGAATAAAAACATTTACCAGTACTTAATTTTGAAACATACACGCAATCACTACTATCTGCAATTTGTTTTAAAATCAGATTTCCAATTGGAGAAAGTTCGCTATTTAGATTCACTTCGGTCACTACCCGTACGGAATACTATTAAACACGAACCCAAATTTGGATAATTGATATTATTATAAGCCATCCTATCCCTGTATCTGCATAGTTCATATTTTAATTCTAAACTATATCGGAAATCATTTCAATATGAACATCTCTCATGCTTTATAATTCTCTACTTGAATCGAATCAGAAATTGAATTTAATTCTCAATATCAGCTATATTGACAAGTATTTTTCTATTGTTATATGTTTGCTCTTTCTTTAGTGCCTGAATTACATAATTCTACTAGTTTTTCAGTAAGTTTAGCTAACAATTATGACACCCTTACTGTACTGTTAACATAGCTACAAATTGTTGATTGAAACCACCAACATAATCACATTATTGAAGATTGAAATCATTACTTTTCTAACGGTATCAATGCCTAACAATTTATCACAATCAAACACCTGTATGTAAACCATATTTTATACTTATTAATAATTTCATATTAACCTCTTTATATAAAAAAACCAATACACGCGTAGTTAATCGAGGACTAACAAGACTCTAAAAACTTTCACAGAGAAATAAGAAAATTAGTATTATTTTTTATCCAACATAGCAAACACGTTAAAACGTTTTAATGCAAAAATTTGTCAGATAATTGGTAAAAAAAGTATCCATAAAACAAAAAAGTTTTCAAAAAAAGAATCCAAAACTTTTCAATACTTATAGATTGAAAAGTTTTGTCTCCATTTTTTTTTAAATTGGCAATTCAATTACCTAAAATATATTTTCTTACAATGGCTTTATTATCACAGATTTTTTAAGGCAATAGTCATTTTCGCTGGATTAACGATAAGTTCGTAATTCCCAGTCTCCTCAATAATCCATTTATTATCTGGTTGAGCATTAGGCATCAATGCCATTGGTATAGGATCTGCCTCAGCCACAAGTACAGTACCATTTATTGCAGGCATTAAAGCTCTCCCATTCCAATTACCTTGCTGTGTATAAAGTTTAAATTCACCAGCATCAAATTGCCCTGCATAAATAAACACTTCAGGATTATTGGAATTCCATACCATTGGCTTAGCCTTTCCGATATCCCAACCTATGCCGGTAATTGCATTTCCAACCATATAAATATTTTCATAAGGTACATATCCAAAAACATAGGTTCCCTCATCAATATCTAAGTAGAAGGAATGGCGACCTGCTTCTGTTACTTTAAAAACATTATCATCTGTTCTTGATTCTGTTTCGTTGTAAACAATGGTATTTCCAGCAGCAGGATCATAAGAAGGCAACTCATTCCCTGGACTTTCTATAACCTTAAATGACCCAACAGAGAAGTTTCCAACAAAATTATATATTGTTCTCTCAGTTATTTCAGGAAAACTTATACCTGTACTATAATCCCAACCTCCACTAATAGCATCTCCAACCAAAAATAGGGGTAATGGTCCTGGGCTAAAACTTGTTGCAGAAAAACTAGACGTAGCTATTTCTGGTTTTTGAAACTGTTCACTATTATCTACTCTTGCTATTATTTGCACTTCAAGATTAGTGACAACATTTCCAGCACGTCCAAATTTTTTCAATAGCAACGAATTTAACTCACCTACGGTATAAGTTTTAGTCAAAACACCCGTTGGAATTTCTTCTTGCAAGGCAGTTTCTTCAGAAAAATTATTACCTAAAATATCCATGCGAAAAATATATTGCAACGTAGTTTCAGCACCTCTTTCATTACCGGGAGTCCAGGCAAATGTTACGGCTTCTGCATCATCATTACCCACTGTCATAACAACATCATCAGAAGATGGAGTTAAAGTCATAGGCATATCAAATATTGGTTCTTCAAGCCAATTACGATTTTCAAGTCCCTTATCTTCACAAGAGGTTAAAATTATACTCATTATTACAAATGAGATAATATTTATAATATTTTTCATTTTCTTTATGTGTTTAAATTAAATTCTACCAAAAAGGAGCTTGTATTAAATTTGGATTTTTTACAATTTCAGACAAATGCACAGGGAACCAATAAAAAGATTTTCTATATACTCTTTTTTGATAGGCCGTTCTTTTGTAAAAATCAGTACTATTAGTACCATAGAAATTCATGCCATAGAAATCTCTGTCCAATTCTTGCTCTGCTTCTTTCCATCTTCTTAAATCGTCATAACGAATCCCTTCCGTACAAAGTTCAACTCTACGCTCCATATGTATTAGGCTTCTGATTTTTGCTTGATCAGTAATATCTACATGTATATTTTGAGCATCAGTTACTCCAGTAGTATACGTTCTAACACCAGCTCTCTCTCTGATTTTATTCAAATAAACCAAAATATCGGTATCTCCTGGATTCGATTCATTAAGTGCTTCGACATAATTTAGATACACTTCTCCCAATCGATATAGAATACCTGGACGTGGTGTCCAGTAATTATTTATTGGATCACGTGATGGATCTGTTTTCTTTCTTGCCAAATATCCGTTTTGAGGAGCATCATGTGTATTGTTATTGTCTTTTTGTCCATTAAAAAATTCTAGTTCTCTATCATCTTGATTGTACCATTGCCCGTCAAAGTTAACTGCTAAATAAAATCGTGGTTCACGGTTGCAGTACATATTATAGGTACCAGCCAAAGTAACTTGCCCTTGATTTTTTACTTCTTCCCACTTTGTTCCACCTCCTGTAGTCCAATAACCATCTTCACTTGAAAACCCATCTTCCACATAACCTGAATTTGAATCTGATATTGGTAATCCATTGGCTGTAAAAAAAGCATCTACTAGCGATTGTGTTACACCATAACCTCCAAATCCACCACTACCACGGGGAGCTGTATGTCTATCGTATTCAACATACGCAACACTAGGTCGAGCAAACAACACTTCGGTATTTCCTTTGTTTGCTTCTTTTAGGAATAGATTTTGACAAGACATAAAAGGATCAATTTCACCTGCGTCATTCAACTCGATATATAATTTATGCCCTGCAGCCTCAGCACTTTGAATTAAATCTTTACTAGCATCTGCAGCTATCTTCCATTTATTAGGATCATAAGTAGTACTAAATAAATGTGTTCCTTCTTTATCAACATGATTAGAATATTCTGGATTACCATTAACTAATGGACTCGCAGCAAAAAGCAACATCCTAGCTCTTACTGTTTTACACATAATAGAAGTAGCGCGACCGTATTTTCTACCATCATTATAAGATATTGGCAAAATCTCAGACACATCATCCAATTCTTTCTCAATCCAAGATATAATTTCATCATAAGGCGTTTGTCCAACCAACAAGTCTGAAAGGTTGTAGTTTACAGGAGTAATTTCTTCAGGATTAAAAGGAATTGGACCATAAGTATTAAGTAATAACGAGTAATAATACGCTCTCAAAAAACGGGCTTCACCAATCATCAATTTTACATCTTCCTGTGTCAAATTTTGATCAGGTATTGGATATATGGTATTCATAAGGATGTTACACTCTCTAATTTTTTGAGGCAATACTGACCAATAACTTGGGCTCCAGTTTGTATCTGTTGACCAATTACCAAGAGCAAATGGTATCATTTCCCAACCATAATTACGCCATCTTTCTGATGGAGTCATATCATCTGCTAAAACTTCCCAACCTAAATCACGTTGGAACCCCCAAAGAGGGTCTGGAATCATAGAATAGCAACCAGCTAACCACTGCTCTGCTTTAGCCTTACTACTAAAAACACCATCCAAAGTAAGTTCGGTATCGCTCTCTTTATCTAAATAATCAGAGCATGAATAAAAGAATAACGTTATTCCTAAAAAAAGAAAGACCGTCTTAATATATGATTTTTTCATTTTTATTTTTTTTTAAATTATAAACTTATATCTAAACCAAAAAGAATTGATTTTGTTGATGGATATCTCAATCCCGTTCTTGTATCTAACTCTGGATCCCAAAGTTTGAATTTTGAAATATAAAATAAATTATTTCCGCTTACATAGGCTCTCAATCCTCCTAATCCAATTTTTTTAACAGCCGATTTTGTTAATGAATATCCTATTTCAAGAGATTTTAAACGAATAAAACCCATGTCTTTCTTCCACCAAGTAGAAGAAACATTATTATTAGTATTCGTTGAATAGGATAATCTAGGCCAAAAAACATCTTGACTTGGATTTGACTCTGTCCAGCGATCATTATAATTAGAGTAGATATTACCTAAAGTACCCGATCCACTTCCTGGAATGAAACGATTAGCATCCTCTCCACCTTGACCTATAACTTCATATGTTTTCGCTATTCCCTGAAAGAAAAAACTCAAATCAAATTGTTTGTATTTAGACGTACTACCAAAACCAAAAATAATTTGAGGATCTCTTGTCCCTCCTATAAATCCTTCGTCTAAAGCATTTATGACTCCATCTTCATTTTTATCTTGATATTTAATATCTCCAGGACGAACAGCTATACTACTTAACTGTGGCGTGGGCAAGTCTGAATTTAGCAAACCAGTATTAGGATCAAAGTCAGATTCACTATATAGACCTAATGCTGTTTGTCCCCATAATGTGTTATTTTGAATACCTATGCCAGATTTGTATGGATACTGTTCTCTAACACCTGCAGGCTCATCTCTTTCTATTATTTCATTTTTTACATAAGTAAAGTTCCCACGCCAACTCATGTAAAAATTAGGTGTTATTTGCTTTCTAAAATTCAATGAAACCTCAACCCCTTTATTATTCATTTTTCCGAAATTAGCAAAAGGTGTGTTAATAAAACCCGCCTGAGTAGGTACTGTATTTCTTCTAATAAAGATATTCGATCTTTTTTCTGAAAACACATCTACTATTAAGTCAAACATGTTCCATAAACCTAATTCTAAACCTATATCAGTTTTTGCTACTTTTTCCCAAGTTAACCCAGAAACTCCAACCTCTCCTTCTTGTATACCTACAATATAGTTACCTACCCCAGTACCCCAGTTATAACCTGATGAGTTATCATTTATGGTCGTTTGATAAGCAAATCTTCTATTACTTCCAATATTATCATTTCCTGCAAAACCATATGAAGCACGGAATTTAAGTTTATTAACAATATCTCTGTATGGCTCCATAAACTTTTCTTCGCTTGCAATCCAACCTAAAGCAACTGATGGAAAAAACCCATAACGCGAACCTTTTTCAAAATTTTCTGATCCATTATAACCAAAGTTAAGCTCTCCTATATATTTATTATCAAAACCATAAGTAACTCTAGCTGCCAGTCCTTGATTCCTGAAAGGTTGTATACCTCCATTATCATAACTATTTTGGTTATATAGTAACAATCCACCAACATCATGTTTTCCAAAAACACGTTTATAAGTTGTACTCGCCTCAAAATAAATACGTTGATTTCCAAATTCAGCACTATTACTTATCCCAAGGAACTCTTGACCATATTGTTGAATATCATGAATTAAATTCCCTTCAACATCTCTAGCTATTGCAACATTATAATAGTCTGGACTTTTGCTACGCGTAACTCTATTTGAAGAATAACTATCAAAAGAATATAATAATTTACCCGTTAACCCAGGAGTGATAAGATTACTAAAGTCTTGCTCTAATGCAACAAAACTTTCTATTTTACTATTTCCTTGTCTGTAATACCCTTGTTGTGTAGAAATAGCCCATGGATTTGGTCTTGCAGGAACTTTAGGAATTGTACCATCTGAATAAATAGCTGGATGGACATATGGAGTCGTTTCAAAAGCAGTATTAAACAAATTATCAGTACTACTGTCTCCCTTTTTAAGTTGCTGTAAATACCCTCCAATATTAACCCTTAATAGCGTTGTTTTAGATAAGTTAATATCGACGTTTGTACGAACAGTAGCTCTGTTCAAACGTGTTTGTGAGTCATAGGATTGATTAGGATCTGTATCAAGAATTCCTCTTTCATTGTAATAAGAAGTTGTCAATGCATATCTTAAAACATCTGAACCACCTGCTACATTTAAGCTAGTTCTTGTAGTAGCGGCATATTCTTTGGTAATTGCATCTATCCAATTTATATCTGGATATAAATCTAAATCGTACTTGTTTTCTGTTTTTGTAATGCGATCTTGACTAAATGGGTTCGGAATACCTGCATCAGTAGCCAATTCGTTTACTAAGTTCATATACGGAACAGCACTAATAAAATTTGGTAATTTTGTAGGTTCTTGAATAGCGTGTTCTGTTCTAATTTGTATTGATGGTTTTCCTACAAAACCTCTTTTAGTATTGACCAAGATTACGCCATTTGCACCTCTTACTCCGTACACCGCACTTGCTGCTGCATCTTTCAAAACGGAAAAAGATTCAATAGATGCAGGATCAACATCGTTTAAGTTTCTTTCAATACCATCTACCAATACCAAGGGATTTGTCCCTCCTGCAAAAGTAGAAATCCCACGGATTTTAATATCCGAAGCATCATATCCCGGCTCACCAGATCTCTGTACGGCAATGACTCCTGCAATTTGTCCTCCTAGGTTATTTCCTATTGTCCTAGAAGTTCCTACTTGTACTAAACTAGGTTTTAAAGTACTTATAGCTCCTACAACAGATGCTTTTTTTTGCGTACCATAACCAACTACTACAACCTCATCCAGAACCGCAGCATCTTCTTCTAACTTTATCACAAGTGACGTTTGCCCATTAAGAGATACTTCATGAGAAGTAAAACCAATATAAGAAATAACTAAAGTTGCATTTTTATCGGATACATTTAAGGAAAATAAGCCGTCAAAATTTGTTTGCGTTCCATTAGTAGTTCCTTTTTCCAAAACATTTGCACCTGGTAAGGGCTGGTCATTTTGGTCTACAACTGTACCATAAATTTGTATTTGTTGTTGTTCATTAAGTTTAGTTGCTGTTTTGTTCTCTTCAATTTCAATAATATTATTTTCAGATAGATTGTATTTAATATTAACATCTTTAAAGCTGAGCTCTAATAATTTCGAAATTTCAATAACCCCCTTTTTTAGTTGTACTTTTGGAGTATCTTTAAACAAATTTTCAGGATATAAGAAGCGGTATTTAGTTTGTTGCTTTATAATTCTGAATACTTGATGAATGGACACTTCCTCATTTGCATCAATTTTAATTTTTTCCTGAGAGAAACTTTTTAATGGAGAAAAACTAAAGACTGTTGTACATAGCAAGAAGATAAATGTTCTCATAATCGTTAGCAGTAACCGTTTTCGAAAGAGAGAACGGAAGTTAATAAATTTAATTTTCATAAATTTGAATAGTTTTAGTTAGTTATAAATTAATTAATACTTGATAGAAGGGGCGGAGTTTATGACACCTCGAAATGTTTAACTTCGCACCCTTTTTATTTTAAAATTACTGTTTTGTCTTTAATTTCATATTCTTCAATTATTTTAAATTTCTTAATTGTTTCTAGTATTTTTTTAATTTCCTGATCCTTACCTAAGACCCCAAAAAACTTAACATCTTCTAATGATTGGTTTTTAAAAATCACTTCAATATCGTACCATCTAGACAAAACCTTCATAATCTCATTTAATGGTTTTCTTTCAAAACTAAAAATCCCGTCTTTCCAAGAAACTTCATTATAAACATCTACTTCTTTTACTAAGAAATTTTTGGTGCTAGGATTAAAACTTGAAAGTTGATTCGGTGTTAAACTTTGTTTTCTATTGTCGTAGTTTACTAATACTTTACCCTCAACTAGGGTAGTATAAATATTTGATTCGTCTTTGTAAGCTTTAATGTTGAACTCAGTGCCCAACACCTCAACTTCTTGAGACTGATTAAACACTTTGAATTTAGCTCCTTTATGTAAAGAACTAGGCGACACATCAAAATAAGCTTCTCCATAAACCAATTCTACAACCCGCATTTCTCCTTCAATAAAATTAACTGGGTATTTTAGTTGTGATTCTGAGTTTAACCAAACTTGGGTGCCATCAGAAAGCTTAACAAAAAACTGACCTCCTCTTGGGATGGTTAAATAATTGTATACCACCTCAGCTTTAGCGCTTTCTTCAGCTTCATAAATAATTTGTTTACCATCACTTTTTACATTTTTTGTTTGGTAAGCTTCTCCCTTTTCTAATGTTACAAACGAACCATCTTCAAGTGTCAAAGTTGCTTTATCTGTTCCTATCTCAACAGCATTTGAATTTACAATTCTTGTTGAAACGAATAAGTCATCCTTAAAAAAATAAACTGAAATCAAGATACCTACAAAAACCGCAGCATATTTAAAATAGTTTTGTATCCTTCTTATTTTAGAACGTCTTTTTTCTTTTTCAATAAGTTTGGATATTATTTTTTTGTTCTTACTGGTATCTGAAGTATTCAAATTGTAATCAATTAAATAATTAACTTTAATATAATTTATAAATTCCTTTTCGTTATTTGGATTTTCAATCCATAACTCTAACTCATCCAACTCCTCAAAAGATGCTTGGTTAACAAGATATTTTCCTAAGATTCTCTCAATTTTTTTTGAAGCCATATGATCGCACTATTATTAATTTAAGCGAAGCTAAATTCAATAACCCTAACTTTTTTAATGTTTTTTTTTTATATTCGTATCAAAGCACATCAAATTATATCAATTTCAAAATGAATATTATTTTTAAAAACGATATTTTACTTATAAAAGCTCTTAAAGAAGGGGAGGAAAAGGCTTATGATTTTTTGATTGATAGTTATCAACAAAAATTACATGCCTATGCCTATGGGCTACTTAGAGACCATGACCTATCTGAAGATGTTGTTCAAAATATTTTTGTTTACTTATGGAAAAATAGAATGAACCTAAAAGATGACTTTTCGATAAAAAATTATATGTATAGAGCAATTTATAACGAATGCATTGATTATTATCGCAAAAAGAAAGCCGTAACAGCTTTAGAAAAAAAATATATTGAAGGATTAAGCTATGTTATTGAAGAGGTAGATGAAAACTCGTTTGAAAGACTTATTTCTTTAGTTAAAAAGGAAATTGAAAATTTACCTCCTAAATGCAAAAGAACTTTTATCTTAAGCAAACAGGAAGGTCTCACTAATATTGAAATAGCTGAATATTTGAACATCTCCATTAAATCTGTTGAAGCCCACATAACTAAAGCATTTTCAATTCTTAGAAACACTCTTGGCGATAAAACTAATGGTATTTTGTTTTTGATATTTGGGAATAAACAACAAGTTTTATAACACGAATGAAAGCTTGCAGAAACCTAAAGGCGTTATATCTTTATAAATCAGAGTCGATGACTTTACTTTTAAAATCTCGATAACCAACAATATCTTATTAAAATAATTTCCATTAAAAAAAATTGAAAGCGAGAAACAGCATGTATTCTCTTTTGCTTAAGGATTAACAATAGCCATCTGATTATAGGACAAATTGTGTACTAATAATAAAATATCTATGGAATCCGCTATTTGCTCTTGCATACCATCACCTGTAAATAAACCTAAAACCATAATATTTGAGCAACTATTGGTTTTTTCATTTCTACAAGAAATAATACATGTACCACAACTCATATAAGGCACAACAACAACAACAACTTTATCTCCAGCTTTAACTCCTTTGTTGTTCTCTTCAATTTCTAAAACTTTGGATGCCAATTTATGACCCAAAATTCTTGGGTAGATAAAAAAAGCCTACTTACACCACCATAAGCATGCAAATCAGTTCCACAAATACCTGTTTTATTAATATTTAGTAAAGCTTCATTTTCTTTTCTAATAGGAATTTCCTATTCTTTTAAAAAAGATACACTCCTAGTTTCTCGTAAACTATATATTTATTAAAATATAATTTTTTAATTATGTTATTTGTTTTATTAATTTAAAATTAAAATGGTTAAACTAATAGCTCCTTGAGCTCCTATGACCAAACATTGTTCGATATCTGCTGTTTTTGATGGACCTGATAAAAACAACCCAAAGGTTCTTTCTCTATTTGAAATAGCTTCGTAAGCACTATGCATATGCAAGTGGATGTCTTCCTTATTTATTAGCAAAACTAAATCGTTAGCTATAAAAGGTATGACTCTGATTATAAAATCTTTTTCTGCAATCCAGACAGCTCCATTTTCGGCAACCGCCAAGCCTCCTTTTAATATTGCTAAATCTAGATCTTCTAACATATGTGGCGCTGTACTTTATATCGAAAAATAAAAGATATTTCTAATTTAAGTCCAAATGAACTCATTAATAATGCCCGCTTAAAAAAAGCAGCAGAATTATTGCTTTCCGGCAAATACAAAGTCTACGAAATTTCCGAAATAGTTGGTTACAATTCTCAATCTAGCTTCAGTAGGAATTTTCAAAAAAGCTTTGCTATGTCTCCTTCGGAATTTATCAATAATAGAAATTAGGAACTATCATATTAAAAGGAACATAAAGCTGAGGGACTATTTTTTCTAGTCATTAAATTAACAATTATGGGAAGAAAATCCAATGGCATTGAAAAATATGTTTTCAAAAACAATTCAGATTTATTGTTAAAAAAACAACTTGAGCATTTTTCAACGAATAAAATGCAAAATATTTATTTACAATCACTTAAAAACAAAAACAGGACAAACTCATCATTTTTTGAATTTGCCCCACCAGTGACCGCGAAGGGATTCGAACCCCCAACCCTCAGAGCCGAAATCTGATATTCTATCCAGTTGAACTACGCAGCCTTTTGATTCTGAATTTTGAATTCAGAATTATGAATTACTTATGATAATTTAGCTTTTACAATATTTGAAATGGTTTTTCCATCAGCTTTCCCCGCTAATTTTTGGCTTACAATCCCCATCACTTTTCCCATATCTTTCATACCGTCTGCACCTACTTGGGCAATAACAGCTTCCACAGCTTTTTCTATGTCTTCATCACTTAAAGCTTCTGGTAAAAATTGGTTTATAACCTCTGCTTCTGCCAATTCGGGGGCCGCTAAATCCTCACGACCTTGCTCCAAATAAATGGCGGCACTATCTCTGCGTTGTTTTACTTGCTTTTGAAGTATTTTAAGCTCTTGGTCCTCGGTCAATTCCTCTTTCGCACCACTTTCAGTTTGGGCTAACAAAATAGCGGATTTTACCGCACGCAGAGCCGTTAAGGCTGTTTGGTCCTTAGCTTTCATCGCTTCTTTTAAAGCGGTCATGATATCTTGTTGTAAACTCATGGTTTTATTTTGAAATGCGAAGATAGAAAAAAGTTGGAAGCATGAAGTTAGAAGCATGAAGAAAAAAGGAAAAAAATTCTCATTCCTATTATTATCGGGATTCGAGGGAATGACAAAATCAATTTCATAAAAAACCCGAAAAGCTGAGGGACTTTTCGGGCCATAATTAAGTTAAGTCCAGCAAATAAAATATTAATCTACATTATCGTGTAAATAAGAATTGTTACTTCTTACTTGAATGTCATCATTATCATCTAAACCTACGCTGGTTCTAGATATATCGGTTTCTGAAGAATGCTTCACTTGATTCAAATTAACGCCTTGACGCTTGTAAGCAGGCACTTTTTCAATATCATCAATTTTAGCATTATTGAATTTATAATTGAAATCTTTCATCATGCGTCTGCGTTCTGCGGCACGTTCTTTAAGCAATTCAGAAATTGGCGTGTGCATTGGGTCGATTTCTTCGGAAGTTGATTCTTCTACAACTTCTTTTTTAATGGTTTTTTTCTCAAAAACAATCTCTTCTTCTACACTTTCTAGAACCTCTTCTTTGGTTGCCGTTTGCTTTTTGTTAATAGAAGATTCCATTTCTGTATAATCATCCAAAACATAGCGCACATCGCCTTTTTCATTGGATTCTGTAACAGTTATAAGTTCTACATAATCTTTTACCGCGATGTTCTTTACTTCATCCTCATCAAGATTATAGGAAACCGCCTCTTCTTCTGATTTGCTTTTATAATCTTCTGATTTGGTATTTGAAATTGGAAAATCAAACGTCAATGTGATTTGTTCGTCTTCTTCAATCTCTTCGGGAACGTCTTCAATGGCCGACATTCGTGTTACGGGCTTAATAACAAAATCCTCCTCTTCCTCCATAAAAGCGTCTACTTCTTCATAAACCACTTTCATATTCTTTATGATTTCTGAAGTTGGAATCAAATCCATATTGTTTTTTGGCTGCGTGGGCTTTTGCTTAACGTTCACATTGTTTTCAAAATTGTCAAGCGGTGTTTCATCCTCATCAATATCCAGAGTGTGCTTTACTATTTCAGGTTCTTTTTTCTTTTCAAATTCAATTACCGGTGCAATAATCACAGGATCTTTTGCCTTTACTTGAATATCGTTATCTTCCTCTAAAGCATGCACTACCTTTTTAGTCTCGGTATTGGAAATTTCATCTTGTTGTTCCACATTAAAACCCGTAGCTATAATGGTTACGGCAATAGACTCCTCTAAAGACTCATCTTCACCAACACCCATAATGATGTTTGCACCGTGTCCGGCTTCATTTTGGATGTGGTCATTGATTTCACCTATTTCATCAATGGTGATTTCATGCGACCCAGAAACAATAAGCAACAATACGTTTTTAGCACCAGTGATTTTGTTATCATTAAGCAATGGGGAATCCAGAGCCTTACGGATAGCGTCTTGCGCACGGTTTTGACCCGATGCCAATGCAGAGCCCATAATGGCAGTACCACTATTGCTCAATACGGTTTTAGCATCACGTAAATCGATGTTTTGTGTATAATGATGCGTAATAACTTCTGCGATACCACGAGCAGCGGTAGATAGCACTTCATCAGCCTTAGAAAAACCAGCTTTAAAACCCAGGTTTCCATAAACTTCACGAAGCTTGTTATTATTGATGACGATGAGGGAATCGACCACATTTCTTAACTTATCTATTCCTTGCTGAGCTTGCTCGATACGCATTTTACCTTCAAACTGAAATGGCATGGTAACAATACCCACCGTTAAAATCCCCAAATCTTTAGCCATTTTACCAATAATAGGCGCAGCACCCGTACCTGTACCACCACCCATTCCTGCGGTGATGAAAATCATTTTGGTATTTGCATCTAACATTTGTGAAATATCTTTACCACTCTCAACGGCAGATTGCTCTCCTATATCTGGATTTGCACCTGCGCCCAATCCTTCCGTTAGGTTCAACCCTAACTGGATTTTATTGGGCACTCCACTATTTTGAAGTGCTTGGGCATCAGTATTGCAGATATAAAAATCTACACCTTTAATACCTTGTTGGAACATGTGATTGATGGCATTGCTACCGCCGCCGCCAACACCAATGACTTTAATGACATTTGATTGATTTTTTGGTAAATCAAATGCAATGTTTTCGAATGCTTTGTTGCCGCTCATAAATTCTGCTTTTTTGGGGTTTTGTACTTACTTTTATTCGTGTTCAATGGTTGATTTTTATATCTTTTTAAACAACACCATTACTCTGCATTGTCTAAAAAATCTTTGACTCTTTCTGTTAATTTATCTAAGAAAGAACGTCTTTCCTTAATTGGTTTTGGTTTTATCTCTTCAGGAGAGGCTTCTTTTGCTTCTTCTTTGGCTATTTCTATTTCTTTTTGCTCGATTTTTTTTCGTTCTTGGCGTTTTAATCCATCTAAAACCAAGCCCACAGCAGTAGCAAACAAGGGGCTGGTAACATCAGCATCACTATTGCCCGCCAAATGTTCATTCGGGTAACCAATACGGGTGTCCATACCAGTAATGTACTCCACCAGTTGCTTTAGGTGTTTCAATTGCGCACCGCCACCTGTTAAAACAATACCAGCAATCAGTTTTTTCTTCTGCTCTTCATGACCGTAATTTTTGATTTCGGCATAAACCTGTTCCACAATTTCAACCACACGCGCATGGATGATTTTTGAGAGATTTTTGAGGGTTATCTCTTTAGGCTCCCTGCCACGTAATCCAGGTATAGAGACAATTTCATTATCTTTATTTTCACCGGGCCAAGCTGAACCGAATTTTATTTTCAATAATTCGGCTTGTTTTTCAATAATGGAACAACCTTCTTTTATATCTTCTGTAATCACGTTGCCCCCAAAAGGAATCACGGCTGTATGACGAATGATGCCATCTCTGAAAATAGCTAAATCTGTGGTTCCTCCCCCTATATCAATCAATGCTACGCCAGCCTCTTTTTCTTCTTGGCTCAACACGGCATTGGCTGATGCCAAAGGCTCTAAAGTGATTCTTTCTAAATTCAAACCAGCACTTTGAATGCAGCGCCCTACGTTCCGTATGGACGACACCTGACCAACTACCACATGAAAATTAGCTTCTAGCCTACCACCGTACATACCAACGGGCTCTTTGATTTCGGCTTGCCCATCGACCTTATATTCCTGAGGCAACACATGAATGATTTCCTCTCCCGGAAGCATTACCAGTTTATGCACTTGATTGATGAGCCTATCAATATCCTCTTCATCAATGACCTTTTCAGAATTGGCCCTGGTTATATAATCGCTATGTTGCAAACTGCGAATATGCTGCCCAGCAATACCCACCGTAACGCCTTCTATTTTCATATCTGCGGCGGCTTCTGACTCTTGCACCGCTTGCTGTATAGACTGGATTGTTTGTGTAATATTATTGACAACACCACGATGCACGCCCAAACTTTTAGATTTACCAATACCTAAAATCTCTAGTTTACCGTATTCATTTTTACGACCGATCATAGCCACAATTTTTGTGGTCCCTATATCTAATCCTACTGCTATGTTATGCTCCATGGCTTATTTTTTGGTACATACTACTTGGTTGTCAAATTGTAAATTCACTTTACTATAATCATTCAACGTTTTTTCTTTTAGGTTCTTTTGATAAAACGCTTTCAGGTTATTTATTTTTTTATCTAAAAATTGAACATTACCCAATTGAACCAAAAACGGGCATTGTCTTAATTTTAAATACAGCACATTATCTATACTTTGATGAATTTCTATAACATTTATTTTTAAAAATGCATCACTCTCAATTTTACTTGCTACAGTAAAAACATTTTTTAAATTGTTTTTTTCAATATAACCAGTAACCAGTGGTACTCGAGCGGAATAATTTTTTGACAAAGGCATATATGAACCGTCATCATCTATATAATAAGACGCATTTGTACTAACTCTTGCAATAGGTCTTTTTTGTTCAATATCAGCAGTAAGCGTGCCATTTACAGACACATAAACCTCCGCTGATTTTACCATTGGATTAGAATTTAGGGCAATTTCTAACGCATTCAAAGCTAAAGTTTCTTTAGGCTTATTTTTAACGTCGCCCTGATTTTGTATTAACAATTTACTAACATTCTCATGCGTGATAAAAAGATTGTTATCACCCTTAAAATGGATGGCCACTTCCCGCACCTTTCTGGTCGCATTTTTACTAGAAGCAAATGCAAACAGAAAGACCACTACGCCCAGCAGCACTATCATTTTTATGTAAGCCCAATTAATCCGCATCGCTAAATTCTTTTTTTATACGCTTTACTTCTTCGCCAATATCGCCCGCCCCAAGGGTCAAAACTATTTGGGCATCACTACTGTGTATTGCCGTTAATAAATCGTTTTTACTGACTATTCTTTTGTTTGTATTGTTTATTTTTTCAAGTAGCCATTGGGATGTTATGCCTTCTATGGGCAGCTCTCTTGCTGGATAAATATCCAACAGCATTACCTCATCAAACTGCGCCAGACTTTTTGCAAAATCATCTGCAAAATCACGTGTTCTGCTAAACAAATGTGGTTGAAAAATAGTCAACACTTTTTTATTCGGATACATCTCCCTAACAGCTTGGTGCACGGCATTGATTTCCTCTGGATGATGTGCATAATCATCAATAAACACAAAATCGTCTGTTTTTATATGATAGGAAAATCGTCTTTTAACCCCTTTGTAAGATGCTAAAGCTTTGGCGAGCTGCCGGTGAGGACAACCATATTCTACAGCCATCGCCAAGGCTATTAGTGCATTCGACAAATTGTGTCTACCAGGTAGGCTAAATTGTAAATTTTCAAGCACTGTTTTTGGCGTTTTCACATCAAAAACATATGCACCGTTTTCTATTTTTATATTTTGAACCGAATAATCAGAATCATTCTCAATACCATAAGTGATACCTTTTATGGGCAAACCATTTCTAACAAATAGCTTCCCGTTGGCTTTTACTTTTTTTGAAAAATCCTCAAATGATTTCTTCACTTCGGAAGCATCGCCATAGATATCTAAATGATCGGCATCCATAGACGTAATACAGGCAATATCTGGCGATAACGTCAAAAACGACCTATCAAATTCATCAGCCTCAACGACTGAAACCTCTGTACCATTTTCAATAAAATTGGAGTTATAATTTTCTGAAACACCACCTAAAAATGCCGTTAATGGCACGTTGCATTCATACATTAAATGTCCTAAAATGCTTGTGGTCGTGGTTTTTCCGTGTGTTCCTGCAACGGCTAAACAAAATGTGTTTTCAGTTATCAACCCAAGCACTTGTGAACGCTTTAAAACTTGAAAACCATTATCTGTAAAATACTGGAGCTCATTATGACCTTTTGGAATGGCAGGCGTGTAAACCACCAAGGTGTTTTCTGTATTTAAAAAATCAGAATCTATATGTTCAACAGTATCTTCAAAATGAATTTTGACTCCTAAATTTTCTAAACCCTCTGTAATATCGGTTGGCGTTTTATCATAACCCGCAACTTGCTTGTTGTTCGCATGAAAATAGCGTGCAAGCGCACTCATACCGATGCCACCGATGCCAAGAAAATAAACGCTATGTATGTTATTTAGGTTCAAAATAATTCTTAATTCTTAATTCTTCTAATCAATTTCTCAACCTCATCCGCAATCTGATTTGTGGCGTTTACCAATGCCAATCCTTTTATTTTCTTGCCTAATTCTTTTTGACGTTCTGGCCATGCTATCAATTGCAAAAACTTGTTTTCAAAATCGGCCGTTAAGTCTTCTTCTTTAATAATCATGGCCGCATCTTTATTGACAATCGCCATGGCATTTTTTGTTTGATGGTCTTCAGCCACGTTGGGCGACGGAATGAAAATAACCGGCTTCCCTACAATACAAAGCTCTGAAACCGAACTTGCACCTGCCCTTGATATCACAACATCGGCCGCCGCATAGGCAAAATCCATGTTATTTAAAAACTCATAAACCTGTACATTTTTAGTGTTGCCATAAAGCTTATATTGTTGATAATACAACTTACCGCATTGCCAAATGACCTGTACATTTTGAGTATCCAAAAAATCGAGTTCATTTTCAATCAGCTCATTGATGCGCCTAGAGCCTAAACTCCCGCCCAGAACCAAAAGCGTATATTTTCCATGTTTTAAATTGAAAAAGTTTTTGGCCTCAACTGTTTTTGTATCAATATTCAACAAATCTTGACGCACAGGATTGCCTGTTTTTATGATTTTATCTTTCGGGAAAAACCGCTCCAACCCATCATAGGCCACACATATTCTTTGTGTTTTTTTAGCCAACAATTTATTGGTAATGCCCGGAAACGAATTCTGCTCCTGTATCAAACTCGGAATGTTATTCATGGCCGCTACATGCAACAATGGGCCGCTGGCAAAGCCTCCCGTACCGATAGCCACATCGGGCTTAAAAGCTTTTATAATTTTTCGCGCACCCCACAAACTACTTATCAATTTAAACGGAAACGCAAGATTTTTCAAAGTCATTTTTCGCTGAATGCCAGAAATCCAAAGTCCTTTTATTTCGTAACCTGCTTGTGGCACTTTTTCCATTTCCATACGGTCTTTGGCACCAACAAACAAAAACTCCGCATCTGGATAGCGCGATTTTAATTCGTTGGCAATGGCAATGGCAGGATAGATGTGCCCGCCTGTGCCTCCACCGGAAAGTATGATTTTGTATGCTTGTTTGTTACTCAAATTATTTACGATTTTTGATTTACGATTTACGATTTATGGCTTACGGCTTCTCATGGTTTTTATTGATGCCACAACTATAGATAATAATTCATTTGCTTCCTTATGTAAACGTTTTGTTTCATTATGCTCTTTATCACTTACTTCGATAAACAATTCCAAGAAATACATACTTTCATCCGCTTCCTCTTCAACAATTTTTAATTTATTAATAAAATCAGCATCCGATTTTGCTCTACAAGCAGCTCGATAATTAGCTCCCACAGAACTTGAACACCTTATTAATTGATTACAATAGGCATTATATTCTCTAGATATTGGAAATTTAGCACATAGCCCCCAACAGTCTGATGCAAATCTTTTAGTTCTATCTTTTATAACTTGTTTCATACAATCGTAATTCTAAAATCGCATATCGTAAATTTTTAAATCGTTTCCGAAAGAATCTCCAACGGATTATCCTCCAAATCTTCTTGTTCTTTAATTTCCTCTCGTCTAGCACTTACACTTAATATGATTCCAACTGCCAAGCACGTCATCCAAATAGAAGTGCCCCCGCTACTGATGAATGGTAACGTTTGCCCTGTTACCGGAAATAATTCTACCGCCACCGCCATATTGATCAATGCTTGAAATACGATGGGCAAACCAACGCCCAACACCAAAAGTTTTCCAAAAACGGTATCTGATTTTTGCGCCACAATCACAATCCTGAAAAGCAACCACATGTAAAGAATCATCAACCCAAAACCACCTATCAATCCATATTCTTCAATAATGATGGCGAAAATAAAATCTGAGGAAGACTGCGGCAGGAAATTCTTTTGAATGCTCTTTCCTGGTCCCACACCTTGAATACCACCCGAGGCAATGGCTATTTTTGCTTTTTCAATCTGATAATCGGCTTCCGTGACTTCATCATTGGAAAAATTCTCAATCCGGCTCATCCACGTATCTACCCTATTGGGCATCACGCCTGGAAATGCTTTTGCCATCAACACGAACAATGCTAACACCAAAACACCAGACCCTATAATAACCGCTAGATATTTAAAAGGATACCCCCCTAAAAACACCAACATAAGCACCATTAAAAACATGATGGCCGCTGTTGAAAAGTTCGCTGGAAGAATCAATACCAGCACAAAAAAAACAGGCATCCAAAGCGGTAAGACAGACGCTTTAAATGTAATGGCTCTATCTTGTATTTTAGACATGTAACGCGCCACATAAACCATAAGCACTACAGCCGCCAAGGTAGATGTTTGAAAAGACATACCCACAATAGGAATTTGAATCCAACGGCTGGCGTTCGCCCCATCAATAGTGGTGCCTTGCAACATAGTCACGCCCAATAACACTAAAACCACAGGAATCATGACTAGAGACAAGCCTTTAAAATACCGATACGGAATTTTATGAACCCCATACATAATGACAAACCCCAAAAACAAATGCATAAAATGCTTTACAAAAAAGCCAAAGGTATTTCCGTCGCTCCCCTTATATGCCAAATTACTGGCTGCACTATACACAGGCAAAAACGATAGAATGGCCAACAGCGCAACAATGGCCCATATTAACCGATCTCCTTTTATGTTGTTGAACAGTGTTTGCATTATTCTCTTTTTGTCATTCCTGCGAAGGCAGGAATCTAATAATTAATCACTCTGTTATTCTAATGGGTTCCTACCTTCGCAGGAATGACAAGATTCATTATAAATTCCTAACTGCATTTTTAAATTGGCGCCCTCTATCTTCATAGTTTTCAAACAAATCAAAACTTGCACAGGCAGGCGATAGCAATACACTATCTCCAGCTTCGGCGATTTTATAGGCGATTTTAACAGCTTCGCTCATAAATTGGGTTTCCACAATAGTATCTACCATACCGCCAAAAGTGTTCAGTAGTTTTTCATTGTCAACTCCCAAACAAATGATAGCTTTTACTTTCTCATTCACAAACGAAAACAACTCTTCATAATTATTGCCTTTGTCTTGTCCGCCAACAATCCAAACGGTAGGCGCATCCATACTTTCCAAAGCATAATATGTTGCATTAACATTCGTGGCTTTTGAGTCGTTGATGTATTGTACTTTATTGATTTTTACCACGTGTTCCAGTCGGTGTTCAACGCCTTGAAAATTCTCCAAACTTTCCCGAATGGTCTGCTTTCTGATTTTCAATAAATGCGCTACGGTTGAAGCCGCCATAGCGTTTTTAACGTTGTGTTTTCCCTCTAATGCTAAGTTTGCTGTTGGCATAATTATCTGATTGTTATCTATGTTTGTTATAATATTCTCTTTATCTAAATACGCGCCGTTTTCAATGGTTTTTGTTAATGAAAATGGCAATAATCTGGCTTGAACGGGATGTGTTTTTAAATGATTCACAATTACTTCATCATCAGCATCATAAATCAAATAATCGTCTTTTGTTTGATTTTCTGCAATCCTGAATTTAGATGTAATATAATTTTCAAATTGATACTCATATCTGTCCAAATGATCGGGCGTAATATTTGTTATGACTGCGATGTGAGGTTTAAAATCCAAAATATCATCCAACTGAAAACTGCTGATTTCCAACACATAATTTGGATGGTTCTTTTCCAAAATCTGTTTTGCAAAACTATCGCCGATGTTTCCCGCCAATCCCACATTTAATTCTTGCTTTAGAATATGATGCGTTAACGTGGCTGTCGTGGTTTTTCCATTACTCCCCGTAATCCCCACGATGATGGCATCGGTAAATTTGGAAGCAAATTCAATTTCTGAAACTACCAAAATCCCTTTTGCACGTATTTGTTTTACCAAAGGTGACTTATCAGGAATTCCCGGACTTTTCATGATGATGTCTGCATTCAGGATTTTTTCTTCCGAATGCCTTTCATCTTCCCATTCAATAGCATTATGTATAAGAACGTCTTTATATTTTTCTTTAATTTTTCCCTTATCGGAAACAAATACGTCGTATCCTTTTTCTTTTCCTAAAAGCGCTGTGCCGACACCGCTTTCTCCTCCGCCTAATATGACTAATCTCATTTAAAATTTACGATTTTAGAATTACGTTTTACGATTCATGGCTTACGGTTTCTCATCGTTATTTATTGATGACATAGGGAACTTTGTACACAAACCCCAACAATCCGAAGCAAATTTTTTAGTTCTATTCTTTAATTACTTCTTTCATATTAATATGTGTTTTCTATCTTGATATCACGATATATCCTCATTAGTTTTAATGTTCATTTTTACTGAATCGTAAATCGTAATTCTTTTTTTATCGAATCTTCAAAGTCACTATGGACAAAATCGCCAGCAATATGCCTACAATCCAAAAACGTGTCACTATTTTACTTTCATGATATCCTATTTTTTGATAGTGGTGGTGCAACGGCGACATTTTAAAAATGCGCCTGCCTTCGCCATATTTCTTTTTGGTGTATTTAAACCAACTCACTTGCATCACTACCGATAAATTTTCAGCTAAAAAAACACCACATAGAACAGGAATCAGCCATTCTTTTCGAACTGCAATGGCTATAACCGCTATAATACCACCAATAGTTAAACTTCCCGTATCACCCATGAACACTTGTGCCGGATAAGTGTTATACCATAAGAATCCAATAAGTGCCCCTACAAAGGCCGCTATGTAAATAGTAATTTCACCTATGTTTGGTATATACATTATGTTGAGGTAATCTGAAAAATCTGTACGTCCAGAAACAAATGCAAATATGCCTAAAGTCAGCACGATAATGGCCGATGTTCCTGCCGCTAACCCATCAATGCCATCTGTAAGATTCGCACCATTTGACACGGCCGTAATGATAAAAATAGTGGCGAGGATAAAAACAATCCACGCATATTTTTCATAATCTGGATTGATCCAAGTGATGAGCTTGGCATATTCAAATTCATTTTCTTTTACAAAAGGAATGGTTGTTTTGGCCGATTTAATTTCATGAAATAATTTTGCTGGCTCAATATTTGGATTTTTTGCCAACAATTCCTGCTGTTGCGCTATTGGCAGCTTCTCTTTTATGGTAACTTCTGGATGAAAAAACAATGTTGTCCCAACTATAACTCCAAGACCTACTTGACCAAGCACTTTAAAACGCCCTTTTAAACCATCTTTGTCTTTTTTGAACTTTTTAATATAATCATCCAAAAACCCAATAGCCCCCATCCAAACGGTAGTAACAACTAACATGATGATGTATATGTTTTGCAATTTGGCCAATAACAATACAGGAATAAGGGTTGCCAAAATGATAATAATACCGCCCATTGTTGGTGTTCCCGCCTTTTCCTGTTGTCCTTCAAGACCTAAATCCCTAATGGTTTCGCCCACTTGCTGACGCTGCAAAAAGCGAATGATGCGTTTTCCATAAATAGTAGAAATAAGCAATGACAAAATCATGGCCAAAGCCGCCCTAAAGGTCAAGAACCCAAAGAGTGTGGCCCCAGGAAATTGGAATTGCTTTTCTAAATATTCAAATAGGTAATACAGCATTACTTTTGGTTATTTTTTATTCTTATTATCTATTATGGATTCCTGCCTTCGCAGGAATGACAAAATTTATTTCTGCAACTGTTTTAAAAATTCTTGCACTATTTTATAATCATCAAAATAGGAACGTTCGCCTTTGATTTCTTGATAGGTTTCATGGCCTTTGCCCGCAATGAGGATAATATCATTGGGCTGCGCCAACTGACAGGCCGTTTTAATAGCTTGCTTTCTATCCACAATCGTCATGGTTTTTTTGAAATTCTGAGGTTCCACACCTTTTTCAATAGCTTCTAAAATGGTTTCTGGTGATTCACTTCGTGGGTTGTCGCTTGTAAATATTACTTTAGTACTCAAAGCCGAAGCGATGTGCCCCATTTTTGGGCGTTTGGTTTTATCTCTATCTCCACCGCAACCTACCACGGTAATGAGTGATTCATTTTTAGTACGGATACTATTGATAGTTTCCAACACATTTTGCAAAGCATCGGGCGTGTGCGCATAATCTACGATTGCCGTGATTTTTTCATCTGAAATCAAATATTGAAACCGTCCACTTACACTTTCCAATTCACTTATTAATCGAAGGATTTCCACTTTTTCAAGTCCTAATAATTCCGCCGCAGCGTAAATAGCCAAAACGTTATATGCGTTGAAATTGCCGACCAAGCGCGTCCAAACTTCACTTTCATTGATTTTCAGAAGCAATCCACCAAATTGATTTTCTAAAATTTGGGCTTTATAATCGGCATAGCTTTTTAAGGCATAGGTGTATTTTTTTGCTTTGGTGTTTTGAAGCATGACCAAACCATTTTTATCATCGCCATTCACAATAGCAAAAGCATCTTTTGGCAGATTGTCAAAAAACGATTTTTTCACATCCCGGTATTCAGCAAAGGTTTTGTGATAATCTAAATGGTCGTGTGAGAGGTTTGTAAATATGCCGCCTTCAAAACGCAACCCTTCTGTCCTGTTTTGATGAATGCCGTGCGAACTCACTTCCATAAAGCAAAACTCCACGCCTTCATCATTCATTTCTTTTAAATACTTATTTATTGTAATGGAATCTGGCGTGGTGTGCGTAGCTTTATATTCTTTATCGTCCACCAATATTTTTACCGTGGAAAGCAACCCAACTTTATAACCCGCTTTTTTAAATAGTTGATATAAAAGCGTGGCAATCGTGGTTTTCCCATTGGTACCGGTAACACCAACGAGTTTTAAATTTTCAGAAGGCACCTCGTAATAATTGGATGCCATAAACGCCAATGCTCTGCTAGCACTTTCAACCTCAACATAGGTAATACCTGATTGTAAATTATCAGGTAACGCTTCGCATATAATAGCAACCGCGTCTTTTTCCAAAGCTTTATCGATATATTCATGTCCATCTACTATGCTTCCTTTAATGGCTACAAACACATCGTTTTTAACAACATGGCGCGAATCAAAATGAATGGCATTAATAGCCACATCCGTACTCCCAACAACGGCGTTGATGGATACTTTATAGAGTATGTCTTTTAATACATTCATGAATTTTTCAAAATGATGGTTTCGTTTTTCTTTATTTTTTTCCCTTTATCCACCGATTGTGATGTCACAACCCCAACGCCATCTAATTTGACCGTAAGCCCCATGTTTTCCAATATAGCCACAGCATCCATTGCTGGCAATCCCACCACGCTTGGCATAATGGATTTATAGGTTTGGGCCATACTGTAATAGGCTTCATATTCATCTTCAACAGACGCATTTTTCACCTCAAGGCTTTTCACTTCATCTGAAATAGGCGTATCTGTAAATATTTTTTGAGCGATTTTTTGAAACACAGGCCCTGTAACATCAGCTCCATAATAGCCTTTTTTAACACTTGGTTTATGAATCACGACAATACAGGAATATTTAGGGTTATCAGCTGGAAAGTAACCTGCAAACGACGAAATATAACGCTTGTTTTCTTTCCAGTCTTTCATCCAATATTCCGTTTGGGCGGTTCCTGTTTTTCCTGCCATAGAGAAATACGGCGAATACAATGAGCGTCCTGTTCCACGATCTACCACATGTTTTAAAATGGCTTGGATTTCTTTTAAAGTTTTATCGGAACAAATCTTGTCAATGACCACATCCTTTTCAAAAACCTCTATGGCTTTATCCAATTCTTTCACTTCCCTTATAAATCGCGGCCTTACCATAACCCCATTATTGGCGATGGCATTATAAAATGTCAATGTTTGCAAGGGTGTTAACTTCAGGTTATAACCATATGCCATAGAAGGCAAGGCGTTTTTACTCCAAATTTTATCCCCGGGTTTTGGAATGACCGGATTTGCTTCCCCTATAATAGCGAGCCCTATAGGCTGATCCAATTTCCAATCATGCAAATGGTCTATAAATTTTTGAGGTGTTTCAGAATAGCCATCATCAATAATAGTTGCCAAACCAATGTTGGACGATACCTCCAAAGTTCTGGCAGCAGAAATCTTACCATGGCCGTGTGTATCATAAATGCCCCTGCCATAAAATTGCTTATACCCTAATTTGGTATCAATCACCGTTGCTGTATCTACCACTTTATCCTCTAAAGCTGCCATCATTGCCATCACCTTAAACGTAGAACCCGGTTCGTGTGCTTCACCTACGGCATAATTCAATCGCTCGTAATAATGACCATTTTCATTTCTACCTAAATTGGAAATAGCCCGAATTTCTCCTGTTTTAGCTTCCATCACTACCACGCAACCATGTTCCGCTTCATAGTCTTCCAACTGCATTAAAAGTGCATGATGCGCAATATCTTGGATATTCACATCAATGGTGGTATAAATATCATACCCATCTTTGGGCTCAATTTCATTGGCATCGTTTAGCGGTTTCCATTGCCCTTTGCCTATTTGTTGTTTTTTTCTTTTGCCATCGGTACCCCGTAAATATTGAATGCCGTACGCCCCGTCAATTCCGGGACGGGTTACATTGCCGTCTTCATCCGTACGTTCATAACCAATGGTTCTTTGTGCAATGCCACCCATGGGATGCTCGCGTTTGGTGGTTTGCTCCACAATCAAGCCGCCCTTAAAAGCTCCTAATTTTAAAAGTGGAAAATTCCGTAAACGGATATAATCGGAATACCCAATATTTCTAGCGAGCAAATAATATCTGTTTTTATTGGCTCTCGCCTTTCTGATTTCTTTTTGATAATAGCTTGAAGGTCTGCCTGAATATTTAGAAAGCGAATCACAAAGCGGTTTTAAGTTAGCCTCAAATGTTTTGACCGATGGCGTGATGGCATCCAAACGGATATCATATTTTGGAATGGACGTTGCCAACAAATTGCCATTTACAGAATACACATTGCCTCGATTTGCAGGAATGGTCACATCTTTAACCACGCGCTCGCTTGCCATAGCACGGTATTTATCCCCTTGAACAAACTGGATATTCACTAATTTGAATAATACCAGGAACCCAAAGAGGAACATACATCCTGCAATGAAATACAATCGGTTTAATATGTTCTTCTCACTTATTGCCAAGACTGAATTTTAATTTTGGGATTTAACTTTTATTTTTTTTGGCGGGATTACCGAGGGCGCCACGCCTTTTTCTTTCATTTTTTCAACAACGCTCGATTCCATTTTGAGTCGCATTAATTGAGAACGACCATCTACAAAAGCCGAACGCATTTCTTTTACTTCATTATTCAATCTTGCGATTTCATAAACCTTTTTATCGGCACTATGCGAACTCGCAATCATGATGATAGCCAACACAGAGATAAAAATGATGCCTCTCCAATTTTTGAAAGCATCATCGCTTACTAGAAACGTCCCTTTTAATATGTTGTAAATGTTGCTTTTCATTTTTTTAAACCGCAAATGCGCAAATTTTCTTTTTTAATGCTCCGCTGCTATTATTAATATTTCACTAACTAATACTATATGTAAATCTTTATTTTTAATTGTGGCTTCGACTACGCTCAGTCAACTCTTAACTAAAATCAAACTTTCTCAGCAATTCGAAGCTTCGCACTTCGCGCCCTGTTATTCAATTTTATTTCTTCTTTGCTTGGCACAATCAGTCCATTGACTTTTTTAAGCGGCACTTCAAAATTCCCGTACATATCACGCTCTGGCTCGCCTTCAAACAAGCCGTTTCTTATAAAGCGTTTTACCAACCTATCCTCTAAAGAATGGTAGGATATAAAACTCAATCGGCCATTTTCTTTTAACAAGTCTGGCGTTTGCTGCAAAAACTCTTTTAAAGCCTCAATTTCTTGATTTACCTCAATCCGGATGGCTTGATATATTTGCGCCAACACTTTGTTTTCGTGTCGTGGTGGCAAAAACTTTTGCAACACGTTTTTCAATTGATTGCTCGTCTTTATAGGTTCTTCTTTCCTTTGCTCTACAATCAATTTTGCCATGGCTGGTGCTGCTCTTAACTCGCCATATTGCAGCAACACTTGTTTTAACTGTTCTTCTTCATAATCATTCACCACATTAAAGGCGGACAATTTATTTTGTTGGTCCATCCGCATATCCAAATCAGCTTCAAAGCGTGTTGAAAATCCACGTTCTGCCACATCAAACTGATGTGATGACACCCCAAAATCTGCCAAAATACCATCCACTTGCTTCACGCCATAAAACCTCAAAAAACGTTTTATGTATCTAAAATTCTCGTGAATCAACTGAAATCGCTCATCATCAATCGTATTTTCAAGAGCGTCTTGGTCTTGGTCAAAAGCAAACAATTTACCGTTTTCACCAAGTCGTTTTAATATTTCTTTGCTATGCCCGCCGCCACCAAAAGTCACGTCCACATACACACCATCTGCTTTGATGTTGAGCCCATCAACGGTTTCTTTCAGCAGTACGGGGTTATGATATTCCATCGTCATCATCATCTTGTCCCATAACTTCTTCGGCTAAATCCGCAAAATCCCCCGTGGCGTCGTCAATGGCTTGTTCGTATTTATCTTTATCCCAAATTTCAATAATGTTGATAGCTGGTGATATCACGATATCTTTGGAAATATCAGCGAAAACCGTTAAGTCTTTCGGAATCAACAAACGGCCACTTTTATCCACTTCCACCATTCTGGCACCTGCACTAAACCGACGAATAAAATCATTGTTTTTCTTCTTGAACTTATTAAGTTTGTTCATTTTTTGCATCAAAAGCTGCCATTCTGCCGTCGGATACAGTTCCAAACACGGCTGAAACACCGAACGGCGCAACACAAAACCCGCTTCCAAAATAGGCTCCAATTGTTTTTTCATGCCAGAAGGGAGCATAAGCCGCCCCTTGGCATCTACTTTACAATCATATGTTCCTATTAACATGTTCAAAATCGGCTATTTAACAACTTTATACATTAAGTTTCAAATATATCGAAAATTTTACCACATTTTACCACTTTGTTGCACTTTGTTAATAATTTTTCGATAAAGCATCATATTTTCATCCATTTGACGAAAACCAAAAACTTATTAAATACTGAAAATCAAATCATTATGCATTTGTGTTTTTTTAATCCCAAAGCGACTTATACCCACCCACAAAACAATTATATACAAGCATTTATTAAATATGAGTGAAATATGAATGAAATACCTATATTTGTTTTCAATGAACTTACTGACCGATTAATGAGGCATCTTTTAAAAAAAGAAAAAAATTACAGCTATATTGAAGCTGGAGAAGGCACACCAATTATAGTATTACATGGGCTTATGGGCGGATTGAGCAACTTTGATTCTGTAATCAAATTTTTTAGCCAAAAGGGGTATCAAGTGATTGTACCTGAACTACCACTTTACACCATGTCCCTACTTAAAACCAACGTGAAAAGTTTTGCGAAATACCTAAATGATTTTATAAAATTTAAGGGTTTTGATGAGGTTATTTTATTGGGAAATTCTTTGGGCGGGCATATTGGCCTGTACCACACCAAATTATATACGGCCAACGTAAAAGCGCTTATCATTACCGGCAGCTCTGGACTTTATGAAAGTGCCATGGGTGGCGGATACACCAAACGTGGCGATTATGAGGTTATTAAAAAGAAAGCGCAAGACGTGTTTTATGACCCTGCCGTAGCTACCAAAGCCATTGTTGACGAGGTTTATGAAACCGTAAACGACCGTAATAAATTGATTAAAACCTTGGCCATTGCCAAAAGTGCCATTAGGCATAATATGGCGAAAGATTTACCTAAAATGCACACACCAACCTGCATTATTTGGGGCAAAAACGATAACGTAACGCCCCCTGAGGTCGCTAAGGAATTCAACGCACTTTTACCTGATTCTGAGTTGCATTGGATAGACAAATGCGGCCATGCCGCCATGATGGAACATCCCGATGAGTTTAACCAGATTATGGATGTGTGGTTGCAGAAGAGAGGGCTTTAAAATCGAAATTCTAAAACTTCCTAAACAACTATAAAATTCAAATAAAGAGATTCCTGCCTTCGCAGGAATGACAAGAGCATGAAAATTAAGTCCGCCGAATTTGTAATGAGCAATTCTGATGTTGAAAAATGTCCGAAAAGCAGGTTGCCAGAATATGCGTTTATTGGCAGAAGCAACGTGGGGAAATCATCACTCATTAATATGTTAACTGACCGGAAAAGTTTGGCAAAAACTTCTGGTAGACCCGGAAAGACGCAACTTATCAACCATTTTTTAATCAATAAAAACTGGCATTTGGTTGATTTGCCTGGTTATGGCTATGCACGGGTTTCCAAAAGCTCAAAAAAGACCTTTCAAAAATTTATTACCCAATATTTTGCATTGCGCGAACAACTGGTTACCGCCTTTGTTTTGGTGGACATTCGCCATGAGCCGCAAACCATCGATTTGGAATTTATGCAATGGCTGGGCGAAAACGGCATCCCGTTTTCCATCATCTTCACAAAAGCCGATAAGCTAAAACCCATGGCCATAAAACGCCATGTGGAGGACTACAAAAACATCCTTTTGGAAACTTGGGAAAACGTGCCCAATTACTTTATCACTTCATCTTCCAATGGTGTTGGACAAGAGGATGTTCTGGGATATATTGAGGGGTTGAATAAAAATATGAATTTGGAATTCCATTGATTTTAATATACTTACTTTTAAAAAACCGACTGCTTCTTTTACAGAATCCACATGAAAAGAGCCTTAGTTAAATTTAGAAATAGCGCCTTTAGAAATTACATACGTAAGCATCAAAAATATGCGCCCATTATTTTCTTTATTGGTGGATTCATTTTTGATTCATTGACGCTCGGGCGTATTGACCGATTATACGATTTAACTGTTTTGTGCTTGCACATGACATCATTGACCATCACACTATACCTCTACAATTTAGCCGATGATGGCAAATGGAAAAACACCTTTATTGAACGCTATGAGGACTATTTCCCGCTGGCCATTCAGTTTTTCTTTGGCGGACTTTCCAGCGCCTTTGTTATTTACTTCTCAAGAAGTGTCTCGCTATCCAAAACCATATCATTCTTTATCATATTGGTTGTGCTCCTTTTTGCGAACGAAATCCTTAAAAAACGAATATCCAACAAGTACTTACAATTTAGCGTCTATTTTTTTATAAGTTTCACTTTTTTCACGTTCATCATTCCTGTTTTTATCAAATTAATGAACACAAACGTGTTTATTTTTTCGGGGTTGGTCAGTTTGATAACCACACTAACAGTAATCATTGTTATTTATATTAAAAGCCCGAGTACACGCAAAGAAATACACCTAGGAAAACTTATTGGAATCCTATTCTTAATTTACAGTACCATCAATTTATTTTATTTTTTCAAGCTCATTCCGCCCGTGCCCCTCGCTTTGGAAACTGGTATTGTAGCGCACAATATTAAAGTAGAAAACAACCAATATCTTATCACTTATGAAGCTGATAAAAGAAACTTTTTTTGGAGAAAGCACAAGCTAAAATTCAAATACAATCCTGGTGAAAACGTGTATGTTTTCACATCTATATTTGCGCCAACAGATATAAAAAAATCGATATTCCATCGCTGGGAATGGTTTAATGACACCACAGACACATGGGATATTGTTGAAGATATTGGCTACGACATCAACGGTGGCAGAAACGGCGGTTATCGTGGTTACACGTTCAAAAACAACGTAAAACAAGGCCTCTGGAAAATAGAAGTAATTACCGAAGAAGAAGAATTGGTTATTGGGGTTATTGATTTTGAGATTGTTATGGATGATGGGTTCCAGGCTGTGAAGGTTGTGGAGAAGGGGTTTTGAGAATTGATGTATTGCTAAATGGTATTGGTTGTTGGGTTGAGTTTAGGGATAGAGTTGGAATCTAAATAAGCTTTTTAGATTATTCCTTTCTTGACTTTATAAAAGAAATCGACTATATTCGTTTTTCATAGGATTCTTAACAACTTTAAATGAAATCTATTGCTTTTGCTGATACCGAGGTTGACCCAAAAAGTCAAAAAATTCTTGATATTGGTTCAATTAAAGAAAACGGAAGCACATTTCACAAATCTTCGATTGGCGAGTTTATTCAGTTTCTTAACGGAACACAGTTCATTTGTGGACACAATATTTTCAACCACGATTTAAAATATATCAGGCAAGCAATTATTGATGCAAAAGTAAACACATCAAACATTATTGACACGCTTTATCTCTCTCCTCTTTTATTTCCGAATGAGCCTTATCATGCCTTAGTGAAAGATGACAAACTTCAGACAGATTTGCGTGCTTACAAAAACAAATGAAGAAGCTTTGCAGGTTACTGGACTGTTACTAAAACATAAAATGCAAGCAAAGTTGATCCAATTAAATGATGGGTTTAATTTATATAACCTTTCAGAGATTAGATTCTTTTTAGACAAAGTAAATCTCGACGACACAAATTTCATTGTCAGTAATGATGTTTGGACAAAAGCAAAAAGAGAATTTACCGATAAATTTCGGAATAGTTCAAATCTTGATGTAATCAACAATCTTTTGAAAGATTTTGAAGAAACCAATCCGAAAAGGAAATACAAATCAGATTTGGAGGTTTTTATTCGTGAATCCAAGATTGAGGATTTCTTTAATGAAAACGGGGAAACTATTTTCGTTTCAACCATTCACAAAGCAAAAGGAAAGGAATTTGACAATGTATTCATTTTGCTTGAAAACTTTGATTTCTCTACAGATGAAGTAAAACGGCAGCTTTATGTTGCTATGACTAGGGCAAAGAAAAACTTAACGCTCCATTTGAATTCAAATTTTCTCGATAACTTAACAGCTCAAAATTTAGAGCGAATTGATAATATTGAAATTTATTCAGAGCCAAATGAATTTGGTTATGAACCTATCATTTAAAGATATTTGGTTGGATTATTTCATTAAAAGACAATATTTTGTTTCTGAATTTGTAAGTGGAGATGAATTAATTTTAAATGGGAATGAATGTTTAAATTCAAAAAGACAATCTATTTTAAAATTCTCAAAGCAGTTTATTAACCAAATTGAATCCATGAGACTAAAAAATTATAAATTGAAGAAAGCTAAAGTCAACTTCATTTTGTATTGGCTGAAAGAAGATTCCACACAGGAAGTAAAAATTATTTTGCCTCAACTTTATTTTGAGAAACAAAACATTGAAAGCTGAAAAATCAATTAAGAAAAACAACCATGAAAGCCCTACCCCTTCACATCCAGCGCATCCCTGAGCGCATTCCCAATCATCATAAAAGCCATTACCAAACTCATGATGCAAAATCCGGGTATCAACGCTAAATACGGTTTCCCGAGAATAATATAATTATAATGGTCTTTAATCATCGCTCCCCAACTTGCCATGGGCGGTTGTGCGCCAATACCCAAAAAGCTAAGCCCGCTTTCTATTAAAATGGCGGCGGCAAAATTGGCTGCCGAAATAACGATAACGGGTGCCATAATATTAGGCAAAATATGTTTGGTAATAATCCTAAAATGATTGTAGCCCAAGGCTCTGGCAGCGAAAACATATTGCAGTTCTTTGGTGCTGATAATTTGTCCGCGGACTACTCTAGCAACCTCAACCCACATGGTCAAGCCCACAGCAATAAACACTTGCCAAAAACCTTTTCCTAAAGCTAAGGTAATGGCAATTACCAATAATAAGGTTGGAATAGACCACGTAACATTGATAATCCACATAATGGCAGCATCTACTTTGCCACCAAAATAGCCTGCGATACTTCCCATAAAAATACCAATGACCAACGAGATAAAAACCGCTACAAACCCAATAAAAAAGGAAATTCTGGCACCTACCAAAACCCGGCTCAGTAAATCGCGTCCGTACTTATCGGTGCCAAAAAGGAAGGTTTTGTCTTTTATAAAATCGGTTGCTGATTGATTTGAGAATGTACTCAAATCGATTGTTTTCACTACACCTTCCAAGCCATCGGAGGCATATTCCGTATATGTCAATTGGTCGTTTTCAATAAGATAATCTGTGATTGGAATTTCAGTATCGCTGCTTTTCTTTCCAAAGAAAATTTTATCAAGAGTATTTTGGTCGGTTTCCAAACCCGAAGGAATCGTAAGCATTTTTACTGTAAACCCTGGTTTTTTGGAATGGATGGCCAAATGCATTTGATTGGCATATTGCGAACTATCGGGTGCAAACACATACGCAAACACAGACACCAAACCCACCAAAATAATGAAGCACAAACTAAAAACGCCCCAAAAGTTTTTCTTGAACTTTTGGAGCGCCAATTGTTTTAATGAGCCTGTTTGATTACCCATTTATGTTTTTAGTTTTTTACGTTTGCCAATTTTTTTACAGTAAAAGATGATTTTAAATCTTCTAAAACATTCAAAGCTTCTTCTACATATACGTCTTGGCTTAAGCTCTCGTGCCAACGGTCACGCTTTTCTTTTAAGTCGGTGGTGTCTTGTGTAAAAAGGTCTTGTTCGTAAAGCGGCGAACTGAACGTTAAGTTGGTTTTATAATCTGAAATAGCATCAAATTGTTTGGACTCTTGATCGTTCAAAGCCATTTGCGCTTTGTATGTTTTATAATTCAGGCTTACAACGGTGTCATCAATTTTGCTTTTTACCCATTTGGCATTTTCCTCAATCAGTTTAAACTGATGATTGAGATTCATGCGGTCTGTACTGTTTTTAACGGTTTTATTATAGTCAAAATAGTTATCCCAAGTTTCATAATCCGCCGCATCAATTTCATCCCAAGGCAATGCATTGTCTTTATCTTTTTCGCCTACGTCAATAAAACTGAAACGTCCAGGAACTGTTACATCACTTTTCACACCTTCCAATTGCACAGAACCGCCATTGATACGATAATATTTTTGTGTGGTCAAAGCCAAAGCACCTAAATCGCCATTGGTGTTGTTTCTAACTAAATTATTAAGGTTCAATACATTTTGAACCGTTCCTTTACCATAGGTCTGTTTGCTCCCTATCACAATGGCACGTTTGTAATCTTGCATGGCGGCGGCCATAATTTCTGAAGCTGACGCCGAAAGCTCATTTACCAGAATCACTAAAGGGCCGTCCCAAGCAATGGATTTATCACGGTCTTTCAAAACTTCTTTAGGCTCTCCTGTGGAGCGTACCTGTACAACAGGGCCTTCTTTTATAAATAAACCTGCCATATCGACAACAGCTGGCAAAGATCCACCGCCATTATTACGCAAATCGAGTACCAGGCCTTCTATCCCTTCTGCTTTCAATCTTTCAATCTCTTTTTTCACATCTACGGCAGCATTCAAATTCTTATAATCTTGAAAATCCACATAAAACTTAGGCAAGTTGATAACACCAAATTTTGTGTTGTCTTTTTCAACAATCGACGCTTTGGCATAGGTTTCACCTAGCTCTACCACATCACGAGTAATCACAATATCACGAATGGTACCATCTACTTTTTTTATGGTCAAGGTCACTTTAGTGCCTTTGGGTCCTTTGATGTACTTAATGGCATCATCAATACGCATGCCCACAATACTAACGGGATGCTCTTCATTTTCTTGTTTTACTTTAAGGATTACGTCTTCAACTTCCAGTTCCTTGCTTCTCCAAGCTGGTCCTCCAGAAATCAATTCCACTATTTTAATATAGTCCATACGCTTTTGCAGTCTAGCGCCAATACCTTCCAGTTTTCCGGACATGCTCATATCAAACGCCTCTTTTCCGCGTGGTGGCAAATAATATGTATGTGGATCAAACTCTTCTACAATAGTATTTACATATTCTCCAAACCAATCTTCGCGAGACAAGTCATCAATGCTATCATTAAAATAAATATCAATGGATTTTAATGTGGCTTCTCGAGCTTCTTTTTCAATAGTAGCCTCCGTTTTCATAACATACGATGGATCTTTTTCCTTCTTCTTTTTCTCCTCCGTATAAACATCATCATAATTGGTAAGCGTAGAAAATTTAAGCTGCTGTCTCCAACGCTCTTTCATTTCTTTTTTGTTCTTCACAAAACCTGTCTTCTCATAATCGGTATTAAAGGTCTCATCTTTAGAGTAATCAAAAGGTTTGGACAATACCTCTCTATAAATTTCCTTAGCCTCTTCAATCCGTTTTAACATGCGCTCGTGTGTCACATTAAAAAACGTGATATCATAAGCCTTCAACTGGTCATCCAAAGTGGTTTTGTGCTTTTCAAATTCCTCAATATCAGATTCATAAAAATAGCGTTTTACAGGATCTATACTTTCCAAGTAATCTGCATACAATTCTTCTGAAAATGCATCATCCAAATTAATGGGGTCAAAATGCCCTTGTTCCAAAACATAGGTTATGACTTGAATCAACAACTTATCTTTATCAGGGTCGCTAAATGTTTTTGTGGTAAAACTGCATGATGCAAATGCCAATAATAGCACAAGCAACAATACGATGTGGTTCCTCTTCATATTTTTTTTCATATTAAATCTATTAGGACAATACAATTACTGTCGATTAATAAATAAAATTTAACGCATAATTTTGCACTAAAATAAAGAAAAAACCATGCCATTAAACATGAAGAGGGACTAAAGTTTTGTTAAAGCAAAGAATTTGGGTGTTTCAGTACTAAATTATGTATTTTAGCGTGATTATTAAGGAAATAATGCAATGACAAAAAGACCTTTGATTTTAGTGACCAATGATGATGGCATCAATGCGCCCGGTATCAGAACGTTAATAGAAGTTATGGACACTATTGGCGATGTGGTGGTGGTGGCGCCCGACAGTCCACAAAGTGGTATGGGGCATGCAATTACGCTAGATTCCACACTTTATGTAGAACGTTTGGTGGTTAATGAGATAGAAACCAATGAATACAGTTGCTCCGGAACACCTGCAGATTGTGTAAAATTGGGAATTAAACAGGTGTTGGATAGGCGACCCGATATTTGTGTGTCTGGCATCAATCACGGCTCCAATTCTTCCATCAATGTGATTTATTCCGGCACCATGAGCGCGGCTTTGGAAGCTGGTATTGAAGGCATTCCTGCCATTGGGTTTTCACTCTTGGATTACTCATGGAACGCTAATTTTGAAGCCTCCAAAAAGTACGTAAAATCCATTACCGAAAATGTTTTAAAACACGGTTTGCCCAATGGCGTGGTATTGAATGTGAACATCCCAAACGTGGTAGAAAAAGACATTAAAGGCGTTAAGATTTGCAGACAGGCCAGAGCGAATTGGGAAGAGGAATTTGACAAACGTAAAAGTCCGCAGGGTCGCGACTATTATTGGCTTTCTGGAAAATTTGTTAATTTAGATGGCGGCGAGGATACCGACGAGTGGGCTTTAGAAAACAATTATGTAGCAGTTGTACCTGTTCAGTTTGACCTCACAGCGCACCATTGCATACAGGATTTAAACACTTGGAATTTGAAATAATACTGAAATATATTCAGCATACATGAAAAAAGATATTTTTATTGGCATGCTTGTTGGCCTCATAGCCAACAGCATTGGATTGTTTTTTGCAGCAACATTATTAGGAAACGGCGATGATTTTATAACGGTTGTTAAAGCAGCTTCCGATGAAGGTTTTTTAGAAAAATTGATCAGTCTGGGAGCGGTTTTAAATTTAGTGTCATTTTTTGTTTTCATTAAAAAGAAGCAAGATTATCGGGCTCGAGGCGTGTTATTGATCACGGTTTTTGTGGCTGTTTTTACGTTTATTTTTAAGTTGTTTTGATTTAAAAATGTCGCGCAAAGACGCTAACGAAATATTGATAATTAACCGTTTTTAAGTTATTTGATTACTCAGTCAGTTCGCACTAATAACCCAATAGCTTTATAACCAAATAACTCAACAACCCCATGAAATACTACATCATAGCAGGCGAAGCATCGGGAGATTTGCATGGCTCGAACCTCATGAAAGCATTACAGCATGAAGATGCACATGCCGATTTCAGGTTTTGGGGTGGCGATTTGATGCAAGCGGTTAGCGGCACTTTGGTAAAGCATTATAAGGAGCGTGCTTTTATGGGTTTCATTGAAGTGATTATGAATTTGCCCTCCATTTTTAAGGACATCACGCTTTGCAAAAACGATATTGAAAACTTCAAACCCGATGTAATTGTTTTTATTGACAATTCGGGATTCAATCTTCGGATTGCAAAATGGGCCAAACAACAAAATTTCAAAACACAGTATTATATTTCTCCGCAAGTTTGGGCCTCCAGAGCGGGCCGTGTAAAAGCCATCAAACGCGATATTGATGCCATGTACGTAATTCTACCCTTTGTAAAAGCGTTCTATAAAAAACATGATTACCATGTCAATTTTGTAGGGCACCCGTTGATTGATGCCATTGCCAACCGAGAGCAAGTCAACCCAGAAAAGTTCAGAAAAGCATATCTTTTAAATGACAAACCCATTATTGCGTTGTTGCCCGGAAGCCGCAAACAGGAAATCACGAACATGCTTTCGGTCATGTTAAGTTTGGTAAATGACTTTCCAGAATACCAGTTTGTGATTGCCGGTGCGCCCAGTCAGGATTACAGTTTTTATGAGCCGTTTATAAAATCCAGCAACGTAGCATTTATCCCCAATAAAACCTATGATTTATTGAGCGTTTCAACAGCTGCATTGGTCACTTCCGGTACGGCCACTTTAGAAACCGCTTTGTTTAAAGTCCCACAAGTGGTGTGTTATAAAGGGAGTGCTATTTCCTATCAAATTGCCAAACGCATCATTACTTTAAAATACATTTCATTGGTAAACTTAGTTATGGATAAAGAAGTGGTTATGGAACTTATTCAAAATGATTTCAATAAAACCAATCTTAAAAAAGAACTGGAAGCCATTTTAGATGACGACATACGAAAAAAACTTTTTATCAGTTATTATGAGTTAGAAAAAGCCTTGGGCGGAAAAGGGGCCAGTAAAAAAACCGCTCAATTGATTTATAAATCCATTAAAGATTAATTTTAGTATGCGCAAAATCGTCTTTCTTTTTATTTTATCAGTAGTAAGTCTTGTGGGTTGCAAATCTTCAAAACATGCAAAAAATGAGACCACCACAAAGGTTATTATTGACAATAGAACTGAAAAAATTGGCCAAAATACGGTTTTAAAAAACCAAACGGATAATACCGCTACCAATCAACCTGTGGAACTTCCGCACAACAAAACCTTTGACATCATCAATTACGCCAAACAATTTGAAGGTGTAAAATACAAATGGGGCGGCACTACCGATAAAGGCATGGATTGCTCTGGTTTGGTTTTCGAAGCTTTTAAAGCCTATGACATTTACCTGCCTAGAATATCCCGAGACATGGCAAAGCAAGGTAAAAAAATCAAATTAAAACAGACCCAGACCGGCGATTTATTGTTTTTTAAAACCAAAAACCGGCGTAACGACATCAACCACGTAGGTTTGGTGGTTGACATTAAAGATAATACCATTTTATTTATACATGCCACAACTAGTGGCGGCGTGCTTATTTCTTCTTTGAACGAAACCTACTGGCTAAATGTTTTTGAAGAGGTACGTAGGGTTTTATAAGCTATTTTCTAAGTAAAATTATTATTGGAATAGCGACTTTTAAATCCCCTCCGCCTATCGGCAAATCTCCTTGAAAAAAGGGAGAGGAATTCTCAACTTTTACCAATTCAAAATCCCAATCTTGTTGATTACAGTTTAAATTAACCGGTATTTATTTTCAAAATATTTGAAAACATTAAATTTTGTTTTGTAATCTGCTAAAAAGTTTTTTATACCTTTCCATGGTATGCGTTTACTTAATTTTACTATTATAAAACTCACTTTTTTTCTGGTTGCAGGCATTCTTATTGGGTATTTTTTTGAAGTTTCAACGAACACATCCATTGCGCTTTCTGCTTCTTTATTAGCACTTTTGTTTCTCTGTTTTGTAATCGCTAAAAAGCAATTCATCAAAACGATTTGGTTTGGCTTGGTTGCTTTTTTCGCTATGACGAGCATTGGGATTTTAACGGTAACGCTTCATAATGAAAAAAACAGCCCAAGCCATTACACCCATCATATTTCGACAGAAAGCGATCATTTAAAAACCATCACTTTTAAAATACGCGAGGTTTTAAAGCCCAATGCCTATTACGACAAATATGTTATTGATATTCTAGAAATTGACAAGAAACCCGTCTCAGGAAAATCGTTGTTGAATATTCAAAAAGACAGTACACAAACGCCCTTAAAAGTGGATGCTGTTTTTATTAGCAGAACCGAACTCAAAGACATTAACCCGCCTTTAAATCCAAATCAATTTGATTATAAAAACTATTTAAAGAAGAAATACATTTATCATCAACTTTCCCTAAACCGCAACTCACTGTATAAAGTTTATGACAAAAACACGACGGTATTCGGTATTGCCAACAACATCAGAAGTCACATTAACACAAAGCTAAAAACCTACCCATTTAAACCAGATGAACTTGCTATTATCAATGCGCTTTTGTTGGGCCAGCGTCAAGATATTAGTGAAGACATTTATTCAAGCTATGTCAATGCGGGCGTCATCCATATTTTAGCACTTTCTGGGCTACACATTGGTATTATTTTATGGATGCTCAATTTTGTATTTAAACCCATGGAACGTATCAAACATGGTTACCTTATAAAAACCATATTACTGGTAAGCATTTTATGGAGTTTTGCTGTTATCGCAGGTCTATCACCTTCAGTTACCCGTGCCGTGACCATGTTTAGCATCGTGGCTATTGCCATGAATTTAAAACGGCCTACCAACATTTACAACACGCTGGCTATTTCCATGTTGGTTATTTTGCTTTTTAAACCCTTGCTTATTTTCGATGTTGGGTTTCAATTGAGTTATGCTGCTGTTTTTGCCATTGTGAGCATTGTGCCTTTTTTTGATAGCTTGTGGAATCCTAAAAACAAGCTCATAAAAACATATTGGCAAACGTTAACGGTTACCATGGCAGCACAACTCGGCATCATTCCTATTAGTTTGTATTATTTCCATCAATTTCCAAGTTTATTTTTTATTTCAAATTTGGTTATTGTCCCTTTTTTGGGAATTATTTTAGGGTATGGTATTGGTGTCATTATTTTAGCTTTATTTGGCATACTTCCTAACTTTTTGGCCATTATTTACGGGTATATTATAAGTACCATGAATGGGTTTGTTAGTTGGATATCCCGACAAGAAGCCTTCCTCTTTAAAGACATTCCTTTTAATTATTTGTATGTTCTAGCTTCCTATTTATGCATTATTGCCTTGGTTCGATTTATATTCAAAAGAAACCATCAACGGTTAAAATTCATTTTAATAGCAGTTCTCTTTTTTCAGGGCGGAATGATTTTTACCTCGTATTATAAACCATCCGATGCTTTTATTATATTCCACAAAAGCAGGTTTAGCCTTTTAGGAAATACATTAAATAATAAAATGGTAATTTCCCACGATTTGGATAGCGCTACCGCATTAAAAAACAACGTGATAAAGGATTATTCTGTTGGAAATCATATTAAAACCATTGAAGAAGACTCGCTTCAATCTGTTTATATTTTGAACGGTAAAAAAATTTTGGTGGTTGATAGTTTGGGCGTTTATAACATCAAATCCTTTCAACCAGATTATGTCTTACTGAGGCAATCGCCAAAAATAAATTTGAATCGATTGATTGATTCCATTAAACCCAAACAGATTATTGCTGATGGAAGCAATTACAAATCGTATGTAGAAAATTGGGAAACTATTTGCGCCAAAAGAAAGCTCCCATTTCACGCAACAGGGGAAATGGGAGCTTTTGTTATTGAGTATTAAAAAGATTCCTGATGTATCTGGAAAGACAAATTCAAAAGAAATCTTGAAATAAAAATTTCAAGAAGTCATTTTTCATCCTTCAAATTCGGGTTTAAAGGCTGTGTAATAAGCATTAAACTCTTCTTGCGTTGTTATATTTTTATGCTCGTCTGCTTTAAACATTTTCAAATACAATTCCAATTGAGGTGGCGTTTGGTAGCCCCTTAGTGGCGTAATCAATTCAGCCTTTTCATCAAAAAAGATAATGGTGGGGTATGCGCTAATTTGCAAGTAACTCGCCAATTCATGTGCACTATTGCGTCTGTTTGCATTCACTGGATTATAACCTGGGTTTCCAAAGGTATTATCTTTATATGTGACCGCCTCATTACCTTCACCATTGAACTTTACGGCATAGTAGTGCTTGTTTACATACTCAGCCACATCTTTATTTTGAAAGGTATTTTTATCTAGCATTTTACATGGCCCACACCAATTGGTGTACACATCCATCATGATTTTTTTAGGCGCTTTCTTTTGAAGTGCTATCGCTTCATTGAACGTGACCCATTTTATTTCTTGGGCAACGCTGCTTAATGTTGAAAACATTGCCACCACTACTAATAATCCGATCTTTTTCATTAATTCATTTTTATATTTATCAAAACCTTAGTTTCAAAATTCGTTCCGAACTTACAAAAAACCACCAAAACACCTCATATTTTGATGTTATTTTAACGTTTCACTTTATTACCGCACACCGTGCATGAGTTTTCTCATCATAGGCGTTAATGCCATAACAATCAATCCAGCCAATATGGGGACGATTGTAAAAATCAAAAAGAAGGTCGTCAAATCATAAGCTGCCGTAATTTTATCAATCATACCGCCCATGCTTCCGGCTGCTTTGTTACCAAGCCCGACAGCAATATACCAAAGTCCGAACATCATACCTATTTTAGTGGCGGGCACCAATTTGCTTACATAAGAAAGCCCTACGGGAGATAAGGACAATTCGCCCAATGTGTGCAATAAATAAGCCAATATCAGCCATACTATACTTACCGATGCCGTTTTAGCACCTTGAGGGATGGCCGTGGAACCATAGGCCAAAACTGCAAAACCGAGTCCCAGCAAAACCAGACCAATGCCAAATTTCACGGTTGCTGGCGGATTGAATTTGCTTTCCCATATTTTGGAAACCAATGGGGCAAAAGCTATGATATAAAATGAATTTAAAATAGAGAACCACGATGCGGGCACTTCGGTTTCAACTTCGGAAAATTGGTTTTTAAGCATCCAAATAACAATACACCAAATAATTGCAAAACTTGTTCCTAAAAAGATATTGGAGAGGGCGTATTTACTAAACGTGATTCTGAACAATTGCCAAAGCACATAAGTAATAATAAGCAAAGGAACTACCGTAAGCAAGGTATTGGCAACCCTAAAGATATCTGCAGCATTGCCTTCCAAAAGCCTATTGGTATAATCGTTGGCAAAAATGGTCATAGATCCGCCGGCCTGCTCAAAAGCAGCCCAAAAAAATATGGTAAAAAACGCTAAAATGCCCACGACAATATATCTATCCCTTTGAACATGTGTTGATACTTTTTCTTCTTTTATTTGGTTTTCATTTTCTGTATCTTGAATAGCATCATCATATTCAATGGTTTTTGAGGGCGACAATCCTATTCTCCCGAAAATCCCTTGGGCGAACCAAAATTGTAACATCCCAAAAAACATAAAAATTCCAGCCAAACCAAAACCGAAATGCCATCCAACGGTTTCGCCAATATACCCACAAAGCAAAATACCTAAAAATGCCCCTGCATTAACACCCATGTAGAAAATGGTAAACGCACCATCCTTTTTATCTTGTGCATTTTTATAAACCCCATTGATAATCGAGGTGATATTCGGTTTAAATAAACCATTTCCAGCTACCAAAAACCCAATTCCTAAATACAAGCTCCAAGGTGTATCCATTGCCATAGCGGCATGACCTAAAGTCATGATACCTGCACCAATAGCCACCGCTTTCCTATAACCTAAAAATTTATCGGCCAAAAAACCTCCTAAAATAGGTGAGAAATAAACCAACATGGTATATGTTCCATAAAGCCCTAAAGCGTCTTCTCGAGACCACGCCCAGCCGCCCTCCATGATGGCCGATGTTAAAAATAACACCAAAATGGCGCGCATACCATAATATGAAAAACGCTCCCACATTTCCGTGAAAAAGAGCACAAATAATCCAGAGGGATGTCCCATCAATAATTTACGGTTCATATCAGAACCTTCAAATCTAAATTTACTTGTCGCCATTTTTATAATACATTTTGTTTATCTGCCAGTTCAAAACCTTCGCTTAAATCATCATCCACGTTTCTTTCGTTATCTTCTGCGCCGTGGGTCAATCGTTTCAGCGGTTTTAAAATCACAATGAATAATGCCCCGAAAAATGTAGTAAAAATTACTATTCCAGAAAATATGGCTAGTTCTCCAAATTCACTAGCAGACTCCCCTATGAGTCCTGCAACTTTATTCCCTAAACCTGTGGCAGCAAAATAAACCCCCATCATTAAAGACGCATACTTAACAGGTGCCAATTTAGTTATAAAAGAAAGCGCTACTGGCGAAATGCATAACTCTCCAATGGTATGGAACAAATATGCTAGTACCAACCAAATCATACTTGATGTACCCGATTTATTAAATTCCACCGTTGCAAATACCATGAACAAGAATCCAAATCCCATGATGATTATACCTAATGCCATTTTAAATAATGAAGATGCTTCTTTTCCTTTAAGTTTCCGTTTTGCCCAAATACTTGCTACAATGGTTGCAAAAATTATAATAAAACCTGCATTTAGACTTTGAAACATGACTGTTGGAATTTTCCAACCCAAAAGCATCCTATCTGTTTTTGTATCTGTATATAGATTCATCAAACCACCGGCTTGCTCAAAAGCACCCCAAAATATTATTACCATAATGAAAGAAACCAACAACACTAAAAATCTATCTTTAAATATCTGCGAATCCAATTCTTTATAGATCATAATTAACAATGCTGAAATGGCAGTTAGAAATATGAATAACAAACCAAAGCCCCAATCTAAAGTATACCACCCATAAATAGACGCCAAAAACAAAATACCTACTATAAATAACTGCTTGGGCGAACTAAAGAGTTTAGAGTAAAGTGCTCCATAAGACACTTCATTTATATCATTTTTACTCGAAATAAAATTACCAACATCTTTTAAATATTTTTGTCCAGCCATATAATTTATCAAACCCAAAACCATCACAATTCCAGCTAAACCAAATCCCGCATGCCAACCCCATTTTGCAACAACACTCCCTACAACTAGCGTGGCAAGCAAAGCACCCAGATTAATACCTATATAAAAAATACTAAAGCCTTTATCTCGACGGATATCTCCCTCACTATATAGACCTCCTACCATAGTTGAAATATTTGGTTTCAACAAACCTACACCTAAAACAACAAGCCCTAAACCTGTATAAAATGCCCAAATATCAGTTAATACCAAAACACCATGACCAACACATAATAGAACCGCTCCTAATAATACTGCTTTTTTTTGACCAATTAATTTATCTGCAATCATACCTCCTGGAATAGACATCACATAAACCAACATCGTGTACCAACCATAAAGCGCTAAAGCTTCTTGACTTGTCCAACCTAAACCATTACCTCGTGCATCATCACCAAGAGTAGATGTTGTCATGTATAAAACCAATAACGCTCGCATGCCGTAGTATGAAAAACGTTCCCACATTTCAGTTAAAAACAAAATATATAAACCTATCGGATGCCCAAATAATTCTTTTTGTTTTTTCGTAACTAATTTTGTCATAAGCCTTTTCTAGTTTATTTTTCTAATCTATCTCCCAATTTTTCATTTAAGAAATTGGTCATTTTTTTATACAAATGCAGCCTGGTGTTTCCGCCATAAATACCATGGTTTTTATCTGGATAAATGCCCCAATCAAACTGTTTATCGGCTTGCACCAAGGCTTCCACCATGCGCATGGTGTTTTGCAAATGTACATTATCATCGCCAGAACCATGAATCAGCAAATAATCGCCTTTCAATAATTCTGGATAATTAAACGGGGAATTTTCATCATAGCCTTTAGGGTTTTCTTGAGGCGTGCGCATGTAACGCTCGGTATAAATAGTATCATAAAACCGCCAACTGGTTACTGGTGCTACGGCGATGGCCATTTTAAAAATATCATTTCCTTTCAATATGCAATTGGTGGCCATGTGCCCGCCAAAACTCCAGCCCCAAACACCAATTCTTTCAGCATCTACATAAGGCAATGCGCTTAGTTTTTTAGCGGCTGCTATTTGGTCTTCGGTTTCATATTTTACCAAATTCAAATAGGTTGATTTTTTAAAATCCGCACCATTAAAGCCCGTTCCCCTGCCATCAACACAGGCTACAATATAACCACGTTCTGCTAAATACTGATACCAATAATCATTAGCACTGTTCCAACTATTGGACACGGATTGCGAACCCGGCCCAGAATATTGCGTCATAAATAAGGGATATTGCTTTGAGGCATTAAAATTGACTGGTTTTAGCATCCACATATTCAAATCGTTGCCATTGATTCGGATGGTACTAAACTCTTTTTCAGAAAGTGTATAATCTGAAAGCGTATTAACAAGTGCCTGATTGTCTTTAATTTCTTTTATAACTTTTCCAGAAAATGCGCTGTTTAAAGTATAAGTGGGAGGTGTTGTTGCACTAGAAAAAGTATTTATAAAATATGAGAAATCGGCACTAAAATCAGCATCATTGGTTCCAGTATTATTTGAAAGTCTAGTTTTATTTTTTCCGTTTAATTTAATAAAATAGAGGTCCCTATTAATGGAGCCATTTTCAACCGATTGGTAAAAAATAGTATTCTTTTTTTCGTCGTAGCCGTAATAATTGGTTACTTCCCACGGCCCTTTGGTCACTTGATTGATAAGGGTTCCATCGTTATTATAATGATAAATATGATTGTACCCATCCTTTTCGCTCGTCCAAATAAAACTGTTGTCTTTTAAAAAAGTGAGGTTATCTGTAATGTCAATATAGGCTTTATCGGTTTCTGCCAAAGCAATCCGAGAGCTATTAGTTTTTGCGTTTATCATCCACAAATCCAAGGCATTTTGATGTCTGTTCATGTATTGGGCACTTAAAACATCTGGATCATTGGTCCATGCAATACGTGGAATATAAAAATCGTTATAGGTTTTATCAACTTTAACCTCTATGGTTTTATCACCTTCCAAATCATAAATATGAAGCGATACCAACGCATTGGCTTCTCCTGCTTTTGGATATTTAAACACTTCCATAGTTGGGTAAAGTGCTTTACCAAAAATACTCATAGAAAATTCCGGCACCTTGGTTTCATCAAATCGAATGAATGCAATTTTATCACTATCGGCATTCCAATCAAACGCTCGCACAAAAGCAAATTCTTCTTCATAAACCCAATCGGTAATCCCGTTTATTATTTTATTTTTTTCGCCATCAAAAGTGATTTGTATGGTAGCATTCGTATTCAAATCTTTTACATAAATATTGTTTTGTAGAGCAAAAGCCACTTTATTGCCATCAGGAGAAAAGGTAGGTTCTTGTATTTTTTCTTCGGAAATCAATGTTAACGTGTCATCTTTCACATTATACACATAATAATTGCCTAAAGTAGAACGGCGATAAATACTCTCTTCATTAGTTACCAAAATCACTTTTTGTTCATCTGCACTAAACGCATAACCTGAAAAATATGGAATAGCATCAAGATTAGTAGAACTCACCAAGGTTTTCACTTTTTCCAAAGTTTTATAGTCATAAATATCAATGGACGTGCTTTTGCTTTTCCTATCAAAATTCAAAACAGCATATTCTTGACCATTCGCCATGGGATGCAAAGCATCCATACCTTCTGTTCTAAACGTGCCATTCCAAATAGCATCAAGGGTTATTTCTTTGGTTTGTGCCGATAAGATAGTGGTTAAAAAAAAGCAAGTGTAAAAGACACGTTGTAAGTAGGTCATCAAAAACAGGTGTTTAATTGTTTGATATCTAGCTTATTAGAAACCATGCAAAAAGCTTCGGTTTTTTTAAAAGCTAAATATACATATTTTAAATATTAAAACTTCTAAATCCATATCAAAACAAGTTGTAGTATATTAGCCTTTTTAAATACAAAATTACATGTGCGCTTCCATTTCTGGCTTTTCCAAACTTTCAAAATCCAAAAAAATTGACTGGATTGTCGATACGTATTTTTCAAATTCTGAAGACGCCAAGCGCATTTTAAAACAGTATTGGAATAGCGATATCAAATTGCAACAGCTACATGATGAGTTTATAGAGAATACCATTTCCAATTACTATTTACCACTTGGCGTCGCCCCCAATTTTTTAATCAATGGAAAAATTTATACCATCCCTATGGCGATTGAAGAAAGCTCGGTAGTGGCTGCTGCCAGTAAAGCTGCCAAGTTTTGGATGGATAGGGGCGGATTTAAAACGCGAGTGATTTCCACAACCAAAATCGGTCAAGTGCATTTTATGTTCCATGGCGATGCTACTAAATTGAAAGCCTTTTTCAATAGCGTAAAACCCAAACTTATCCAGAGTGCCAAACCCATTACCAAAAACATGGAAAAACGTGGCGGTGGCATTATCGATATACTGCTTCGCGATAAAACAAAAGACATTGACGGTTATTACCAACTCCACGCTTCTTTTGAAACTTTAGATGCGATGGGTGCCAATTTCATCAACTCGTGTTTAGAGCAGTTTGCCAAAACTTTTAAAGATGAAGCGCTGCTTTTTGATGGTTTTTCTGCTGAGGAAAAAAACATCGAAATCGTGATGAGCATATTATCCAATTACGTCCCCGATTGTTTGGTACGTGCCGAGGTAAGTTGCAAGGTTGAAGATTTGAATGAAGATAAAAACATAACTCCAGAAGCATTTGTTGCTAAATTCTTGCAAGCTGTAAGCATTGCGGAAGTAGAACCTTACCGTGCAGTAACACACAATAAAGGCATTATGAATGGCATTGATGCCGTGGTTTTGGCTACCGGAAATGATTTTAGAGCGGTGGAAGCTGGTGTACATGCCTACGCATCAAAACATGGAAAATACAGCAGTTTATCGCATGCCAAAATAGAAAATGGTATGTTTACCTTTTGGATGGAAATCCCATTGGCTTTGGGTACTGTTGGCGGACTTACAGGTTTGCACCCTTTAGTGAAATTGGCTTTGGAATTGCTCCATCATCCAAGTGCCAAAGAACTCATGCAAATTGTTGCGGTAGCTGGCTTGGCTCAAAATTTCGCAGCCTTGCGCTCACTGACCACAACAGGCATTCAAGAAGGCCACATGAAAATGCATTTGATGAATATTTTAAATCAATTTGAAGCTACAAATGAAGAAAAACTGATTTTAACAGAACGCTTTAAAACGCAGACGGTGTCGCATAGTGTAGTGGTAGAAGCTTTGAAGGATTTACGATTTAAGAATGACGATTGACGAAAAAACAATCTAAAAATATAAGTCTCGAATTCCAATAACAAAACTTAGATTAAAATTATAACTTGAAAGCTGAAATTTTGAACTCAAAATCTAAGAATTATTGCAGCAACGGCAAACTATTAATTACCGGCGAATACGTAGTACTTGACGGCGCGATTTCTTTAGCTGTTCCTACAAAATTTGGACAATCATTGGATATTAAACCCATTGCTGAAAAAAAACTTGTTTGGAAAAGTTTGGATGAAGAGGGGCGTGTTTGGTTTGAGGATACGTTTGAATTAAGTCATGATGCGATGCTGAAACAAGTTCAGCATGACGCTACCTCAAAACGACTTATTCAAATATTGAACGCTGTTAAACAATTAAACCCTGATTTTTTAAAGTCAGATACAAGGTTTAAAGTCACAACCAAATTAGATTTCCCTAAAGATTGGGGGCTTGGCACTTCTTCAACATTAATAAACAACATCGCCCAATGGGCAAATATTGATGCTTTCAAACTATTGGAGATGACTTTTGGCGGCAGCGGTTATGACATTGCCTGTGCACAAAACAACACGCCCATAACTTACCAATTGGCACAAAGCAAGCCGCTAATAAATCCGATTGATTTCAATCCGCCTTTTAAAGCACAACTTTATTTTGTGTATCTGAATAAAAAGCAGAACAGCCGTGATGGCATTGTGCATTATAAAGCCCATAAAGGCAATATCGCTTATGCAATTTCTGAAATCAACGACATCACTTCTAAAATCATTTCCTGTAAAAATTTAGAAGATTTTGAAACACTACTGACTTCCCACGAAAATATCATTTCAAAAATCACAAAGCAAACCCCCGTAAAAACACTTTTATTCAATGATTTTGATGGTTGCATAAAAAGTTTGGGGGCATGGGGCGGCGATTTTATTTTAGCGACTTCAAAAAGCAATCCGACTGCGTATTTTAAAAATAAGGGATTGGATACGGTTATTCCTTATGAGGATATGGTTTTGTAGATTAGTATTTTTTCTTTTTCAATCAAATTGAAATCCTAATTCATCCAAGTGGATTCCTGCCTTTGCTTTGGCTAGGCTCAGCATAAACTACGGAATGACAAAATAAAAAAGCCCCGTAAAAAACGAGGCTTCAAATACACTAATGATTATTATGGTTCTATTGAACCTGAGATTTTGCTCTGTTATCTTCAATTTCGGCAGCATCTTTTAAAGCATTGTAAAGTTTAGAATTTACTACACTTGCTTTTTGAGCTTCTACTTTATTGGCAAACGATTGGTAATTATCCAATTTAACAGCTGGTTCTATCTTCGTTACTTTTAACATGTAAACACCATTATTACCATCAATCAATTTAGACTTTTCGCCTGCTTTCAAAGCAAAAGCAGCACCTACTACTAATGGTTCTCTACCAGCGCCCGAAAGTGTTGGGTTTTTCATATTGACTGCAACAGCAGATCGTACCGATGTATTTTCAGCTTTAGCTAAGTCATCAAGGTTTTTAGCAGACACTCTATCTCTTATTATTTCTGCTTTTTTCTCTTTTCTAATCGCAGGAATAGCAGTAGCCTTTGCATCTTCAACAGACATTAAACCTGCCTCGTGCTTGGCTACCAATTGTACAATAGCATAACCCCCTGAAACTGTAAAACGTTTTACGTCGCCCACATTAGCATCGTCTTCAAAAGCCCATCTTACAATCGGTCTTTGGTTACCAATACCTGGAATGTTTTCATCCAACACCTTAATGCCGTTAACTGGACGTGCTGTGTAATTATTTTCTTTGATCAATGCATCAAAATCTTTTTTCTCTAGATTGATCTCAAAATTTGAAGCGTCTCTAAATACTTTGGAAACAGTCGCTTCTGAAGGTTCAATTTTTCTAGCAATAGTAGCTACTTTAATGGCTCTTTGTATGTTTTTTTGATCTTGAATGTCTATAATATGAAATCCGAAAACGGTTTCTACCACACCTACATCGCCTGTTTTTCCTTGGAACGTAAAATCATTGAATTCTGGCACCATGCGTCCAGAAGTAAAGTATCCTAAATCGCCTCCTTTTGCAGCACTGCCCGTATCTGCTGAAAGTTCTTGTGCGATGTCGGCAAACTTAGATTTATTTGATTTAAAGACAGACACCAAGCTATCAGCCACTTTTTTAGCATCTTCTTTTAGCATAACGGTTTCTTCGGTTGCAGAACGTGACCCAATAAATGGAATCAAAATATGTCTGGCTTGTACGGAGTCTGGTTGCTGGGTAACAGCTACCACTTTGCTGATTTTAAAATAGCCATTGTCTTTATAAGGACCGTAAACATCGCCTACATTCAAATTAAAAATAGCATCGGCAACTTCTGTTGGCAATCCAGATTTGAACACAAAACGATCATCAAATTTAATATCAGAATGTGAGTTTACAAACGCTTCATTATTGGTTGAGTTTTTAAAACCAATAACGTTTTCGTTTGTTTTAAGTGCTTGGTTGTATTCTTCTTTATCATTCAACAAACCTGCGACTTCTGCTTTAATGGCATTTTCGTCTTCAACCGTAGCAGCTTCTTTAAATTCCACATATCTTACATCTCTGGAAGCATCTACTTTATATTGCTTTTCATTTTCTGAAATGTATTTTTTAATATCCGATTTAGAAACCTGAACGGTACTATCCGATATTGAAGAATAAGGCACTTGCACATATTGAAGGTCTACTTTATTGCCTTCCAATTTATGTTCCAGTTCGCCTTCTGCCAAAGTACCGGTCAATCCAGCCTTAACCATACTAAAATAGTTTTGCTGAAGCGCATTGGCAGCTAAAGATTTTTCATAGTTGATCCAACTTTCATAACCCGCAGGAGAGGTCTCCTTTAAATTGGCAATGTATTCGTTCATTTTGTTTTCATCAAACAAACCTGCTGCATTTAAAAACTCAGAACTGCTTGCTAAAGCCGTTTTAAGCAAATCGCGCATTTGATCTTTTTCAACAGTAATACCCAATTTTTCAAATTGCGTTTCCATAATGGCCTGACGTACTTCTTGATCCCAAACACGGTTCATAACCTGTGTACTGGTTGCCGAAGGCCCAGCTTGCTTTTGTGCTATTTCCACTTTTTGCAAAAAGTCTTCACGGGTAATATCTTTACCGTTTATAGTAGCCACTATATTCTGTGACTTTGCGGTTAAAGCATCACCGTTTCTGAACAAATCTGCCAGTACAAAAGAGAATAGCGCCAAGGCTATAATAAGTATCAAAAAGAGTGAACGTTGCCTGATTTTATTTAAAACTGCCATCTGTAATTATGATTTTAAAAAACTTTAATTTCTGTTTGTTGGTCTATTCTTGGTTATGCAAAAATAATGTCCGCGAAAATACCATTTTACATTTAATAATAAAAGGGTTATTTTGTATTTGTGTTAGAAAAGCGTTTGTTGTGGAGTTGTTTGTTGTTTAGTTGAATTAACTGTGACTGAGACTGCAACTGAAAACTGAATCTAATCTTCCTCTAAAATCTTCAATTCCACCAAATTGATTTTGGTATTGGTAGCTTCTAAAATGGTAAACTGAAAATTTTCAATAATAACCACTTCATTTGGCGATGGAATTTCCTCGGTGGCATTTACGATCAATCCGCCTAGCGTGCCGTAATTTTCGCTTTCAGGAAGGTTGATTTTATAGGTTTCGTTAATATAATCCACATCCATTCTGCCAGAAAACTTAAATGCATCTTTACCAAGCTGTTCTTCCACAAGCACAATGGTATCGTGTTCATCTTCAATTTCCCCAAAAAGTTCTTCCACAATATCTTCCACCGTCATAATACCAGACGTGCCGCCATATTCATCTAAAACCACCGCGATGCTTTTTCGTTTTTTGATGAGCACATTCAACACATCATTAATCAGTACGGTTTCTGGAACAAATTCTACCGGCAAAATGATAGATAGGATGCTCTTGGGTTTTTTAAACAATTCAAAAGAGTGCACATAACCTAAAATATCGTCAATGGTATCTTTATAAACCAAGATTTTGGTACATCCCGATTCGGTAAAAAGGGCATTTAAGGTTTTGATACTTTCATTTTTTTCAACCGCTATAATCTCGGTACGTGGCACCATGACGTCACGGGCTTTAACTTCGGAAAATTCCAAAGCATTTTGGAAAATCTGGATTTCAGTATCCACCTCATCATGCGCTTCAACCGATTCCATTTGCTCACTGATGTAATGTCCCAATTCCACTTTGGTAAACGCCATTTGAATTTGGTCACCTTCGGTTTTGAAAAAACGCTTCAAAACGGTATCTGAAATCCAAATGACAAAATCTGAAATAAACGTAAACAAAGCATAAAATATATAGGCAGGAATGGCCAATAATTTCAGCAATGAGTTGGAATAAATCTGAAAAAACACTTTAGGCAAAAACTCGGCCGTTATTAAAATAACCAAGGTAGAAATGATGGTTTGTGTAAGCAGGCTTAAATCTGTAAGCATATAATTGACAAAACCGTATGATGTTGGCAACAACGATTGAAATTTTTCAACCAATAGATCACCCATAAAAAACCCGTAAACCACCAACGCTATATTGTTTCCAATAAGCATGGTAGCTATAAATTTTGAAGGTTTTGCTGTTAACTTTGAAAGTACTTTGGCCAAAACACCTTCTTGCATTTTTTCTATTTCAATATGGATTTTGTTTGAAGATACGTAAGCAATCTCCATACCCGAAAAAAAAGCGGAAAGCAATAATGATACAATTATGATAATGACCTCAAAATCCATTTATTTTGAATCGTCTTTATTATCGAATTTTTTATAGAATTTTCTTCGGAAAAAGAACATAAAAAGCGCTGTTGCCCCTAATAATATAGATGGATAGGCCACTGTTGCTGTTTGTGTCCATTTTGAAACCGCATCATAAAAAAACAATATGGCGAATATTAAATACGCGTATTGAAAATATTTTTGATATTTCATGTAGTAAAAATTATTAGGTAAAGATAATTAAAATTAAGGAAGATGGCTTAGCTGGATTTACGTTTTCACGGGAATGATGACTTCAAATAAAACGTTCTCGTTTTTTTACGCCGAAAGATTCTTTTTTAATTTATTCATCAATTGTAAAGTTACCATCTACTTCAAGAACTTCAGCATCGGAGAATTTAGAGTCAGAATCGAAACCATTGCCGTTGATAAGGTCAAAACCTCGTCTAAAAGTTACAGGCTGATTGGTAAAAACCCATTGTTTGGTTTGATCAAAAAACAACTGCTCTGCAAACAAGGTATCGCTGGTTTCTGTTGCCAATACTACGTTGCCCTTCATATCAATAAGATTGGTTTTATCATAAATGATGGCGTAATCTGCTAAAATGGTTGTTTTTTCATTTTTCTCATTGAATAGCTCTAAATTAATCCCTTCGGGAAACTCATTAAAAGCAAAATCCCTATTGGAATAATCCAACATCTTCGGACTTATAAGAATGGACTTGACCCTACCAGAATCTGTATATTTAAGATTGATGTTTTCTGCCACACCTATGGGTTCATTTTCTGAAATACCCATTTGCTGAACTTCCTTAAGCCTATTATCGCATGAAAAAAACATAGTCACCGTGATTGCGGTGACTATGTTAAGTATATGATATTTTAAACGATGTTTCATCTATATTTTAGGAACGGTCACACTAGAACCTATCCAACAGCCAATCTTTATAACTTGACCACTATTGCCTTTACTAAAAATATCAGCTTTAGTTGGTGCTTTGGCCTCATAATTTGCTGCTGTTTGGGCAGCATCTTTATTCAAAGTAGGATCTACTCTTGATGCTTTTCTAGCCTCATCAGCCGCTAACCAAAATACCGCTCTTTTGTTAAAAGCATCATCACCACAACTATTGGCACTTGCTGCATACATCATTGCAATAGACAAGTAAGGACGCCCGTTTGATGGGTTAAAGCTTAAAGCATTTCTGAAATAATTTCTTGCTGCAGAATAGTTACCAGCCGCTTTTAACTTTAAACCAATTCTATAGGCCAATTTTGATTTTTTAAAATTATCTGTTTCTAAATCAAGTGCTTGTTTATAAAAAGCAAGTGCTTCACTTTCTTTTCCTCCTTTTTCTTTTAAAATCCCTAAATAATAGGCAGAATTTGCAGATGGACTTAAATCGTGATAAGCATTTACCAATTTAAAGAACAACGGATCATCTGTACATTCTTTTTCAGACATTTTACCAGCAGCACGTTGCAACCATATAGCATCTGTTTTGTTTTCTTCAAAGCCTTTTTGGTATAACGGAATTAAGTTGGCACAATTGGCACGGTCTCCTAATTTTTTATCGATACCGCTTGAAACTTGATCATAGGCTTTTAAATAACTTTCGTAGTAAGGTTTATATTTACCCTCTGTTTTAGTTAATGCTGTACCAGCTTCTTCTTTTTCTATGATTTTGTTAAGGTTTTCAGAATAATTTTTTAATTCTTCCTCAATTTTTTCAGCAACATCGTCATATTTATTGAACAATTCAGCATCTGTTTTCTTTTTAGCATCATATAAATCAACCATTAAAGAAAAGTATGTATATAAACTTTTAGGATTTGTAAAGGTCGCTCTATCTGCTTTAAATGCCGCATCAAAACACTCATACAATTCCAAGTCGGTTTTTTTCAACGCATCTTTATTATCGTACATCAACTGGCAGCCTTTTGCTAAATATTCGCCCTTGCTTGTTTTTTCAGGAAAATTAACAGATCGCTCTTCCCATAATTTTACCAAATCATTTATTGCGGCTACTTTTTCTGCACCTGTTCCTTTTTCTATTTTATTTTCTAAAATATCTTCGCCTTCAGAATAAATAGCAATATTGAATTTTGGGCATGCTTTTCTAACATACATCCAAGGCTCATAAGCAGCCTCATAGTTTTTACCTTTCACATACTCATGGAATATGGAAAGTTTTGTCATACATTCATCATCTTGTTGACCAAAACTTACGTTTCCGGCTAAGAAAAGTAAGGTTAAGAATAATGTAATTTTTGTTTTCATGATCATCATTTTTATGCGCTGTTTACTTAGTCATATTTTCGTTTTCCGAACCATTTATCGTTCAAAGATAAACTTAATTGTAAATTAATAAAATTCTCTTGTATTAAATTACTGTTGGTTGTGCCACGTTTACCTATTTCTAAACCTAAGTTTACGTTGGAAAACACATCGCCAACCGGTAAGCCTACTCCAAAAGACATGCCAAACTCTTTTATAGGCTCATCGTTTAATATCAATCCTGTTTTTTCAAAATACAATCCACCTCTATAAACCACTCTCTTTAAGTAACTTGTAAATGAATTATACTGCGGAATATAAAACCCGCCAAGAGAGATTTTTGACGCATCCTCAAAAGTTTCACCACTACTACTGCTTAATATGGCATTTGTTGAATTACTGGTGTTCTGAAATAAATATTCAGCACCGACAAACCATTTTCTTGGTGAGCCAATACCAGCACCAACAGATACTTTTGATGGCAACGTAAGTTCTGTTTCTTTTAACCCAAGAGCCTCTAAATCTACGTCTATGTTGGCAAAAACCAATTCTTCCCCTGTATTGTTATTAAAAGCTATGGTTGAAAAAGAGCGTTGGTTTTGAGAGGTCAACTTACTTTCTATAGAATAAGTAAGACCGGAAACAAATTCCAGGTTTTCATTCAGCATCTTTTTATAAGACATGCCCAAATTAAAGTTCAACCCACTTAAATCTGCTCTATTGTTTTCCCTTGACTGGTTTTGCAAAGGCACACCATCATCATCATAAACAAACTCGATAATACTATTTTTTATACTACCAAAATTATATTGCGCATCAACACCTATACTCAAACCTTCATATATTTGATAACCAAAGCCAAGAAAGGCTTTATTTACACCACCTTCACCCCTAAACCTATTTGAAATAGTTCCATCGGCATTGATGCTTTCCAGTTTATAACCCACCGAAGTAGATGGCATGATACCAAAACCAAAGCCAAATCGCCCCATGGGTATGGATAGCGCTAGGTAATTGAAACTGGTTGCCGAGGCATTGTCACTACCGTTACTGGTCTTAAGCCCTAAGCTGGAATACCCCCCACCAACAGAAAATTTGATAGGCCTACTTTCCTTGTTGAAATAAGCTAAATTTGGCGTGGCGTAGGATGCTGGATTTCGTAAATTAACATGAATACTATCGGTATAAATACTCAATCCGCCCATACTCCTATTTTCAACCGTCCCTTTAAATTTATGGCTTCCAAGGCCATAAAAAGAATATGGCGAAGCGGTGCCTTGTTGGGCATGTAATTGAATTGCAAAAACAGCAATAAAAACCAATACGAGCTTTTTAATCATTCGTTGTTATTAAATTGTAAAATAGTGTTCAGTCCTTCTAAAAGAAAATTAGAGTTGGCAAATATGCTACTTTTTAATTGTTTAGACAAGAAATTAGCATCTCCACCTGTTAAAATAACTGTTAAATCTGAATATTTACCTTTATAAGTTGCAATCGCACCATCAATTTCATTTAAAACACCGCAAACAATCCCTGAATGTATGGAACTGTTTGTGGAATTTCCTGTTATATTCTCAGGGATCTCTGCTTGTAACAACGGTAAATTGGCCGTAAAATTATGTAATGATTTATAGCGCAATTGGATTCCGGGCGAAATAGCACCACCTAAATAGGTGTTTTTATCGGTCACAAAATCATAGGTAATGCAAGTGCCAGCATCAATAATGAGCACATTTTTGTTAGGAAAATGAAAAACGGAAGCACTTACCAATGCTATTCTATCAATGCCTAAGGTGTTTGGCGTGGCATATTTATTAACAAAAGGCAGAGATGTTTCGTGGGTCAATTGCAAAACATGTAGCTTTTTTTCCAAATAAGCTATATCGCTTTTTTTTGTTTTTCCAACCGAAGATACGATCGCTTTTTTAATTAAAGGATACTTTTTTAGCGATCCATCTACCGCATCTAAAAAAAACCTTATTTCAATCGTTTCCTTATATTTCAATGCATCTTCCTCAAAAACAGCAAGTTTCACATAAGAATTACCAACATCTATTACTAAATTCATGTATTCATCAAAAGATGTAAACTTACAAAACAAGCCACAATATCTGATAGTACTTTAGTTTAATGTTAACATAATAAGCCAACTAGCAAGCAACAAAAAAATAAATACAACTATTTTTTAAATTTTCTTTTGACGAAAAATAAAAATGAATATATTTGCATCCGCTTTGGCGAGGTACCTTAGCTCAGTTGGTAGAGCAAAGGACTGAAAATCCTTGTGTCCCTGGTTCGATTCCTGGAGGTACCACTTAAATTTTCACAAACCCTTAATAATCAGTAGATTACTAAGGGTTTTTTATTGCTCCTGTGTTTTTTACGGCGTTTAATTCAAGCATAAAAAAAGGAGCTTCTGCTCCTGTTTTTTATCTACATAACATTCTTTCAATATCTTGTGCGTAGTAACGTTTTTGATTTCCGAATCTTGGGGCTTGTCTTATAATCCCAATTTTTTCATACTTAATCAACGTTGTTGGACTTTTAATCCTAAGAAGTTCCATAACTTCTTTGGATGTGTACAACCTTCTCATAATATTTCAAAGATTTCCTTTCGATACATCCTAGACAGGAACGCTTTGGGTTATTTGCTCTGGATATATCTTCCCGCTTTTTACCGTCTAAAGCAATTATAGGTAAAAAAAAGTTCTATGTCAAGTAATTTAGTGTTAAAGATTGGAATGTCTTGAAACTTACCTATTGACTTTTCAAAATATTTTATCCATTTTTTAAAAAAACATAGTTCCTAGCGGTCTTTTTAATTCCGTTACACTATTTATTTAAGAATAAGGAATCAAAAGCAGGGTTTTATACTCATGGCTTATGGTTTCACTATATAAAATTATAATATGAAAAAAGAATATTACCGTGTATATGAGATAAGTAAAATGTATAAGATAACAAATAGGTATGTTAGAACTAAAATTAAACAGTTAAAGGATTCTGGAAAGTTTACCAATAGAATTGAAAAAGATAGCGAGGGTCAATGGCTTATTCATCATTTAGCATTACCGTTATTTAAAAGACAACGAAAACAAAAACAACCATATTATGCATTAACAGTAACATTTGATAATAATTATACCAATGACAATATAGAATCAGTTATGAATTGGGTATGTGATAGGACTGGTCTTGATGACCTAAAATTTTATTACACCATTGAAAAAGGTTCAAAGACAAATAAAACTCACATCCATTCATTTACAAATTGCAAAACGAAAAGAAAACTTATTGAAAATCTCAGATTAGGATTTTCTAAAGTAGGATATAAAGAAGTTCCAGTATATGACCTTGAAGGATGGAAAAATTATATAACTAAAGATGGAAATAAAATAATAGAAATAAAGAATTAAGAACTATGGAAACACAATTAGAAAATTTAGACAATAACCCACAACTAAAACACTTACTCACAGAACACATACTTTGTGAGCATGAAGAAAATGCAGATATATCAGATTATTCTTTATGGCAAGAATATTTGTGGTTACTAAACAATAACCAACTAAACCAATTATGGGAAATGGAGCAATTACTGACCATTTACGAAACCATGAGAATTGAAGATGAGGAGAGGTCTAGGGAATTTGCCTAGACATTCCCCGTTACCCCGTTTACTTTACTAACAAAAACACCCCTAAATACCCCATTCAGAGCCTTTTAAAAAAATTTTTAGCAAAATTTTGTACCAAAATGCGACATCATGTACGGGTATAGGCGGGTACTTTTAATTATAAATCATTGATTACAAGCCTTTTTTATAAGCTTCAATCTAATAGACAAAGAAAATTTTTATAAAAAATGACAACTGAAGAAAAAATACAGCTAAAACAAAAGGAATTATCCCTTGCAGATGCTCCAGATAAAAGAAATAGTTTACAGCTACAAATAAAAAAGCTTCAATTACGAAAAGAAATTGAAGCCATACAACGAAAAATCGAGTTATTGGGTTAAGCTGCGTTAAGATACTTCTTAACTTTTTGTACCGTACCGCTACTTTTATTTGTTAAAGTCATAGTGTTTCTAATCGATTGACCTTGCTTTAAAAATCTGACTATATCAGAATGTTCTTTTAAAAATTGGTCTTTATCTTTGGTAGAACCTTTTTTCCTTCCAAGTTTACCACCTTCTTTAATATATTTTGCTCTACCACTATTTAAACGTTCTTTAATTAAAGACAATTCCATGCTCGCAAATGTGGATGCTATTGATAACATAGTTTGCACCATTGAGTTTATATCTCCATTTGGTAATAAGGTATGAAGTTTAAAATTATCAATGATAATATTTATTTTATGCTCGTTGCATTTTTCAAGAAAAAGAGCGAAAGAAGATATTTTACGAGAGATACGAGATATTTCTAAAGATATAATATGCTTTACCCCATTTTTAATGGCATAATCTAAAATTTCAGCATTAACCTCATCATTTTTAGTTCCACTTTTGTAATAAGTAAATTGTTTAACAATATTGTATTGTTCCCCATAAGTACAAATCAATTCTTTAGATTGACGAGTTACATCTTGCTTATTTTCGTTCGTTGAACACCTAGATATAATAATAGCTTTTTCCATAATTCAAATTTACGGAATTAATTTAATGTATCAAAATAAATCAAAGAATAAAAACAATACACTTACATGTATCATTCTAACACCATCATAGATTTATTTTGATACACTTTAGGTATTGATACATTTTACTCAAACCTCACTCCTTTTGATGAAAAAAACTTTTTTCCAAACTCTAGCATACTATTATCCCAATCGTCTTCTTCCTTTTCTGTTTTATTAGATTTTACAACGCAATTTTGAATAAACTCCATTAGCATATCAACTGACTTAGTAAAAAATTTCATTTCCTCATCCTTAAAATTTCTTGGCATATTATCAGGGTCTATTTGATAGGTTGTATCGTCAATTATTGTAATCTTGTCTAATTCCTTAAAACATTGAACAAACATAAGTTTGGCGATGCTTACAGGCGTGTCCTTTCCTGAATTAATGTTTAAAACAATAGAATTACTTACTGATTCAATAATTTCTTCCTCCTTTTTATTTTGCAAATCTATTTTATCAGAGTTGAAGTTGTAAAATTTTAAAAATGCTAGTAATATTTGATTCTTTTTCATAAAGTTTTAATTACAAGGTTTAAACAATACATTAATATTGCTGTTATATAATCCATAAGGCTGAACAACAGTTGCTCCTTCTTCTTTTGGTAATCCATCTAATTTTATCCAAAATTCTATGGTTATATCTTCTTCTGGAATATCTAAATTGCAATCTGCATAATCATCAACCCCGTCAAAGTAAATGGCATTTCCGTATTTGCCTTTTGTAAATGACGCCCCATTGTACAATGTTCCTGATACACCATTTGCGGAATTGTTTATATCACTACCAGAATTACTATTAAAATCATATAACCCAATGGTGTGGTGGTCTATTGGGGCTTGTTTATCAGATGCATAAACTTCTTTTATTTGTTCTTTAGAACGTATGGTATCAGATATTCTAAGGTCATCTAACCAACCTTTATAATGGTCTGTCCATGAAGTGTAGAAATTAGCCCCTAAATGCAGTTTTGTGTAATTAAATGGTAAATCGCTAAAATTACCAGAAGCCACTTCTTCTCCATTAATAAATAATTGCCCTGTTCGGTCTGATGCTTTAGTAAATGCTATATGATGCCAATTAATGGTATCTAATGATTTTTCAACTTCAACTCCAGTAGAATCATCGTGAAAATATATCATGCCTATTTTTGGAGAACAAACTTCTACAAAATAACATTCGGATATAGCTGTACAATCATCGTTAGTTATTTTAACAGCATAAGTACCTGTTTTAATTGGCTCAAATATCCTGTTTGTAGCACCTAATACAGGCTTGATGTTATCGCCACAATCTAACCATTGATATGTATAACTTTCATTATCAGCGTTTGATGTTAATAGACCCGTTGCGACTGTCACTGTATTATCAATTTCTTTATTATCTGAATTAGGGTTTTCTTCATTAGAGCATGAAATTAGGGCAATCAATATTGTAGTTAGGCAGGTTAGTTTTTTCATTTTATATTAGGTTTAATTTTCTTCAATTTCAATAAAATACGCATCACTTTCTGTATCTCCATCATCAGGAAAATAAACCCCAAAAGTGATAATTCTTTTACCAGAAGATATTTCTACAAAACCTATATTAGTTATGTTTCCATCTCCTTGATAACACTTATTTGTGCATCCATCAATTCTAATAATATCGCTAACCAATAAACCTGTTAACACAATATCGGGGTCAACATCTTTTCCTGTAATGAGAATTTTAAATACCTCATCATTTTCCGTGATGTTAACATTTACAGGAATACCATTTTGAAAACCACCACTCATTTTAGCTGAAAAATTTCCCGAAAATTTTGAAGAACTTCCTTTGTCGGAATCATCCGAACTACAAGAAAAAAGAAAAAAAGTGACTAACGACAGATAAAATAATTGTTTCATTTATAAGATTTTTATTGTTAATAGCACAAAGAAATATTAAAACGAAACAATTTTAAATGTAAATTAGTTATCGCTTATATTTCTAAAGTTATCGTAGTAATTGTTCCTTTAGAAGTGGATTTGACTAAAATTGATTCTTCAATGTTTTGAACTAAACGAAGGCGTTCTTTTATAAGCTTGACACCTTTAGATTTGTGGATATTGGTATTGCTTTTTGGTTTAATCCCTTGACCATTATCTTCTATGGTAACTATTAGCAAACTTCCTTTAAGGTTAAAGCTTAGGGAAATGGTTGGTATTTCTGTTTTTGATGTAAAAGCATGGACTACACTATTTTCTATAATTGGCTGTAATAGCATTGGTGGAATTTTAATATCTTCAACATCAATATGCTTGTCAACATTTATTTTAAAAAAAATCCGATTATTAAAACGCATATTTTCTATACCAATATAAGATTTTAAAAATTCTATTTCTTCTTCTAGTGTTATGCTTAGTTTAGAACTGTGTTCTAGTGTGGTTCTTATTAATTTTGAAAACTCACTTAAAAACAAAAGAGCATTATCTACATCATTATCGATAATATAGTTTTGGATGCTGTTCATGGCGTTAAATGTGAAATGTGGGTTCATTTGGCTTTGTAGTGCCTCTAATTTGGTTTCAACTAAGCGTTGTTTTATCTCCCCCTTTTCTTGCATTTTTTTCATCCTCAACTTGTAAAATAATACTGTTAAGAACATTAACAATAAAATTAGACTTCCATAGAACCACCATGTTTTCCATAAGGGCGTGGCTATGGAAAACGACAATAAAGATGTTACCGCTTTTGTTCCATTGTCAAGATTGGTAGTTTCAATTTCTAGATTAAAATTTCCAGAAGGCATAAATGGCAAGGTCAAATTTGAATGTTCCAACTCTGCACTCCATGTATTGCTCAATCCTTTTACTCTGTAACGATATTTCAGTTTGTTAGGATTATTATAGTCTTTGGCTAACCAAGTAAATTCTAAAGTATTTTCATCGTAATTTAATTTTAAATTTTCAGATGGTTTACTTTTCAAAAATTCATTTGCATAAACTTTATTGTAATTAACGGTAATTTCTGTCAACCTTAGTTGAGGTTTTTTGGGTTCTTGGGCTAGAATATTTTTTAGATTAAACTTGTACCAACCGTTTGTTGTGCCAAGTTTAAAAACACTATTTCTTGAATATGATGTTAAAAACTGTTTATTGTAAACGCCTTGTTCTTCATCAATAAAACGTAAGGATTTTTCATTTAAAATATTAACCCCCTTTTCGGTAGTTATTATTAAATTATCTTTATAGGAATTTATAAATTTAATAGTATTACCTATGAAAGATGGATTTGCAATAGTGTCTATGATTTTTTTATGTTCATTGTTAAATAATAAAATTGTTCCATTTGTTTTAGCAATGTAAAATTCTTGGTTGTTTTTAGCAGTAGCAGACAATAATTCTTGGTCTGTTAAAACTTTTACGAACTGTTGGTTTTTATATTGAAATAATCCTTTTGACTGGGATACAATATAGGTTTCATTCTGAAAATTAAAAATTTGACTAACATCGGTAGGCGTGCTATCATCTTTAATTTCAAACAATCTATGTTCTTGCCAGTTTCCTTTTAAAAACACATTCACACCATTATATTTGACTGGACATATTAAATCTCCTAATACGCTAAAATTGAAAACTTCAAGATGAATTGGATAATATTGTATAAATACCCCTTTATCATTTAGTTGAAATAAGCCAGTATTTGTCGCCACCCACAACGTATTTTCATTTGATTTTATTTGGAAAAAAACGAGCGTTTCAGAATCATATCTAGTAGTTAAGTACGCATCATTAACTAATTTTAAATCAGAGTTTTTGTTTATATAATCATTTTGAAACTTTATAAAGTCTTCGGCTGTAATATCTTTCAACAATTGCTTATCCTTTATTTTAACACCTCTACTGGTTAATATAAAATTGGTGTTAGAAATTGTTTCAAAACCCTTTATTTCATTACCATTATCAAAGAGTATGATGTTTTCAGACAAATCAACTTTATACAAACCCTTGTCTAGTGTGCCAACGTATAAAAAATCGTGGTCTTTATCATAAAACAAACTCCAAACTTCGTTGCTTTCTACACCAAACAATTCGTTTTTATTAATCATTTGGTTTTTCTTTATTTCATATACACCGCCATTATTGGTATGGACACCCCAAGCTGAGGCAAATATTCTATTATCGTTTGTTTTCACATAATCCCAAATAACAGATTTTCCAAAGGTTTTATTTGATACCTTATTCTCCAAATATTCATCAATCGGATATTCTTTTACTTCGCCTTCAAGACTTTGAAAAATAGTATCGTTAAAATGACCGATAGAAAAAGCGTGTCTATGTTTCCGTATACGTTGTAAAGTAGGAACGTTATTTTTCCATTGAATCTTAAAAACACCACTTAAATAAGCAACTGCATAAACATCATTTTTATATTCAAAAAAATCCTGTATTTGAAGATTTTTAGAACTGTCTGGGTTTTTTAGACTGAATATTTTATCGTTTTGAATTATTGAAATACCGTTATGAGTACCAACAAATATGTTTTGTTGATGCTTGAATAATTTTCTTATGTTATTGTTAACGATGCCTTCGTGGGTGGTAAAACTTTTAAAATGAGTACTATCAAATTTAATTAGTCCGTTACCATAGGTGGCAAACCAAATATTTTTATTGCTATCCTCAACAATATCCCAATATTTTGCAGAGGTTTTATCTTTAATAGTTACACGGGCAATTTTATCATTTTTTATAGTTACTAAACCGTTATCAGTTCCAATCCATAAAAGTCCGTTAGAGTCTTTAAAAATAGTCCTAACCGTATTATTAGGCAATCCATTTAAACTACTAAATTGTTTGCTAGGGTGCTTTTGAGCAAAAACAGAAATACAAATAAAAAACAGAAAAATAAAAGCCTTAATGCTTTGTTGTGATAGCTTTAATAAATTCATCTTTTTTTCTGAATGATACAGGTATTAATGTCCCGTCTGTAAGTTCGGCTTGCATGTCATTTGTTTTACTAAAACGTTCAATATAGTTGAGGTTTACCAAATATGATTTATGTGTTCTTATGAAGTTATTTGAACTAATTAACTCTTCAACATATTTTAAAGTTTTGGCGATAATAATTTTTCTATTTCCGATTAAATGAATAACGCAATAGTTGTCATCGGCTTTACAGTAAGCAATTTGACTTTGTTTAATTAATTCGTAGCCAGTTTCAGTCGGTAACGCTATTTTATTAAAATTAGATTCGCTGTTATTGAGGTTTTCCAACAATAGTTTTATGCGGTCATTATCCGTTTTATTGCTATTTCTTTCTTCAAATCTTTTTACGGTAGAAATGAGGTCTATATAACTAACTGGTTTCAACAAATAGTCAAACGCACTATATCGTATTGCCTTTATTGCAAAGTCTTTATGAGCTGTTGTAAAAACAACTTCAAAATCTATCTGAGTAATGCTTTTTAAAAGTTCAAAACCATTTTTTTCAGGCATTTGAATATCCAAAAAAACTAAATCGGGTTTGTTGTTTGAAATTTCACATAACGCCTCATCCACTGTTTCACATTTCGCTAGAATTATAAATTTATTAGGAAAGTATCTGTTGAGTACTTTTTCAAGAAATTCCCTAGCGTTTAGTTCGTCATCAACTATTATAACTTTTATCATAGCATAAAAATAGTAATCTGAATGATAAAATCTACTAAAATGAGTTTTCGTTTGTGTTTTTCAAATAATCGTACTTGACTCATTCTAACGAATAAATCTTAGAATCAATTTTGTTTATTTCATCAACAAACATTTTGGCTTTGTCTAACATGTTTGATTTGTTGTAAACTTTAGCCATTCTATTTTGAGGGGTTGCATCTGGGTGGGTCATATTATCGATAGCAACGGGATTAACTTTATTATTGAATAAATTAGTGTAAAACGTTTTTTTGCAATCATGGGTACTAATTAATTGATGCTTTTCTTTTCTTTGATGTATCACGTCACTCCTATACGTTTTCAATGTAACATCTTCCAAACTATCAATTTTTAAATGCTTAAATAGTTCCTTTAATTTTTTATTTATTACAGAATTAGATTTTACAATTGGAAACTTGTTTTCTGTTTTAGCTAGTATTTCCTTAACAGGTTTTAGTAATGGCATATAAACTTCTGTTTTAGTCTTATTTTGCTTACTGTGGATATAATCAAAACAATATCCATCTTCTTTAAACGTCTTAACTTTTGAGTTTTTGGTATCGAACATACTTTCATACCGCATACCTGTTAGACTTCCAATAATCAAGTAATCTTTAGCCATTTGTAAATCTTCATTAAACGCAACATCGGCATCGATAATCTTTTGGATTTCTAACTCGGTAACATAAATATCCTTTGAAGAATCTACCTTTTCTAAAACTAAGTTCTTATCATAAACATTTAAAACCATTTCAATACCATCCTCATAAGCATTCTTTAAAACCTTAGCAAATGTTGTTTGATATTTTCTTAACGAATTAACCAAATATCCATGAGGTTGTTTTCGCTGTTTTTTAGGTTGATTCGGGTTATCTATTTTAATATTATCTTTTAAAATCTCATCTTGAATTTCCCAAAAATACCAGTATTTAGATTTATCAAAATTTTGAAAGGTCAACTTTTCCTTTGTAGCTAGCTGATAATTTTCAACTAAATGACTAACTGTTTTATAAGTCTTAATTGTATTTTGGGTGATACTATCACGCTTACTCAATCCACTATCAGCTTCACTTGATTTTATGTGGTCATACAAATAATCTAAAATCTTTTTATCTTCTACTATCTCCTTTTTATTTCTGCCTAATTCAATTAGTAAATCATTTTTAAAATCGTTTGGCTCTGGCAAAATATCAGCAAGCACATACTTATTTTCTAATGTGTTTATTGCTGATTGGAGCTTTGTCATTTTTGTTCTTATTGAAGCATTATTTCTAGTTGACCTTAAAAAAACTTGTTGGTTAAACTTAAAATTATCTTCTATCAACCCAAAATGTTCTGGCAAAATGGTAGATTTGAGTGATATGCGAAATGGCTTAGGTCTTGATTTACCATTACTATCAAAACCAACAAACCCACCCATAACTAATTTCTGCCATAATGAGTTCTTTAGTTTTTCTCTCATCTAACTTCTTCCCTTTAGGGTTATCTAAATAATATCTAATCTTAGGTGTTTTCATAATACGGCGTAATTTACGGCGTTTTTTTGTGAAACAAGATGTATTTTTATGAAAAAAAATGAAATGTACTTATTTGCAAAGTACTGCAAACAATAGAGTGTTTGTAAGGGTTTGAAAATATTTGATGTAAAATGAAATATAAAAAAGTAGTTCTGGAGGTACCACTTAAAAATCCCGAAACTTCAATGTTTACGGGATTTTTTGTTTTATGTGTGCTTTTTTGGGTGTAAATAAAACCATTATATTTAAATATTAGGATGGTTTGAAAATGTATATAAATTCAATAACCTCGAGAGTAACCTATACTTAAAATGCGTATAATTCCTGTGATTACATTGTTTAAAATATAAGACATAGCAACATAAATTCAATTTTTGAATTTATATCCTTTTTCCCCGCAATATAAAACCTTAAAAATTGTGTATCAACTAGTTAAGGTTTATATATACCCGTTGTGCATTTTAAATAATGTTAATTTTAATGTTGTTAATA